>JADMIO011227189.1_pt1 | contig 44185 bp, 38 predicted proteins | sample 8958161 | NCBI WGS metagenome assembly JADMIO01 (sample SAMN16585339, study PRJNA669376) | soil metagenome | isolation source: Crop rotation soil | place: USA: Cullars Rotation, Alabama | collected 2011
GGCGATCTCCCGCCGCGTCAGGGCTTCCGGCCCTCCCACGTCCCGCTCGGCGATGCCGTCGTAGAGCGCATCGGCGCAGACCTCCGCCAGGTCCGCCTCGTGGATCGGATTGGTCCGGGCCGCGCCGCCATCGAATTGCGGCACCAGGCCCCGGCTGGCGACCTGCAGGATCTCCTCCATCGCCGAGAAGAAGCCGGTCGGGCGGAGCACGGCGTATTCCAGCCCGCTGCGCCGCAGGTGCTCCACCACCCGCTCGTGCCCCCGCACGAAATCCATGTGCGGCAGCCGCTCCGCCCCGAAGACCGAGACGTACACGAATTTCTTCACCCGCGCCTGCGCCGCCGCATCGATCAGGTGACAGTTGGCCGGGGTGTCCACCTGCGAGAACGTCCTGCGCCCGTACTGCGGCATGGGAATGACGCTGGCCCCCATGCACGAGAAGACCCGGTCCACCCCCGCGCAGACGCCGTCCAGCGTTTCGGCGCGCAGGGCGTCGGCAACTCGAAAGCCGTCAACGCTCGCCTTCAAAGCCTCCAATTTCGTCGGGCTGCGACCCAGCGCGAGGACCGTGTGCCCTCGCGCCTTCAAGACCCGAATCACTTCCCGGCCCAGCGCGCCGGTCGCGCCCGCCACCAAAATCCGATCACTCATCGCTGGAGAATATAAACCTTCGTTTTAAAAATTGGGGACTATCGAGACTCCTATGGGTTTGCCGAGGCTAAAGCCTCTCCTGTGGAGCCTCCGTCCTACGGACTGCGGCAAAGTGTCCCTTTGGGGACACCCTCTAATGTGCATCTGAGTGCGTCCTGGAGGGACGCTTGCCTGCAAGCCCCACAGGAGAGGCTTTAGCCTCGGCACGCCCAGGGACGCTTCTGACTCAACTGTGACACAGATCAGCCCGGATCGGAATGGCCGTTTTCACCTTGCGTTTGAGTCGCCATCAAAATCAGCGCTTCCAGTTTTTTCAGGTACTGTTGAAACGCCGTTCGCCCGCGCTCGGTGATCCGGCAGGTGGTGCGGGGCCGCCGTCCCTGGAAGCTCTTGAGCACCTCGATGTACCCGGCCTCTTCCAGCACGCGCAGGTGCGCCCCCAGGTTGCCGTCGGTGAGTTGGAGCCGGGCTTTGAGCGGCGTGAAATCGCTTGATCCGCCATCCGCCAGGAGCAGCGTCATGATCCCTAGCCTGGCCCGGGCGTGAAAGATCTCGTCCATGCTCTGGAGGAGGGCGGCGGGGGTCTCTCCGTCGTCCATCAGCCGCTGACCGATCTTCGGCAGAGCCAGCCGCTGAGGATCAACCCGCCGCCCCCCACCGCGCCCAGCCAGATCTCCTGCGTTTGGAGGGGCATGGAGAGGGAAGCGATCGCGATGGCGATGAGGCCGATCCCGATCGTGATTCCTTCCCGACCGATGAACAGGCCGGAGACCGCGTAGATCGTTCCGATCCAGAACGGAAAGAACGCGTTGATGACGTGGGGATCGTTCTTCCCGAAGAGAATCAGCATGGCGACCCCGGCAAAAAACAGAAGCAGCGCCATCCAGCCGACCTGCTTCAGCAGTCCGGAATTCGCGGCGTCGTTGCCGCTCTTCGTCCCGATCACCGCGCCGATGACGCTCGCGCCGAGAAGGACGACCGGCCATGTCCACGCCTGAGCGGGACCGGATAGATAGGCGGTCCCGAGATACCCCAGCACCCACGCCACGCCCCAGAGAAAGAGATGGGGATACCCCATCGCGAACCGAGCGCGGGTCTGCTGGATGAGCTGCTGAAGGTACTGAATCTGATCCACCGCGCGTTGCACGTCCACATTCTGCTCCATCATCGCTCCTTTTAGGGAAAACCGCAGATTACTCTATGAAACAGAGTAATCTGTAAGGAGTGTATCATGGAGATTGCAACAAAGCAAGAGGGAGGCGGAAATTCATGAAAGTCAGCTCAAAGTCGAGCGAATGGCGCGACAGGAATGTCGCGCGGCGGGGCTTCTAGCGTGTCCATTCAATGCCCCGGTGGTGAATATGAGGTGGATCGCCAATGAATTCGGTGGATCGTCCCCCGCCCAATCGTCTGCTCCCCGTCCAGAAGTTCCAACTCTTCGTAGACGTGCTCCTCGTCCCGTTTCAGGTCGCTGAACAAATCTACCTTGACCTCTTCGAAAGCCTCAGAAGACAACTGAAGCGGCCCGGCCACGATCTGTGCGTCCATCTCCAAGCCGTTTTCCAGGCGGACGCGGCCTTTGAAGCCGGGAGTGATCGGGTCTGCCGGCCCGCCTTCTGCCACTGGCAGCAGCCGAAGGTCGGCCCAAACAAAGGCGGGCGCAGGCTCCGGGTTCTCCTGCCGCACCCGCGCGGTGAGGGTCGCTTCCTCCAACACTTCCCTACCCTCCCCGGACCACCACTCGGCCAGAGTGAGCAGAACTGGGAGCAGATCGGGATGCCCCAATTCCTTCGCGGCTTCCAAATCCAGATCGAATATTGAATCTGCCGACAAAGCTTCAACCAGCGGCTGTACCGCTCGAAAGTCTTCACGGCGGGCCAACCCCTTTCGCGCCTCATTCCGAACAACCTCGTCCGGGTCGCTCAATCGGCTTGCCAGCGCATCCCTAAGCTCCGGCGTGTCCATGTCCCTCAGTTCTCCCAGGCCAAACGTCGCCCAATCCCTAACACGCGCATCCTCGTCAGTGGAAAGCTCGGTGAGCGTCCGGGCTGAAAGATCATCCTTCTGATGCAAGAGTCCGTAAACCACTCCGAGGCGGATATCCGGGTCAGGATGATCTTTCAGTCGGGTCAGGGGTTGTAGGATGCCAAATTCCGAGTTATGGCTGATGGCCGTACAGACGGCATAGAGTACCTCCGAGTCGGTTTCAGTCTCCAGGAGATACGAAAACAGCTCTTGCGTTTCCTCAGGGAAGGTGCGATTCGGAACTCCAAGCTGTCCCAAAATATCCGAACCTACGGCCCTCGCCCGAGGGTATTCACTTCTGAGGAGGTCTAGCGCCGCATCGAACACTTCCTGGCTCCCGCGGTAATGCAGAGCCGCCACTGCATCCGACGCGGTATTCCCCGGCTCCAGCAACGCGATCTGAATCAGTTCTTCCGTTGGCCGGGGGTCGTTGCGCCTATCTTCACCCACTAACTGTTGCGTTTCCATTACAGATCCCTGAATTAAGAAAGGCGGCTTTCAACCGAGCCGCCTTACGATTTTACCTGTTTCCTCTGGCGGTAGCTCGTATCATTGCAGCGTCCACCCGCCGTCCATCACCAGGGCCGCGCCCGTCATGAAGCTCGACGCCTCCGACGCCAGGTAGATCACCAGTCCGCCCAGCTCTTCCGGCTGCCCCCACCGGCCCAGCGGGATCTTCGCCAGGAACGCCTGGTACGCCTCCGGGTCGTTCATCACCGCGCGGTTCAGCGGCGTGTCGAACGGGCCGGGGCAGATCGCGTTGACGGTGATCCCGTGCGGCGCCCACTCCAGCGCCAGCGTCCGCGTGATCTGCACCAGCGCCGCCTTGCTGGAGGAGTACGCCGCCCGCCCCGGGAGCGTCACGAACGACAGCATCGAGCACATGTTGATGACCCGCCCGTACTTCCGCTCCACCATGTGCCGCCCCACCACCTGCGAGCAGAGGTACGGGCCGTTGATATTCACGTCCATCACCTGCTGCCACTCCGCATCCGTGAACTCCAGGAGCGGCTTGCGGATGTTGATCCCCGCGTTGTTCACCAGAATGTCTATCTTCCCGAACCGCTCCAGCGCCTGCCGGGCCATGTCCTCCACCTGCGCGCGGTCGGTCACGTCCCGCTCCAGGGCCAGCCCTTGCCGCCCCGTCTCCCGGCAAATCTCGTCCAGCGCCGTCTGCGCCTCGTCCTGGTGGCGGCTGGTGAGGATCAGGTCGGCTCCGGCTCCCGCCAGCGCCTTCGCCATCGCGTAGCCCAAGCCCTTGCTGCCGCCCGTGACCAGCGCCACCCGCCCGTCCAGCTTGAACATGTCCAGCCCGCTCATAGAACCCTCGTCTTTAGTCCGGTGTCCGAAGTCGGTAATCCGAAGTCAACCCTGGCGCAGTCTTCGGGTCTCAACGGGGATTATTCGGGAAATGGGATGGATTTTCAACCGGGAGAGGCGGCGATCAAACGGACGGCTTCTCGCCACTGGAGACTTCGCACAACGGACGTTTCAGAGGGAGCGAAGCCGATAAGAGGGAACGTCGGGTGCAGTGCCTTGTCGGGACGCTTCCGCCTAGGCCGAATGATAGATTTTGAAGCGGCCACAAGAATGGCTTCTTCATCCAGCGCCTCGAAAGCGGTCTGGCGTAAAGCATCCGTATAGCGAGAAAGTCGGTCAAACCCCTCATCAAAAGTGAACGGAGTATCGGTATACAGTAGGTTGACGCGGTCTTGAACGGGAAGCCCCAACTGCGACTGGTAACTGCCGCTCAAGCCTCGAATCAGGGTACATCCGCCGAAGGTATAGGTGAATTCGAGTTCCAGAGCGTCGAGAAGCTCCTGATAAGCCACCGATGGCAGGTCAGGAAGGTAGACTTCGATTCTTGCTTTTTCGGACAGCGGCAACGATCTGCTCCTTACGCTCGGGGAAGGCCTCCATGCGTTGCAGGGATTCCTCGGCGGTCAGCTTTACCCGTTTGGGACGCTGCACCTTGACCTCATGGACTTCTGAGGCTTCTTCCAATTTCTTAGGCATGATGATCTCCAAAATGAATCGGGTGGCAAAAGCCTTTGAACGACAGCGCATTATACACCGATTGCGGTGGTGCCACCGCAATGTATCTTTGGAAGCGCCTTCCGGCCAACCAGGATGACAGACGGAAAGCGTAGGATGCAGCGAAGGGTGGGGCGAGGGTTCCACCGGAAACACTGGCCTGCGATTTGCCTCGCCTAAAGAACTTTGAGCTGTATCGTCACTTGATCGCCTTCCTCAAGATCTTCCGCTTCTCGGACACTCGCTTTGATCGGCACAATGTAGCGTCCCTCTTTAGGAAACAAGGAAGTCTTCCACTCGGTTTCCCCGATCCGAACACTTGCCGGAATCATTCCCCAGCCATACGTCACGGAGACCAGGATGGCTTTCAGGTCGTTGCACTGTTTCGCCGGAACGGTAACGAAGTACCATGGGGCCGGGCCATGCCAGTACCAAATTGTGCCGTTGAACTCGATATTCATTCATACACACTATCGAATGCCCGACTCGAGCAGCAGCGCCCATGCGGTGCAGCACCTTGCCAGCCCGTCGTGGGTGCCGCGCGGGTATTGCCTCAGCCCGATCCACCGCTTGAACGTTCCGCCAGCCAAGCCTTCCGCAGCGCCTCACAGGAATATATTTCCGATTCCAGGCACGACCGTAGAAAACCGGAAATCGCTTCCTGTTCTCCCGTCAGTTTGACCTCTCGATCCATCGTATGCCACCGGCCGCCGTCGTGATAGTGGATGGACTCAACGGTGCGCGAGAGGATGGGCCGACGGCGCCGGCCTCCTTGAGGACTGTGGGCGTCCTCCGGCGAGTCGAGCGCAAACTCAACTTCGATGGGGATGAACGTTCCGAACGATGCCACAGCGCTTTCGCCTGCGGCGCACTGGCGCGCCACCTGCTCGCGCACTTGTTCCAGGGTCGTGGCATGGATCGTCGAGGCAATGCGCCCTCCGCGCGCAGGAATGGAGGTGAAGCGACGCACATCTTCGTCCCAGAGATATCCCTCGCGCCCGTGGTCGCTGATCTCCTCAGCCACCACACAGCAGTTCGGTCCAAACGATTCCCAGGACAGCCCCGGACGCGCCAGCGTCACCCGTTCCTGAGCCGGGAGAAACACCAGCAGCGCGCTCATCAAGGTCGTCTTGCCGGCATGGCCGGGAATGGCTCCGGCCAGCCAGGAAGACCCCTGTTCGATCCATGAAGCGAGCCAGGCAGCCTGATGGAGGGTGATCAAATCCTTCTCGATCAAATCAACAACGGACAGGGGCCGCTCGCCACGCTGCATACAGTGGTCAATCGTTGCGATAACGGAATCCATCAATACTCCTTGATAACAGTGGGGCGGTCTGAACTCATTTCGATGGGTATTTTATCAAACCCGCCCAAGCCGAGCGATGGGCTAACGGTCGGCATCAGCGGCGGCGCGCAGTGCCGTACGCTGCAACCGGTTGTTGGGCATCGCTGTGGAGAAACCATCTATTGAATGGTTTCTCCACTGATCGTCATGAACGCCAACGTTCTCAAACGCGGCCTCTGTTGCGTCATTGAGGGTTGAGTGCCAGGCAACAGCAGGCCGGTCGCCTTCCTCGCGTTCGGCAGACTTAGTTCGCCGCCGTATTCGTCGATTTGGCGGCCTTTTCAATGAGCGCGGCCACCGCATCTGGCTGCGATACGTAGATCGCGTGACTGCCCGCGACCTCGACGACGGTCGCACCCGCCCGCTTGGACATGAACCGCTGAGCCGGGGGTGGAATCATCTTGTCGTCGGTGGTGACCAGGTACCAACTCGGCTTGGTCTTCCACGCCGGCTCGCTGATTGTGCCGCTGAGCGCGCCCACGCCCCACGGGACCTGGGAGTCGGCCATGAACGCAGCCCTTTCTGCGTCCACGTCGGCCGCGAATGCGGCGGGGAACTTCGCCTTGTCGAGGAATAGATAGCCGTCCTGCGGCGGCAGTATCGGGGGTACGGGCGCCCCAGGGGGTGGATCCTGGATAAGCGTGGACACCGACTCGCCCCGGTCTGGGGCAAAGGCGGCGATATACACCAGCCCTGCGACCTTTGGATCGTTGCCGGCTTCGGTGATCACCGCTCCGCCATAGGAGTGGCCGACGAGAATCACGGAGCCGCTCTGTACGGCAACAATGCGCTGGGTTGCGGCGACATCGTCGGTCAGCGATATCGTCGGATTCTGAACGATGCTGACAAGGTAGCCCTTCTTCCTCAGTATCTTATACACGCCCTCCCAACCAGAGCCGTCCACGAAGCCACCGTGAACGAGAACGACGGTCATCGCTTCCAAACCGGGTGCTTCAGCCATAATGCTCTCCTTTCTCTGGCACAAATCTCATTAGATCAGAACGATGTCCAACGCCCAGCTCACTCGCACGGCGTCCCCAACCGGTCTAAACCGACGAACTGGAGGCGTCTGGTGCAGCGATTGGTTCGGCGGCCTTTATCAGTCGAGTACCAACTCAACACCGTCTTCTTGCTCATCACCACCTGCACAATGAACCTTGATAATCTCCACCAGCCAGTCAAATACCGTCGGACCTCTGCTCCGCCGCGCCCGCTCCAGATCCTCATCCACCCATATCTGATTGCCCGGATGACAACGAGTCAATCGCCGCTCAAGTTGCCGCACAGTCTCTGGGTATCCAAGTCGTGAACGGGAGACCGCTGCATTCTTCCATTGTAAGACAAACCCGCCTTCAGATGTGCCGAACCCACCACGGAGGATGTCATTAAAGGCATCAAGATTGTGCCCCCAGTAGGTCTCAGGAATCAGGACGCGACTGATCACATCGTAAAACTCTTCCAAATTGGCGAAGTCCCGACCATCAATTTGATACACCCTCTTCGTAACTAACAAGATCTCCGCTGCCGAACAATCTTATTATTCTGCATCCGAGCGGCCTAATTCGGTACGAACCGGAGTTGAACACTACTCACGAGTCGAACACACCCGGTGTTGGCGGATCATCCGGCTCCGATGCGGTCTAACGCCGTCCGAGGGCGGCTTTACCGCCCTCTCCGTTCTCCGCGCCAACCGCTTCGGTCAGCCTCAGTTTATTCGCCGGTTTCTGCTGAGTCAAGCACTGTTTCGCTTGCTCTTGACCTTCCTGCCTTCCCACTTTTCAGCCTGCTCTCGGAGCAGAGACTCCCCGTGCGGCAACTTATACCCATGCCAACAAGAAAGGCGATATCGGGTGTGTGGGGCAAGCGAAAGGTCACGGGGACGAGCGCCTGCAAGCCGACAACGGTTCCGGTGGTCACGTGGCCGTCCGCATCAGTGTGCCGCCCAGAGCGTAGACGGCGTTGTAACCGATACGCGCTCCATAAAGAGCCGCCCCCGGATGGCGAGCGAACAGGCGCTCTCCGGTGGTAATTAAGTCATCCCCGACTTCATAATCGCCGGTTTCGATGTCAATGGAGATGATTCTGCCGATGTTCTCTGGCGTCTCGACCTGAGTGCGAATCTGCTGCTCGTAGAGTTCCTGTCCTCGGCGCGTGATCTCCTGACTGCTGAAACGTGGGTGGGGCATAACGGGACCTCCTCGAACTTACGGTATCTACAGTATACCGCAGGCCACTGATGAACAGAGGCATCTTTCAATGCAGCCCAAAGTTAAATCCGCTCGGGCGGCGTCCCCTACTGACCAAAGCTGACGAGAGGGAGGCGTCAGGTGCAGCGGCTGTTAGGCTGCTGCTTATGGGGCGAGCAGGTCGATGATCGGCTTCGGTCGCCAATGCCAACTCGCCCAAGATTGCGGTGAATCGCCGTTGGCGTCTCGTATCGTCTTATCCGCGCCTGCCTCTAGAAGGTACCGAATCGTTTCCTCCGGAGCGTAGGCCGCCGCGCGGTGCAAGGAGGTTTCTCCGCGAGTGCGGACGTCGCGCCAGAACGCTGAAGACGCTATACCCGGAACGGTACATCGATTCGGGTTCGTGCCGTGCTCGATGAGCAGTTTCACTACCGCGAAACGGTCCGCCGGCGAGGCTTGTTCACCCAACCCGAGGAGCGAGCCGTGAAGGGCCGTCTCCTCCGTACCCCTCACGAGGGCGGTCGGATCCGCGCCTCCCTTGAGCAGCAGCCGGACGCAATCCCGATGATTCAGGTACGCCACCCCGAGCAGTACGGCGTCGCCCCCTTCGTTGGTCTGGCGGTTCGGGTCGGCTCCCCTGGAGAGCAGGTACTCGACAACGGACGGCGTGAACGTCAGGAGCGGCCCCATGCCGTGGTCCCCCACGCTGTTTACGTCCGCTCCCGACTCGACGAGTTTCCGAACGGCTGCCAGATCCCCTTGCTGACTGGCCCGCACGAGTTCCGGAGAGTTGTACGGCATATCTCGACCCTCGAATCCCTTTCTTAAGGAGATCGACTCTGTGGCCTAACGCCCAGCTCACCCGCACCGCCCCGCACTAATCTCTCGCAGCCCACCGCACGCTGGCCGGGGCGGCGTCGGATGCAGCGGCTGTTAGGCCGCCCTTCCGTTAGCCAGGCCGCCCGTCTCTCTCCTGTTCGGTCGCCGCCTGCCACGGGTCAGGCGGCGCTGGAGACGCTAGGCGTCGGGAGGGGGCCTTCGATTGACTCGACTCAAATTGACGATGCCGATGACGAACAGGCCCCCGGCAACCGCGATTCCGGATGCGCCACTGTGCACGTTCTTTTCGTCAACCATTGCGAGGACGGCAAACGTGGCGTTGAGGAGCGCCAAGCCCAGACAGGTGAACCCCACTATTCTGGCGATCCTGGCCTTCTTACCTGCGTCCATTAGAGACCCCTTAATCCGGGGGCCAGTGCGCGGTCTAATAAACGTAAGATCCTGCCCCAAGCGGCCAAATCCGGTACGAACCGCAGGGAAACCCCGCTCATCCGCCGAAAAAACGCCCCCCGGCGCTGTTTGATTCGGCTCCGATGCGGTCTAACGCCGTCTGAGAGCGGCTTTTACCGCCCGCTCTATTCTCTGCACCAACCGCTCCGGTCAGTCTCAGTCTATCCGCCGGTTTCTACGGAGTCAAGCACGGTTTCGCTCGCTTTTCTCCTTCATGCCTTCCCTGTTTTCAGCCCGCTCTCGGAGGACGGGACTCCCCGTGCAGCAGATCACCCCCCAGATCTAAGGCTTCGGACGGAAGACCATCGGAGTGAGGAGTTGAGACTACGGACCCCGGACCTCGGACGCCGGACGATCCAGCAGCGTCCACTCGCTCAGGTTCGCGGTGGTGTACTGCCACGACGGGCTGAACGACAGCGGGCTGCTCCGGACCACGCCCGCCCCCGCCGCGCTCTCGATCCACCCTGTCGGCTCGCCCGCGCGGTCCTTGTCGTTCATCTTGAACGCCAGATGGAACGGCTGCGTGTGCGGCAGGCGGTTCAGCTCGCTCCACGGGATCGCCGCCTCGTACGTCGTGACCTCGCTCACCTCGTCGCGCTTGGCCGCGAGCTTCACCTTGTCCGTCAGCCCCAGGCCGAGGTCGGGATTGGTCGGATAATACGTCACCGGCCCGCTCTCCGGCGTCCGCAGCCGGAACACCTCCGGCCCTTTCGCGGTCAGCGCGAAGCTGAACTCGTCCTGCGTCTCGTCCAGCAGGTCGCGGTTCTTCCGCAGCTCGCCCTCCGCCGTCCGCTTCGCTTCGTTCTGTTGCTCCCCGTACCCGAACGCCACCTGCAAGCTGTCTCCATCGAAGGGGAAGTTATACGGGTTCTCCCGCACGCTGAGCGCCGAGTGGACGTTGTCCGTCACCTTCGCCGCCACGTAGAAGTTGTTTTCGTCGTACCGCGTGTAGAAGGTCGCGCTCAGGTTGCCGGGCGTCCACGCCTTCACGTACCCCTCCGGCGCCCACGGCGACACCGACGCTTTCGTGTTCGCCTGCACCGCCAGCGCGTCGGCGGGCCAGTCGCTCAGGTCGCCGTCCACCGTCGGCGTCCCCGGCGTCGCCCCCGCCAGGTGCAGCGTCTGGTCCCGGCTGATCCGCCACTCCGGCCCCGTCAGCCGTACGAAGAAGCTCGACACCCCCTTGTGCCGCGACTCCGCCCAGACCGTGACGGGGTACGCGTTGTCCGGCGTGATGGTCGCCTGCCGCACCGGGATCTCCACCACCGCCGTCTGCCCCGGCTCCAGCGGCCCGAACCCGGCCTTGCTGTCCGCCAGCTTCCACCCCTTCGGCGCGGACGCCTGCACGTCGCCGTCTATCGGGCGGTTCAGCATGTTCGTCACCTGCACCCGGATCGGCGGCGTCTTCGAGATCGAAGCCAGGAACGGCTCCGCCACGATCTCCACCGGCGTGATCCCCACGATTCGCGCCTTCCCCAGCTGCTCCAGGAACTCCGCCTGGTCGCCGGAGGAGGTCAGGTAGACCGCGTCCTCCCCGAGCGGCACTTCCAGCTTGTCGCCCACCCGGTTGCCGGTCTTCGCGCCCATCAGGTCGTACGCCTCGATCCCCTTCGCGTTCTCCAGGGTCAGGCTGCCGTGATCCCCCACCGCCCACACGGCGGCGGTCTTCAACCCCGACGGGTTCTTGAACACCCCGCCGTAGATCCGCCGCGAGTGCGGCCAGAGGTCCTTCACCAGCAGGCCGTTGTCCAGGAAATGCGCCGCCACCGCGTACGCCACCGCTCCCGCCCGGGGCCGGAACGCCTTGTCGAACAGCCCCATCGTGTCGTCCGCCAGCGTGAACCAGTCGAGCTGCGTCACTCCGGCCAGCGCCGCCAGGACGTACGTGCGCGGCACGTACTGCGCCATCTTCGGGCTGTCGTCCAGCGTCCAGCCCTGCTCCGTGATCCAGACCTTGTCCTTGCCGTGCGCGCGGCTCACCCGCACCGAATCCTGCGCCTTAGCGAAGAAGTCGTCCTCCGGCGCTCCGGCCCCGTACGTGTGGCTGGAGGTCTCGTCCACATCCGCGCTCATGTCCGCGCCCGGAATGAACACCACGTCCCGCAGATGGCTCGCGCTTCCCCCGGACGCGATCACCACGGCGTTCGGATTGGCTTTCTTCGCCGCGTCGTAGTCGGCTTTCATCATGTCGCGGAAGTGCTGGGCGGTGTTCTTCCAGTTCCAGCCCATCACGTACGGCTCGTTCCAGGTCTCCCAGTACTTGATCTCTTTGGCGTACCGCGCGACCGCCGCCGCCATGAAATCGGCGTGATCCTGCACGTTGATCGGCGCGTCCAGGTACTGCATCGGCTTGCCGTCCGAGTCTTTCGGCTGCGCCCAGACCGGCGCGTAATCGAGGATGGGGAGCAGCATCAGGTCGTGCGCCGCCGTCTCCGTCGCCAGCCGGTCAAAGCGGTCCCAGTCGTACTCGCCCTTGAACTTCGCCTCGCAGTCGTGCCAGTTCACGCCGGAATCGGTCCGCAGCCACCGCGCCCCGATCTTCTGCAAGGCCGGCAGCGTCCGCTCCTCTACCCCTGCCGCCACCCCGAACAGCGACCGCTCCCGCAGCCCCGCCGCCGGGCGCGGAATCACCCCGAAGCTCGTTTTGGCTTCGGCCTTCTCCTTCCCTTTCTGCGCCGTGATCTGGAACGTGTAGAACCCGGTATTCCCCTTCAAATCCGCGTCGTGGTGGAAGCTCAAAAACCACTCGTCCGTGCCGTCCGCCGCAACGTTCGGGCTTTTCGTCCGGTCCATTCGCACCGTCTTGCCCCAGTAGTCGGTCAGCTTCCAGGCGTACCCCACGGTCCCGGCTTTGCCCGTCTTGTTATGCGTGTGGATCGAAAGCGTCACCGGCTGGCTGGGCGTCAGCGCGTCTTCGTAAAACAGGTTCGAGGGTTCGTTCGTGGAGAGCGTCAATTCCAGCGCGGACGGCTTTTCGGCGGGCGGTTTCTCGGTGGCCGCCCGGACGTGGGAAATCCCGGCCAGCATGCCGAACATCACCAGTGAGGCGCAGCGAAACACGTTCAAGGAAGCAGGGGAAAAGAAACCGGGCCGCATCGGGACTCTCCTGAAAAGGGCGTGGGGCAACCGTTGCGCAACGGGAAGCACGCAGTCGAGGAGGAGGGCGGCGCAGGGAGTGGGGATGGAACGGGGGCAGGCGATCTAACGACAAAAGCCTGGGAACGGCCCCCGCCGAAGCATGCCCGACGCCAGAAGACTCTCTGGCCTCGCGCAGCCCTCCCAGCCCGCCTCGCTGTGCTCCCCTGTCGGGGCCTCCCTGTGAGGCGGCGCTTCGACGGACGCCGTTCCGGTTAACATATTCGTTTTATCTATCGGAACGATGCGCCCCCCTCCGTAGGGGATGCGTGGAGAAAACGGTACCGCTTTCCTCACTTTTGACAGCCCAACGCTCCGTTGATAGAATGTCAGCACGTCCGGCTCGCTTGGGGAGTCGGCAAGGAGGTTTCATGGGATGAATGCCCTCGTACTCGTACTGACGTCGGCCTGTTTGCTCACCTTAGCGTACCGCTTCTACGCCGCCTTCATCGCCGCGAAGATTCTCGCGCTCGACCCGGGGCGGCCCACCCCGGCGGTCCGGCTCAAAGACAGCCGCGACTACCACCCCACCAATAAATGGGTCCTCTTCGGCCACCACTTCGCCGCCATCGCGGGGCCGGGGCCGTTGATCGGGCCGGTGCTGGCCGCCCAGTTCGGCGTCCTGCCCGGCTTCCTCTGGATCCTGATCGGCTGCGTCTTCGGCGGCGCGGTCCACGATCTCGTCATCCTGTTCGCATCCGTGCGGCACGAAGGCCGTTCCCTCTCCGCCATCGCCCGCGATTACGTCACGCCCCTCACCGGACGATGCACCGCCATCGCCGTCATCTTCATCATCATCACCGCGCTGGCCGGATTGGGCATCGTCGTCGTCAACGCGCTCTCCAATAGCGCCTGGGCCACCTTCGCCATCGCCGCGAGCATCCCCATCGCCCTGCTGGTCGGCATGTGGTACAACGTGATCCGCAAGGGCAAGGTGATGGAAGGCTCCGTGATCGGTGTCGCGCTGCTGATTGCGGCGGTGCTCTACGGCGCGCACGTGCAGCACGCGCCCTGGGGCGGCATCTTCGTCTACAGCAAACCCGCGCTGTCCATCATGCTCCCGCTGTACGGCTTCATCGCCAGCGTCCTGCCCGTCTGGCTCCTCCTCTGCCCCCGCGATTACATCAGCTCCTTTATGAAGATCGGCGTCGTCTTCATGCTCGCCGCCGGGATCGTCATCCTCCACCCCACGCTCCACATGCCCGCGCTCACGCCGTTCATCCACGGCGGCGGACCCATCGTGCCCGGCCCGGTCTGGCCCTACGTCTGCATCACCATCGCGTGCGGGGCGGTCTCCGGCTTCCACGCGCTCATCGCGTCGGGGACCACGCCCAAGATGATCTCGAACGAGCGCGAGATTCTGCCGATCAGCTCCGGCGCAATGCTCCTCGAAGGCTTCGTGGCGGTCATGGCGCTCATCGCCGCGACCGTGCTCATCCCCCACGATTACTTCCAGATCAACGCCAAGCCGGAAACGTTCGCCAAGATGCTCACCAACCCGAGCCTCCAGCCCCTCCTCATGTCCTCCAAGTCGCAGCTCACGGAGCTGACCCGCATGGTCGGCGAGCAGAACCTGGCGGGGCGCACGGGCGGCGCCGTCTCGCTGGCGGTAGGGATGGCCTTCATCTTCTCCAGCATCGGCGGGCTGACCCACCTGATGGGGTACTGGTACCACTTTGCCATCATGTTCGAGGCGCTCTTCATCCTCACCACCATTGATACCGGCACGCGCGTCGCCCGGTACGCCATCCAGGAGACGCTGAGCGGGATCAGCCCGAAGTTCAACCAGTCCACCTGGCAGCCGGGCGTCTGGGCCACCTCCGGCCTCGTCTGCTTCGCGTGGGGGTATCTCGTCTATCGCGGCTCGATTGACACCATCTGGCCGATGTTCGGCGTGGCGAACCAGTTGCTGGCGGCGCTCGCCCTCGCCATCGGCACGACGTTCCTGCTCCAGCGCGGCATCAAGCGGAAGTACGCTCTCACGACGTTCCTCCCGATGTGCTTCATGATCGTGACGACGCTGACCGCCGGGTACATGAACATCACCGGCAGCTACCTCACGCCGAAGTTCATCGGCACGCCTAAAGCCTTCGACGGCATCCTGATGGCGATCCTCACCGCCACGATGATGGCGCTGGTCGTCATCATCACCGTGGATTGCGCGCGGCTCTGGCTCAAGCTCCTCCGCTCGGAGACCAAGCCGCTCGTCCTCGACGTGAAGCTGGAGCCGGTCACGGTGGGCTTCACCAAAGACGAGGAAAGCCGGACAAAGATCAAGGCGTGACCTCCATCCCAAAATCCACTCCTGTACGAGCCAGGTCCCGCCGGACCTGGCTTTTTCATTTCCCATTTCCGGCGATTCCTTTATACTGGAAACAGTCCGCAAACGGTATCCTTCACCAAGCCAACGGCGGGAATGTTCCCGCAAGGAGTCCCTATGCGCCCCGTTTCCTGTTCGCTGCGTGTAGCAGCCTCGCTCCTGCTGATCTCCGCCCTTTCTCCTGCCGCCGTTCGTGCCGATGACGAACCGGCGGCGACCGCCGGGCACTTCGGCTTCGTGGGGCCGATCAGCCGGTTCGCGCCCGAAGGCGGCAAAGCCCCGGCTCCGGTCACTTCCGGCCTCCCCTTTGCGATCAAGATCGCCGACAACGGCAGTTCCGTCACGCCCGGCAAACTGGATCTGGTGATCCCCGGCGTCCAGGACCCGCTCTCGATGACGCTGACCGGCCTCAAGTACGACGGCGGCCACCTCACCGGCTCCTTGAAGCTGACGAACGCCACCGGCGCGGTCGTGGAAGGCTTGCGGCTGGACGTCACCGGCGCGACCGAGACCTACCCGGCCAAAGACGATCAGGGCAACGCGCTGAAGGACGAGAAAGGCAATCCCGTCCTCAAGACCCGCGAGCAGAAGGCCGAGATCGCCTCCCCCCTCCTCTTCGGCGACCTCCCGAAGGGCAAGGATTCCCCTTCCCTGGCCCTCGACGTGAGCGGCATCGCCCTCGCGCCGGACGCCATCCAGGTCAGCGTCAACGGCGTCCTCTCCGGCGCGCGCCTCCTCAACCAGTGGACCTCCGAGGAGATCGTCTCCCCGGCGGAGATCGTCACCGACGCCAAGAACCGCCTCTACTTCGCCGACGTCGTCGAGAGCCGGGTCCTCCGGTGCGACCTGGACGGCAAGAACAAGAGCACCGTCGCCAAGCTGCCGGACCAGTGCCTCGGCGTCGCCGTCCACCCCAAAACCGGGCAGGTCTATGCCATTGCCATCAACCATCCCGGCATCTTCAAGTTCACGGCGGGCGGCGAGGATGACGGCAAGATCACGTCCGAGGATATCCCGAACCTCGGCCTCCTCCACACGGATTCTCAGGGCAGCCTCTACGGGGTCGGTGACCGGGGGATCGCCGTCTTCGACGGGGAAAAGTTCGTCCGCGCCATCGAGAAGATCGGGGATTTCGAGGTCGCCCCCACCGGCTTCGACGTCGCCCCGAATGGGACCCTCTGGGTGTGCAGCAACGACAGCCTCTTCACCGTGGACTCCACCGGAGACAACGGCAAGCGGATCGCCAGTGGGCCGGACTGGCACCTGGGCCGCGTCACGGGTCCGACGACCTGCCGCGTCGGGCCGAAAGGAAACGTCTACGTCCTCGAAGCGGGCATCGACCTCGAAGACAAGTACGAGCCGCCCCGCCTCTCCGTCTTCGACCCGCAGGGCCGCTTCGTCCGCGCGATGGGCCACGCCGGAGCGACGGCGAAGTCCGACGACGAGCCGCTGCCCGGCCAGATCAAATACCCGATTGACCTCGCCTTCGACGCGGACGGCCACCTCGTCGTGCTGGGCAAGGTCGGTGGCGGCAACAGCGCCTCGCTCATCCAGGTCTACCAGCTCTTCTAACGAGCCGGACGGTTTCCGATCTCTCTCCAGCCTGCTTTCATTTGGAAGGCAGGCTGTTTTTGTTCAGCCAAGGGGGAAGACGATGACCCGCAAAACGTGGATTCTCTCCATCGCCGGAGCCGTTTTGGCGCTCGGCGTCCTCTGGCTCACCGTCGTGCGAAAAGCTCTGGCGGATTCGATCAGCGGATACCTCACCGTGCAGCTTCAAAATTCCGGGCCGCTCCAGGTCCAGACCGGCGAGATTCCCGTCCGCGTGAGCAGCGGCCCCGGCGAAGGCATTCCCGTCCGGCTGCTGGGATTGCCGCAGGCCCCGGAAACGCCCAAATTGACGGTCGTGCCGCTCTCCGCCGCCCAGGGCCAGCCTCAGCGGTTCGTCGTCGTGGAGAACGACCGGTGGACCGTCTACCAGGTCACCGGCGCGGACCCCGTCCGCATTCAGAAAGTGATCGGACCCGTAGCCCCCTAATGCGCGCTCAGCGGCTCCAACCCGGCGCGGATGAGGGTTTGGTCCAGCACTTCGGCGGATTGCTTCATCCACGTCCGGGTAAACTCTGCGATCTCCTCCTGGTGAGGATTGCTGACCGAGAGCTGATAGATGACCCCGGCGTCCAGGTTGGCGATCTGTACCGCATCCTTGCGGACCTCCGCGTCTTTGCTGAGCGAGAGGCCGAGGGCGTACCGGTCGTTGCGGTCCATGATCTCGTCGAAGAGGCGCAGCTTCTGCGGAATCTCCTCCGTCCGGAAGCCGAGCGAGCGCTTCGGGTGCTTGTCCCGCATGGCCTTCTTCATCGCCGCCACCGCCGCGACCCACCGGGACTCCCGATAAGCGGTCAACGCCGTCTCGTAGCACGAGTACGCCGTGTCGCACGGGGCTTTCGCCACCGTGTCGCACCCGAAGAGAAGCCCTCCCGCGAGGGCAACCAGAACTGCGCTCGCAGCGCGGGCCTGCAAACTCGTCTTATCCGGTCGTCTCATGGGACTTGACACTTTCCCATTCGTGCTGGAAGGAGGTTTAGCTTCTGATTCCCGTTTGTCCCTCCTTCGGTACCGATTATAACCCGATTCGTCTCGATTGCTCGATATTTTTTCCTTCCTCGTTAGTGCCGGAACGTTCACGGGTAACGTATCAAGGCGCTTGAGCCACCCAGTTTCGAAGGGCTTATCGCGACGTCAAAACGTCGCCCGGAGTTTCACGCTCCCAAAGAAGTTTCATCCATCCTTCGATTTCTCCAATGGCCACGAGCGGGTCCGGGATTGGTATATTCGGAACTCGGCTGAGATCGCTTCGCGGAGGGCTTGCCGTCCAGTACGGTATCGAGCGATCCGGCCCATCTGGCAAGGAGGTGTTTGCCCGGTCTTCAAAGGTTGAAAGCCTGATCCTCGAATGGAAGGAGGCGGGTTGGGGCGGTCTTCATAGGCTCCACGCGCCTGTTGCTTCAGCGAGGGAAATCGCTTCAAAGGAGTTGTGGATGAAAAGGAGACATCAACTTTACTTCCGGGTTTGCCTGGCCGTCCTGTGCCTTGGACTCGTTCCGGTACCGGGAGCGCAGGCAGCGCGGTCCAACGTTCGGACCCGCACGGAAACGGTTCGCGTCCGTCGAGGGCCGGAGCGCGTGCAGGTGCGAACGCATACCCGCGTGACCCGAACGGTGATCCGCCACGTCACTCACTACCGAACCCGGATCGTCACTCGGCCTCGCTACGTCACCCGAAACCGGGTGCGGTACGTCACCCACCTACGAACCCGCACGCTCGTCCGGCCTCGCACGGTGACTCGGACCCGCGTCCGGTACGTCCCCCGCTACCGCATCCGGACGATCATCCGTCCGCGCACGGTGACCCGCACCCGCATCCGGCGCGTTGTGCGATATCGAACTCGTGTGGTGCCCCGCATTCAATATCGGACTCGAACGCGGATCCACCGCATCATCCGCTATCGTACTCGCGTCGTCACCCGCCCTCGGATCGTAACGAGAACCCGGGTGCGCCGCGTGGTCCATTACCGCACGAGGTATCGCACCCGCGTAATCCGGCGCATTCGAACGGTGACCCGGACCCGAGTCCGCCGAATCACTCGCTATCGCACGCGCATCCGTCGCGTGGTGCATTACCGTACGCGGGTGATCACTCGGCCTCGCACCATCACCCGAACCCGGATTCGACGGGTCGTCCGGTATCGGACCCGCCTCGTCCGTCGCGTTCAGTATCGAACGAGAACGCGGGTCCGTCGGATCGTTCGCTACCGCACGCGTATCGTGACTCGGCCCCGGACCGTCACCCGGACCCGAATCCGGCGCGTGACTCGCTACCGAACCCGTACCCTTACTCGCCCACGCTACGTAACGCGAACGCGAGTCCGGTATATCACTCGCCCGCGCATTCGCTACGTCACGCGCTATCGAACGCGGGTCATCACCCGGCCTCGGTACGTCACTCGGACGCGAGTTCGCTACGTGACTCACTACCGTACGCTGGTCCGCACTATCGTACGGACTCCCGTTCGGTATCGGACCCGAGTTCGTGAGTACACCACCCGCGAGAGGACGAGAGTCCGAACTCGCGTCTACACGAACCGTCGCCGTCTCCGCTAACGTGAGAAGCACGTGATCCTGTAATGCAAGAAAAGCAAAGACCGCCTGGGGGTATCAGCCAGGCGGTCTTTTATTGATGGGAGTTCCCGACGTCTCTCAGGTGGGAAGAGCTTCCTTCGTAGGGGTCTCCGTGGAGCCTAAAAGCGTCTCCACGTCGCCCTTCTCCAACGTGAAAATCCGCCGCGCTCGGGGCAGGCTCCAGACCACCGTCTTCCCATACGGTTTGTACAACAATCGCGGGTCGCACAAGGCAACGATGCCCTTATCCGTCTTCGTTCGGATGAGGCGGCCAAATCCCTGCTTCAGCGTCAGGATCGCTTTCGGCAGCGAGTACTCGTTGAACCAGTCCCGGCCCTCCCGCTTCAGCGCGTCGGTGGTCGCCTGCACGATGGGGTCGTCCGGGTGCGCGAACGGCATCTTATCTATGATCACGCACGAGAGCGCTTGCCCCGGCACGTCCACCCCTTCCCAGAAGCTCGACGTGGCGAACAGTACCGCGTTCGGCGTGGTGCGGAACCACTCCAGCAGCGCCCCGCGCGGCAGGTCCTCCTGGCTCTTGCACGGAAACGGCAGCCGGGGTCGCAGCATCTCGCACACCTCCCGCAGCGACCGGTACGACGTGAACAGCACGAACGCCCGCCCCTCCGTCTGCGCCAGCAGCTCCTCGATCACCGGCGCGAGCGCCGCGTTGTACCCCGGATCGTTCGGGTCCGGCAACCCGCGCGGGAAAAAGAGCAGCGCCTGCTCCTCAAAGTGAAACGGCGAACCGACCAGCAGTTCGTCCACTTCCGGCACGTAGTCCGGAGGACCGTCCGAAGTCCGAAGTCCGGGGTCCGAAGTCTCCGTCGCCCTCAATCTCTGCTTTATTCCCGAATCCCCGTTATCCGAAGCCGAAACTGGAGAAGTCCGTTCCCCTCTCCCGTCCACGGGAGAGGGGGTAGGGGGTGAGGGCGACTTCGGACTTCGGACTTCGGACCCCGGACTGGAGAGTCCCAGCCGTCGTCGAATGAACTCGAATCGCCCGTTCACCGCCAGCGTCGCCGACGTGAGGATCGCCTGCTTCTCCGGCCAGAGCCGCTCCGCCAGGATCTCCGCCACGTTCAGCGGCGCGGATTGCAGCATGTAATTGTCCCGCTTCCGGTCCGACTCCAGCCAGGTGACGTACCCCTCTTCCTCCGTCGGCAGCTCGGAGAAGTGGAGCCAGCGGCCCTTCAGCCCGGCCACCTGTGTCATCAGCGTTTCCTGGTACACCTTCGCCTGGGTCTTCGCGCCCTCCGCGCTGTCGGCGAACAACTGGATCGCTTCCGGGTCCAGCTCCTTCAGCCACATCGAGAGCTGCGTCAGCGCCTCGGTGTACTCGGCGGCGAGGACCGGCAGGTCCTCCTCCCCGCGCAGGAGCTGGTTCCGCCACCGCTGCCGCTCCACCCACTCCAGCAGGTTGTCGTCGGCCTTCATCAGCGCGTGCCGGATGCGCGGCGGGACCGGCTCCGTCCGCCGCTCGATCTTGGTCAGCAAGTTGCGCGTGGACCAGCGCGGGATCTCCACCGCGTACGCGCGGGTCGCCACCTCCTCCAGGTGGTGCGCTTCGTCGAAGATCACCACGTCGTGCGGCGGCAGCACCGCGCCTCCGGTGATGAGGTCCATGAAGTACAACGCGTGGTTCGCCACGATCACGTCCGCGTCCTCGCAGGCGCGCCTCGCCTTGCGGAAGCAGCACTTCTCCATCCCCACGCACTTGCCGGAGTGGCACTCCTCGCTCTGCGACGCCAGCTCCTCGGCCCAGAAGCGCGGGTTGACGTTGAAGTCCAGCTTCCCCACGTCCCCTTCCCACGTCTCTTCCTCCCAGAGCGCGCGGATGCGTTGGAGGGTGGCGCGGTCGGGGCTTTCAGGCAGCACGAACCGCTCGGCTTCGCGGAGCTTGTTGGGGCACAGGTAGTTCCCCCGCCCCTTGGCGATGGCGTACCGGAACGGGCGTGGGAAGACGCTCTGAAGAAAAAGAAGGTCCTTTTCGGCGAGCTGGCTCTGCAGCGCGAGGGTGTGCGTGGAAACGACGACCTTCTGCCCGGACAGCAGCGCGGGGATGAGGTACGCCATCGTCTTGCCGCAGCCCGTCCCCGCCTCCACGATCAGGTGATGCCTGTTCGCCAGCGCCTCCGCCACGGAGTGCGCCATCTCCACCTGCTGGCTGCGCGGCTCGTACCCGGGGAGGTGGCAGAGCACCCGTTCGAGCGTTTGCGCCACGGTTTGGGGGTCTAAGTTGAGGGAAGTTGAGGGCATAACAGGGGTCAGGGATCAGGATTCAGGGGCCAGTTCGGGCGTCGAGTGAGTCTATTTTATCCGATTCTGTGCCATCTGTCCCGATACCCCTTGCTCACCACGGAGGCACGGAGAACCCCTAAGGAACCACAGATAAACACAGATATTTCCAATGAAACCGCCGATGAACGCGGATGAACGCCGATCACCTCCTGGGAAAAGAGGCTGTTGCGATCTTCTATCCTCTATCTTCGGGGGTTGGGGTTCTCCGTGCTCTCCGTGCCTCCGTGGTGAGATAGTTTTAACTGGTCCCTGCTACCGCAGCGCGTAGTTCGGCGCTTCCTTGGTGATCACCACGTCGTGGGGATGGCTCTCGCGGAGGCTGGCCCCGGTGATCTGCACGAACCGGGTGTTGGCCTTCATCTCTTCAATGCTCTCCGCGCCGCAGTACCCCATCCCGCTCCGCAGACCGCCCACGAGCTGGTAAATGAGGCTGGAGAGGCTGCCCTTGTACGGCACGCGCCCCTCGATGCCTTCGGGGACCATCTTGCTCAGCTCCACGCCTTCCTGGAAATACCGGTCCGAGCTGAACCGCTGCTTCATCGCGCCGATGCTGCCCATCCCGCGGTACTCTTTGAAATGCTCGCCCTGGTAGATCACGACCTCGCCGGGGCTTTCCTCCACGCCCGCCAGCAGGCTGCCGAGCATCACGCAGTCCGCGCCCGCCGCAATCGCCTTGGCGAGGTCGCCGGAGTACTGGATGCCGCCGTCGGAGATGATCGGGATGCCGTACCGCTTCGCGGCCAGGGCGCAGTCGTACACGGCGGTGATCTGCGGCACGCCCGCTCCGGCCACCACGCGCGTCGTGCAGATGGAGCCGGGTCCCACCCCGACCTTCACGCCGTCCGCTCCCGCGTCAATCAACGCTTCCACGGCTTCGGCGGTCGCCACGTTTCCCGCGATCACCGGCACGTCGTACCCGCGCTTGATCCGCCGCACCGTCTCCACCACCCCGGCGGAGTGGCCGTGCGCGGTGTCCACCACCAGCAGGTCTACCTGCTCGGCGACCAGCGCGTGCGCCCGATCTAAAGCGTCGCGACCCACGCCCACCGCCGCGCCCACGCGCAGACGGCCCCGGTGGTCCTTGGTGGCGTTCGGGAACATCACCTTTTTCTGAATGTCCTTGACGGTGATGAGGCCCTTCAAGTGGTAATTCTCGTCCACTACCGGCAGCTTTTCGACTTTACGCTGCCGCAGGATCTCCTGCGCCTGCTCCAGCGTCGTGCCCACGGAGCAGGTCACCAGGTCCTTCCGCGTCATCAGCTCGCCGACCTCGCGCTCCAGGTCGTCCTCGAACCGGATGTCCCGGTTGGTCAAAATCCCGACCAGCCGGTCGTTCTCGGCGCGGCCATGCTCGGTGATCGGCACGCCGGAGATGTGATACCGCTCCATCGCCTCCAACGCGTCACGGAGCTTCGCCTGGGGGCTGAGCGTGATCGGGTCCACGATCATCCCGGCTTCGGACCGTTTGACTTTGTCTACTTCTATCGCCTGGTCGTCCACGCTCATGTTGCGGTGGATGACCCCGATGCCCCCTTCGCGGGCGAGCGCAATCGCCATGCGGGCTTCGGTCACGGTGTCCATCGCCGCCGAGACGATGGGGATGTTCAGCGAGATCGTCGGCGTAATGTGAGTGCGGGTGGACACCTCGCTGGGCAGGACTCGCGATTCGGCGGGGACCAGAAGGACGTCGTCAAAGGTCAGGCCGATTTTTGCGAATTTCTCATCCATCGTTACCCTCCTCTGGGGTCCGCCGCAAGTCCAGCTCCTGTTCGCCGCCCCTTGTCTTACCGAAAGGTCCATCGGTAGGACTTAGCGAGGAAGAGTTGAGGGGGGCCGGGCTTGGGTCAATAATTGTGGGGTTGAGTCTATTATACTGCGGCGAATCCCGAAGGGCAACACGTGTAATTTTAAACAAACGAATAGGCCACAGAACTCGCTGCGCTCGTTACGCCGAGCTGCGCTCGCAGATTCCCGCTGATAACCCTTTCATAATTATCGGGTTTTTAATCAGTGAAAATCAGTGAGCGCAGCTCGGCGTAACGAGCGCAGCGAGTTCTGCGGCCTATTCTTCCCTAACTACCGAGGGCCACGTCCGAGAAGGACGGCGGGTCGGCGGGGACGCCCGCGCCGCCGCCCCAGTCCAGCCAGCTCTTGATCCCGTCGCCGTCGTCGTCCAGCGCGCGGACGGTCAGCCCCAGGGGCAGGGTCGTTTTCCCCTGCGCGATGCCCAGCTCTTTCCACGGGATCGCGGCCTGGAACACGTCCACGCCGTTCTGCTTGGAGTACGCCCCGCGTACGGTCGTCACCCGGCCCGGCTTCAGCTTGAGGTTGGCGCTGCTCTTGCGCGTGGCGATCACCGTCCCCGACTCGAGCGGAACGACGTCCATCTCTACCCACGGCGCATCCAGCAGGTGCGAGGCGGTCGGCGAGAGCGCCACCCGGATCCGGTCCCCGTTCGCATCGTCCGCGGACGACGCGAAGTGGGTCACGTCGTCGGTGCAGCGCACCATCACGTACAGGTTCTTCGCGTCCCAGAGGAACCGCGCGGAAGAGGTCTTGTCGGAGTTGCCGGTCCACCCCTTGGCGGCTCCCCGCGCGCGTCCGGGCACGCTCACGACGATCATCGAGGCGTTCAGCCAGCCGTTCATGCTCCCGTCGAACGTCGGCGCGCTGCCCGTCCGCTCGATCTGGAAGAAGCTCAGCATGCGGGTCGTCTTGATGCGGGTGGTGAGTCCGCCCCCGGCCAGCGGCAGGTCGTTGAACAGGGTCTCCGGGGGCGTGTCGCCGGTGGTGACGGTCGTGGTGTTCGGATCAACGTTCTTCGGCGGCACGGGGTTGACCACCACGACCTCCTGCGGCGCGGGGGCCGGAGTGCCGGTGTCGTCGGTGGGATTGGCGGCCTGGGCGGAGGGGAGCATCTCCACTTCGGCAGTGAAGGCGTACCGGCTGTCCGGAGCCATCGCCGCGCCGGGCAGCAGGAACCGCACCTGGAGCTTGCCATTGGCGGGGACCGTCGCGGTCTGGACCCGCTTGGGCACGCCCAGGAAGTTCTCGTCGTTCGCCAGCGTGATGCGGACGGCGGCGGGCTTTTTGTCGTGGTTCACCAGGTACACCCGCACCGAGGGGGTGAAGGGGTCCGGCGCCAGGTCCACCGACAGGCCGGTCAGGGGGACGGGGTTTTTCTGTCCCGCCGTGTCCTCCGGGGAGATCAGCGGCTCGTCTCCGCTTTGGGCGGGGGTTGCGGGCGCAGCGGGCGCATCCTGGGACACGGCGCCGGGCGCCAGGCAGAGCGCGCCCAGGGCAAAGAGGGGGATCAGCGAAGCCGGGCGCTTCGGGAAAGAGGGAAAACGGAAAGCAGACATGAGGAGCTCCTGCGGTCGGTAGGGAAAGCAAGCGGTTTAGGTGATACTCCCTATTCTATCCCATGACTTCCGATCCTGGGGGAATTATTTTTCGTGCCAGGGATGCAATATGGGGCAACGTACTGCGTCTTCCCAGCGAATCAAATCGCGTCCTTGTATCCGTCACTTGGCCCCCATCAGGGTTCTTGCAAAGCATCGGAGGAGTGACCGGCACCGCCCAGACTGGAGATAGCTCGTAGGTAACTCGATTATGGAATGGGGTTTATGGACATCTATGACCGTGATCCTGCGTTAGGGCGTCCCGGAGGGACGCTTGGCCGCAGGCCCCACAGGAGAGGCTTTAGCCTCGGCAGACTGACGGGTGACGTGTCGAAACTTTCAGAAAGCCGTGCGGTCCCTGCCTTTCAACCCTCCGTAACCCCGGGATTCCTCCAATTCACCACCCACGGCTGCCGGTCCCGCTTCTCCACCGCAAACGGAGACACCGCCTCGACCGCCTCCAGCACGATCAGCGTCGCCCACCGGGCCGAGCGTTTCGCCTCCCAGTACTCCGCGTCCGCCACGATCCACTGCTGGTACAACCGCCGAATCTCTTCCACCGCCTCCGGCCCGTCCAGATGCCATGTGGCGACGGCGGCGGCGCGGGCCATCGCGCGGACCGGGCCGCCGCTCTCCTTGAACACGATCCGGTCCCCTTCCCGCACCCGTCCGTGCGGGGCGCACCGCACCTTGGAAAACCGCGCCTCAATCCGCTTCTCGCCCGCCAGCAGCCGCCGCAGCGGACCCGGCTTCATCACCGCCAGGTGAACGGTGGGCATCTCCCGTCCTTACCTGCCGACGTCCATCCGCCGCCCCCCTCGGGACGAGGCGTACGCGCCCAGGCACGCCGCCAGGTTCGCCACCGAATCGTGGCCGGTGAACGGCACGGCCTCCCCGTCGCGCAGCCTGCGGCAGAGGGTCACGTAGGCCGGTTCCGGGTCCTGCACCGCCGGCAGCGTCTCCCGCTTCCCGGCGCGGATCAGCAGCGGCCCGTCCGACACCGCCGGGCCGCTCAGGTGCAGCGAGCCTTCCTGCCCGATGATCGTCTGGAGGCCGCTGTGGTGCGTCGCCAGCCAGGCATCCTCCACCACGGCGGTCATGGCGCTGGCCGTGTGGAACGTCGCGATGCCGTAATCCTCCACTTTCAACTCCGGGTAGCGGCGGTTCTCCATCGTCGCCTGCACGGAGGTGATCTCCGTCCCGAACAGGTCGCGGACCTCGTCCACGGCGTAGATCGCGTGGTCAATCCACGCGCCGCCCGGCACTTTCGCGGGGTCCAGCCACCACGAGTCCCCCTGCTGTCCCGCCCAGGGCATCGGCAGCCCGCCCTGCGAGAGGCGGCAGTACGTCGTCGGCACGCCGATCATGCCCGACTGGATCAGGTCCTTGATCTGGTGACGCCGCGCCCCGAACCGCCCCATGCACTCGAACGAGCCGAAGAACTTCGCCTGCCGCTCGGCCAGCGCGGTCAGCGCCTTCGCACCGTCCACGGTCATGGCCGGGGGCTTCACGCAGAGGACGTGCTTCCCCTCCTCCAGCGCGCGGCGGCTGATCGTCTCGTTGTCGAGCGAGTTCATCATCGCAAACACGACCCGGACGCGCTCGTCCTCCAGAAGCTCGTTGAAGTCACCGGTGACGCGCGCCACGCCGCGCCCCTTCACGTCCTCGCGCCGCCATTCGTTCGGGTCTGCCACGCCGAGCAGCGGGAACTCCGAGTGCTCCTTAAAGACGTCCAGCGCCCCCAGCCCGATGTACCAGTGATCCAACCCCAGTATCGCCACACCAAACGGTTCCGCCACCACAGGCTCCTTTCGCGCCGTTTTTAACTTCCGCGCTCGGTTTAGGGATTCAGTTCTTCACCCAATGATTCTGTCGGGAAGCGAGTTATGCCGCGACTAAAGTCGCGGCACCTCCAGAAAAATGTCTTCATCGCACAAAGGCCCGGTTGGGCTTCTAAATGGTGGAGAGGTCAATAAAGTCCGTGCCCTCCTTGAGGGCCTCCAGGAGGGTGTTGTAGCAATGGAGGGTGAATTCCGGCTTCTCCTCGAATTCTTCCGCCAGGATGATCGTATGCCCCGTGACCGTCTGAGCCAGGAGCTGAAACCGGCTCTGGCCCCGGTCCAGATACACGTTGATGATGTTCTCGAAATTGACCAGCTCCTGCTTGAGCTTATCCCGCTTGGCGTTCGTCATCACCCACATCGCTCGCTCCTTCCCTCGCACATCCCTATAAGACACTGAAAAGGTTTCGCCCTCAGGATGCCTTTCCGCTCCCGGCGGCGGATTCCTGCCCCCGCTCAGTCCAGCCGGATCTGAATCAGCGGCAGGGATGCTCGCGATTCTGGCGACTCCAGCATCGTCGCCAGGACCGCAACGAGCGCAGCGGCCAGGATGAAGATCGCCGGGATGATCCCCGTGTCGTTGAACGCCCACGCCGCCACCGCTCCCGTCACCGCCGCCCGCACGCCCCCCGACAGCATCGGATGGTCTGCAAACGCGCGGCTCAGCCGGACGCCTTCGTACCGGTTTCCCAGATACAGCAGCGCCCCCGCGCCGACGTACACCATCACCGCCCGGAAATCGGTCAGGATGCGGAAGTTCAGCGCGATCTTCCGCTGGATGATGGTCCAGAGGTATCCCGCCCCCTGTTGCTTCGCCAGGAGCAGGCTGTGGCCCATGTGCGTGGGAGACAGCCCCTCGCTGTCCACCACCGCCAGCAGCCAGGCGCCGCTCAGGGCGAGGATCAGCAGGCCCGTCAGATTGCGGAAGCTGAGCGGCAGGCCGTACAGGACCAGCGCGAATGCCCCGAACGCGAAGACGGCGGCGATCCAGCCCCCGGCGTCCGCCCCCAGGCTCGACAGCCCAATGGCGAGCGCGCTGCCGAAGAAAAGCGCCAGCAGAAGCAGGCGCCCCGGAGGCGGGACGCGCGGGCGGGGCAGCGCGTCGCAGAGGAGGGCGACGCCCATCAGCAGCGCGCCGATGGCGATGCCGGTGTACTCGTTCGCCAGACCGTGAAACCGCGCCCCCACGATGGGGAAGTCGCTGAGCGGTGAGAGGCGCAGCCCCAGCCCCCCGGTGAACAGGTCGCCCAGCAGCGCCAGGCCGCACGCCAGCAGCGCCGCCGGAACCGCGAACCGGCCCAGCAGCAGGAACACCAGGGTCAGCCCGGCCCACGCCCCCACAACCAGGAGGGTGAGCGCCGCCAGCGATCCCGGCATCTGCTCCCCGCCGATCACCAGCGCCAGCGGCATCGCCACCGCCGCGCACAGGCAGGCGCGGCCCAGGAGACGCCGCGCCGGAAGCCGCCCCTTTCTTCCCCGGCCTTCTCCCAGCGCGGCGGCCAGCGCCCCCAGCCCCAGCAGCACCTCCAGCGCCGCCACTCCGGGTATGAACGGCCCCGATGCCGCGAGCCGCTCGGCGGTGACGGCTCCGCCCAGCTTCCGCAGATACCCCAGCGGGTCGGCGGCGCGCGCCACGTCGAACGCGGCCCCCGTCATCAGGAGGTCCGGCTCCTCCGCGCGCGTCGCCTGGCTCCTCGGCGAGGGGAAGGGGGACTCCCAAATTCGCTCCAGCGTCGGCGCGAGGTCAATGTTGGCGACCAGTCCCGTCCCCTGCGTCGTCGCGGAGGAGAGCAGCGACCTGCCCGGCCCGCTCATCGCCACGGGGGCCAGCTCGGTGATGATGGTGGATTGAGGGAGCGGCGGAGAAGGCGTCACGACGAGCACGTGCGTCTGATCGAGTCGGATGTGGCGCATCAACCGGTCGAACAGGACGTCCGCGCGGGCCAGCGCCTGCCGCCGCATCGCGGGCCTCAAGGACTCCGGCAATTCCTCCCGGTACGCTTCGACGCGGGTCGTCTCCCCCAGGTCCACCACCGCCAGCGACGCCCCCGGCGCGTACCGGACGAACGCCGCCTCCAGCTTCTCCGGGTCCGTGGCGATCCCGTACGGCGCGGACGGATCGGCATGGAGCAGGTCGCGAGAGACGTCGCCCCGGTCCACGATCCCCGACGGGCGCATCGCGAGCATGACCGCCATCCGCACGGGTGGCTTGCCCGGCTCCGGCGCGTCCGGGTTGCCCAGCGCCACCGTCGGCCCGGCACGCGACGCGAGCGCCCCCAGCGCCCCGACCGTCGCCCCTGTCGCGCGGTCCTGGTTGAGCTTCAGGACCGCCGGAAGCCCGAGGTTCAGGATCGTCTGCGGCCCCGCTCGGATGCCCGTGCGCCGGAGGAACGCATCGCGCGCAGTGCCGCCCTCGTAGCTCTCCCCGGCGTTCAGGCCCAGCCCCCCGTCGGCAAAGCTGGCGGCGTGCATCCCCGCGCTCAGGCTGGAGTACGCGCCCTCGGCGGTGCGCCCCCCGGCGGACGCAAAGTTCATCAGCCCCACGGCGTTCCCGCGAAAGAACTCCTGCAAGTGCGGCGCATGGGTCTGCAGATCGAGCAGGTCCCCCAGCCCGATCCGGTCCAGGACGAACAATACGATTCGCGGCGGGGCAAGCGGCGGCGGAGCCGGGCGAGCCGGGATACGCGCGGAGCGGGACGGTCCCACGAACCCTTGCAGCTTCGCCGGAGCAGTGGCTGCCGGGGCCGCGTGCGTCCGCTCCGTCTCCGGTGGCCCCGCCGCATGGGCGATATGCACCGCCAAGACGCAGAGGACGCAGAGAACCCCTAAAAGACCGAGGATCGAAGATCGATGATCGAAGATCGAGCAGTACGATTTCTTGCGATCTTCCATCTTCGATCCTCGATCCTCAAGGGTTCAGGGGTTTCTCTGCGGCTCTCTGCGTTCTCTGCGTTAGAATCCTACCCGTTCAACTGAGCCAGGATGAACTCCGGCGCCTGTTCCAGCGCCGCATCCAGGCGGGACTCCTCCTTCGCCGCGCCCTGCGCGAACTCCGGGCGTCCGCCTCCGCCCCCGCCCGTCGCTTTGGCGACCTCGCGGATCAGGTTCCCCGCGTGCAGCCCGCGCGCGTTCAGGTCCGGCGTCACCTTGCTGATGAGCGGCGACTTGCCATTCGATTTCCCCGCCAGCAGCACCACCGCCGATCCCAGCCGGTCCGTCACCGCGTCCGCCAGCGATTTCAACCCCTCCGCGTCCAGGTTCGGCACGGCGGCGATGACCGCCGGTACGCCCTCGATCTCCCGGCGGCGCGCGAGCAGGTCGTCCAGCGAGCCGACCGCGTTTTTCCGCTCCAGGTCCGCCATCTGCCGCTCCAACTGCCGCGCGTGCGCCTGCAACCGCTCGATCCGGGGCACGATCTCGGACGGCGAGACCGCCAGCGACCCCGCAATCGTGGAGAGCGCCGCGCTCGTTTCCTGGAGCGCGTGGAGCGACGCCAGCCCGGTCGTCGCCTCGATCCGCCGCAGGCCCGCGCCCACGCTTGACTCGACCGCGATCTTGCACAGGCCGATCCAGCCCGTCCGCCCGACGTGCGTGCCGCCGCACAGCTCCAGGCTGTAATCCCCGATGCGCTGCGTGCGCACCTCCGCGCCGTACTTCTCCCCGAACAGCGCCATTGCGCCTTCCTTGATCGCCTCCGGGTACGAGAGCAGGCGGAACTCCACCGGCAGATCCTCCAGCACCTTCCGGTTGACCTGCTCCTCCACCTCGCGGATTTCCGCATCGGTCATCGCCGCGAAGTGGCTGAAGTCGAACCGCAGCCGGTCCGGCTCCACCAGGGACCCCGCCTGCGCGACGTGCGTGCCCAGCACGTTCCGCAGCGCCGCCTGGAGGAGATGGGTCGCCGTGTGCGCCCGCCGGATCGCCGCGCGGCGATCCGCATCCACCCTCGCGTGAACCCGGTCGCCCGGCTTCAGGTCGTGCGTCGGCGTCTCAAGCAGGTGAACGAACACGTCGCCGCTCTTATGGGTGTCCGCGACTCGCAGCTTCAGGCCGTCGCCGATCCGCGTCAGGGTGCCCGTGTCCCCGATCTGCCCGCCGCTCTCCGCGTAGAACGGCGTCCGGTCCAGCGCCACGTCCCGGCCCTCGTTCAGCACGGCGAGGACCGTCGCCTCGCTCTCCAGCGCGTCGTACCCGAGGAACTCGGTCGCCCGCAGGCCGCGCGTCGCGGCCCCGCCGAGCTTGTCTTCGGTCGCCACCGCCTCCTGACTCTGCTTCCGCTGGGTTTCCATCGCGGCGTTGAACCCGGAAAGGTCCACCGTGAAGCCGCGCTCCTCCGCCATCTCGCGCGTCAGGTCAATCGGGAACCCGTACGTGTCGTAGAGGCGGAACGCCTCCTCCCCGTTCACGACGGTCCCCTGTTCCGCTTCCATCCGGGTGAAGATCAGGCCCAGGCGGCTCAGCCCCTGCTCCAGGGTGCGGAAGAAGGCTTCCTCCTCGCCCTGCATCATCCGGGTGATGTACTCCCGCCGCGCCACCAGCTCCGGGTAGCCGGGCTTCATCGTCTCCACCACGGTCTCCACCAGCCGGTGCAGGAACGGCTCGCCGCGGCCCAGCGCCCGCCCGGTGCGCGCCGCCCGCCGGATGAGCCGCCGCAGCACGTACTCCCGCCCCTCGTTGCCGGGCGTGATGTTGTCCATGATCATGAAGCTCGACGAGCGGACGTGCTCCGCGATGATCCGCCGTTGCACCAGCGTTTCGGGCGTGTCTTCCACGCCCAGCAGCTCCGTGACCGCCTTCAGGATCGGCGCGAGCAGGTCGGTGGTGTACACGTTCTTCGTGCCGTACACCACGCAGGCCAGCCGCTCCAGGCCCATGCCGGTGTCAATGTTCTTCGCCGGGAGCGGGCTGAACGTGCCGTCCTCGTTCTTCCGCAGCTCGGTGAAGACGTGGTTCCAGATCTCCAGGAACCGCTCGGAGCCGCAGTCGCAGCCGGGGTTGCAGTCCGGGCCGCAGCCGTGCTCCGCGCCCCAGTCCCAGTGGATCTCCGAGCAGGGGCCGCACGCCCCCGCATCGCCCACCGGACCCCAGAAGATCTCCTCGCGCGGCAGCTTGACGATCCGGCTTGTCGGCAGCCCGATCTCGTCCCGCCAGAGGGCGTACGCCTCGTCGTCCTGGTCCCAAACGGTGGACCAGAGGTGGGCTTTGTCCAGCTCCAGGACTTCGGTGAGGAATTCCCAGCCCCAGAGCAGCGACTCCCGCTTGTAATAATCGCCGAACGAGAAGTTGCCCAGCATCTCGAAGAACGTGAGGTGCGATTCATCCCCCACCGATTCGAGGTCGGGCGTGCGGGCGCACCGCTGGCAGGTCGTCACGCGGGGCGCGGGCGGCGCTTCCACGCCTTCGATGATGCTGCGGAACGGCACGACTCCCGCCGCCGTCAGCAGCAGCGAAGGGTCCGTCGGCACGAGGGAGATGCCGGGCAGGATGGTGTGGCCTTTGCTCTCAAAAAACTCCAGGAACGCCTGGCGTACTTCGTTTCCAGTCATCGGGGTCATCCAATTAACGTTAGGTGCTAGGCATTAGGTATCGGGTGTTAGGAGAACCCCCTGAACCGGAAGGCCCGGAGATTCGTGCGGGGAACCTAGGTTCCCAACACCTAAAACCAAACACCCAACACCGAATTTGGGTGATTTAGAGGCAAAATTAAAGCTCTTCCGCGGCCTCGAAGACGTTCTCCCAACATGCGGGGGACGAGCGGGAGGGTCGCTCCCGGAGGCGCTAAAGAGCGTGAAGGGCGGAGGCGGTGGGTCGGAGCGCAGCCTGAGCTGTCACTCCTGCCTCCTTCGTGATCCAATAACGGTCAGAGGGGGTCATGGGATTATCCATCAGTTTGTCTCAGTTGAATGATAAAGGGAATCCCAACGCATCGCAACTGGAAACTCGATGAAGGCAGGAAGTGGAGGAGCGACAAAGAAGCAATAGAGCGGCAGCATAATATATATTTACTTCTTGATGGATAAGGGTAGGCTCGAACGAATGAACACGCTGATCTCCTCTTCCGCCTTCTACACGACGGGCGGCAGCCTTCGGCAGGATGCGCCCAGCTACGTCGAGCGGCAGGCGGACAAAGACCTTTTCGAGGGCCTGATGAGCAGCGAGTTCTGCTACGTCCTGACCTCCCGGCAGATGGGCAAGAGCAGCCTGATGAACCAGACCGCTCACCGGCTTCGACAGGCGGGCGTGCAGGTGGCCGTCCTTGATCTCACCGCGCTCGGGCAGAACCTCTCTTTGGAGCAGTGGTATCTCGGACTGATGGACCGCATGGGCCAGCAGCTGCACCTAGAAGACGAGCTGGAAGAGTACTGGGACGCGCACACGCAGTTCGGCCCGCTCCATCGGTGGATCGGCGCGTTGAAAGACATAGTACTTGAGCAGTGTGAAGGCAAGATCGTTCTGTTCGTGGACGAGCTGGACGCGGTCCTCTCCCTCCCGTTCTCCACCGATGAGTTCTTCGCAGGCATCCGGGAGGTCTACAACCGCAGGAGTGAAGAGCCGGAGTTTCATCGCCTCTCCTTCTGTCTCCTGGGCGTTGCCTCTCCCAGTGACCTGATCCGGAACCCTCGAACGACGCCATTCAATATCGGCAGGCGGATCGAGCTGACCGACTTCACGGTGGAGGAAGCCCTGCCGTTAGCTGCCGGATTGGGCGTGAACGAGGCGACGGGGAAGGCGCTGATCGGTCGGGTGCTGGATTGGAGCGGGGGACATCCGTATCTCACTCAGCGGTTGTGCCGGAGCATCGTGGAGGCGAAAGCACTCACCCCGGCAGAAGTAGACCAGCAGTGTGAAGCGTTATTCTTCGTGCACGGTGCGCGGGAAAAGGACGACAACCTGCTGTTCGTGAGGGAACGGCTGCTGCGGAGTGAGAACATCGAGAGCCTGCTGGATCTCTATCAGAAGGTGAGGAGAGGAAAGCGGGTGCCGGATGAGGCGATGAACCCGCTGGTTTCCTTGCTGAAACTCAGTGGCGTGGTGAAAAGCGATCAAGGCGTGTTGAAGGTTAGAAACCGGATCTACGAGCGGTGCTTTGATCGGCAGTGGATCACCGAGAGCATGCCCGACGCCGAGTTGCGGCGGCAGAAGGCGGCATTCCGAAGAGGCGTCCTTCGCACCGCGCTGATCTCCGGAGCTATTCTTCTTCTTGTCACCACTTTAGGGTTAGCGGCTCTGCTTCAAGCGCGACGCGCGAACCGGTATGCGCGGGACCAAGTGCGGTTGCTCTATGTTTCGGATATGAACGCCGCACAACAGGCCTGGGAGAACGACAATTCGCCCCGCGCGCTGGAACTGCTGAAGCGGTATCTTCCCAAACAGGGCGGGGAGGACCTTCGCGGCTTTGAATGGCGCTACCTCTGGGAGCGGTGCCGAGAGGTGCAGCCGCTTTATTCCTTCCGCCCCCATAAATCATTGCTCGGCTTGGGGTTTTCGCCTGACCGCCGGACCCTGGCAACCGTCGCCCTGAATGACATTGATCTCTGGGACCTGCCGACCAAAAAGATTGCGGCTCATATTCGCATTCCCATTGATCCTCAGATGGATTCAAACGTCTCCTCCACGGCGTTCAGCCCGGATTGGAACACGCTTGCTCTGGGTTATACTTACAGCAAGGTTTATATTTACAATCTCCGGACCCGTCGAAGGACGCACATTCTCTCCGTCCTCAACTCACGTTGGCAAAATTCGATGGTGTTCTCCCCGAATGGAAAAATCCTCGCTGTAGGAGTTGATAATGGAGGCATCCGGCTCTACGACACTGCTCAGTACCGCCCTTTAGGAACGATGTATGGAAACGGTGAGGCAATCTTGTCTCTCGCCTTCTCACCTGAAGGAGAACGGCTGATTTCAGGGAGCGAGTCCTATCTCCAGCTTTGGGACCTTAAAACGCGGAAGCTTTTGGCAACCCTAAAGGGAACTCAGGGTGAAATTGGGTCGGTAGCTTATTCTCCGGATGGAAAAACGGTTGCGTCCGGCAGCTCAGATCAGATGATCCGGCTGTGGAGCACGGAGTCTAATAAATGCATCGGGGTGCTGACGGGTCATCAGGCTGATGTTACAGAACTGGCCTTCTCCCCGGACGGAAAGACGCTCTATTCCGCGAGTTCGGATGACACCGTCCGCTTCTGGGATATCCGCACGCGCCGGAACATTCATTCGTTAAGTGGGCATGAGCATACCATCCGGGCGATGGCTCTCTCCCAGGATGGACGGACACTGGCTTCGGGAAGCACCGAGGGAAGGGTGAAGCTCTGGGACGCCACTGCCCGGGCTTCCGTTGACCGGTTTCCCCGTCAGAAATCGGCATTGCAGCAGGTGTTGATCTCTCCGGACAGCCGATACCTGGCGGCTTTCAGCGGTGGCGGTTCCCTCCGGTTATGGCGTCTGAACGACGGGAAACTGCTGGGGGATCTCAAAGAAACAACGTCTCACGCTGCTTTCTCGCCGGATGGCCGGATACTGGCGGTGGGAGGCGATACTGGCATTGATTTATGGAGGCTTCCTTCACTGGTCGGGATGGATTTAGTGCCCTACTCTAAAGGTATTTTTTACGTCACTTTTTCCCCGAAGGGAGAAAAGATCGCGGGGATCGACTACTCCGGCCGCGTTCATGTGTGGGACATCTCCAACAACCGACGGATGGAAACCCCGGAGCAGAAAGGAGATTTCGTGACCGCCATTGCATTTTCACCCGACGGGCGATTCCTGGTCTGGGGAACGGACAAGGGCCGCTTGACACTATGGGACCTCTCCCGCCACAGGAAGGTCGAGACGGTTCAAAGTCACGATGTATGGTTGTTTAGCTTGGCCTTCTCTCAGGACAGCCACACCCTGGCGACCGCCGATTACGACAATACGGTGAAGCTCTGGGAGGTGGACCCGCTGCGGCTCAAGCAGACTCTGAGAGGGTGCATCAACGGCGTGCAGTCCGTCTCCTTCTCCCCCGATGGGAGGACCCTTGCCACCGGCAGCGGCGATAACCGGATGAGGCTGTGGAACCTGACGACCGGACTGGAAGTCGCTAATTATTTCCTGAATAGTGTGACTGCATTAGATTTTTCTAAAAATGGAAAGCTCCTTGCTACCAGCACCTGGGACGGTACGGTGCAATTGTGGAGAACGACCCCGCCGCCGCCATCGTTCCAACCCCCTCTTTCCGTTGATTCGTCCCAGACGCCGCCTCTCACATTCTCCCTCCTCGCAGGGAAGGCGCTGCCTGCCGCTACTGCGGCTCCACTCCATGCGGGCCTGCTGGGCCGCTACTACCGAAGCCCGGACAAAGCGGCGCCCTCTGATCCCAAAGCCGGTCAGTTTCTTTTTCAAAGGGAGGATTTAGACATCAATTTCGACTGGAGCAAGGCTCCTCCCGCCCCCGGCGCTCCACGAGAGAACTTCCAGGCGAGGTGGACGGGGTTCCTCAAAGCTCCAGACGCGGGACTGTACCTGCTGCAAGTCGCATCCGACGACGGGATGCGCCTGTATCTCGACGGAAAGGCGGTCTTCGAGGAGTGGAAAGGTAAACCCTTTGACCCTATATCTACGCCTGTTCGCCTGGAAGCAGGGTGGCACCGCCTGAGGCTGGATTATTACCAGCATAAACGCGATGCTCAGTTGAAATTTCGATGGAAGCCGCCGAACGGCAAGAGCTTGCAGGTTGTTCCGGCGGCAAACCTGGGGCATTGAGAAGAGAATGAGCGATGGCGATCTCCGAGACCTCCAGCTTCTATGCGACGAGCGACGCTGCTCCAGGATGCGCCGTCGTACGTGGATCGTCAGGCCGACAAAGACCTGTATGTCGGCTTGACGAGCGGCGAGTTCTGCTACGTCCTCACCAGCCGCCAGAAGGGCAAGCCCTCCCTGATGAATCAATCGAGGGATTCTGAGGCATCGCTGGGGATGTCCGTACCGCCGTTCATGCGGAAGCCATAAACGCTTCGATCTCCTCCAGCGGGCGGATGCCGGTCGTCGCGCCGAGAGCCGTGACGCAGTGCGCGCCCGTCGCGCACGCGAACCGGGCGGTCCGCTCCAGGTCCCAGCCCTGCACCAACCCCGTCAGGAACCCCGCGACGAAGCAGTCCCCGGCCCCCAGCGCATCCGCGACGCTCACCGTGTAGGAAGGCACATAGAATCCGTTCCCATCCTTCGGTCGAATGTACGCGCCCTTCTCCCCCAGCTTGATCCCCACCACGCCGATCCCATACGCCAGGAACACGCGCGCGATCTCTTCCGGGTCGGTCTGGCCGGACAGCTCCACGGCCTCTTCGTAGCTGGGCAGGAAATAGTCCACAAACGGCAGCACCGGGGCCAGCGTCTTCATCCACTGCCCGGTCGGGTCCCAGGCGGTGTCCAGCACCACGGTCGCGGAGGTTTCGGCTTTCACGCGGCGCAGCAGGCGGGCCGTCGGCTCCCCGTCGAAGCCGGGCATCAGGAAGCAGCCTGCCACATTCAGGAACGGCGTCCCCGCCAGCCGGGCGAGCGGGAAATCCTCCTCCTTGAACGTCGCGTTCACCCCGACGTGATGGAGAAAGGTCCGCTCGCCGTCGGCGGCGACCATGACCATCGTGGCGGAGGTCGTGCCGGTGCGCGCCCGCACCAGGCCGCCGGTCTGTACGCCGCAGTGCTTCATCTCGCGCTCCAGGAAATCGCCGAAGCCGTCGTCGCCGATCTTGCCGAGGATCGCCGTCTCGATCCCGATCTTGGCGAGCGCCATCGCGGTGTTGGCCGCGCAGCCACCGGAGTGCAGCTCCATCTGCTCCACGAACTGGAGCCGTCCCCGCTCCGGGATGCCGTCTATCGGCTTCCCCACCACGTCCGCAACCAGGATTCCCAAACAGGCGACCTGCGGCATTTCTTGTTCCTCCACTAGGGTTTCAAGACCTATCTCGGATACGCGATCCTGTAACTGCCATTCTTCAAATCTTGAAGATAGCCTTCCAATTCCATCCGGTCCCCATCCAGGAGCGCTGGCGACTTCTGCGCCCGCTCCAGATACCGCTCCGCCTCGTCAAAGCGGTCCGTTTTGATGAACAGCCAGGAAATCGCCCGGATGGCGTCCGCCGTGCCGCCAAAGGGCTGATATCGGTCCGTGGCTTTCTTATAGAGTTGAAGGGCTGTTTTGTAATTCTCCGGGGGATACGGTCTTTTCTCATACTCTTCAATTCCGGCCAATTGCAAGAGCGCATATTTGGCGTACCGGCTGTTCGGGTACTGCCGCAAGAGCGCTTTGCAAGCCTCCTTACGAATTTGAAGATTCGGGGTGTTGACGTCTGCAATGACTTTGTACAGGAGGTGCGGCTGGATTTCAGATCCATCGGGGTTTCGGATCATCAGCGTTCGTGGCTCGGCATTTGCCGACAGGGCCGTAACATACGAGGAAGCAGCCTTCCCGGATTCGTAGTGTGCCTTCACCGTATAGACGCCGGGTTGGCCCCAGGTCAGACCGAACCCGGTTGAGGGATTCAGAAAAAGCCGGAAAGAATAGGTCTTCCTTGGCTTCAGCTCCCGGCTGGTATCCCAGGGCACCGGCCTTAAATCCAAGAAGCCCAGGCGGGTCCCGCCGACTTTATCGCCTTTTTCGTTCAGGATTTCAAAGTAAAAGATATCGTTGCCCGTGATCTCGAATAATTGAGCCGGAATCCGGGCCGAGTCGTGGCTGAGATTGGTGAAGGTGGCTTTGAGATAAATCGGCTCATCCTGGAGATACGCAGTCTCGTAGGGATGAAGGGTAATCCGCAGGGAAGAAGTATCGGGCGCAACTTCCTGAGACGCCGCCGGAAGAACGAGCGCTGCGAGGATCAGTCCAAAAGGACGGAGGAAACCGATTCGGTTCATGTGAGGGAACACGAGGAAAGCCGGGGCAAAAGAAATGGCGGAGTCCACGTGAACTCCGCCAAGTCGTGCATGACCGTACGTACGGGTACTGCAAGGGTACATCGACCGCGCGTGGCCGTTGAGCTTGAGCTTAGAGCCTTAGGAGCTCATCGGAACGCCGCCGCACTGGAACTGCGACGACGGCCCTGTGGTGCATTTACCACAAGCCAGTGCCGTGGTCTCGAACATCTTCTCAGAGTCGATTCTCGGCTTCTCATACGGGCGCTTCGGCTTTCGGTCGAGCATCTCTTTCTTGAGCATGTTCTCACCTCCAGACGAACAGAGCGTCGCTGTGGTTAGTATAGCAGCGATGGAATTGCGAAGTCAACGGCTCGGCCGCCCGCTCTCCAGACGCTCCTCTCTCTTTTCGTTACGCGTGATCATGGTTCCTTTTTCGAATTTTTACAATCTTTTGAAGTCAGTGATCCCTTGTTGGGCAATTGGGTCGTTAGGTAATGGGGTCGTTGGGGAAGCCCTCTGGAGTTACAACAGAGCGTGGATAAGCCAAACTTCTTGACAAGAAGTACAAACAGGTTGAGCCTTCAACGACCCAACGACCCAACGACCCAACGACCCAACGACCCAACGACCCAACGACCCAACGACCCAACGACCCAACGACCCAACGACCCAACACCTATCTCCCCCGCCAGATCCCGATCAATGCATTGAGGAACGGCAGCGCGAAACAGATCAGGAGAAAGATGCCGACCCAGCGGATCATCGCCCGCGAGCGGCCCGTCTCCAGCTCCTCCTCTTCCGCATCCATGTTGATCTCCAGGATGCGCCGCGCCTCGTCCGCCAGCTCCTCCGGCACCAGCAGCGTGATCTCCCCCATCGGGCCGGTGTTCACCGACCGCAAAAACGGGTTCGTGATCGTCTGGGAGCGGTACATCACCGGGATGCCGTAGCCGTCCAGCACCGCTTTCTGGAGGTCCGCGTTGATCTGGCCCGGCACGGTCAGCACAGGAACGTAGATGGGCCGGTCGTCAGAAGCCATGAGACCGTTTCCTCCGTCAGTCCGCGATGGGAAAAAGCGTCCGCAGCGTCTCGTCGCCGGGCATGTCGCCGTACTCGCTGATCTGGAACGCCTCGCAGCAATGCACATCCCGCCTCGGCGCCCACTTCTGCACGATCTCCTCCGAGATGTGCTTCCTCACCCACTCGCCCCGGTTCCGCACCATGTCTTCGATCTGCTTCCGCCGCCCCGCCGGGTCCTGCGGCACTTCTTCATACCGGCCCGCGTGCCACGGCAGCCACTCGAAGAACTGCGAGACGTGCTCCTGGCCCACGTCCGCCTTCTCTTTGAGGATGCTGTCCGTCGGGACCAGCAGGTCGGCGCGGAACGGCTGGCCTTCGGTGAACCGGTCGAACCAGTACGCGAAGACCGGCATCCGCTTCAGCGCGGGCGTCTCCGGGCAGTAGAGCGGGACGGTAAGCATGAACGTCGCGTCCAGCACCAGCTGCGACGCGTACCGATGATCCCGGTGGTAATCCACGTTTCGGTTGAAGAGGACCAGGTCGGGCTGAAGCTCGCGGAGGAGCCGCACCATCGCCATCGTATTCTCTTCGTTCACGTACACCCCACCGTCGTGCAGGTTCAGAGTCCGCGACTCCGCCCCGATGGCCGCCGCCGCCTTCCTCGCCTCCTCCAGCCGCCGCGACGCCAGCAGGTGAGGCCGGGTCTTGTACTCCTCGAAGAAATGGCCCCGGTCGCCGTTGGTCACGGTGATCATGGTCACGGCGTCGCCCCGCCGGCGGCACTTGGCCGCCGTCCCTCCCACCGAGAATTCGCAATCGTCTGGGTGCGCGCCCACGCAAGCTAAGTTCACTCTGCCCTCCTCGTACCCCCAATGGATGATCGTTTCCCTATTCGCGCCGTTAACTTAGATTCCCGCCGGATCCAGTCGGTATCATGCTTTCGGACTCACGTAAAACCTCCCGCCCATGTCTTGTTGAGCGCAGCAAAGCATCTTGCTGCGCGCTGGAGATGCTTCCGCAGAGTCCAAAGATCCTTCGCCTCCGGCTCAGGATGACATGGGCGGGAGGTGGTGCATATGTCCTGAATGGAACGGAGGTCTAATCGGCGATCCCTCTGCTCAAAATAACGATCTATGCAGGGAACGAGGTTGGAATCGAGAACGATGCAACCGATTTTGGATACCGGAGGAAAGAAATGCCGTTGCGAATCGGATCGGTCGTCGTGGATTCAAAAGAACCGACGGCTCTGGCGGAATTCTGGGCGGAGGCGCTCGGCTATAAGCACATCCGGTGGGACGCGGGTTGGTCCCGGATCGTGGACCCGGAAGGCCGGAGAGCGGGCCTCTCGTTCGGGAAAGAGAAGAGTCCGAAGACGGAATCGAACCGTCTCCACTTCGACCTCTACACCTCGGCGATGGAATCGGAAGTCGAGCGGCTGACGGGCCTGGGCGCGCGGGTGAAGCGACGGGTGGACGATCCCGGCAACGTCTTCGTCGTTATGCAGGACCCCGAAGGCAACGAGTTCTGTGTCTGCCAAAAGGATGATCCCTGATGGGAATGCCGCGACTAAAGTCGCTCCTGTGGAGCCTTCGGCTAAGTGTCCCTAGCGGGACACGTACGATGCCGTCATGGGTGCGTCCTGGAGGGACGCTTGGCGGAACGCCCCACAGGAGCGACTTCAGTCGCGGCAGAACCTCTCCTGGCGTCCTGATCTCATTCCACCGCCACCGCCCGCGCCTCCCCGGTCGCCATGCTCTCCGCCACGGCCTGGGTGAACGCCATATACCTCACCCCGTCCTCGAACGAGGTCCGCTTCACCGGCGCGCCCTCGCGGATGGACCGGACGAACTCCTCTTCCACCTGCCAGCCCTCGCTCTCCGGCGGCGTGGAGACTTCGCTCAGGCCGGAATCGCCGCGCCGCCCGCCGTAGAGCCGTCCGCCCGCGAGCTTCAGCGTGCCTTCCGAGCCGTATAGGAGTGCCGACGGCGGGTCGCTCAGCCCCATCGCCCGCGAGATCTGCACTTGCATCTGAGCACCGCACGCCAGCTCCGCGATCACGTCCAGGTGCTCCGGCACGCGGACGGCGCGCATGATGCCCTCCGCATCCTTCCGCATCGCCACGAAGGTCTTCCCCATCGCCGTCACGCGTGTCGCCTCTCCCACCCAGCGCATCACCGCCTCGTACCAGATGCCCAGCGTCATCACGTTCAGGCCGCTCAGCGCGTCGTCCTGCCGCCATTGGAGCGGCGCGTCCCGGTCCAGGAACCCGGAAGTGTCGTGCACCTCCACCGCCAGGACGTCGCCCAGCTTCCCCTCCGCGATCCACTGTTGTATCGTTGCATCCGCGTGCAGCGTCATCGGCGACGGGACGACCTGCGCCACGAGGGAAGGCCGCTCGCGGGAGGCGCGGAGCATCCGCCGGGCTTCCTCCAGGTTCATCGCCATGCGGGCCTCGCAGAGGACGTGCTTGCCCGCCTCCAGCGCGGCCAGCGTCGCCGGGCAGTGCAGGTACGGCCACGTCCCGATGGCGACGGCATCCACGTCCGGCGCGGCGGCCAGCTCCCGCCAGTTCTCGTACACCTTCGGGATGCCGAACTCCGCCGCCGCCCGCTCCGACGACGCCCGGCTCCGGTTGCAGACGCTGACGATCTCCACCCCCGGAAGCGCCTGCAAGCCCGGAATGTGGCGCGCCTTCGTGTTCCCGCCGGCTCCCACCACGCCCACGCGTATCCGATCCATGACCCATTACCCTTCTTTCTTATCCCTTCGATTTCGGGTACTATTCACGAGGTTCGCGCAGCCGAACGGCTTCCCTCCCTGCCCCTGCTGCCGGAGGGTTAGAGACCCTCGGGTGGGGGTAAAAAGGGACGATTTCTGTCCCAATGTTTCTGTTTTCCTTTTCCGGAGGTTTCCATGAGACTTCATTCATCCGTCGCGCTCCCCCTGGCTTCGCTGGCGCTCCTCTCGAGCCTGGCCCTGGGCGGCTGCAAGAAGAACGACGAGGCGGTCAGCGACACCGGAGCCAATCCCCCGGCGGGCGGCTCCACTACGGCTACCCCCGCTCCCAATCCTGGACCCGCGGCGTCTCCCGGCGCGGCGGCCAACTCGGCGGCGGGCAGCGTCTCCAACGCGGGCGTCACGGCCAAGATCAAGAACGCCATCAACCTTTCGTCGGCGATTGACCACAAGAAGAGCAAGATCAACGTGGACACCACCGACACCGAGGTCAAGCTCATGGGTACGGTCGCTCCGGCCACCGGCAAAGCCGCCGCGGAGAAGCTGGCGAAGGCCAACGCCGGAACCCGCAAGGTGGTGGATCAGCTCACGGTCGGCGCGAAAGCCCCCTGAGCGCCCTCGTAACGCTCCCAGAAAGGAGAGCCGGGAATGGAGTTTCAAATTCAGGGGCAGCCCGTCGCCCTCGAATCGCAGGACCGCGACGGAACCACGTACGTCCCCATTCTGGACGCCGTCCAGGCGCTGGGCGGAACGGTCACCTGGGACAACACGAACAAGGTCGCCACGGCCACCCTCGGCCAGTGGGTCGCCACCGTCTCGATGGCGGCGGAAGAGGCCGACGTGAGCGGAACCCACGTCACCTTCAACGGGCCGACGATTGTGGAGGATGACCGGATGTGGGTCCCCGTCCGCTTCTTCGAGAAAGCGTTCGGCTACCGGGTAAACCTGAGCGGCGAGACGGTCAACATCGTCAATCCCAGCGCCTGAGTCCGCTCCACGCTTCATCACCGAATCCGGGAGGACCTATGGGCTGGCTCGACCAGGTCGGCGGGCTGTTGCAGCAGTACGCGGGACAGAATGCCGCCGCAGCGCCGGAGACCGAATCCCACTTCAACGAAATCGCGCAGGCGGCGCCGGCTTCCGCACTGGCGGACGGGGTCGCCGCTGCGTTCCGTTCCGATCAGACTCCCCCCTTCGGGGAGATGCTGTCCGCCCTGTTTCATCGCTCCACGGGTCCCCAGCAGGCCGGGCTGCTGAATACGGTGCTGTCCGCCGTCGGGCCTCAGCTTCTATCGGGCGTACTTCAGCAGCACAGCCTTGGCGATCTGGCCGGAAGCCTGGCGGGCGGCCAATCCGCTCTGTCGCCCGAACAGGCGGCATCGGTGCCGCCCGCGGCGGTGCAGCAGATGGCGGAAGAGGCGGTCCGCCAGAACCCCTCCGTCGTCGAGGAGGTCAGCCGGTTCGTGGCGGGCCACCCCGATCTGCTGAAGAGCCTGGGGCCGACCGTGATGTCCACCGTGCTCTCCGGCCTGGCTCAGCGCCACCTCTGAGTCCGTTCACTCCTCCGCTACTTGCGCAAGCCCTCCATTTCAGGATGCAAAAAGCCTGCTGAATCCCGGATTGGGGGTTCAGCAGGCTTTTTGGTTTCACTTCGAGCGGTACGTGACAGGGAAGTCACGCCGCCAGGCTCTTAACCCCCGGAAGGGGTCGCCGGGGCAGCAGGCTGCGCGGGAGTCGCGGGCTGAGAGGGAGTCGCAGGCTCAGCCGAAGGCGCTGCGGGCTGGGCGGGCGCAGGGGCGGCTGGCCCGGCGGGACCGGCAGGCCCTGCGGGAC
>JADMIO011356695.1_pt1 | contig 44183 bp, 41 predicted proteins | sample 8958161 | NCBI WGS metagenome assembly JADMIO01 (sample SAMN16585339, study PRJNA669376) | soil metagenome | isolation source: Crop rotation soil | place: USA: Cullars Rotation, Alabama | collected 2011
GCTGCCCGGCCCGCAGCCGATGCACCGCCGCATCGACGGCGGCGCGCTCGCGCTGCTCGCCGATGCGCGGCTGCGCAGGCTGCTCGGCGTCAACTCGCTGTTCTCGCTCGGCTGGGAGCTGCAGACGATCTTCATCCCGATCTTCGGCCGCTCGATCGGCTTGAGCGCGTCGGCGATCGGCGCCGTCATCGCGGCGTTCGCGGCGGCGACGTTCGTGGTCCGCTTCCTGATGCCGCTCTTCTCGCGGCGCTTCCGCGAAACCCAGGTGCTCGCGGGTGCGCTCGCGATCGCCGGCGTCGCCTACCTGATGCTGCCGTTCGCGGGTAGCGCCGAGACGCTGATGGTCGTGTCATTCGGCATCGGCTTCGGCCTGGGCGGCGGCCAGCCCATGGTGATGTCGCTGCTGCACACGCACGCGCCGCCCGGCCGGATGGGCGAGGCGGCGGGCGTGCGCATGTCGCTGTCGCAATCGCTGGCGGTCGCGGTGCCGCTCGTGTTCGGCGCGTTCGGCGCGACGTTCGGCCTCGCGCCCGTGCTGTGGGCGGTGGGCCTGTGCCTCACCTCGGGCGGACTCTACGCGCGCTACCGGCTGTAGCCGCCGGGACGCGCATGACCGCCACCTTCGGTAACTATGCCGATTGCGGCGTCCCGGACTTGAGGCGATCGCGGTACAGCTTGCGGAACTTGGCGACCTTCGGCGCCACCACCGCCATGCAATAGGGCTGGCGCGGATTGCGCTCGAAGTAGTCCTGGTGATAGCCCTCGGCGCGGTAGAACGGCGCCGCGCCCGCGAGCTCGGTGACGAGCGGGGCCGGCCACAGGCCTTCGGCCGAAACCTCGCGCATCACCGCCTCGGCGGTGGCGCGCTGCGCGTCGGACTGCGCGAAGATCACCGACCGGTACTGCGTGCCGACGTCGTTGCCCTGGCGGTCGCGCGTCGTCGGATCGTGCATCGTGAAGAACACGCGCAGAAGATCGGCATAGCTCACGACCGCCGGGTCGAACGCGATGTCGACGACCTCGGCGTGGCCGGTGCCGCCGCCACAGACTGCCTCGTACGAGGGATCGGCGACGCGGCCGCCGGCATAGCCGGAAACGACGCTCGAAACGCCTGTCAGGTCGCGGAAGACGGCTTCGAGGCACCAGAAGCAGCCGCCGCCGAGGATGGCGTGCTCGAGGCGGGGCGATGGGATGGCGGTCATGCGGGCTCCTTCACGGGAATGCGGTGCGGCCGCCCGCGCGGGCGGCGTTGCCGGGATGTCGCGGCCGGGGACGGCTCCCTTACATCGAGGGGACTTCCGGACGCTCGTGTCTGCTAATCTGCGCCCGTCCGCCGCCGCTTCCAAGCCCCTCCCGCATGCCACTCCTGCCGCGCGAAGGCCGGTTCTTCGATTTTTTCGACCAGCACGCGGCACTGTCGGTGAAGGCCGCGGAGGAGCTCGTCGCGGTGTTCGCCGACCTCGCCACGCTCGACGTGCGCAGCACCGCGATCCACCAGTACGAGAAGCAGGCCGACCGCATCACCCACGACACCGTACACCTGCTCCACCAGACGTTCATCACGCCCTTCGACCGCGACCAGATCCACGGCCTCGTCACGGCGATGGACGATGTCGTCGACCTGATCGAGGACGCCGCCGAGTGCCTGTTCCTGTACGACGTGCGCAGGATCGGCCCCGAGGCGGCCGAGCTCGCGGCGATCTGCGTCAAGTGCACGGGCCGCGTCAAGGAGGCGGTGGCGTTGCTGCCGTCGATGAAGAACTCGGCGCGCATCCTTGCGATCTGCGGCGAGATCGACAAGCTCGAGAGCCACGCCGATGGCGTGTTCCGCTCGGCGCTCGCCAAGCTCTTCCGCGAGGAGCCGGACGCGCGCGAGGTGATCAAGCAGAAGGAGGTTTACCTCTTGCTCGAGGAGATCACCGACCGCTGCGAGGACGTCGCCAACCTGATCGAGGGCATCGTCCTCGAGGCCGCATAGGCGCCGAATCGCGATGCACGAGGCGACGATCGGGTTCGCGACGGCGGCGTCGCTGATCGCGCTCGCACTGGCGTTCGATTTCATGAACGGCTTCCACGACGCGGCGAACTCGATCGCGACGGTGGTGTCGACACGCGTGCTGCGGCCGCAATGGGCGGTGGTGTGGGCGGCGTTCTTCAACTTCGTCGCGTTCCTGGTGTTCGGCCTCGCCGTCGCCGACACGATCGGCCGCGGCATCATCGACACGCGCATCGTCGACGCCCCGGTGCTCGCAGGCGCGCTCACCGGCGCGATCGCCTGGAACATCATCACGTGGTGGTTCGGGCTGCCGTCGTCGTCGTCGCATGCGCTGATCGGCGGGCTGGGCGGCGCCGCCGCGGCCAAGGCCGGCTTCGGCGCGCTGGTAGGCTCTGGCTTCGCGAAGATCGGCGCGGCGATCGTGCTGTCGCCGGCGATCGGCCTCGCGCTCGGCATGGCGCTGATGACGATGCTGTCGTGGCTCTTGTTCCGCAAGCCGCCGCACCGCGTCGACCGCTGGTTCCGGCGGCTGCAGCTCGTGTCGGCGGCGCTCTACAGCCTCGGCCACGGCGCCAACGACGCGCAGAAGACGATGGGCGTCGTCGCGCTGGTGCTGGTCGCCGCCGGGTCGCTCAAGCACGACTTCGCGGCCACCGACATCCCCCTGTGGGTCGTGCTCGCCTGCCAGAGCGCGATCGCGCTCGGCACGCTGTTCGGGGGCTGGCGGATCGTGCGCACGATGGGCATGAAGATCACCAAGCTGAAGCCCGTCGGCGGCTTCTGCGCCGAGAGCGCGGGGGCCGCGACGCTTTTCTTCGCGACGCACCTCGGCATCCCGGTGTCCACGACGCACACGATCACCGGCGCGATCGTCGGCGTCGGCGCGACGCGCAAGCTCTCCGCGGTGCGCTGGGGCGTCGCGTCGCGGATCGTCTGGGCGTGGGTGCTGACGATCCCGGCGTCGGCGGCGATGGCCGCCGCGGCGTGGTGGATCGCGTCGCAGCTTGCATGACCAACCCGTTCGCCGCCTGGAAGATCGTCTCGCGGGGCGTGCGCGACCTCGACCTGTCGCGCACGGCGGCGGCGCTCGCCTTCACCACGCTGCTCGCGCTGGTGCCGGTCGCCAGCGTCGCGATCGCCACCGTCGCGCATTTCCCGGTGTTCGACACCTGGCTCGACGCGCTCGAGAAGTTCCTGCTGCGCTACATGCTGCCCGCCAGCGCGTCGACGGTCGTGCACACCTACGTGCTCGGCTTCGCCGCGCACGCCTCCGAGCTGCGCGGCCTGTCGCTCGTGTTCATCGCCGTCACCGGCGTGCTGCTGTTCGCGATGGTCGAGCGCGAGATCAACCTGATCTTCCGCGTGCGTCGCGGCCGCTCGCTCGTGCGGCGCGCGCCGGTGTACGTGCTGGGATTGACACTCGGCCCGGTGCTGGTCGGCGCGAGCATCTGGAGCACCACGTGGATACTGGCGCAGACGCGGGGCATGCTGCCGCGCACGGCGAGCTTCGGCGACTGGGTGATCGCGCCGCTGCCGGTGCTGCTGACGGCGATCGCGCTCGCGCTCATCTACAAGAGCGTGCCGGCGAAGCCGGTACGCTGGGTGCCGGCGCTGATCGGCGGCGCGTCGGCGTCGGCGGCCTTCGAGGTGATGAAGCACGGCTTCGCGTGGTACGTCACGCACGTGCCGACCTACGAGGTGATCTACGGCGCGCTCGCCGCGCTGCCGCTGTTCCTCATCTGGCTGCACCTTTGCTGGGTGATCGTGCTCGCGGGGGCGCTCCTGACCGCGGCGCTCGACGGCGGCCAGTCGGCGTGATGCAGCCGACGTGCGCACGTCCCCGCGCAAGGGCGACGACGCACGGATGAGTTAACATTCCGGCGCGACAGAAGCCCCGAAGGAGTCATCGACCGTGCTGTCCCTCATCGAAGCCGCCGGCTGGCCGATCTGGCCGCTGATCATCGCGTCGATCATCGCGCTCGCGCTCATCATCGAGCGGCTGTGGTCGCTGCGGCAGGGAATCGTCGCGCCGCCCGGCCTCGTCGACAAGGTGCTGGCCGAATACCGCGAGCGCGGCGCCACGCCGGAGGTCCTCGGCAAGACGGCGCAGCAGGGGCCGCTGGGGCGGATCCTCGCGGCGGGCCTCGCCAACGTCAAGGCGCCGCGGCCGGTGATGAAGGAGGCGATCGAGGAGGTGGGTCGCATCGTCACGCACGACCTCGAGCGCTTCCTGCCCACGCTCGGCACGATCGCGGCGATCGGACCGCTCCTCGGGCTCCTCGGCACGGTGATCGGCATGATCGAGATCTTTGGCTCGCAGAGCTCGTCGGGGTCGAACCCGATCGTGCTCGCGCACGGCATCTCGGTCGCGCTGTACAACACGGCAATGGGCCTCATCGTCGCGATCCCGAGCATGATCTTCTACCGCTATTTCCGCGGCAAGGTCGACGGCCTCGTCGTCGAGATGGAGCAGCAGGCGATCAAGCTCGTCGACTTCGCGCACAATGAGCGCAAGTAGCGCGACCGGCACGCCGGCGGAGCGCGCGCGGTGAACCTGCGCGGCCTGCGCTCGCGCGACGAGCCGGAGATCAACTTCGTGCCGTTGATCGACGTGCTCCTCGTCATCCTGATCTTCCTCATGGTGACGACCACCTACCAGCGCGTCGCCGAGCTGCAGATCACGCTGCCAGAGGCGGAGGCCGACGCGCAGAAGCAGCGGCCGAAGGAGATCAACGTGGGCGTCGACGCGCAGGGTCGCTACGTGATCGACAAGAACGTGTTCACGTTCACCACCGCCGGCGCGTTCGCCGACGCGCTGCGGCGCGCCTCCGGCGACTCGAAGGACGCCGTCGTCATCATCAACGCCGACGCCAACGCCACACACCAGTCGGTGATCCACGTGATGGAGGCGGCGCGCCTCGCGGGCCTCGTGCACATCACGTTCGCCACGCAATCGGCGCAAGGCGGCGGCGCCGCCAAGTGACCGCCGCGACAACGGCAGCCTGACCCGCGCGCGGCCGCGCCCGATGACCGCCGCCGCCGCGCTCATCCGTCGCTGGTATCGACCGCGGCTTTGCACGCTGACGGCGCTGCTTGTCCCGGCGTCGTGGCTCTATGGCGCGGTCGTGCGCGTGCGCCGCGGCCTCTATGCGGCCGGATGGATGAAGCGCCGCCGTGTCGCGCGCCCGGTCGTCGTCGTCGGCAACCTGACCGTCGGCGGCGGCGGCAAGACGCCGGCGGCGATCGCGCTCGCCCGCGCGCTCGCCGCGCGCGGCGCGGCGCCGGGGCTCGTCAGCCGCGGCTATGGCGGGCGCTCGCGCACGCCGCGCGAGGTGCGGCCCGATGACGATCCCGCGATCGTCGGCGACGAGCCGCTTATCCTCGCGCGATGCGGCTTCCCGGTCGTCGTCGGGCGCGATCGCGCCGCCGCCGCCGAGCTTTTGATCGCGCGCCATCCGCAAACGTCGGTGATCGTCTGCGACGACGGCCTGCAGCACCTCGCGCTCGCGCGCGACGTCGAGATCGTGGTGGTCGACGATGCGCGCGGCTTCGGCAACGGCTGGCTGTTGCCCGCGGGGCCGCTGCGCGAGCCCGCGTCGCGCCTCGCGCATGTCGACGCGATCGCGCGACTCGCGGACGCGCAGGCGGCGGCGGGCGACGCGAGCACCGGCGGCCGCGAGACGCGTATCGTGCATCGCACGCTGCCGTGGCGACGCGTCGGCGACGACGCCGAGGTCGCCGGCGCGCCCGGCTGCTGGCGCGGCGCGCGTGTCGCCGCGCTGGCCGGCATCGCGCATCCGCAGCGCTTCTTCGCGACGCTGCGCGTGCAAGGCATCGACGCGGCGACGACGGCGCTCGACGACCATCACGCGTTCACGCCGGCCGACCTGCCGGCGGACGCCGACGTCGTGCTGATGACCGAGAAGGACGCGGTAAAATGCCGGCGTTTCGACGACCCGCGCCTTCACTACCTGCCGATCGAGGCGGTGATCGACCCGCGGCTCGTCGAGCGCGTCGCCGCGCTGATCGCGGCGTGACAGGATCCACCGACATGGACCAGAAGCTCCTCGACATCCTCGTCTGCCCGGTCACCAAGGGGCCGCTCACGCTCGACCGCGAGCGCCAGGAGCTCGTGTCGCGCGCCGCGCGGCTCGCTTACCCGATCCGTGAAGGGATCCCGGTGATGCTCGAGGACGAGGCGCGCAAGCTCGCGCCGGACGAAAGCGAATAGTGGGGGCGGCCGGAGCCGGCCGGGTTGCGGCGCGCGCTCCGGCCGGCGCGTCCACCGTCCCGTTCGTCGTCCTCGTGCCCGCGCGCTACGCGTCGGTGCGGCTGCCGGGCAAGCCGCTCGCCGATCTTGGCGGCGTGCCGATGGTCGTCGAGGTCGCGCGCCGCGCGCGACAGAGCGGCGCCGCGCGCGTGGTGATCGCCACCGACGACGCGCGCGTCGCCGATGCGGCGCGCGCACATGCCTGTGAAGCGATCATGACGCGCGCCGACCATCCGACCGGCACCGACCGCCTTGCCGAGGCCGCGCAAGCGCTCGACCTTGGACCGGACGAGATCGTCGTCAACGTGCAGGGCGACGAGCCGCTGATCGATCCCGCGCTGGTGCGGCAGATGGCCGCGACGCTCGCCGCCAAGCCCGACGCGTCGATCGCCACCGCCTGTCACGTCATCGACGACATCGCCGAGGCGTTCAATCCCAATGTCGTCAAGGTGGTCTGCGACGCCGCCGGCAACGCGCTCTACTTCAGCCGCGCGACGATTCCCTGGGCGCGCGACGCGTTCGCGCGCGAACCGCGCGCGCTCCCCGCCGGCATGCCGGTTTACCGCCACTATGGCCTCTACGCCTACCGTGTCGCGTTCCTCGTCCGGTATCCGACGCTCGCGCCCGCGCCGATCGAGACGTACGAGGCCCTCGAGCAGTTGCGCGCGCTGTGGCATGGCTACCGGATCGCGGTCGACGTCACGACCGCGACGCCGGCGCCGGGTGTCGACACGGCCGACGACCTCGAACGCGTGCGACGACTGATCGCGGCCGAGCGCGCGCTCGAACAACACGGGAGCGACTGACAGCCCATGCGACTGATCCTGCTGGGACCGCCGGGCGCGGGCAAGGGGACGCAGGCCCATTTCATCAAGGAGGCCTTCGGCATTCCGCAGATCTCCACGGGGGACATGCTGCGCGCCGCGATCAATGCCGGCACGCCGCTCGGGCTCGCCGCCAAGCGGGTGATGGACAGCGGCCGGCTCGTCTCCGACGAGATCATCGTGCGCCTCGTCAAGGACCGGCTCGCAGAGGCCGATTGCGCGGAGGGCTACCTGTTCGACGGTTTCCCGCGCACGATCCCGCAGGCCGACGCGATGCGCGACGCACGCGTGCCGATCGACTACGTGCTCGAGATCGACGTGCCCGACGCGCTGATCGTCGAGCGGATGGGCGGGCGGCGCGTGCACGTCGCGTCGGGCCGCACCTATCACCTGCGGTTCAATCCGCCGAAGGTCGACGGCATCGACGACGTGACCGGCGAGCCGTTGGTGCAGCGCGTCGACGACCACGAGGCGACCGTCGCCGAGCGGCTCGCGGTCTACCACGCGCAGACCGAGCCGTTGATCGCGTACTACACGCGCTGGGCGCAAAGCGGCGACGCCCTCGCGCCGCGGATGCGCCGCGTCGACGGCACGGGCAGCGTCGCCGCGGTGCGCGACGCCTGCCTCGCCGCGCTGTCCGGCTGACCCGTCGAGCGGTGGACGCGCCGCTCGTCAGCATCGTCGTCCGCAGCACCGCGCGGCCCACGCTCGCCGCGGCGCTCGCGTCGGTCGGCGCGCAGACGCACCCGGCGGTCGAGGCGGTGGTCGTCGCGGCGAGCGGATCTTCACATCCGACTCCGCCGCCCGCGACCGGCGCGCATCCGGTGCGCTTCGTGGCGAGCGCCGTGCCGCTTTCGCGTCCACAGGCCGCGAACGCGGGGGTGGACGCCGCGCGCGGCGAATGGATCACGTTCCTCGACGACGACGACGCGATCGATCCGACGCACGTCGCCGGGCTCGTCGCCGCGACGCGCGGTGGTCGATACCATGCGGTGGCGTCGCTGGCGCGCGTGCGGATGGCCGACGGCAGCGTACAGAACTGGGGCCAGCCGTTCGCGCTGACCGAGCTCTACGTCCGCAATTTCCTGCACCTGTCGACAGTGCTTTTCGCGCGCAGCCTGGTCGATGCCGGCTGCCGCTTCGACGAGGCGTTCGACATCATGCAGGACTGGGACTACTTCCTGCAGATCGCCCAGCACGGGCCGTTCCATTCGACGGGGCTGCGCAGCTTCGAGTGGCATGCCGACGTCGGCAGCTCGGGCGCGGGCGGCGGCGCGAACGAGGACCCGGCGAGGTTCGCGCGCTACCGCGACCTCATCTACGCCAAGTGGAGCGGCGCGCGCGCCACGCTCATTGCGCGCATCGAGCCGTTGCTGCAACAGGCGGGCGCCGCGCTCGCCGCCGGCGACGACGCGCGCGCGGAAGCCGCGGCCGAGGCGGTGCTGGCCGTGGCCCGCAACGAGCCCAACGCGCTCGCGATGCTGGCGGCGGTCGAGGATCGCCGCGGCCGTCGCGACGATGCCGTCGCATTGATGTCGCTCGCCGCGACCGTCTGCCCACGCGAGGCGCGGTTCCTCGTCGGCCTCGCGCGCCTCGTGCTCGCACGCGGCGAGCGCCAGCGCGCGGCGCGGCTCGCCGAGCACGCGCTCGCGCTGTCGCCGGGCGACGCCGCCGCGGCGCAACTCTTGGCGTCACTTCGCGTGCCATGAGCGCGAGCGCAGGGCCGCCCGAAGCGCGAATCAACCCCGAAGCGCGAAGGGCAGTCCGGTGACCACGCCCGACGTGAGCGTCGTCGTGCGCAGCATGGCCCGGCCGACGCTCGCGCGCGCGCTCGCCTCGATTGCTGCGCAGGACGGCGTGTCGATCGAAGCAATCGTCGTCGCCGCGGCCGGGGCTTCGCACCCGCCGCCGCCTGCGCACGCCGGCGTCCATCCGGTGCGCTTCGTCGCGAGCGCAGCGCGCCTCCCGCGTGCAGCCGCGGCGAACGCGGGCCTCGACGCCGCGCGAGGCCGCTACGTGACATGGCTCGATGACGACGACGAATGGCTGCCGGGCCACGTTCGCGCGCTTCTCGACGCGGCCGCAGCGAATCCCGGCGCAGGCGTCGTGCATTCGCTCGCCGACGTGCGCGTGACGGGCGAGCCGCCGCGCACGTTCGGCCAGCCCGTCGCGCTCTCGGAGCTCTATGCGCGCAACCTCGTCCATCAGTCATCGGCGCTCATCGCCCGCGATCTCGTTGCCGCCGGCTGCCGCTGCGACGAATCGCTGCCGATGCACGAAGACTGGGACTGGTTCCTGCAGTGCGCGCAACGCGCGCGCTTCCACTTCGTGCGGCAGCGATCGTTCATCTGGTATGCCGACATCGGCGACTCCGGCGCCGGCGGCGGCCGCAACCTCGACACCGAGCGTGTCGATGCCGGCGCCGCGGCGCTGCGGCGCAAATGGGCGGCGCCACGCGAGCGCCTCGCCGCGTCGCTGGCGCCACTGCTCGCGCGCGCCAGCGCGGCGTGCTACGCCCACGCGTGGGCGGATGCCGCGGCGGCGATTCGCGAGGCGCTCGCGCTCGACCGCAACAACCCGGACGCGCTCGCGCTTGTGTCGCGCGTGCATTTCGCGCAAGGCGACGCCGAGCGCGCGCAGTCGAGCGCCGCGCTCGCGTCGCTGGTGCGGCCCGACGATGCGGCGCTCGTCTACAATCTCGCCCTGATCTGCCGCGCGCGCGGCGACGCCGCGAAAGTGCGCGATCTCGCCGCGCGGCTGCGCCGGCTCGCATCGATCGACCCGCACGCCGCCGCGCTGGCCGCGCAACTCGAGGAATCCCGATGATGGCTCCCCGCAACGCCTTCTACGCCCAGTCCGGCGGCGTCACCGCCGTCATCAACGCCAGCGCCGCCGGCGTGATCGAGACCGCGCGCCGCCATCCTGCGCAGATCGGCAAGGTGCTCGCCGGCCGCGACGGCATCATCGGCGCGCTCACCGAGGACCTGATCGACACGTCGAAGGAGGGCGCCGCGGCGATCCGCGCGCTGACGCACACGCCGGGCGGCGCGTTCGGCAGCTGTCGCTACAAGTTGAAGAGCCTCGACGAGTCGCGCGCGCAATACGAGCGCCTCATCGAGGTGTTCCGCGCGCACGACATCGGCTACTTCTTCTACAACGGCGGCAACGATTCCGCCGACACCTGCCTCAAGGTCTCCGAGATCAGCGCGAAGCTCGGCTACCCGGTGACCGCCGTGCACGTGCCGAAGACCGTCGACAACGACCTCGCGCTCACCGACAACTGCCCCGGCTTCGGCTCGGTCGCCAAGTACGTCGCCACGTCGATGCGCGAGGCGGCGTTCGACGTGGCGTCGATGTGCCGCACGTCGACACGCGTGTTCGTCATGGAGGTGATGGGCCGCCATGCCGGCTGGATCACCGCCGCCGTCGGCATGGCCGACGACGAGGCGACGCCGGTTCCGCTCCTGCTGCTGTTTCCCGAGGTGCCATTCGACGAGGCGCGCTTCCTCGAGAGCGTCGACGCCAACGTCAAGCGCCACGGCTACTGCTGCGTCGGCGTGTCGGAAGGATTGAAGCAGCGCGACGGGCGCTTCTTCGCCGACAGCGGCGTGCGCGACGCGTTCGGCCACGCGCAACTGGGCGGCGTCGGGCCGATGATCGCGGCGCTGGTCAAGGACCAGTTGAAGCTCAAGTTCCATTGGGCGGTTGCCGACTACCTGCAGCGCGCGGCGCGCCACATCGCGTCGAAGACCGACCTCGACCAGTCGTACGCAGTGGGCAAGGCCGCGGTCGACCTCGCGCTGCGCGGCGAGAACGCCGTGATGCCGGCGATCGTGCGTACGTCCGACAAGCCGTATCGCTGGAAGATCGAGGCGGTGCCGCTTGCCAAGGTCGCCAACGCGGAGAAGATGCTGCCGCGCCACTTCATCACCACCGACGGCTTCGGCATCACCGCGGCGGCGCGGCGCTACCTCGCGCCGCTGATCAAGGGCGAGTCGCCGCCGCCGTTCGCGGACGGGCTGCCTCGCTATGTGCGGTTGAAGAACGTCGCGGTGAAGAAGAAGCTGGCGGCGACGTTCGACGTCTAGCGACGGCGCCGGACCAGCTTCCCGCCGGCGACCGCCGGCAGTGGTGCGAGCCCACCGGATCCCTGCAGCGCCAGCCCGCCACGCGGCGCCAGCCCTGACGGGATTGTCCGGTATAGCCGCCCGGATCCGGGCGACCGCGCGGACTGGCACAATAGAGGGCTATGGCCAGCGGGGGCCGGCGGCGACGCCGGGACACGCGAGAGGGCGGGCGGGGCCGGTCGTCGACCGGTATCGCCAAGCGCCCCGATGCCCCGCCGTCGAACCTTTTCGTTCCTCTGGGAGACGCTCCACCATGTCCAATGGGCTCATCTTCGCGATCGCCTGCGCGCTCGCGGCCATCGTCTACGGCGTGCTGTCGACGCGCTGGATCCTCGCCAAGTCGGCGGGCAACGCGCGCATGCAGGAGATCGCCGCGGCGATCCAGGCCGGCGCCAAGGCCTACCTCAACCGCCAATACACGACGATCGCGATCGTCGGCGTCATCCTGTTCGCGATCATCGGCGTGTTCCTGTCGTGGCAGACCGCCGCCGGCTTCGCCGTCGGTGCGATCCTGTCCGGCCTGACCGGCTACATCGGCATGAACGTGTCGGTGCGCTCGAACGTGCGCACCGCCGAAGCGGCGCGCACGGGCCTCAACGACGCGCTGGCGGTGGCGTTCCGCGGCGGCGCGATCACCGGCATGCTGGTGGTGGGGCTGGCACTCCTCGGCGTTGCGTGCTTCTACGCGTACCTGGTGCGCGGCGGCGCGGTTGACGGCGCGACGCTCGGCCACACGATCGAGCCGCTGGTCGGGCTCGCGTTCGGCGGCTCGCTGATCTCGATCTTCGCGCGGCTGGGCGGCGGGATCTTCACCAAGGGCGCGGACGTCGGCGCCGACCTCGTCGGCAAGGTCGAGGCCGGCATTCCCGAGGACGACCCGCGCAACCCGGCGGTCATCGCGGACAACGTCGGCGACAACGTCGGCGACTGCGCCGGCATGGCCGCGGACCTCTTCGAGACGTACGCGGTGACGATCGTCGCGACGATGCTGCTCGGCGCGCTGCTGCTGACCAACATGGCGGCCACCGCGGTGACGTACCCGCTCGTGCTCGGCGGCTTCTCGATCCTCGCCTCGATCGTCGGCTGCTTCTTCGTCAAGGCGCGCCCGGGCGGCAAGATCATGAACGCGCTCTACCGCGGCCTCATCGTCGCCGGCGTGCTCTCGGCGATCGGCTTCTGGTTCATCACGAACAACATGATGGCCGACGTCGGCACCGTCGACGCGTCGCTGTCGCCGATGCGCCTGTGGGGCGCGACGCTGATCGGGCTCGCGCTGACCGCGGCGATGGTCGTCATCACCGAGTACTACACCGGTACCGACTTCGCGCCGGTCAAGCACGTCGCGCAGGCGTCGACCACCGGCCACGCGACCAACATCATCGCCGGCATCGGCGTGTCGATGAAGTCAACCGCCTGGCCGGTGCTCGCGGTGTGCGTCGCGATCCTCGCCTCGTACGCGTGCGCGAGCCTCTACGGCATCGCCATCGCCGCGACCGCGATGCTGTCGATGACCGGCATCATCGTCGCGCTCGACGCCTACGGTCCGATCACCGACAACGCCGGCGGCATCGCCGAGATGAGCGAGCTGCCGGACAGCGTGCGCGCGATCACCGATCCGCTCGACGCCGTCGGCAACACCACCAAGGCGGTCACCAAGGGCTACGCGATCGGCTCGGCGGGTCTCGCCGCGCTGGTGCTGTTCGCCGACTACACGCACGCGCTGACGCGCTCCGGCATCAACATCACGTTCGACCTGTCGAACCACATGGTGATCGTCGGCCTCTTCATCGGCGGCCTCATTCCCTACCTGTTCGGCGCGATGGCGATGGAAGCGGTCGGGCGCGCGGCCGGCGCCGTCGTGGTCGAGGTGCGCCGCCAGTTCCGCGACATCAAGGGCATCATGGAAGGCACGGCCAAGCCCGAGTATGGCGTCGCCGTCGACATGCTGACCAAGGCGGCGATCCGCGAGATGATCGTGCCGTCGCTGCTGCCCGTGCTGGTGCCGGTGGTCGTTGGCCTGGCGCTCGGCCCCCAGGCGCTCGGCGGCCTTTTGATGGGCACGATCATCACCGGCATCTTCGTCGCGATCTCGATGACGACCGGCGGCGGCGCGTGGGACAACGCCAAGAAGTACATCGAGGACGGCCACTTCGGCGGCAAGGGATCCGACGCGCACAAGGCGGCCGTGACCGGCGACACGGTGGGCGATCCGTACAAGGACACGGCGGGCCCGGCGGTCAATCCGCTGATCAAGATCATCAACATCGTCGCGCTGATGATCGTTCCGCTGCTCGGCGTGTGGGGCTTGGGCAAGGTCGCGGCCACGCCGCCGGCTGCGCCGGCCGCTGCGACATCGTCGATGGCGGCGCCGGCCGTCGCGGGCGACGTCGTCAAGCTCTATTCCGCGACCGGCAGCGCCGATCTTCCCGCCGACGAGAAGGCGAAGCTCGATGCGTTCGTCGCCAAGGCCAAGTCCGACGCCGGCAAGAAGGTGACGGTATCCGGCTATCACGACGCTTCCGGCGACCAGGCGGCCAACGAGGCGCTGGCCAAGCAGCGTGCGGAGGCGGTGCGCGATGCGCTGAAGGCGGCCGGCGTCGCCGAGGATCGCATCGCGCTGGAGAAGCCGATGGTGTCGCAGGGCAACGTCGCGGGCGACGACCGCGAGTCGCGCCGCGTCGAGGTGTCGCTCAAGTAGCGCGACGCTTCTTCGATCCACAAGATGGGCCGCGCATGCGGCCCTTTTTGTTGGGCCGGCGCGCGGCATGCCGCCCCAGGGCCGCGCCGTCGGCTCGTTTCCGCTGACCGCGCTGTCGCGCGGCGCCGGCTTCGGCGATACTGCCGGCGACGCCCGGACGTCGCCGCCATGGCGGCGGCGGCGCACGAGGGGAGGCGATCAATGGCACGCGGGCAACTCCTGTCGTTGTTGCAGCGATCGGCGCGCCGCGCGCGCGCCGCGCAATCGGAACCCGAGGTTGCGGCGCCGGTCGATACGCGGCGACGCAAGATGCTGATCGGATCGGCCGCCTGGTCGGCCGCGAGCCTGGTGCCCGCGCCGGTCGCGTGGGCAGCTTCGATGGCGCGCACGGCCGCCGCGCCGCGCGTGATCGTGATTGGCGGCGGGCTCGCGGGATTGTGCGCGACCGATGCGCTTGCCCGCGCGGGAGTCATGTCGACCCTTTTCGAAGCGTCACCGCGCCTCGGCGGCCGCTGCCTTTCGGAACGCAACGTGTTCGCAGATGGGCAAGTGGCCGAGCGCGGCGGCGAGCTGATCGACACCGGTCACAAGGAGATCCGCGCGCTCGCGGCCGAGCTCGGGCTCGAGCTCGACGATCTCACCGCGGCGCAGGCGCCCGACGCCGACGCCGTCGTGCGCTTCGCCGACGGCATCTACCCGCTCGCCGACATCGACCGCGATTTCGCGGCGCTCTTGCCCGCGCTCGACCGCGACGCGAAGGCGCTCGGCGATGAGCTGCCGACATGGCGCCACCACACGCCGGCGCAGCTCGCGATCGACCGGATGAGCGCGACCGACTGGATCGCGTCGCGCGTGCCGGGCGGCGCGTCGTCGCGCCTCGGCCGGCTCGTCGGCAACGCATACGTCGAGGAGCTGGGCGGCGACCTCTACGAGACCAGCGCGGCCACCGTGGTGGCGTTGCTCAAGGCGTCGCCGCGCGAGCATTTCTCGCCATACGAGGAATCGGACCAGCGCTATCACATCAGGGGCGGCAACGATGGCATCGTACGCGCGCTGGGTGAGCGGCTGCGCGACCGCATCACCACGTCGGCGGCGCTGGTGGCGCTCGCGCACCGCGGCGACGGGCGCATGCGCGTGACGATCGCGCGCGGCCAGTCGCTGCACGACGAGATCGCCGACCGCGTGATCCTCGCGCTGCCCTTCACGCTGCTGCGCGAGGTCGACACGAGCGGCGCGGGCTTCTCGGCGCGCAAGACCCGCGCGATCCGCGAGCTCGGCATGGGGCGCAATTGCAAGCTGCAGCTCCAGTTCGACGCGCGTGCGTGGCAGCCGCTCAAGTCGACCGCCGAGACGCGCGTCGACGACGTGTTCCAGACGAGCTGGGAAGTGACGCGTGCGCAACCCGGCAGATCCGGCATCGTCAACTGCTTCTCGGGCGGCTCGACGGCGACGCGCGCCGGCGAAGGCGAGATCGAAGAGCGCGCGCGCGAGGCGCTGGCGATGCTCGACGCCGCACTTCCCGGCATCGCCGCGCACTACAACGGCCGCGCGATCCGCAACGCCTGGGAGCGCTATCCCTGGACGCGCGGCTCGTATGCGCTGTTCAAGCCCGGCCAGTACTCGACGCTCAACGGCGTGCTCGACACGCGCGAGGGCCGCGTGCATTTCGCCGGCGAGCACACCTCCGCCGACTGGCAGGGCTACATGAACGGCGGCGTCGAGAGCGGGCAGCGCGCGGCGCGCGAGGTCGCCGTAGCGCTCGGCGCGCGCCGCGCCAAGGCCGCCTAGCGCGCCGATCCGCTAATGCGGTCGCCGGCCCTCGGCGTCCGCGCGCGCGCCGTGCAGCAGGAAAGGGAGCGCCGCCGCGTCGCCGCCCGCGAGCGCGGGCGCCGGCGCCCCGGCGGTCGCCGTCGACACGGCGAGCGTCGTCGGCTGCGGCTTGTGCACGCCATGCGCCGGATCGTCGAGGGCGCGCACGCTGACCTTGGGGGCGTGCGTGCGCACCGGGCCGTAGATCGTCGCGAACGCGACGTCCGACGCGTCGCGGCCGGTGCCGATGCGCACGAGGCCGGTCGGCGGCGAGATGCCGGTCACGTCGAACAGGTACCAGCGATCGGCGATCCACGCCTCGACGTACGCGTGGAAGTCGCACGGACCGAGCGATGGATCGGCGCCATAGTCGACGCCGGTGACGAAGCGCGCCGGCACGTTCTGCGCGCGGCACAGCGCGATCGCGAGGTGCGCGAAATCGCGGCACACGCCCTGGCGCTCGACCAGCGTGTCGAGCGCGCTCGTCGACGTGTTCGTGGTGCCGGCCTTGAAGCGCACATGGCGCTGCACCCAGCGCGCGATCGCCTCGACACGCGCGTAGCCGGGCGGGATCGCCCCGAACTCCGCATCGGCGTATTCACCGAGGCGGTCCGATTGGCAATAGCGGCTCGCGGCGAGGTACGGCAGCACCTCGACCGGGATGTCGGCCAGCGGCGCCGCGGCCAATGTCGCGGGATCGGCGAAATGGTGGGTGATGTCGACGGTCGCCGCATACGCGACGTGCAGCGAAGCGGCGTCGGTGCGCAACCGCAGCAGCCGGTTGTGCGTCTGCGGATCGTCGCACCATGCGATCGCGACCGGCCGGTCGATGTCGAGCCGTTCGGCCACGACCCGCTGCGCGGTCGTGCGCGCGGCGGCGATGGCGAACACGAAGTCGGCGGGTCCGCCGATCTCGTAATCGAGGTCGATCGTGTATTCGAGGCGAACCATTGTCGGCACCGTTGCCGGGAATCGCATGATGATCGCCTGACCCGTGCGATACGACCATCGGCGTCGCACGGACGCCTTGTCGGAAGGCGCCGACAGCAGGCAGCGATCGCGCCCGCAGCCGCGTGATCTAATGACGCGCATGGGCATCCGCCATGCGCTGCGCATCGCCGCCGTCGGGCTGTTGTCGGTGGCATGCGCGTCGGCGTCCGCGACGGCCGCGGGACTGCCGCGCCCCGCGCCGGAAGTCGATTCGGGTCGCAGCGCGCGCGCCGCGGTGCATGCGCGGCATTTCATGGTGGCGGCCGCGAATCCGCTGGCCGCCGACGCCGGCGCATCGATCCTCGCCGCGGGCGGTAGCGCCGTCGACGCGGCGATCGCGGTGCAATTGGTGCTCGGGCTCGTCGAGCCGCAGTCGTCGGGGCTCGGCGGCGGCGCATTCATGCTCGTGCACGATGCGCGAAGCCGCAAGCTCGTCGCGTACGACGGTCGCGAGACCGCGCCCGCGGCGGCGCGGCCGGACCGCTTCCTCGACGCTGCCGGCAAGCCGATGGCGTTCCATGCCGCGGTGGTCGGCGGCCGCTCGGTCGGCGTGCCCGGCGTGCCGCGCCTCCTCGCGCTCGCGCACCGCGAGCATGGCAAGCTGCCGTGGGCACGCCTCTTCGCGCCGGCGATCGCGCTTGCCGAGCGCGGCTTCGCGGTGTCGCCGAGGCTGCATCGGCTGATCGCATCGGAGACGCATTTCGTGCAGCCGCGGATCCGCGCCTACTTTCTCGACGCCGACGGCGCGCCGTGGCCCGTCGGCCACGTGCTGCGCAATCCGGCGTACGCGGCGACATTGCGCACGCTCGCCCGCGACGGCGCCGATGCGTTCTACACGGGAGCGATCGCCGACGACATCGTCGCGACCGCGGACGGCTTCGCGGCGAATCCCGGCGACCTCACGGACGCCGACGTCGCTGCGTATCGCGCCATCGCGCGCGAGCCGGTGTGCGGCCCTTATCGCCGCTACCGGGTGTGCTCGATGTCGCCGCCGTCGTCGGGCGGAATCGCCGTGCTGCAGACGCTCGCGATGCTCGAGCGTTTCGACGTTGCCGCAATGGGCGCCGAGACGTTCTGGAGCGTGCATTTCATCAGTGAGGCCGAGCGCCTCGCGTACGCCGACCGGCTGCGCTTCGTCGGCGATCCCGCGTTCGTCGACGTTCCCGGCGGCCTGCTCGATCCCGCGTACCTCGCGGCGCGCGGCGACATGATTCGCAGCGACCGCGTGCTCGGGCACGTGACGGCAGGCACCCCGCCGGTGCGGGCGGGGCAGCGCCAGGTTGCGTATGCGGACGGCGAGTCGCCCGAATTCCCGTCGACGTCGCAGATCGTCGTCGTCGACGCCGCCGGCAACGCGGTGTCGATGACGACGACGATCGAGGACCAGTTCGGCAGCCGGCTGATGACCGAAGGCGGCTTCATCCTCAATAACGAGCTGACCGACTTCGCGTTCCTGCCGGCGGGCGTCGACGGGCGCCCGGTGGCCAACCGCGTCGAGCCCGGCAAGCGGCCGCGCTCGACGATGGCGCCGACGATCGTCTACGATGCGCACGGTCGCGTCGCGATGCTGGCGGGCTCGCCAGGCGGCACCGCGATCATCAACTACGTGGTGAAGACGCTCGTCGCGATGATCGACTGGGGACTCGACCCGCAGGCCGCCGCCGCGCTCGCCAACTTCGGCAATCGCACGGGCCCGGTCGAGCTCGAGGCGCAAACGCCGGTCGCGGAGCTCGCGCCAAAGCTTCGCGCGATGGGCCACGTGGTCAGGATCAACGTCGAGACGAGCGGCGTGCAGGCGATCGCGCGCACCCGGGACGGCTTCGTCGGTGGCGCCGACCCGCGCCGCGAAGGCGCGGCGAGGGGGCGATGATGCGTGCGCCGCGCTTCGCGTCGCTGTGCGTCGTCGCGCTGGCCTTCGCGCCGCTCGCCTGCGCCGAAGACGCCGACACGTCGTTGCCGCCGCCGCCGGCGGGCACGCCGCGCGAGCATCGCCTCCAGCCGGCGCCGCCGCAGCCAAAGAGCGACGCAAGCCTCGCGACGACGACGCGCGTGCCGTACGCACCCGAATCGCTCGCGCCGAACGTCCCGCAGGCACGCAGCGCCGCAGTCGACCGCGCCACCGCCGCGGATCTCTCCGCGCGTCGCGACGACATGCCGACGTTCTCCGTGTTCGTCGAGGGCTCGCGCGGACAGCGCCCGGCGCAACCGCTGTCGCTGGAGCAGCGCTTCGCCGCGTCGCTCGGTCGCACGCCGCCCACGCTGGCATCGCGCCTCGCCGGCAACGCGCTCGATACGGCGCCGTGCACGAAGCTCTCGTCGCCCGGCACGCCGTTCGGGCCGGCTTACAACCCGTTCATGTTCTGTCCCTAGATGCCCACGGCGGCCATGCTTGCACCGCGCACGCTGTGATGACCGCGACGATCTTCTCGGCGGCGGTGCTGCTGCTCCTCGTCATCGACCCGTTCGGCAACGTGCCGCTGGTCGTGGCGACGCTCGCCGGCACGCCGCCGGCGCGCCGGCGAAAGATCATCGTGCGCGAATGCCTCGCCGCGTACGTGATCCTGCTCGCGTTCATGCTGGGCGGCCGCGCGTTCCTCGCGCTGCTGCACCTCACCGACGAGTCGCTCGCGATCGCGGGCGGCGTCATCCTGTTCCTGATCGCGCTGCGGATGGTGTTCCCGCGGCCCGAGGGCGTGTTCGGCGCGCCGGGCGCCGGCGGCGAGCCGATGCTCGTGCCGCTCGCGGTGCCGATGATCGCGGGCCCATCGGCGATCGCCACGGTGATGCTGCTCGCGTCGCGCGATCCCGCGCACATCGTCGAGGCGGCGATCGCGCTGACGCTGGCGATGGCGCTTACCACGCTGGTGCTCGCCGCGTCGTTCCGGCTGCAGGACATCCTCGGCGAGCGCGGCATGGTCGCGCTCGAGCGCCTGATGGGCCTCGTGCTGACGGCGCTCGCCGTCGAGATGCTGCTGACCGGCGTGCGCTCGTTCGTTGCGCAACTCGCCCATTGACGGAGGCAGTCCTGGACGAAACCCCGCTGGTCGAAGTCGCCGTATGGGACGCGGCCGTGCGCATCGTGCACTGGCTGATGGTGGTGCTGCTGGTCGCGCTGCTGGCCACCGGGCTCGCCGGCAACGACTGGCTCGTGTGGCACATGCGCGCCGGCTACTCGATGCTGACGCTGGTGCTGTTCCGCATCGCCTGGGGCTTCTGCGGCAGCCGCAACGCCCGGTTCCGCAGCTTCGTGCGTGGCCCTCGCGCGGCCGGCCGCTACGCCCGGGCGTTGGCGCGGCGCACGCACGAGTGGCACGCGACGCACAATCCGCTCGGCGCGTGGATGGTGGTGGCGCTGCTCGCGGCGCTCCTGATCCAGTGCTCGCTCGGCCTCTTCACCAACGACGACGTGCTCTACGAGGGGCCGCTCGCCAAGCTCGTCACCAAGGACCTGTCCGACACGCTGTCGAGCGTGCACCGGCGCGGCTGGTGGGTGATCGCCGCACTCGCGCTGGTGCACATCGGCGCGGTGGCGGCGTATTACGCGTTCCGGCGCGACAACCTGGTACGGCCGATGGTCACCGGTCTCAAGCGCCTGCCGTCGAAGGCGGGCGACCCCTCCCTCGCGTCGGCGTCGATGGCATTCGCGCTCGGTATCCTGGCGGTGTGCGTGCTCGCCGTCTGGTGGCTGGTCACGCGGCTTTGAGCCGGCGCGTGCGCAGTGTGCGCGGCTCGCTCGCGCGCGCGAGCGCGTGACGTCCTGGCTCGTCACGCTGGTTGTCGGCGTCATCGCCGGCACGATCAGTGGCGTGGTCGGCACCGGCGCGTCGATCCTGCTGCTGCCGATCCTCGTCTACCAGTACGGGCCCCAGTACGCGGTGCCGGTCATGGCGATCGCCTCGCTCCTGTCGAACGTCGGCAAGATGGCGGCGTGGTGGCGCGACATCGACTGGCGCGCCTGCCTTTTGTACGCGCTGCCGGGCATTCCCGCGGCAGCGCTCGGCGCCAAGACGCTGCTCGTGTTGCCGCCGCGCGTCGTCGACGTGGCGCTCGGCGCGTTCTTCCTCGCCATGATCCCCTTGCGCCACCGCCGTCGTGCGAAGCGCGCGCGCTTGCCGGGTTACGCCTTCGCCCTGGGCGGGGCGGCCATCGGATTCGTCACCGGCATCGTGCTGTCGACGGGCCCGCTCAGCATCCCGCTGTTCGCCGCCTACGGCCTTACGCGCGGCGCGCTGCTCGCGACGGAAGCCGCGGCGTCGCTCGCGCTGATGGCGACGAAGGCGGCGACGTTCGGCGAGCTGGGCGCGCTGCCGGCGCCCGCGCTCGCGCAGGGCGTCGTCATCGGCGCCGCGGTGATGGCCGGATCGTTCGTCGGCAAGGCCATCGTGCAGCGGATCAGCGCGCAGGTGTTCGAGCGCGCGATCGACGCGGTGCTGCTCGTCGCCGGCGTCGCCCTGATCGGCGCCGCCGCGCGCTGACGTCATCGCCGCGCCGGTATCGTCGCCGTCCGCCGAGATCGGCGCCGTCAGTCGACGGTCATTGCCGCGCGGTGCCGGTCATCGCCGCGCGCCGCCACGTGACGGCGCCGCTCGGCGATGCCCGCCGGTCACTTCTCGCGGAAGTCGTCGTGGCAGCCGTTGCAGGCGCGCCCGGCCTCGCCGACCGCGGTCTTGAGCGCGGCGAGCTCGCCGGTCTTGGCGGCAGCCACGAGCTTCGGCGTCACGTTCATGAGCGCATCCTGGTGCTCCTTGAACTTTGCCGGCTCCTTCCACACCTCGGGGAGCGCCTTGGTGGGCGCGCCTTTGTCGCTGCCGGGCGCGAAGCCGTCCCACGGCATGTGCGACAGCTCCTCGACAAACGTCGCGCTCTTCAGCGCCGCGTCCTTGTCGTAGGGCCGGTCGCCCTTGGCCATCGCGGCCAGCACGCCGAAGTTCCAGTTCATCGCGGTCATCACGCCCTGCCGGTACTTGATCGCCCGGTCGGGCCTCGCATTCTGGGCGACCGCGCCTGTCGTCACCACGGCCACCAACGCGCACCCCGCCAGCCATCGCCACGTCGCCTGCATTGTCGTCTCCGAAGTATTCAAGTCGATGCGCCGGTCTCTCCAGCCGGCGCCACCGCGTTTTTACATGAAGAAGCTGAACCGCGCACCGCCACAGTCGGCAGCGCCGTTTATTCCATCGGCGCGTTGGCCGTCATGCGACGAGTTCGTCGCCGTCCTGACGCAGCGCGCCCGCGCGCTCGAGGCTCGCGACCAGCATCGCCGCGAGCGCCTCCGGAGAAAGGCGCAGCACCGCGGCATTGAGGTCGCGATAGAAGCCGACGCGCGCGAGGTAGTCCGGCAGGGCCGCCTTCGGCATCCGGCGGCAGTCGAGCAGGTGGAACGCGAGCACGACCTTGAGCGCATAGCGTGTCGCGTACACGTCGTCGGCCTCGAGCGCCGCAAGGCGGGCGTAGGCCCGCGCGAGCGCAGCGTCGACGTCGGCAAACGGCGTGCCGTGACCGGGGATCACGGTACGCACGCCGAGCCCGGCGATGAGATCGAGCGTCGCGCACGTCGCCGGCAGCGCGTCGGGATCGATCGCGCGCGGCATCACGAAGCCGAAGCCGTCCCGCCACAGCGCGTCGCCCGAGATCAGGATGCCGTGCTCCGGATTGAAGAACACCAGCGCGCCCATGTCGTGGCCCGGGGCGGCGAGCGCGCGCCATTCGAGGCCGCCCCAGACTGCCGTCGACCCGGCGGCGATCGTCTGGTCGACGCGAAAGCGGTCGACGTGCTGGCCGGCGTAATCGTAGAGGAGCGCGACCTCGTCCCAGCGCGCGACCGCCGGCGCTTCGTTCGCCGGGAACGCGATCGGGCATCCGTAGCGGCGCACCAGCGCCGCATTGCCGCCGACGTGGTCGCTGTGGCCGTGCGTGTTGACGACGAGCGCGAGCGGCGCGCCATCGAGGCCGTCGCGGCCCGCGACAAGCGCGAGCGTGAGATCCGCATGCGTCGAGTAGCCCGTGTCGACGAGCACGTGGCCGTCGCGGCTCTTGAGCAGGATGTTGTTCGCCGACAGCCAGTCGCGCTCGAAGACGTGGATCTGCGGCGGGAGTTGTGTGTCCCCCCGAAGCGCGCTGCGCGCGCCTCCCCCCTCCGGGGGGCGAGCGCCCTCAGTGTCCACTGCGGGCGGCCCTTCGGCGCTCATGTCTCCGCCCGAAGCGCGCTGCGCGCGCCTCCCCCCTCGGGGGGGCGAGCGCCCTCAGTGTCCACTGCAGGCGGCCCTTCGGCGCTCATGCGCTCATCCGAGCTTGCGCAGCAACGCGTCGACGAGCGCGATGCGGTCCTCGAGCGTCGGCGCGCCGCGATCGATCCGCAGCCGGTCGGGACCGGCGAAGCGCATCCGGCCATCGCGCTGCATCAGCGCGATCAGTACCGCGGGATCGAATGGCGGCGCCTTCACGAACTGCACGGTGGTGCGCTCGGGACCGGCGTCGATCTTCGTGACGCCGCGCGCGCGGGCCGCGAGCCGCAGCCGGTGCACGGCGATGAGCGCCGCGCCCTGCTCGGGGAGCTCGCCGAAGCGGTCGATCAACTCCTCCTGCAGCGTGTCGATCTCGTCCGCTGATTCGGCGCTGGCGAAGCGCTTGTAGATGACGAGGCGCTCGTGGACGTCGCTGCAGTACGTCGCCGGCAACAACGCGGGCACGTGCAGGTTGATCTCGGTGGTGACGCCGAGCGGCTCGGCGAGATTGGGCTCGCGACCCGCCTTGAGCGCCGACACCGCGGCGCGCAGCATGTCGTTGTAGAGCTGGAAGCCGACCTCGGCCATCTCGCCCGACTGCGATTCGCCCAGCACCTCGCCCGCGCCGCGGATCTCGAGGTCGTGCATCGCGAGGTAGAAGCCCGAGCCCAGGTCCTCCATCATCTGGATCGCTTCGAGGCGCTTCGCCGCCTGCGCCGACAGCGCGTCGGGCGGCGGCGTCAGCAGGTACGCGTAGGCCTGGTGGTGCGAGCGGCCGACGCGGCCGCGCAATTGATGGAGCTGCGCGAGGCCGAAGCGGTCGGCGCGCTCGATGATGATCGTGTTCGCGGTCGGCACGTCGATGCCGGTCTCGATGATCGTCGAGCAGACGAGCAGGTTGACGCGCTGCGCGTAGAAGTCGCGCATCACGTGCTCGAGCTCGCGCTCCGCCATCTGGCCGTGCGCGATGGCGATGCGCGCCTCGGGCAGCAGCTTGCCGAGCCGCTCGGCCGTCGAGCGGATCGTGTCGATGTCGTTGTGCAGGAAGTAGATCTGGCCGCCGCGCTTGAGCTCGCGCAAGGCAGCCTCGCGCACGAGGCCGGCCGATTGCGGCGCGACGAACGTCTTGATCGCGAGGCGCTTCTGCGGCGCCGTGGCGATCACCGAGAAGTCGCGCAGCCCCTCGAGCGACATCGCCAGCGTGCGCGGGATCGGCGTCGCCGTCAGCGTCAGCACGTCGACCTCGGCGCGCAGGCGCTTCAATTGCTCCTTGTGGCGAACACCGAAACGGTGCTCCTCGTCGACGATGACGAGCCCGAGCTTCTTGAACCGTACGTCGGGCTGCAGAAGCTTGTGCGTGCCGATGACGAGGTCGATCGAGCCGTCGGCGAGCCCAGACAGCGCCGCCTTGACCTCCTTCGCCGTGCGAAAGCGCGACAGCTCGACGATTTTCACAGGCCAGTCGGCGAAGCGCTCGCTGAAGAGCTTGAAATGCTGCTCGGCGAGGAGTGTCGTCGGTACGAGCAGCGCAACCTGCGCGCCGTCGGCCAGCGCGACGAACGCGGCGCGCAGCGCCACTTCGGTCTTGCCGAAGCCGACGTCGCCGCAGACGAGCCGGTCCATCGGCGCCGCCGACGTGAGGTCGTTGACGACGGCGTCGATCGCCGCCTGCTGGTCGGGCGTCTCCTCGAACGCGAAGCCTTCGGCGAACGCCTCGTAGTCGTGGAGGTCGACCTTGAAGGCATGGCCGACGCGCGCCTCGCGCTGCGCGTACAGGTTGAGAAGCTCGGCGGCGGTGTCGTGCGCCTGCTGCGCGGCGCGGCGCTTGGCTTTCTCCCATTCCTTGCTGCCGAGCTCGTGCAGCGCGACGCCTTCGCCGGGCGCGCCCGCATAGCGCGAGATGAGGTGCAGGCTCGCCACCGGCACGTACAGCTTGGCGTCGTTGGCGTAGATGAGCTCGAGGTACTCGTTGTCGCCGTCGCCCATGTCGAGCGTGGCGAGGCCCAGGTAGCGGCCGATGCCGTGCTGCTCGTGCACGACTGGATCGCCGATGCGCACCTCCGAGAGGTCGCGCACCATCGCGTCGACGTTGGAGCGGCGCGCGGCATCGCGGCGCGAGCGCCGCACGGTGCCGGCGTAGAGCTCCGCCTCGGTGACGATGGCGAGGCCGGCGTCGGGCCATTCGAAGCCCGCCTGCAGCGGCGCGGCGATGAGCGCCACGCGCACGTCGGTGCGCGCGGCGAGCGCAACCGCGCCGTCGAGCAGCATGGGCTTCAAACCATACTCCGCGAAGAGCTGCTGCATCGTCTCGCGCCGGCCGGCGCTGTCGGCGAGGATCGCCACGCGCGTCGAGGCGCGCGCCACGTACGCTTTCAGCGGCGCGATCGGATCGGCCGCGCGGCGGTCGATCGTCAGCGGCGGCAGCGCGCGGGTGGGCGCACGCTCGTTGCCGGCGTCGACCGCCGCGGCGCGGCGCAGGTCGATGCGCGCATGCGGCTTGAGGAAGCCGAAGAACGCGTCGGCCGGCAGGAACATGTCGACCGGCGGCAAGAGCGGCCGCGCGCGCTCGCCCCGCAGGAGCCTGTAGCGCGCGTCGGTGTCCTGCCAGAAGGTCTCGACGGCGTGCGCGACGTCGCCGTGCATCAGCACGACCGCATCCGCGGGCAGGTGCTCGGCGAACGCGGAGGTGGTGTCGAAGAATAGCGGCAGCCAGTACTCGATGCCGCCGGGCGCGACGCCGTTGGAGACGTCGCGGTAGATGCCGGTCTTCGACGGGTCGCCCTCGAACACCTCGCGAAAGCGCGTGCGAAAGTGCGTGCGACCCGCGTCGTCGAGCGGGATCTCGCGCGCGGGCAAAAGCCGCACGTCGCGCACCGGATAGAGCGTGCGCTGCGAGTCGACGTCGAAGGTCTTGATCGACTCGATCTCGTCGCCGAACAGGTCGAGGCGGTACGGAAGCGTCGAGCCGGTCGGGAAGAGGTCGATCAGGCCGCCGCGGATGCTGAACTCGCCGGGCGCGACGACCTGCGTGACGTGCGTGTAGCCGGCCACGGCGAGCTGCTCGCGCAACGCGTCGGCGTCGAGCGCCGCGCCCTGCGTCAGGAAGAACGTGCGCGCGGCGAGGTAGGCGTGCGGAGGCAGCCGGTAGAGCGCGGTCGCGGCGGCGACGACGACGACGTCGCATTCGCCGCGCGCGAGGCGGTAGAGTGTCGCGAGTCGCTGCGAAACGAGATCCTGGTGCGGCGAGAAATGGTCGTAGGGCAGCGTCTCCCAGTCCGGGAACGCGGCGACGCGCAGCGCCGGCGCCAGCCACGCGATCTCGTCGACGAGCCGCTGCGCGGTTTGCGCGTCGGCGGTGAAGACGGCGAGCGTGCGTCTCTCGGCCGCGCAACACGTCGCGATCTCCGCGACCGCGAACGCGTCGGCGGAGCCTGCGAGCGGCGGCAGCGCGATACGCTGGCCGGCGTCCGGCAATGTGGGTGCGAGCTTGGGCAGCTCACGCGGATAGCCGGCGGGAGGTGTCGTGGGCGCAGCGGACGGGGGCGCGGCGGCGGGTGTCGGTGTCGCGCCCGCGTCCGCCGCGGCGGCAACGCGAGTCGGTGACATCGGATGCGTCATGCGAGGAAGCGCGATTATACGCGGCGGCTCGTGCGCCCCTTCCGCGACGGACTAGATCATCCGCAGCGGCGACGCGCGTGTCGGCGGAGGGAACGCGCGATCGAGCTCGCGCAGGATGTCCTCCGCCAGCGTTCGCGTGCGTGCCCTCGCATTCGCTTCGACGTGCGCGACATCGCTCGCCTTAGGGATCGCGACGACGCCCGGGCGCGCGAGAAGCCATGCGAGCGCCACCTCGGCGGCCGAGGCGCCGATGCGCGCGGCGATCGCCGCGAGGCGCTTGTCGTGCAGCAGGCGTCCCTCGTCGAACGGCGAGTACGCCATTACCGCGACGCCCTCGCGCCGGCATGCCGGCAAGAGATCGAATTCGATGCCGCGGCACGCGAGGTGATAGAGCACCTGGTTGGCCGCGCAGTGCTTGCCGCCGGCGACCGACGCGAGCTCGTCCAGGTCGTTGACGCCGAGGTTGGATACGCCCCAGTCGCGGATGCGGCCCGCTTCGCGCAGCGATTCGAAGCCCGCGACGGTCTCGGCGAGTGGCAGGTTGCCGCGCCAGTGCAGCAGGTAGAGGTCGAGCCGGTCGGTGGCGAGGCGCTCGAGGCTGCGCGCGCAGGCGTCGACGACGCCGCGCCGGCTCGCATGGTGCGGATAGACCTTGCTGACGAGGAACACACGGTCGCGACAATCGGCGATCGCCTCGCCGACGACGGACTCCGCGCCGCCCTCACCGTACATCTCGGCCGTGTCGATGAGCGACATGCCGAGCTCGAGACCGCGGCGCAACGCGGCGACCTCGCGCGCGCGATCGCGCTTGCGCTCGCCCATGTGCCATGTGCCCATGCCGAGTGTCGGCATGCGCGTGCCGGAGCGCAGCGTCAGCGTCGCGTCGCGGGCCATGCCGCGCGATGGCTCGGCTACGCCGGCACGCGGCCGTAGCGGTCGTCGAAGCGGACGATGTCGTCCTCGCCGACGTAGTCGCCGCACTGCACCTCGATGATCGCGAGCGATTCGGTGCCCGGGTTCTCGAGGCGGTGGCGCGTGCGCGGCGGGATGAACGTCGACTGGTTGGCGAGCAGCGGGAAGACGTCGTCGTCACGCGTCACGCGCGCCTCGCCCGAGACGACCACCCAGTGCTCGCTGCGGTGCTCGTGCATCTGCAGCGACAGCGCCGCGCCCGGCTTCACCTCGATGCGCTTGATCTTGAAGCCGATGCCTTCCTGCAGCACCGTGTAAGTGCCCCACGGCCGCGCCACCGTCTTGTGCGTGCGCCAGGCTTCGTTGCCGCGCTGCTTCAGCTCGCCGACCACCTCCTTGACCCGCTGCAGGTGGTCGCGATGCGCGACGAGCACCGCGTCGGCGGTATCGACGATCACGAGGTCGTCGACGCCGACCGTGGCGACCACGCGATCGCCGGCGTGCACGTACGTGCCGCGCGTGGCGATCGACACATGCTGGCCGCTGCCGCGATTGCCGTCGCCGTCGGCGGGCACGAGGTCGGACAGCGCCTTCCAGGATCCGACGTCGCTCCAGTCGAACGCCGCCTCGACCACCGCGGTGTTGCGCGCTTTTTCCATCACCGCGTAGTCGAGCGAGATGTCGGGCATCCGCGCGAACGACGTCGCGTCGAACTCGATGGCCGCCGCGCCGTTGGTGGTGCGCGCCTGCCACGCCGCGCGCGCCGCGGCGAGCACGTCGGGCGCATGCGCGTCGAGCGCGTCGAGGAGCGTGCGCGGCGTGAAGCAGAAGATACCGGCGTTCCAGGCGTGCGTTCCGTCGAGCAGGAAGCGCTGCGCGTCGGCGATCGCCGGCTTCTCGACGAAGCGCACGACGGTCTGGGCGCGCGGCGTCGCGTCGTCGAGCGCGGTGCCGCGCTCGATGTAGCCGAATCCCGTCTCCGGATGCGTCGGCACCACGCCGAAGGTGACGAGATGGCCGCGCTGCGCGACCTCGGCCGCGCGCAGCGCCGCGCGCGCGAAGTCGTCGTGGCGACGGATCAGGTGGTCGGCCGGCATCACCAGCAGCGGCGCGTCGTCGCCGAAGCGCTCGGCGGCGTACAGCGCGCCGAGCGTCACCGCCCCGGCGGTGTTGCGCGCGAACGGCTCGAGCAGGAACACGGGATCGACAGGCGCGTCGTCGCCGAGCGTCGCGTAGAGGTCGCGCGACGCGAAGAAATAGTCGCGATTGGTGATCGTGACGAGCGGCCCGGCGTTCGGGATCGCGCGCGCGCGCCTCGCCGTGCCGCCGAGCAGCGTCTCGCCGTCGGGCAGCGGCACGAAGGGCTTCGGCATCGCCTCGCGCGACAGCGGCCACAGCCGCGTGCCGGCGCCGCCGCACAGGATGATCGGATAGAGCGTCGTCGTGGCCATCGCTTCCTCCGGCACCGCGCAGTTCGAATGGTCGGCGAACATAGCATGGCGTCGGCGCGCGGCCTTGGCGAGCCGGGCAACCGGCCGGCGTGGCCGACGGACGGGTGCGCCACGGCGGCGCGCCCGTGTTCCGCCGCCGCGGCGCACCGCCCCGGCGGCGCGCGCATGCGACAATCCGAGGCTTCCACGCGCGAGCCCGTCGATGCCCGTCAACTATTCGCCGCCCACGCCCGCGTCGCTGCTGCCGGTCCCCGGCGTTCGCCTCGGCACCGCCGCCGCGCGCATCAAGAAATGGGATCGCGACGACGTGCTGCTCGTCGCCTGCGATCCCGGCACCGTCGCGGCGGGCGTGTTCACGCAGAACCGCTTCTGCGCGGCGCCGGTGACCGTCTGCCGCGACCACCTCGGCCGCCAGCACGCGGCGAACGGCGAATTTCGTGCGCTGATTGTCAACGCCGGCAACGCGAACGCCGGCACCGGCGAGGCCGGGCTCGACGACGCGCGGCTCGTCTGCGCGGCGGTCGCCGAGCGCCTTGGCGTGCGGGCCGATGCGGTGCTGCCGTATTCGACCGGCGTCATCATGGAGCCGCTCCCCGCCGATCGCATCGTCGCGGCGCTGCCGGCCGCGATAGGCGCGCTCGGCGAGCGCAACTGGCACGCCGCGGCGCGGGCGATCATGACCACCGACACCGTGCCCAAGGGCGCGTCGCGCCGCATCACGGTCGATGGCGGCGCAATCACCGTGACCGGCATCGCCAAGGGCGCGGGCATGATCCACCCGGACATGGCGACAATGCTGTCGTTCATGGCGACCGATGCGCCGGTCGCCGCCGACGTGCTCGCGCCGCTGCTGCGCGAGATCGCCGACGTGTCGTTCAACGGCGCGACCGTCGACGGCGACACCTCGACCAACGACAGCCTCGTGCTCGCCGCCACCGGCAAGGCGCGGATCGCGCCGATCGTCACGTCGACCGATGCGCGCCTCGACGCGCTGCGCGCGGCGATCGAGGGGGTCGCCGTCGAGCTCGCGCAGGCGATCGTGCGCGACGGCGAGGGCGCCACCAAGTTCATCGCGATCGAAGTCGTTGGCGGCGCGGGTGTCGACGAGTGCCGCAAGGTCGCGTTCGCGATCGCGCACTCGCCGCTCGTCAAGACCGCGTTCTTCGCCTCGGACCCGAATCTCGGGCGCATCGTCTGCGCGATCGGCAATGCGGCGCCGAAGGCGCTCGACACGCGCACCGTGTCGTTCTGGCTCGACGACGTCGCGGTCGTCGAGCGCGGCGGGCGTGCCGCGAGCTATCGCGAGGAAGACGGGCAGCGGGTGATGAAGAAGGCCGAGGTCACCGTACGCGTCGACCTGGGTCGCGGCGCGGCGCGCGCGACGGTGTGGACCTGCGACCTGTCGCACGACTACGTGTCGATCAACGCCGACTACCGCTCGTGAAGAAGGCGCCACCTGCCGCAGCCGATGTCGCCGACGCGCTCGCGTCGCTCGTCGCGCGTGCCGAAGGCGTGCTCGCGCGCGTCGAGGACCTCCTGCCGCCGCCGGCGGCCGATCCCGACTGGACGAAAGTGACCGCCGCGCGCTGGCGCCGCCGGCAGGGGCGTGGCGTAATGCAGGGCGTCGCGCATCCGCACGCCGTCGCGCTCGGCCATCTCGTGTCGATCGACGAGCAGAAGCGCCGCATCGACGACAACACGCGGCAGTTCGTCGCCGGCCGTCCCGCCAACAACGTGCTGCTGACCGGCTCGCGCGGCACCGGCAAGTCGTCGCTGGTGAAGGCGATGCTCGCGCGCTACGCGGCCAAGGGCCTGCGGCTCATCGAGGTCGACAAGTCCGACCTCGCGGACCTGCCGGACATCGTCGAGCGCATCGAGCGCGACCCGCATCGCTTCGTGATCTTCTGCGACGACCTGACGTTCGACGTCGGCGAGGCGGGCTACAAGGCGCTCAAGGTGGCGCTCGACGGCTCGATCGCCGGCGCCGCCGACAACGTCGTCGTCTACGCGACGTCGAACCGGCGCCACCTGATGCCCGAGTACATGGGCGAGAACCTCGAGACGAAACACCTGGGCGACGAGGTTCATCCGGGCGAGTCGGTCGAGGAGAAGGTCTCGCTGTCCGAGCGCTTCGGCCTCTGGATCTCGTTCTACCCGTTCCAACAGGACGATTATCTCGCGGCGGTCGGCGAATGGCTCGAGACGTTCGGCGTCAGGGTCGCCGCGCGCGACAAGGACGCCACCGAGCGCGAGGCGCTGCAATTCGCGCTCGGCCGCGGCTCGCGCAGCGGCCGCGTCGCGTGGCAGTTCGCGAAGCACGTCGCTGGCTCGCGCGGCCCGCGCGCGAAGTGACGCGGGCGCAAGCACGGCGTCCGGGCGTTTCGATTCGCTGATGGCCCGGCCGATTACGCGCGTCGCCGCGGCGGTGATCGTTCGCGCCGACGGTGACGTGCTGCTGGCGCAGCGTCCCGCAGGCAAGCCGTATGCCGGCTACTGGGAATTCCCCGGCGGCAAGCTCGAGCCGGGCGAGACGCCGCGACATGCGCTCGCACGCGAGCTGCGCGAGGAGCTGGGCCTCGACGTGGTGCGCGCCGCACCGTGGCTCGTGCAGCGCTACGACTATCCGCACGCCGATGTCGAGCTCCATTTCTTCCGCGTGCTGGCGTGGCGCGGCGAGCCCACGGGTCACGATGGCCAGGCATTCGCTTGGCAGTCGCCCGGCGCGATCGAGGTCTCGCCGCTCTTGCCCGCGAACACGCGTGTGATCGCGGCGCTGACGCTGCCGACGGTCTACGGGATCACCTGTGCCGAGGACCTCGGCGAAGACGCGTTCCTCGCGCGCGCCGAGCGCGCGTTCGCCGCCGGGCTCGGGCTCGCGGTCGTGCGCGAGAAGGCATGGCCGGCGGACCGCGTCGCTGCCTTCGCGCAGCGCATGCTGGCGCTCGCGCAGCGCTATCGCACGACGCTGCTCTTCAACGGCGACGACGCACGTGCGCGCTCGATGGGTTTCGACGGCGTACATTGGACGGCGGACCGGCTCGCCGCCGCCACGGCGCGACCGCAAGATTTCCGCGTGGCCGCTTCATGCCACACGCGCGAAGACGTCGCGAAGGCCGGCGCGCTCGCCCTCGACTTCGCGATGCTTGGGCCGGTGCGGGCGACGCCGACGCATCCGGATGCCGTACCGATCGGCCTCGATGGATTCGCGGAGCGAATCGCCGGCGCGACGCTGCCGGTGTTCGCGCTCGGCGGCCTGACGGCCGCGGACCTCGGTGTCGCGATCGACCACGGCGCGCACGGTGTCGCGTTACGGCGCGCGGCGTGGATGGCGGCGTAGTGCCCGACACGATTCCTCCGCCCGCGCGACGGCACCATCCGTCCGGGGCCGCGACGCGCGCGGACGTTCACTCACGTTCCGGCTTCTGCGTATCGTCCGCGTCGTCCTTCTCGACGGCGGGAATCCGGTAGCGCTCCGTCGCCCACGCGCCGAAGTCGATGTCCTTGCAGCGCGGCGAGCAAAACGGGCGGAAGGGGGATGCCGGCGCCCATTCGAACGTCTTGCCGCATTGCGGGCAGCGGGCGGTGCGGAGGGTCGTCATGACGCGCTACGTCGCTTCCTCGGGCAAGCGTATCACCCTTGCCAAGATCGCTCCCCATGCCGGCGAGAAGTCGCTCCCGTTCGCAGAGCCCGGTTCATTGACATAGCGCAAACGCACGCCTATGCTCCTCGCGCCAGCCAAGCAGTGGCCGGGCAGCGAGTCCGGCGCAAACAGGTCCGGCTCCGACGGGGTACGGGGCTGGTAAGCAAGCTGGCGACTGGGAGGTCGCGCTATGGATCGCTTTCCCGCAGCCTTGGCAGGCGAACGGCCGATGGGGGTGCTCGGCGTTCTCAGGGCACTTGCCAGGTTCGCCTGGCTGATACCGCTCTGGTTGTCATTGCATGGTACCGCGGCACAGGCGCAGGCGGCCTGCACCCAGGTAGCCGTGCTGAACCATCCCACCTACAACGCGTTTCGCACCAACAGCGCGACTGGATCGTGCACGTTGCCGTCAGGCATCGTGATGAGCTGGAACCACGTGGGCGCCAACCGCGGCCTGACGTCGTTCGGCTGTAGCTCGTACGACCCGACGTACTGGATGGACGGCGGCACCATGACGGTCACGTTTTCGCAGGCCGTCAACGACGTCGGCTTCATCATGTGGGGGCTTGACGGTACCGATTCGGCGGTGGTCGCGGTCGGCAGCGGGACGACCGCTCCGCCAACGGTGCTCGCCAACGAGTTCACGGATCCTTGTCCGGGGCAGGGCGCCGGCAGCCCGCCGACGGTCGTCGGTGACACCGTGCAGGGCACCGGGGGCGCCTTCTTCGGACAGATCGGCGTTCGTGCGAGCAACGGCACTCCGTACACCGTGCTGAGCCTCACGATCACGGGCAGCGGCGGAGGCTTCGGGCTGGTTGCCGTCGGATCGCCGGTGCCCATCGCGCCGCCCGGTCCACCGCCGCAGGTGACGGTCGAAAACGTGCCGTCGCTGTCGACGTACGGGATCGGCACGCTGATCTTCCTGATGGCGGCCGCCGCGTTCTGGGCGGTGCGTCGCAGGCATCGCTGACCTCGTCGCGCGGGTGAAGGGGCGTCCATCGGGCGCCCCTTGTCGCCGTCAGAGGTTGCAGAACATCATCTCGAACTCGACGTCGCGATCGTAGACGCTGCCGCGCTCGCTGCCGTTGACGGCGAGGAAGCGCACGTTGAGCGCGTACTTGTTGGCGCTGATCTCGGGCACGCAGGCGAGCTCGCGAGGCACGCTCAACCGCAGCAGCTGCGCGATGCGCGTCGTCGTCAGCATCAGCTGGAACACGCCGCGCTGCGCGACATGGCGGCCCGTGCGGCCGTGCTCGCGCAGGAGGCGCAGGATGATCGCCAGACCGGCGCCGAGCGGCTCGAACGGCGCCAGCCACTCGGCGAGGTCGTGACGGCGCGCCGCGGCGTCACGGTGCAGCCAGAAATGGTAGGCGGGGAGGTCGAACTCGCAGACGCCGCCGGGGATGACGCTGCGCTGCTTGATCGCCATCAGCCATTCGTTGTCGCGCAGGTGCTGCCCGACCTTGCCGGCCTGCGCGTGCAGGCGCGCGCCGACTTTCTCGATCTCCTCGAGCAGCACGTTGAGCGCATGCGTCTCGATGTGAGGGTTGTCGCGCAGCGGCGCCAGGAGCTGCCGCTGGCGCTCGAGCTCCTGCAGGATGTCGGTCTTCAAGTCGGCGCGCCCGGCGACCTCGGTGATCTCGAACATCGCCGCGAGCGCCGCGTGGTGCTCGCGCGGATCGTCGGCCGCGGCGAAGAAGCGCGCGCGGCCATACAGGTCCTCGAGGCGCATCAGCGTGCGGATGCGCTCGTTGAGCGGATGTTCGTAGCGGATCATCGCGCGCGCACTCGCATCGGCGTCATTGTGCCGCAATCCCCGCGCGCGCCGTTGTCAACGTGCGATAGCGGGCGTCGAGCGCGGCGACTTGCGCGGCGATCGCCGCGTGCGCGCCGCCGTTGTCGATGACGTCGTCGGCCCGCGCGAGCCGGTCGGCACGGGCGAGCTGCGTCGCCATGATCGTGCGCACGTCGTCGGGCGCGAGGCCGCTGCGGCGCGCGGTGCGACGCACCTGCTCGTCCTCGGGCGTGTCGACGACGAGCACGCGCGCGACGTGCCGCAACAGATTGCCGCGCTCGAGCAGGAGCGGCGCGACGACGAGGCCGTAGGACCCTCGCCACTGCGCGATCGCGGACTCGATGGCGGCGGCGATCAGCGGGTGCAGGATCGCCTCGAGCCGAGCACGGAACGTCGGCTCGGCGAACGCGCGGCGGCGCATGCCGGCACGGTCGAGGCGTCCGTCGGCGGCGACGACGTCGGCACCGAAGGCGGCGACGATGGCGACGTAGCCTTCGCGACCCGGCTCGCAGAGCGCATGCGCGACCTCGTCCGCGTCGACGACCTCGACGCCCAGCGCGCGAAACGCGTCCGCCACGGCGGACTTGCCGCTGCCGATGCCGCCGGTGAGGCCGATCACCGTCGTCGCCATCGCATCAGTGGATGTAGATCGCGATGAGCCTCTGGCCCGCGAACAGCGCGAGCGCGCCGGCGATCGCGAGATAGGGTCCGAACGGCATCGGCTTCGCCTTGTCGCGGCCCTGGAAGACGATCAACAGGATGCCGATGACGGCGCCGGCGACCGACGCGAGCAGGATGATTACCGGCAGCATCTTCCAGCCGAGCCACGCGCCGAGTGCGGCGAGCAGCTTGAAGTCGCCGTAGCCCATGCCTTCCTTGCCGCGGATCAGCTTGAAGAGCCAATACACGCTCCACAGCACGAGATAGCCCCCGATCGCGCCGATCACCGCGTCGGCGAGCGGCACGAAGAGGCCGAACAGGTTGGCGACGAGGCCGCCCCACAGGAGCGGCAGCGTGAGGTTGTCCGGCAGGAGCTGTGTGTCGGCGTCGATCACCGCGAGCGCGATCAGCGCCCACAGGAAGCCGCACGCGGCCAGTCCCGTCCACGTCGGCCCGAAATGCCAGATCGCACCGGCCGAGGCGAGCGCTCCGGCGATCTCGACGAGCGGATAGCGTGACGAAATCGCGGCGCCGCACCCTCGGCAGCGGCCGCGCAACGCGAGCCACGACACCACCGGCACGTTGTCGAGCGCGCCGATCCGGTGCCCGCAGGCGGGGCACGCGGATCGCGGCGTCCACAGGTTGTACGTCTCGGCCTGCGCGGGCGCCTCGCCCGCGAGCTCGGCGCACTGCGCGGCCCACTCGCGCTCGAGCATCTTCGGCAGCCGGTGCACGACGACGTTGAGGAAGCTGCCGACGCAAAGCCCGACGACGAGCGCGACGATCGTGGCGGCCAGCGGGTCGGTCAGGAGGAGCGGCATCACGCGTCGATCGCTGTCACGCGAAAAAAAAACGGCGCGCCGCGCGCGCCGGTCGTGGCGTCCGCACGTGGCGGAAAGGGCGGGCGCGCGCGCCCGCCTCGACTGGCACGGTCAGATCACCGCTCCCAGCTTGAAGATCGGCAGGTACATGGCCACGACGAGTCCGCCGATGACGACACCCAGGAACACGATGATGATCGGCTCGAGCAGGCTCGACAGCGCGGCCACCGCGTCGTCGACCTCGCGCTCGTAGAAATCGGCGACCTTGCCGAGCATGCCGTCGAGCGAGCCCGATTCCTCGCCGATCTGCGTCATCTGCAGCACCATGTTCGGGAAGAGCCGCGTGTTCATCATCGCGTTGGTGAGGCTCGTGCCGGTGCTGACGTCGGTCTGGATCTTCTTGGTGCCTGCCGCGTACAGCGCGTTGCCGGCCGCGCCGCCGACCGCGTCGAGCGACTCGACCAGCGGCACGCCCGCCGCGAACATCGTCGACAGCGTGCGCGTCCAGCGAGCGATCGTCGCCTTCTCGATGATCGCGCCGATCACCGGCGCCTTGAGGATGATGCGGTCGAACGCGAGCCGGAACGTCGGCGACCGCTTGAACATGAAGCCGATCCCGACGATCGTGCCGAAGGCGATGATGAACATCGCCCACCAGTAGTCGAGGAAGAAGTGCGAGATCGCGATCACCACGAGCGTCGGCGCCGGCAGGTCGGCGCCGAAGCCGCGGAACACGCCCTCGAATGCGGGGATCACCCAGATCATGATGACGACGACGACGACGATCGCCACGGTAATCACGGACATCGGGTAGAACAGCGCCGACTTGATCTTGCTCTTGATCGCGAGGATCTTCTCCTTGTAGACCGCGAGGCGGTCGAGGATGCCCTCGAGGATGCCCGCCGTCTCGCCGGCGGCGACCAGGTTGCAGTACAGCGCGTCGAAGTACGCCGGATGCTCGCGGAACGCCGCCGACAGGCTCGAGCCCGCCTCGACCTTGTTCTTGATGTCCATCATGAGCCGCGAGAAGCGCGGGTTGCTGTGGCCGCGCGCGACGATCTCGAACGACTGCAGCAGCGGCACGCCGGAGCGCAGCATCGTCGCCATCTGCCGCGTGAAGAACGTGATGTCGCGGTCGGTCACCTTGCGGCCGCCGCGGAACGTCTGGCGCTTGATCTTGGTGATCCGCACGCCCTGCCGGCGCAGGTTGGTCGTGACGACGGTCTCCGACGCCGCGCGCAACTCCCCGCGTACCTGCCGGTTGTTGCGGTCCATCCCCTCCCACAGGTACGTGTACTCCTTGACTTCTTTGCGCGCGGTGGCGGTTGCCGTTGCCATGGTGTGACCTCGCTCGATGCTTTCCCGGCAGGAAGCCCGTTACTCGTTGGTGACCGCCTCGATTTCCTCGAGGGACGTGACGCCCTGCTTGACCTTGAGAAGGCCCGACTGGCGCAGGTTGCGGATGCCTTCCCTCTGCGAGAGCTCGGCGATGTCGAGCGCGGTGCCGCTGCGCATGATGAGCTGGCGCATCTCGTCGCTGATCGTCATCACCTCGTAGATGCCCACGCGGCCCTTGTAGCCGGTGCTCTTGCAGTTGTCGCAGCCCACCGGCCCGAATGCCTGCCACGTGCCGTCGAGCTCGTCCTCCTTGAACCCGGCGCGCAGCAACGCCTCGGGCGGGATGTCCTCGGGCTTCTTGCAGACGTTGCAGAGCTTGCGGGCGAGACGCTGCGCGGTGATCAGGATCACCGACGAGGCGATGTTGAACGGCGCGACGCCCATGTTCTGCAGCCGCGTCAGCGTCGTCGGCGCGTCGTTGGTGTGCAGCGTCGACAGCACGAGGTGGCCCGTCTGGGCCGCCTTGATCGCGATGTCGGCGGTCTCGAGGTCGCGGATTTCGCCGACCATCACGATGTCGGGGTCCTGCCGCAAGAACGCCTTCAGCGCCACGGCGAACGTCATGCCCGCCTTGTCGTTGACGTTGACCTGGTTGACGCCGGGCAGCTGGATTTCCGCCGGATCCTCGGCGGTGGAGATGTTGACGCCCGGCTGGTTGAGGATGTTGAGGCAGGTGTAGAGCGACACGGTCTTGCCGGAGCCGGTCGGCCCGGTGACGAGGATCATCCCGTACGGCCGCTTGATCGCGTGCAGGAGCGCCTGCTGCTGGTCGGGCTCGTAGCCCAGCGCCTCGATGCCGAGCTTGACGCCCGAGGAGTCGAGGATCCGCAGCACGATCTTCTCGCCGAAAAGCGTGGGCATCGACGACACCCGGAAGTCGATCGCCTTGTTCTTCGACAGCACGATCTTCATCCGGCCGTCCTGCGGCACGCGCTTCTCGGAGATGTCGAGCTTGCTGATCACCTTGATCCGCGACGCCGTCTTGTCCTTGATCGCGAGCGGGGGCTGCGCGACCTCGGAGAGGATGCCGTCGATCCGGTAGCGGATCCGGTAGTAGCGCTCGTACGGCTCGAAGTGAACGTCGGAGGCGCCGGCGGCGATCGCGTCGAGCAGGATCTTCTGGATGTACTTGACGACCGGCGCGTCCTCGACGTCCGACGACTCGTCGTCGCTCATCGTCGCCGAGCCGTCGGTGACCGAGACCTCGATGTCCTCGAGGCCCGTGGACATGTCGCGCAGCGTCTGCCCGCTGGTCTCGAGCAGCTTGCCGATCGCGTGCATCAGCTTGTCGTCCTCGACGACGACCGGGTCGACGACGAGGTTGGTCTTGAAACGCACTTCCTCCAGCGCCTGCAGGTTGGCGGGGTCGGAGGTGGCGACGAACAGCCGGTTGCCGCGCTTGTGCAGCGGCAGCACGCGGCGCGACTGGCTGATCTTGGCGTCGAAGTATTCCTTCTGGATCAGCTCCGGGTCGAACGCCGCGAGGTCGAGCAGCGGCACGCCGAACGCTCGCGAGCCGAACACCGCGAGCTGCGACGGGCTGATCTTCTTGGTGGTGAGCAGCTGCTCGACGAACGTGATGTTGGACGCCTGCGCCTGCTGCTGCAGCGACTCGGCGTCGTACTCCGACACGACCCCCGCCGACGCCAGCGCGCGGGCGAGGCCACTGATGTTGCGGGTGGTGGCGTGGGTTGCCATGTCGGATTCAGCGTTTTCGGCGGAACGGATGCCGGATCGGTTTTCAAGCAATCGACGTGCCGCGACCGCGAGGCGGGGCGGCGCATTCCAACGGCATAAAACCTTCCGCGAACGATGATGCCCGCTGACGCCACTGTTTGTAAAGGAAAAACCGCCCCTGGCGACCCGCTCGGGCGTTGCAGTGTGCACAGCAGACGGCACCGCCCAAGGGTCGGCCGCGCCCGGCGGCACGCCCTCGGCCGCGCGCCGCCGTCAGGTCTTTGTCGCCACCGGCGCGGCCAGGCGCACGACCTTGACCGCGCGGTCCTCGGTCTGCAGGATTTCCACGCGTTGGCCGGCCAGGTCGAAGGCGAGGCCGGCGTCGGGAATGTCGCCCAATTGCTCGAGAATGAGCCCGTTGAGCGTTTTCGGCCCGTCCAGCGGAAATCGGGTCGAAAGTCGGCGGTTGAGGACGCGCAGCGGCACCATGCCGTCGACGATGACGCTGCCGTCGGCCTCGCGCCGCCACGAGTCGCCCGCACCCGGTGCGGCGGTCGTGAAGTCGCCGATGATCTCCTCGATGATGTCCTCGATCGTCACGAGGCCCAAGAGCTCGCCGTACTCGTCGACGACGAGTGCCAAGCGCTGGCGATCGTTCTGGAATTGCGTGAGCTGCGTCAGAAGCGGCGTGCCTGCCGGCACGAAGTAGGCGGGGCGCAGCAGCGGCATCAGCGCCTCGGCGTCGACCTCGTCGCCCGGCGGCAGCGACACCACCTGCTTCAACGGCAGGATGCCGACGATATCGTCGAGCGTGTCGTTGAACGCGGGGACGCGCGAGTGGTACGAGGTCGCGAGCTGCTGGCGAAGCTGGCTCGGCTTTTCGGCGAGGTCGATGCCATGGATGTGGTTGCGCGGCGTCATCACGTCATCGACGGTGATCGTCTCGAGGTCGAAGAGATTGGCGAGCAGCGCGCGGTGCTTGCCGCGGAAGTACTGTCCCTCGAGCACCAGCGATCGCACCTCCTCCTGCGTGAGCCGCGATCCGGTGTCGTCGACGGGGCGGATGCGCAGGATCTTGAGGACCACCTGCACGAAGAGGTTGACGAACCACACGACCGGGTAGGTGATCCGCAGCAGCGGCGTGAGCACGATGGCCACGGGAATGGCGAGACGGTCCGCGTGCGTCGCGCCGATTACCTTCGGCGTGATCTCGGAGAACACCAGGATCAGGAAGGTGATCGCCACCGTGCCGAGCGCGAGCACGATGCGCGCCTCGCCGAAAAGGCGCGCCGCCAGCACCGCGGTCAACGTGGCGGCGGCGGCGTTGAGCAGGTTGTTGCCGAGCAGCAGCACGCCGAGCAGCTTGTCGGTCTGTGCGAGCAGCGCGAGCGCGCGTTTCGCGCCTCCCGAGCCGCGCTGCGCGCGATGGCGCAGCCGCACGCGGTTGGCCGCCATCATCGCGGTCTCGGCGAGCGAGAAGAGTCCCGACACGACGAGCAGGATCGCGAGCGCGACGAGCAGCGTGGAAAGCGCGATCGAATCCATCCGCTAGGTGTGGAGCAACTCGAGCACGAGCTTGTTGCCGAGGTAAGCGAGCAGCAGCAGCACCGTGCCGGCGAGGATCCACTTGAGCGCGCGCCGCCCGCGCCAGCCGTAGCGCAAGCGGCCCGCGAGCAGCGCCGTGTAGACGAGCCACGCCGCGACCGCGAACACGTTCTTCTGGTTGACCTGCGCCGGCGTGGCGAAGAGCTCCTCGGAATAGAAGATGCCCGACGCGAGCGTCAGCGTCAGGAGCGCGTAGCCCAGGCCGATCAGCAGGAACAGCCAGCGCTCGAGCGTCAGCAGCGGCGGCGCCGGCATCGCGCCGGCGAGACCGCGGTGCAGGCGGCGCTCGATGCCGGTGAGCACCAGCGCCTCGGCGGCCGCGACGATCAGGATCGCGTAGGCGACGAGCGCGATCGCGATGTGCACGCTCGCCCACGGTACGTTGGCATACGGTATCTTCGGCATCCCAGGCGCGAGCGCCGACAGCGCCGGCAGTACCGCCGCCGCTGCGGCCACCGGCAGCACGACCGCGCCCACCGCCGGCAGCGCACGCACAAGGCCGGTTGCCCACGCAACGAGCACCGCGAGCCCGGCGACGAGCGACAGCGCGTTGCCGATCGCGAGATCGAGGCCGTCCGGCGTGCCGATCGCGCGCAGCAGGCCGATCGCATGCAGCACCAGCGCGGTCAGCACGAGCGCATCGATGCGGCGCGACGCCGCCGGCGGGTTGTTCGCGCGCGGATAGCAGAGCCACGCAGCCGCCGCGTAGAGGGCGGCGACGACCGGATGCAGTAGAATCGCCAGGGCTTCGCTCACCGCTTTGTTCGCCGCTTGGTTAATGCCGGGCGCGAGGGTTCGCCGGCGGCGCGCGGCGCCCTCGCCGCGACACCGAACGGCGGCCGCGGGCAAAGGCGCCTTCGCGCCAGAGTGTAGCGGATCGATCGTCGCCGCCGTGGCGGCGGCCGCGCCCATTCCTCCTTACGCCACTCGCATGCTCGAGAACCTGACCGAACGACTTTCGCGCGTCGTCAAGACGCTGCGCGGCGAGGCGCGCCTCACCGACGCCAACATCCAGGACGCGCTTCGCGAGGTGCGCTTGGCACTCCTCGAGGCCGACGTCGCGCTGCCGGTGGTGAAGGATTTCGTCGGGCGCGTGCGCGAAAAGGCGGTCGGCGAGGACGTCGTCGGCTCGCTGACGCCCGGCCAGGCGCTGGTCGGCGTCGTCCACCGCGAGCTGACCAGCCTCATCGGCGGCGAGACCGCCGGGCTCGACTTCGCGACGCAGCCGCCGGCGGTGATCCTGCTCGCGGGCCTGCAGGGCGCCGGCAAGACGACGACCGCCGCCAAGCTCGCGCGCTTGCTCCGCGAGTCGATGAAGAAGAAGGTGCTCGTCGTCAGCGCCGACGTGTACCGGCCCGCGGCGATCGAGCAGTTGAAGCTCCTGGCGGCCCAGGTCGGCGTCGATTTTCATCCGTCGCACGCGGGCGAATCGCCGGTCGCCATCGCCAACGGCGCGCTCGACCATGCGCGCAGGCACTACCACGACGTGCTGATCGTCGACACGGCGGGGCGCCTCGCGATCGACGCGGCGATGATGCGCGAGATCGCCGACCTCGAGGCCGCGGTCAAGCCGATCGAGACGCTGTTCGTCGTCGACGCGATGCAGGGCCAGGACGCCGTCAACACCGCGCGCGCGTTCCGCGAGGCGCTGCCGCTCACCGGCGTGATCCTCACCAAGCTCGACGGCGACGCGCGCGGTGGCGCCGCGCTGTCGGTGCGGCAGGTCACCGGCGCGCCGATCAAGTTCGCCGGCGTCTCCGAGAAGCCCGACGGGCTCGAGGTGTTCCATCCGGAGCGGATGGCGTCGCGGATCCTCGGCATGGGCGACGTGCTGTCGCTGATCGAGGAGGCGCATCGCAACGTCGATGTCGCCGAAGCCGAGAAGGTCGCGAAGAAGCTGCGTGCCGGCAAGGGCTTCGACCTCGCCGACTACCGCGCGCAGGTCGGCCAGATGCGCAAGATGGGCGGCCTGTCGGCGATGCTCGACAAGCTGCCGGCCGAATTGCAGCGCGCAGCGCAGGGCACCAACGTCGACGAGCGCCGCATCGCGCGGATCGAGGGCATCATCGACTCGATGACGCCCGCCGAGCGCGCGAAGCCGGAGGTCCTCAAGGCGTCGCGCAAGCGCCGCATCGCGGCGGGCGCCGGCGTCAGCGTGCAGGAGGTCAACCAGCTCCTCAAGCAGTTCGACCAGACGCAGAAGGTGATGAAGGTGATGGGCAAGGGCGGCAACGCGCAGAAGCTGATGCGCGGCCTGCGCGGCGTCATTCCCGGGATCCGCTGACCGCCTTCTGCGCGTCGCGCCGGATCGAGCGGCGCGAGCGCTGCGCCGGTTGCATGATGCCGACGACGATGACGAGCAGGTAGATATACGACGCGTACGCCGAGCGCATGCCGGCGCGGATCTCGGCGAGCGCGACCACGATGCCGAGCGTGACGATGCCCATCGCGAACAGGTACTTGCGGCGCACCAGCCGCCAGGCGCCCTTCGCGTCGGTGACGCTGTCGTTGACGAGCCGCGGCAACGCATGCCGCCACATCAGCGCCTCGAACGCGAGGATCGCGAGCAGGTTGGCGCCGTACATGAAAGCCGGGCGCGGCAGGCCCGGGTTGCGGCCCGCGAACTGGGTCAGCATCGGCACGAACGTCGTGAACAGCAGGAACGTGAGGTTGAGCCAGGTGAACGTGGTGTCGACCGCGTCGATGCGGCGCATCAGCCTGAGGTGCGCGATCCAGAATACGCACAGCATGTAGAAGCTGATGACGTAGTTGTCGAAGTTCGGCGCTTCGCCGACCAGCGCGCGCCATGCCAGCGAGCCCTCCGGCAGGTGATCGGGGAGATGCAGGTCGAGCACGAGGAGCGTCATCGACACCGCGAAGATGCCGTCGGTGATCGCCTCGAGGCGCGATTTCGGCAGCGGGACGGGCTCGAGCATCGCCGGCGTCAGCGCGAGGGGGTCACGCAAGCGTTTGATCGGATGGGGGTTTTGGCGGGCGCCGCGCTGGCGCGACACGCCGGCTCCCCTTGCGGCCATCTCATTTTTCGTTGTAGAATCAACGTCTTTCCCCGATCAGCCGGAATTCATTTAACCATGGTTGTCATCCGCCTTGCACGCGGCGGCGCGAAAAAGCGTCCGTTCTACAACGTCGTCGTCGCCGACTCGCGGGCACGCCGCGACGGCCGCTTCATCGAGCGCGTCGGCTTCTACAATCCGATCGCCGGTGCGGGCGAAGAAGGCCTGCGCCTCGCGCACGAGCGCATCAACTACTGGCGCGAGCGCGGCGCCCGCCTTTCCGACACGGTGGCGACGCTGGTGCACGACAACCCGCCGGCGAACCCGCCGGCCGCGGCGTAGCGAACCACGCGCTCGCGGATGACGTGCGGCGGTTCGCGATGCCGCCGCCGATGATCGTGATGGGCCGCGTGATCGCCGCGTTCGGCGTGCGCGGCTCGCTCAAGATCGAGCCGCTGTCGAGCGAGCCGGATGCGCTGTCGCGCTACCGGACGTGGTACCTCCGCAAGTTCGGCGACGACGCCTGGCGACGCCGCGAGGTCGAGGGCGTGCGGCTGCAGGGCACGGCGCTGGTCGCCGAGCTCGCCGGCATCGCCGATCGCGAGGCGGCCGCTCTATGGAGGGGCGCCGACGTGGCGGTGCCGCGCGATGCG
>JADMIO011367098.1_pt1 | contig 44171 bp, 86 predicted proteins | sample 8958161 | NCBI WGS metagenome assembly JADMIO01 (sample SAMN16585339, study PRJNA669376) | soil metagenome | isolation source: Crop rotation soil | place: USA: Cullars Rotation, Alabama | collected 2011
CGCGACAACTTGTCCACGTGGAATTCTAAGCTTAGGATCCCAATGTGCTGGAAAGTGAACTCGTTGCCCCACAAAGGACAACCCATCAGCACCTTGGGGGGCGCCAATGGGTTAGCCGGAGGGGGAGGCACACAAGCGGACTTGTGCATCTCCCCCCAGAACCAGGCTTCGAGAGAAGGCAGATAGACTTTGAAATCTATCGCCTTCTCCAGGTCGATACCGAGCACTTACGCGCCCGGCGTGATCAGGCCGAGGTTGCCCAGTGCCGTGATCAGCAGGTTGAGCTGCGTGATCGTGGTGGCGCTGGACGATGAGCTGGCCGACACCGCCGGTCGGACGATCGGCGTGACACCGAAGAACCCGATCTTGTCGGTGGCGTTGAAGCCGTAGATCGAGCCATCGCTGGCGACGTTGGTGACGTACTTAGCAGCCATTGTCGTGACTCCTTAGCCGCTAACGCGGGTGATGAGGTTGGGCTGATGGGCGAGCACGCCGACCAGGCAATCGAAGCGCCACGAGGCAAGGTCGTTGACCATGTCGTAGCCCTGCACCAAGCGAAGGTTGAAGCCTTCGTAGGAGCGGGATTCGCACCACGCGGCACCCTGCGGCTTCTGCAGCGCCGGCATCGCCAGCGTGGCAGCATCCTTGTGGTAGCAGAGCGAGTTGGTGTAGCTGACGCCGCTCGACCCTTGCCAAGTCACCGTGGCACCGTCCGCCGGAGCGGCCGTGACGGTCTGGTACGGACCCGAGGTGATGATCGCCGGAGCGATCGTGACACTGGCGAGACCCGCAACGGCCGTGACCGTGTTGACCACAACGAACTGCTGGAGGAAGCCAGTGTCCGCCTTGGTGATCGGGTTGACCGCGTTGACCGAGGTGATCGTGAACACGTCGCCGGCCTGAACCACCGCCGCAGCCGACTGCAGGTTCTTGATCTGAGTCGACATCGACAGGTAGGTCGTGTCCTTCGCCGTGGCGTAGGTCACCGACAACGTCGTGGTGATCGACATGGTCGACGCACCCCAGTTGCCGTTGGTGTGGGTGATCACGTTCTGCGACATATACATGTCGACGTTGCCCATCAGCGGCAGCTTGGCCTTCTTCAGGGCCGTAGCGTTGACACCGTCGATGAAGCTGCCCGTCAGAGCGCCCGCAACACCCCAGTAGTCGTTGGGATGGGTGAGGCCCACGCGGCTGTCGACCGGCACCGCCAGGTTGTCCAAGCGGTTCGGCGCACGGAAGAACGCGGCCGGCGAGGTGATCACCGTGCCGGGCGTGCCGACCCAGTTGTACGCGGCGTTGGTCAGTTCCGTGGTGACAAGCTGGTCGATGTAGTTGGCCAACTTGATCATCTGCGGCTTCAGGATGCGCTCGGAGAACTTGTCGACCGAGAGCGTGAGATCCGCCGTGGTGAACTCCAAGTCGGCACCGATCTGGGTACCAACCGTGAGGGCGGTACGGCCTTCGGTGACATCCTGGGGGACCATCGTCGCGCCCGTGCGGACCACGCCGCGAATGGGACGAGCGATGCGGATGGTGGCGCCATTCTTGGCGGAGCTGCCGCCAAACTCGGCTTCGTAGTCGCGATTGACCAACTTGCTCGCAACGAGGTTGTTGGTCAGATGCATGATGCCTTCCTTCAGGATGACATCATTGGTGAGTAGCGTATTGGTTGCCATTGAGGGTTGAGGACCTTAGTCAGGCGCCCCAGCCGGGCAGCTATTCGCTTCTGGCCTCGCGTTCTTTCCTCCAACCGGCAGCATAGGCTTCCATGTCATCGGATTGACGCCAGTCCTTCTGAGTCACTGTCCGGCCTCCGACCTTGGGAACGGGCGGCGGCGCATTGGTTACGGAGGGCTTGGGCTTGGCGCCAAACGACGCTTCCATCCGAGCCAGTGATTTCTTCGCCAATGCAGGCCCGAGTCGTGACACTCGATCCAGTTCGCCAGGGTTCTCCGCCAAGTACTCCGCAAGTCGGGCCGTGTTCTCGCTCTTCGCCAGGTGCTCCAGGACCGTGGGCGACAGAAGCGGGGCTTGCCCCAGCGTTTCCATCACCGCATCAAGGTCTATGTCGGCCGCTTCCGCCTGCTCGGTCGCCTTCTCGATGAAGGCATCCCGCAAGCTGGCAACGGCTCCTTGGGCTTCCTGCTCAGAACGAGCCCTGCTTAGGGCCGCGATCCTCTCGTCCGTCTTGGCCTCGATCTTGGCCTCGACGTAAGCGTCGTAGTTCGGAAAATCCTTGGAGCTAAGCTCGGCGCTCTGCCTCTGTGGCTGGACTTGGCCCCTCTTGAGGGATTCAAGTTCGGCCGCCAGACGCTCGGCGCGTCGATCAGCGTCCCTGCGTTGACGTTGTAACTTGGTTTTTTCCTTCACGAACCAATCGGGCGGTGCCGGTGGTTCTGCCGGAGCTTGTTCCCCGTCGCCGGGGGCCTCCGTCTGGGTCGCTGCCGGGGCGACCGTGTTCTCGGCGGGCGAAGGCGCCGTCTTGGCAGCCTCGCCGGTCGCTACAATATCTGTAGCAGCGGCTTTGTCAAGGTCCGCTGCGGTGACTAGAGCTTCGGGGTCGTTCATGCTCAATCAGACTCCTTGGGAAGTTCGCGCATCTTTCGCAGATCGCGAGCCAGCAACTTCATTGTGGAAGTGATTCCGAATGCCGCCGCGCGGATCGTCTCGTCTTCATGGTTGAGGCCGTCTGAAAAATGTCTGCCGAGCTTTCTGGCGTGCCTCTCTGCCTTCCTTAGGCCACCGTCTCGGCCAGCCCACCAATCGCGAACTCGCTGCACGTTGGCCTCCGCCTCAACATCTTCCACACTCCATTCTGGTTCGCTCATAGGAACTCCTTGTGAATTAAACCGGCGCGACTCCCGGCGGCATGTCGCCAACCTCGACCATGGGCGGCAGATCGCCCTCCCCGCCCACGTTCATCGGCGGTGGGCCACCCATGCCATTAGGAGGCGCTGGCGGGGGCGCCGGCATAGGTGCGCCCGGTTGAGACATTCCGGGAGGACCGCCCATCGGCGCACCACCCGCCAGCATCTGTTGAATGCCCTGCAGCGTCGCGTGCATCTGCGCGAGCATCATCGCATTGTCGATCTTCTGGCCGTCCGCCTCGGCCCTCGTCTTGTCGGCTTCTGCCTCGTCCTTCTGGGCCTTGGCGATGACATCCGGCGACGGCGGTGGGGGCGGCGGCGGTGGCTCGCCATCCTCGGGAATGCCAGCCGCCTTGCGCAGCCGAGCGGCCATCTCGTCAGCCCCCGGCCAGTCCATGTTCTTGAACACCAGATCGCCAACAACCGGGAATATCTGCGGCACGGCGCGGACCATCTCGATCATGTTGGCCGCCGCTTCCTGGCGCTGCGTGGCGAAGCTCGGCCCCGTGGTCACAATCACGTCGTATTCGCCCGCCGACAGGTCGTAGAGCGGATGGGAAGGCTCGCCCGTCTTGGGATTGGGTTGGGGCTGGCCGTTAACCGTCACCATCTCGGCGCCGCCGTCCTCCTTGAGGATGCGCACCTGGCGCTGGCTGTCGTAAATGCGCGGGATGAGGTCCACGAGGATCTTGCCCGCGTAGCCGATCGCACGGCTCAGGTTGTCCGGGTACAGGAACGTGCCCGTATCGCCCTCGACCTTCTTGGCGTTGATGGCCACGCCCGAGTGTTGCGTACTGGGAGCGCCCAGGTTGTCGTTGTAGATGCCCGTCACGGCCTGCATGTCGCTGGCAGCGATGGCGGCCTGCGTGTCCAGCCCCTGCGAGGCAATGGCAGGCTGGCTACGTTCAGGGTATCTGCCCGGCATCTTAGGGTCTGGATTGGCCGCTAGAAATGCGTGGTTCTCGCTGCCCGCCGTTGCCCACTCAGGGCGGTTCCTGAACATATCCACTGTGCCCACGTAGGGCGCCTTGGGCTGCAGGGCGACCGCCTCCACGCTGGCCGAGCGGCTGTAGTTGTAGATCCTCTGCGGGTCGCGGGCGTCGTGAACCATACCCTTGCGGATGGTGCGGCCGTCCGTGGTGATTTCCTCACCGACAACCATGCAGATGGGGATATAGCGCCCAGCCCACGCATGGGGGCCGTCAAGGATGTCCGCGCCGGTCATGCGGTACATCTCGACCTTGTGGCCTTCCACGTCGCGCGTCTTGATCTGGCCGGTCGCAATGGCCTGCTCGACCATGGCGTCGGCCTGCTCGGGCGGCATTTCCTGCGGCCCCGGCTTCGGAATCTTGGCCTTGTCGTCAACCGTCGTACCGTCCGGCAGCAGGTAGAGCTTCTTCTTGACCGGGACCTTGCGCCAATACGCGCCAATCCTGATGGCATCGTTCACGCGCCATTGCAGGCCATCGGAGACTACGGAGTAGCCCGCCGGCATATCCACGGCGGCCGAGTCGGGGAACTCCTCGCTGAAGTCCTGCCGCGACATGAACTCGAACGTGAACGCATAGCGCATGTCCGACTTGTCGAAGAGCTGCGCGAACGGGTCGATCAGCGCGCCGCAGGGGTCGAGGATAGGCCGGATGCGGATATCGAGGTCGAAGGCGTCGTCGCTGCTGTACTCCGTCTCGATCTGGAAGAAGCCCTGCCCCGTCTGGGCGGCGTTCTCCACCGCCTTGACGTAAACGTCCTTGGCCTGGCTCTGCTGCTCGATGTTGCGAATGATGCCGTTCAGGGCCTCGGCGGTCTCCTTGGAGGCGGGGCCACGAGCGGGCAGGCACTTGAGCGCGGGCGGGTTCTTGCGCACGTCGCCGGTCATCTGGCGGACGAACTGGGGCAGCCGGTTGATGGTGAGAACGGGACGGTTCTTCTTCTGCCGGCTGTCACGAGCCGTCACGTCCCATTGTGCTGCGCCGCCAGCGTAGAACGACTGGCAATCGCGGGCCTCAGTGACGTTCAGCCGCTCGGCGGTCCACGCCTCGTCTGCACGGCGCAAGGCTTCCTGAAGCACGTCGGACTTGTCGGTGGGTGAACCGTCAGTGCCGCCGCCGCCACGCTGGGAGGCTGATCCCATGGTGGTGCCGGTGGACTGGCCGGAGCCGCGTTGGACTGCTTTAGCCATTGGTCTTTTCCTCGAGGAGGGGAATGGCCAGCAAAAGCCACGCGCCAGTCGTTGTAAGTCGCCCCCAGAAAACAAACATCCAATGCTCGCGCACGAAGACGCGCTGCCGCGGCATCCATTCACTCATCGCGCTTCTCCGGCAGGGCGAACGGGATTGACTGCACTGCAAGCCGCTGGCGCTCGGCCGTGTCAGGCTGGGGCTGGTAGGTCTCGAAGGGGCGCTGCTGCATCAGGTCGCGCAGGAGAGCTTCGAGGCGGGCACTCTCGGGGATCATGCCGCGTCCGCCCCCAGCCAGAAGGAATAGGGCGGGACAAGTGCCCGATAAGCGCGAATGCAATCACCCGCAGCGTAAAGCCGCTGGCACTCCGGCGGCTGATCGTCAGGGTGACATGTGCAGGCGGGAGGCAGCCCGAGGTCTGCGGCGGTCATCTCGCGGTTGTAAGACCAGTACGTCTCCATCACGTCCGCCTGATCCTTGGGCGACAGCAGGCGGAACCACGCCCACTCATGCGGGTGACGTGGCTGCGGGGCGCTCCACTGCGCCGAGGCATCCGCCATTCCCGGCAGCCCGTCGAAGTTGGGTATGCTCATAGGCACACGTACCGGCGAACGCGCGGCGCACGCAGGGAGAACCCCCACCAGCGCCAACCACGAATGCCGACCCATATTGAATTTGAGTAGATGCAGAGGATTGGCGTTCTCATGCGGCGGCCCCTACAATTCCCCATTCCTCAAGCCCGTCCGCAATCCGGCCCTGCCGCTCCAGCACGTCCGCCGCAGTCGGCGCCCCCTCGACCACAGCCGCCGGAACCTCCGCGATAGGCTTGCGGAAATACTCCAGCCGCTCCAGCACGAGCCCGATGTGCCCCCAGCAATTCTTGGCGAAGGTGAACCAGTCGACGTAGGGCAAAGCCTCCATGGGCTTATGCTCGATGCCGATCATCACCATGTCGTCGTCAATCGAGGGGACGACGAAGTTGCCCACCATCCACTGGATCTCGGTGTCCAGCGTGCCGATCGGCGGGGGATGGTAGCGACGGGCGCTCTCGGGCGTGAGATAGACCGGGCTGTTGTGGGAGCTGAACAACATCACGCGGTCATGTGCACGCCACAGGTGGAAGTGGCTGGGCGGCATGGAACTGGGCACTACCGCGCGGTTCATCAGGTAGGCCGACATGCGCGGGTGCAGATGCTTCCACGCGATGTCGCCTAGATCGGCGGCTGGCACGCGGAGCACCCAGGTTCCCCAGTAGTGGGGCTCTAAATTCGCCGCCGCGCTCATGCCAACGTTGAGCCCGTTGTGCAGCACGTCGCCATTGGCAGCCAAGCGGAACAGGTTGGGGAAGTACGCCTCGGAATAGCACTGGTCCGGCATCAGCATGTGGAAGGCGCAGTCCCGGTCAGCCGCGTACTCCACCAGCCCAGCCTGCACGCCAGCCAGCGTCTGGAACAGGTCGGCGCCGTCCTCCTGGGGCATCTCGTACAGTTCGTGCGGTATGTCGCCCAGGATGGCCGCCAGACGCGGCGCGTCCTCCTTGGTGGTGCAGAGGACCACCTTGGCGCCGTTGCTACGTAGGGCCTCCAGATTGGCAGGAGCGCGCAGCGAGGCGACGCAGAAGCGGTCGAAGATGTCGATGTAGGTCGGGCCGTAGACCATGCCGCCGAGGACGAGGGGGCGGATCATGCCAGCGTTGCCTCGATGGCGTCGTCCCATTCGACGCGCACCACCCGGCCATCCATCGTGAAGCGCAGAATCTCCAGAACGGTAGACATATGGGTCTGCCAGTCCTGGCCGCCGACCTCCTGCCAGATGGCATAGGCGCCCTTGGCGAGCATTGCGTCCGTTACGGCTATGGCCGCGCCGCTGTCGGGCATATTTGCATCGGGCCACAGTCGCTTGACGCGCGAGTAGTAGCGGCGATGGGGATAGAAATGCGCAAGGTCCATCATGCGGCCATCCAGCTAGCCTGAGGCACGGGCGCGGCGTCTTCCTGCTCCAAGAGCGGAGCCTCGTAGGCCACGCACATCAGGCCAAAGGCGTCGGCGCCGTGGCTCGACCAGTCGTGGTCAGGCCCCAAGCCCACGTTCCGCGCCTCGTCCCGCTTCTCGTGGTACCAGCCAAGGGCATCCAGCCCGGCCTGCGTGGTAGCGTCGTTGAACCAGATGGAGGGGAAGCGCCTGCGGGCCGCCTCGATGCGGGCAGCGGCAGCGCCCTTACCCTGGTTGGGCACCACCTCAACGGCAAATCCAGCCTCGCGGAGAGCGCTCGCGTAAGACACGTCGTGGACCTTGTCGTTGGTCTCTCCGTCGTGTGGCAGCCAGATATTGGCCTTCTCGTATCCCTTGGAGCGCATCCAGGCGACGTGCGTGGCTAGCGGCTGTCCTACGGCTTCGTAGTAATCCAGAACTCGGATCTCACGGCCGACGAACTGAGCAATCCAGATCGCAACTGCGTCAGCCTTGGCGCCGGTTCCCCCGATGTCGAAGAAGGCGCGATGGGCCATAAGGGGGTCGGCAGCGACCCTTCCAACTCGGCCTTGAGCCCTCGCATCAGCCAGTGATCGCGCGAAATAGGCACCAGCGAGGACGGTGGCATAGTCGCCTTCCCATATGTGCGGATACTGGTCAGGATCGTCTCTCAGGCAGTCTTGGCGCTCTTGTTCGAGGACAGAAGGGAACCAGGGATTGTCGCTCCAGTTGGCTCTGACAACAGACGCGCCAGTAGGTAGTGTTTGCCCACGGAGCAAGGCATCAACAGGGTCCGTCTTACGGCGGGGATTCCAGCTAAACCAAATCTCTGAGCCCTCTGCTCGGATAGTGGGCCGCAGAAGCGACAAACTACGGGCAGAGAGGGATTGGGCTTCTTCACACCAGGCACGCTTGTAGCCCTCCAGTGATTTGATGCTCTCGGCCGTGTGGTCCTGCATGCCCTGGAAGGTGATCAGCCCATCGCCCGGCGTCTCGATCACCTCACGGAAGGACTTGAATCCGTCAGCCTCGCCCAGTTTGTGCTCTGCCAGCTTGTCATCGATCAGGCGCTTGGCCGATTCCTTCAGGCTCTTCTGGACCTCACGAATGCAGACGGAGCGCATGCCCTTGTTGGCTAGGCTGTCCTCGATCAGCATGTCAGCAAAGAAATGCGACTTGCCCGAGCCTCGGCCACCGTAGGCAGCCTTGTAGCGCGCGGGCGCCAGGAGCGGCTCGAACACTTCAGCCGTTGCGAGGTTCAGGGCGGACGATGACACGTCGAATCTCGTTGATTACACGGATGGCTGGGTCGTTCTCGTCGCCGCCGATCACAGCTTGCGCCGGCTTGCCATCGAGCCGATCGCCAATCTCTTTGGCCGCTGCCATTGAGTGCTGATAGCCGTCATCCAGTGCTCGGCGCACAGTGGCCTTTGCCAAGCGGTCGAGGTTCTGTTCGCCCTCTACGCGCTCAAGCACGGCCTTGCGCAGCGCTTCACGCCACAGCTTGTCAGCGTATGGACCGCGTGGGGCGTTCATGGGAGGCAAACGCCTAAGTTGTTGAGATGGCGGGCAATTTTCTGGTCTTGCTTTGCCCAGACTTTCGCCCTCTCAAGGACGCACTCAGCTATCCGAGCCTTGGCCTCTTCCGGCATCGTCCGCCAACTCGCGGACATCTTCTTCTTGAGCGCCCACGCGCGCCGCGCCGCCCCAACTGGCTGCGCCGGCTGGTTGCCGCCCTTGGCGACGTTCACGAGCGAGCCGCTTTTCCGATGTTCCGCGATCCAGCGCCGCTCGGCGGCCTGCCAGTGTTCCACTGGCACCCACTCAATCACATGGCAATGGACAGCCCGCCCCGCTGATCGTTCGTCGCGAATCCAACAATGCAACGGGCGTCGGCCGGCCTTGGCATCTCGGTAATGCTGCTGGGCACGCTCGAAGGGATTGTCAGCCTTTCCCACATAGCGAATCGCGCCGTCGCAATCAGACAGCGCGTAAATCGCGGTGAGTTTTACCGAGGCCTTTTCGGCCATTATGCCTCGTCACTAGTGGGGGATCGTGACGGGCGCACTATGCTACAAATTCTGTAGCAGTCTTAGTCCCCACACTAAGCCGCTGTGGTGGTTGTTTCCCTGAGTGCGTTCGCGACCATAGCGTCCCAAACCACCGCGACCTCAGCTACAGCCATATCGTGGTCCGCTGCGGTCAGCTTGCATATGCGCTCAGTCGGCTCCCGCATGGCCTCGATGGCGGCGCGGGCCTCGTCCTCCCACAGACTCCAACCGTTCTCGACCTGACACTCCACGCGATCAGGCTCGTCGCGCTGCATTCTGGGGCCGCAGTTAGCCCGGCAAATCGCCCGTGCCACCCGCTCAATCATGCTCTCAGTCATAGGCTGCTCCTCAATGCGGTCTTGGCGAACTTGGCCCCCATAAGCGCGCGGATCTTCTTGTAGACCTTCCGCTCGGCAGGATCAGCGGGCACATGCCAGCGTTTAGCCTCGTTGGCTTGGCGCCCGCGTGCCAGTGCGTCGATCGCCGCTTTCCTGAATTGCTCGTCATCACGCCAGCGTTGGGTTACGCCCTCACGGATCTTGGCCTTGCGCTCGGCTGTGTGCTTGAAGCTGCCCTTGGCTGGGCCGGGCTTGCCTACTGCCTTCAGGCCCATGGCCTTGCGGTGACGGTGTACGACCTTGGGGGCTCGGTTGATGATGTAGCCAATACTTTTGTCGTCTTTACCCTCTAACCAGAATTTTTTGAGCAAAGCGTCGTCTCGATCTGTCCACTTCCGCCCGCTCATGCAAACCTCGCGAACTCTGGGTCGAGTTCCATCATTGCCCGGCAGTAGGCCTCATGTGCTTCGGCAGGGGTCTCAAAGAGACCTAAATGCCGGCTCCGGCCCCCATGCGATGCTCGGGCCAGCCATAGGCCCCTTCTCTTTTCAAAACACACGCCTTTGAAGCCGGATCTGCTATTGCGACGAATGCGCGTATTCCGGGCGTTTTGTCCGTTAGTGGCCTCGCGCAGGTTGGCGAATCGATTGTCGCCCGCAATACAGTTCTTGTGGTCGATTTGGGCCGTCGGCCACTTACCAGTGACGTAGACCCACGCAAGCCTGTGAGCATAGTAGATCGAGCCGCCAATCCTGATCTGGCGGTAGCCATCGGCATTAATGGCGCCAGCCACTCCATCCTTAGGCGCGCGACTGCCTCGCCGCACACGCCAAGTAAACACGCCCGTTTCCGGGTCGTAATGCAGAAGGGCGCGCAGGTGGGCGTCGTCCTGGGGAGTCCACGGGCGGCGGATCATGCCAAGCGCACCAGCTTAGCCTCTGCCTCGTCCCACAGGCGGCCGTATCTGATCCAGATTGTGTCGCCACGCTGCTGGCCACGAATGCAGCCATGGTAGTGCCAGTCACCACCACACCCGCATTTGCGGCAGAAGGGCGGCGAGCCGTCCAGCAGTGGACTGCGCTTGTCCTCACTCATGGCCTATGGGCCTCCGTGACTTGGTGGATGATCTGGCATACCCCGCACCCCGCTAATCAGGTTTGCCCGTGGTACATCAGGTTGTGGAACTGGCAGAGTTGGCCGCGCCAACAGGCACAGCTACGTCCCTCGGCGCGGCGGCCACCGACTGCGGGTGTGTCTTTGAGTATCGCTTCAGCCCTCATCGTTTCCACGTCCAGCGTGCCCTCTGCGATCCGTTTCTTGATCAGTGCCCGTGTTTGCTCTTCGCTCATGGCCTGTATGCCTCCGTCACGTCGTTGATGATCTAACCAAAGAGCCACCAGCAAATTCCGACTACGACAGCGATCGCCCAGCCGCCGATGGCGAATGCAATCATCGGCCCGAAAATGCTGCCGCCGCTGGACATAAAACCCGGACCCATCATCACCATCTGCTGTCGTTTCTGTTCGCTCATGTTGTTCTCCATTCTCATTCCTCCATAGCGTTGCCCTTTCCGCCCTCCGGTATGGGTAATCGGAGGTCCCTGGTTAGGGGAGACACTGAAGCAGCCAGCGTCGCGTACTTGGTTCCCTCGGCTCTCGCCTGCGAGTATTTCCACCTCGCATCCGCTCTGAGCTGCCAAATACTCGGCAGTGTCAGCTTTCCTCGGCGCTGACAGTCGGCAAATGAACCGGAGAACCACTCCGGCTGGAATTGACCGACCCTCCGACCGCAACGGGGGTCCCCCGTCACCGTATGGGCCACTCGTTGCCGGGCAGGCAGAGCGAGCGATTTGCGTCCTATTGGTGGGCGACGGGATTCCCTTGGTCCGGCTCTGGTCCGGGAGGACATTCGGGTTTGACAATCCCAGCCTTTCGGCTAAAGTGAGCGAACACTCAGTCGCTCTAGGATTGCCGCCCGCGCTCGTAGTCCCTCTACATCGCGGGCCGAACAGCACAGCCTTCGCCGGTTGTGCTGTTCTCATTTACAGTTACTCCGTTCTCGTTCCGTTTGCAACTGTGGACAACTCATCCGATACCGATGGCATAAGCATTTCTTGCCTCTTTTCCTCCACAGTCTGTGGATCGCACATGGCATAGCGCGGCATTACCTTGGCGCGATTCCGGCGATAGCCGCAGCGGCGGCAAATCTTGCTCTTGAACTTCGGGCCGTCGAGGACGCAGGTCCCCTCCACAACCCTCTGGGGAATGAACGGGCGGTACATCACAACGCCACCTCGCGACCGTCCACCAGCAAGCCGCCAAGCATCCAGTAGTCGCCCGAGCGGTAGTACTGGATCTGCGCCTTCACCCGTTGGCCAACCTTTTGCCAACTCCATGGCGCGTGGGTGATCTTGCGCACGAAGCAATCCGAGGCGTTCTTGATGTCGCAGAACTGGATGTACCAAGTGTCCGGTACGGCAGTGTAGTGGCAGCCCTTGCTGCAGTGCTTTTCCTCGTGTGCCGGCTCGAAGGAGATGTTCTGAATGATCTTCTCGACCTCGCGCGGCGGCCCAACGGGCGGATCGTAGCAAGCCGAAAGTAGGCAGAGCGCGACAACAGTGAACGCTCGCTTCATGATTCCCCTCCGTTCTTCCACCACGCCAAATCGGCAGCCGACATCCAGCCCTTGCCAGTCTCCGGGCGCGGTCCCCATCGCTCGGTCAACCAAAAGCCACCCGGTTTGTATCCACGAAGCCGAGCCCGCCATTCCTCAACGGGAGGCGCAGACGGCGGCAGATTGAATTGGCTGACACGAGGCTTCGGCCTGTTGGCGTTGCGCACCGCCGTCTCCCGGCACCAGTTGCGCCATGTCGCCAGCCAATCCAGCTTCACCCCGCCCGCCCCTGCCCGCGCTATCCAGTAGTCGCGGAACTGGTCGGCTACAGCCTGCACATCCAGCCCCAGGTCGCGGGCGAACTTGGCAGCCTCAAGCGTGGGCTTCCAATCGGACGGCAACCGAGTGCCACGGCGCGGCGGCTCCGGCGTGGCGAACATGTCGGGCATCGTCATTTGTTCAGCACCCGCAGGCAGTAGAAGAACGAGTTGGTCTGCCGGCACTCAGCCCACAGCGAGTATTGCCACCAGCCGATAAGCCCGAAAAACAAGGCCGCCAACACGATGATGCCGACGTGCTTCATTGCGCACTCCTGTTTCCGCAGTTCTCCCCGGAGCGCGAAGCGCGGAGGCACCTCCCCTCCGGCGTGGCGAAGAGGTCAGGTGCGGTCATGGCTGCTCGCCGTACTTGACGCCGGTTTCGGGAAGCCGGGAGAAATCGGCGTAATAATACAATGCGTCGTCAAACAAGCCGCGAGCCCGCGCAAACCCGATTGCGTACATGAACCGCTGGAAAGGCTCGTAGTGGGCGGCCATCTCGGCGTGACGCTTGATCTCCGACGTGCTCAATTCATCGACTCCTTATCCGGCATATCCACTTCCATCGGAATCATTGGTATCCCCAGCATCTCCGCTGAATGGATCATGTGGCTCTGGATGTACTCGGCGCGCTTGCGTTCGGGCATGTCGTTGATGATGACGGCGGCGCAGACTCTCAATGCAAACAGGATCTCGCCGTAGGTGAGCGGGTCGTCGGAGTCGCGATGCTTGCGAACCGTCTCGTTGATGAGTTCGGTCAGGTCGACGGCGAGGATGCGGTCGTGGGTCATGCCGCCTCCAGCATCAGGCCAATATTGCGAGCGTTCTCCAGTGCGTTGACCGCTTGCTCGCCAATGCCCCACAGGACGGTCCCACACGACGGAGATTTGCCCTCAGAGCCATCGGGACGGATGAAGCGGACCTTGGGCAGGAACAGCAGCCGATGCGCTCTAGGCGCCCATTTCTGGAACCACGGCGCGCTTGTGCGATCGGGCGTCAGGGCGATGCCGTTTCCGTGCTCTACGAAGGCCGCTAGCCACGGCTCCAAGCCGTTGCGCCCTTCAAAGGGCGAGTTCATCCAGACGAAACCCTCCCACTGGCAAAGCAGCGCATCCGCGTATAGCCAGCGCAAGCAAGGCACATGCAAGGGGCCAGCTTCCGGCGCAGCGACATCCATGTCGAACACGCAGCCGAGCGCGTCGAAGATCCACTTCGGCGTGTACCATTCGTCAGACTTGCCGGCGGCTTCCCAGTGGCTCATCCCGCCCTCCCGGTCGTCGCGTGCAATGGGATGCCGACGCCCTTCAGGAAGCCCTCGACCTCGTCAACGGAGCGGGCGATGTAATAGTGTGCGTGACACGCTTGCTGGTCCGCCTCGAAGTCGATCTGCGCGCCTGATTGGTCGCCGTCCTCTGACTTCAACTCGATCCACACCACGACCGGGTTGTGGTTAAGCGGACTCTGCGGCCCCATGACGAGCAGATCGGCCACACCGGGCTTGACACCCATGGCCTTCAAGAACATGCCGCGCAGGCCACCGCCCCCGCCGTGACCGATGGCAGTCCACCAAAACGGTGGCTTGACCGCCCATGTGAGGAACCTCGCCACAGCAAACTGCAGGCGCTGCTCCGGGTTGTCGCGCTTCTTTCGCTTTCCAGAGCCGGTATATATACGGCTCTGGACGAGCTTTGGGCGGTTGCTCTTCTTCAGCACGAGACATACACCCTTGCGGCACGGCCACTCCGCGTCTTGCGCCTGGCGCCGCTGTCCTTGATCAATCCCTTGTCAGCCAAGCCCTTTAACCGAGCGGAGGCGGTCTGGTGGGCAAGTTTCGTTTCCTGCTCTATCTCGTCGCATGTGCAGCCGGACAACGCCCTCATGATCGCCAGGATTTCGCCCTCAATGTGGGACACATGCGGTCGGATTGAGTCGGCTGCCGCGCGGCTGGTGTCCGATCCGCGCACGTAGGGGACGAACGTAAACTCGCCTTGGCTCATGCCACCCTCTCGCGCTTGAGATGCGGCGGGATGGCGAGGTCGTCTTCCGCGATCGTGTAATTTAGCTCGCGGTTATTGGTCATGAATGGGGTGGTGACGGCAGGGCCTACCGTGCTCGTTTCCACGGGTGCCCCGCCGTCACGCAGGGGGCTTTGGCGGTCCCCCTGCTCTTCTGAATGAGTGCCGGTCCCTACCTCGAACTCGGGACCAGCCGGCGGCGGTATATCGAGGGCCGTCTCAATCTCTCCTGTCTCGGGATCGTGGGGCGTCGCATTTGAGGGCTCATTTGCGACATCGGTATTCCGATTTCGGGAACGGGCCAGAGTTGCCCTGTGGACGCCGTTCGCCTTGGCCGCCTCGCCTACCGGGACACCCTCGGAAATCGCTCGTAGCGCCCTCCCCTTGCTGCCCAGCGCGCCCTCGTAGGTCTCTAGCAAGTCGTCCTGCTTGGCCCGCTCGGCTTCGTCCATCCGCTCACGGGTGAACACCTTGCGGATCGCCTTCGTGTCGTAGCCGACTTCCTTGGCCGCCTTCACGATGGCGCGAATCTGCGCCGACCGTTTGTCGCGCTCGTCTGCCTCGTCGTGCATGCAGTCGAGGAAGCCACGCAGGCGTTCAGCGTCAATCTTCACTCGCGAGTCCTCCGCTCCAGGTCCTCGATAATCCAGCGCAAGTACTCGGACATCAGCACATCATCCCAAGTGAGTTCCTCACTAATGACGACCGCCGCATCTATCTGGGCGCGCTCGACCAGTTGTTCCTGCGTCAGTGACGCCAGAAGCATGTCCATGCCGGTCATGATGGGTGCCCCGTAACGTGCGCCCACCTCTTCCCAGTCTTGATATTGCTAACGGTGCCCTGGTTGATGCCGTAGTCATCAGCGATGTCGTACTGCCGTCGAGGGTCGTAATAGATCGCGAGAACCTGCAAATCGGTGAGCTTCGCCGACGCGGAGTCCGCGCCGCGCACTCTTGCCGTGCGGCCCTTTCGGTCTCGGTCGCGCATGTTTTCGACCGGCGTTCCGATGAACAGGTGCTCCGGGTTTACGCAGGCGCGATTGTCGCACTTGTGGCAAACGTGCATTCCAACCGGGATGGGGCCCCGGAATGCTTCATAAGACGCCCGGTGCGCGAACGTCTGGCGAGAGTGCGAACTGATGACGCCGTACCCGTCGCCGTGGTCGCAACCGAGCCATAGCCAGCAACCACTATTCGGCTCTGGCATAGACCTACGCTCAATGCGTTCGCACATGGCTGTGGTCGGCACATTCAATCCTTATTTTTCCTGTCGAAGAGCGGCATTGGTGGCCGGACGTGCTTGGCCGTCAGCCTGTCCGCCTTGTGCAGGTCGGCCTCCAGCTTCAGCGACCTCGCGGCAACGCTTGCGTAGAGACGGGTCGCCCGCCATGCGTGCAAGCGATGCCATTGCTTGATGAGCGGACGTGTAAGCCTGTTCCAGAGCGTCATATCCCTCCCCCGAGAGTCGCAGCCGTGTGTCTAGCTCTTTGAGTGTTTCCCACTCGTGGGCGTCTACCCGCTTTACGCGGCCGTAGAAGTAGTTGGAGACCCGCGAGTACTGCCATCCCACATGGCGCGCGAAGGTCTCCATCGTCCGCTGACGATCGCGGTGGGGGCCAATGATGCCCCGCACGATCTGCGTTGCTTCTGTCGCTATCATTTGCAACCCCTTGCAAGTCTTTTGCACCTTCATACAAAGCCCCTCTGTCATGATCCCACTCATGAAGAGAGCCCCTACCAACTGGACTCCGGTCGGTTCCCTGGCGCATCGGATCGCTTGCAGGCTGAAGTCGATGCGTCAGGACGAAATTTCGAGGGCGACTGACGATGTTACGTCGAGCCGCCCTCCCGAGAGCTTCACCGCTGCGCGGCTGAATGATCGCGAGGGCACCCGAAGCCCCTACGGCCCGGTCGGCGGTTCGAGCGGCGATAAGCCTCCCGCACCCTCTCTCGGTGGAAATTTGGCTCAACTGGGGGGAGAACCAGTTGAGCCCGGCAATCAGGTCTGTGTGGGACGGATTGCCGACGCCGAGCGCGGCACAAAAACCGGGCCGCTCGGGCGTTTGAATGAGAAAAGCCGCACGTACACACGGCAAGTTGGGGGAGACAGATTCACGAACGCGGCTGTGGGGGCCGCTAGGCCGGGCCAGTACCGATTGCCCCTGCTCGTAGGTGCTGGTCCGGCCGACTATCATGACAACACCGCGTCAAGCTGCTTCAGCTCGCGGAACCAAGCCGATCGGATGCGTTCAAGTCGCCTCTGCCGCTCACGACGTTTGCGTTTGTCGTTTAGCGCCGTCCGCGCAAGCGATGTCTCTGCGTAGAGTACGGCAAGCCATGCCGTCCGCTCGCGTGCGCGGGCGTCCATCACTCGATCACCAGAGGGCGGCACGTTGTAGTTCACGGCAGCAGCGCCTTGATGGCGGGATGCTCCATCCAGCCCTTGAGGGGCTCGTGTTCCCGCCGCGCCGGAAACTTCTTCAGGGCGTCAAGAACGGACGTGTGGTCCTTGTTCAGCGCCTTGCCGATGGCCGGCAGGCTCAAGTCAGAACGCAGCGTCTTGCAAAGGTAAAAGGCAATATGCCGGGCGCGAGACAGAGGGCGAGACCGGCGCGGACCAAGAAGGTCTTGAATCGACCAGCCGGTAGCTTCCCACACGGCCATCAGGATAGTCTCGATCTTTGGTTCGCGAGCCCTGAGCGCTGCTGCGGCTTCCATTTCCTGGGTCATGCGGCGTTCCATGATGGCGTCTATTTCCGCCTTCACGCGCTCGTCCACGATCTTGGCGATCCGCTCCTGGGTCCTTGGCGAGTTGACGATGTAGTTGACTCGCTTGTCGATGAAGCGGGCGTATCTCACCCGCCTCTCCTGCAATTCGGTAACGATGCCCAGTTCGTCAGGTTCGATGGGGCGGATGCTGATGTCGGCCATCTACCAGTCCACCACCACGTCGTAGACAACGGCGAGAAACAGCCCGCCACCTATGCCAGCCAGCGTCAGCGGCGCGTACCAAGCCAGCAAGCCGATCAATCCCCATGCGAGAATGGACAGGATGGGGACGGTGATGATGGGGCTCATGCGGGCACCGTCTGTTTGTGGGGGCCGGTGAGATGGACGTGGCTGTAAAGATCTTGCCGCTTCCCCAATTCCAGCACGAAGCCAGCAGCCATCGCCTCAGTGTCCGCCTGCTTGATGCAGGGCCTTCCATCGTGAGCGAACTCCACCCGCCACACCTCGACTTCCTTGGTCTTCGGCGGGACGTGATAGCCAGCACCGGCCAGCATGGCCTTGAGGGTGGTGGTGTGGGCAACGACCGTGGGCGTGCAGTTCCCCGGCGCAAGACACCAATCCAGCCACTCCATCGCCTCACGCTCTGCTTCGGTCATGTCTCGCTCTCCCGTAAGGCATCAGAGATGATCTGCGCCCGCCAAACAGGGCAGGTCGTGGCGCGAACGGCGCGGAGCGCGGTGCGGAGGCGCTGGATTTCAACGAGGGCACCCCGCAAGTCCTCAATGTCCTTCTCGACCCAGATGCAGGCGCGGTTGCCTTCAACCCAGCGGATGATGTCGGAGAGAGGCTCCACGATGTCGCGCGTCTGCGGTGAGTGGCCGACAAGGCGGGCGCATTCCTGCGGCGACATCAGGCGCTCTCCCCAATGAGGTCGGCCGCCTTGAGTCGCAGCCCGCGTCGGCGAGCCTCCGCGAGGACCTGGCCCTGAACGCTCGTCGGGATCAGGCCGCCAGTGCCGCCCTTGTCGCGGTCGTACGTCCATTTGCGGATGCTGATGGGATGGCGACCGAGGGCTTCCGCGAGCTGCTCGAAGCCGCCAAATTCTTTGATTGCGCGTTCTGCAGGGGACATGTCGCCAGTATTGCGGAAGTCGCAATGCCTGTCAACAGCGACGTTGCGTTCATATCAATACCCGTTAAAGCGGGCACTGTGCAGAATGAGACATGGACTTGAAGTGGCTCAGGGAACAACTGGAGCGGCCCGGCTTCTCCCAGCGGGGACTCGCGAAGGCGCTGGGCCTCGATCCGGCGGCCGTGACTCGGCTGCTTCAGGGGCGGAGGAAGATTTCCGTGGATGAGTTGCCGATCATAAATGCATATCTGGAGATAGTCCCCGCAGACGAGGTGAAAGGCGTTGTCACGCCGTTATCACCGTTGCTAGTTTGGCTCTCGACGGTGGATGGCCGTCAAGGGGGCTTTATGTTGGCCAACAAAGTGATTGATGAGATCGATCGCGCGCCTCGCTTCCGATTAGCCGAAAGAGCATTTGCTGTCAGAGTGATAGGGGAAGAAAACCACCCAGTTTTTGAGGTGGGAGACGACCTGATTATCAACCCTGAAAGTCCGCCCAGAAACGGCGATTCCTGCCTCTTCACAAACGCCGCAAATCACACTCGCGGTGCTGAAAGCATCATCGCTCGTCTAAAAGGATCCACAGCCAAGGAGTGGATCATTGAGCATTACCCAGCTCAAGGGGAACGGCAGATACCGAAGTCGATGTTCCCCGATGCCTGGCGGATCGTCGGCCGCTACATGCGAGGTGGTAACTAGGCTGGAACGATGGTGGGGCTTTGCCCAATAGCGTCCCACGCGGGTTTTTACGCCCGCCGGGACACTCTCTGGAACGACGGAGCCAGCCCCGCCCTCACCGCCTCCAAGCCCTTTCTCAGGGGCCGCCCGCCATAGGTCCGCCGGGCCTTCGTGGAGTCGCGTCAAACCTCAATGGAACCCAGCAGGACCGCGATGATTGCCCTGCAGGGCTGGGGGTCGCCAGCAATACGTTGCCCCCGGATTGCGCTAGAAGCCGCCCGGTCATCCCGTAGCGGGGAGTAATTGTCGGCTGAGGATCGCGCCCAGTAGCCCAGCCCGAGCCGCAAAGATGGAGCGGCTATGTATGGACGACGGCACGATTTTCGTTTAGGTTGGCTTAAGTGAGCGAGTGCTCACTAACCCGCTGACGGCGTGTCCGTCAGCCGAAACCCCGCCCGCCGTCCAAGCAGCGGGGTTTCTCTTTTGTTCCTAGCAAATCGTTGCGACACTTGCAAGCCAGCCCTGTTGAAAGGCCCGGCGAATTAATTTCGCGCCGTTGCGAGATTAGCATTGACGGACGTTGCGTATTGCGCAATTATGGCTTCACACAAGGAGCCCCACAGATGCCCGACACCATTCCGACCAATGTGCTTGCCGCGCGCCTGGACCGCTACGCCGCCCACGGCCTTGCAGATGAGGCTCGTGACCGGAAGGAGGATTTGCGCCTGGGGCTGCAGCACATGCTGTGGACGCTCTCCCACCTCCGCGATGCGGGCGTGTCGGCCGACTATCTCGAAGACCTCGCCAAGGGTGCGCATGACGCAATCAGCAAGCGCGACGCGGCTCTCAATGCCGACATCGACGCTGCAGGACAGTGGGCAGAGTCCATCGATCTGGCCGAGTTGGAGGCGTTGCTGTGAGCGCGCTGTTCACCGCCCTGCTTGAGGGCGAGACCAAGGAGTCGTTGGCCGAGATGGTCTGCGAACTCCGCGCCCAGAAAGCCTCCCTTCTTGCCGAGGTCGAGCGCAGACGTGCAGACGAAGTGGAATTGGTGAAGGCGCTGGAGCGAGCCATCGAGCGCATCATCCAAGACGCATGCGAACTGCCTGACCGCACGAGCCCGGAGGATCAGCCCGAGATGTTGCTGATCACGGGCGAAGAACTGGACATGCTGTTGCGCCGCCATCTCGGCTTAGAGGACCGCTCCCTTCTCGCCAAGGTGAAGGATAGGCCATGAAAGAGCGAAAGATCAAAGGATGGGTTCCCGTCACGGAGCGCGGGCGCCCCTTCTATGGCCACTTCAAGAAAGCAAAGGCGGACCTGCCTAAGACGGGGTGGGTTAAGCACAAGGCCGAGGATGGTGACACCTACAGTCGCGTCGTGGACCTGTTCCCCGCCCGCGCCACCCTCATCATCGAGGCCAAGCCATGAGCGAGTTCGTCAATTCCGTCACCGAAGCCCAGCAGAAGCTCCACGCCGACATGCGCCGCGATGAAGATCCACGCTGGCATCTGCTGCCGGTGGAGTCCGTAAAGCCCCCTCGCGGATTCTGGCGGTTTTTCTTCGCCATACAGGCGGCGTCCTTCGCCGTCGCGATCATCTTAGTAGCAACGGGAGTGCTGTCGTGAAAAGGCGAGCCGGCATCTATGCCATCACTTCATGCGCCGGTGGCCAATACGTCGGCGGGTCGTCCGATCTAAGGAAGCGTAAAAACCATCATTGGCATCACTTGCGGCGCGGGCTCCATCCCAACAAACGTCTCCAAGACGCCTGGAATGAATACGGCGAAGCGGCTTTTACATTTGTTACGCTCTTGGTTTGCGACCCCAAAGACCTGCTTGTGTTTGAGCAGCGTGCGCTCGATGCACTTCAGCCCGAGTACAATATTGCGACCAACGCGGCTGATACACGCGGCACAAAGCGTACCCCGGAAACGCGAGCCCTCCAGTCTTCCCTGAAGAAGGGGAAGAAGCTGTCAGCGGAACATGTGGCTGCTGCTACGGCGGCCAGGATGGCATCGCCTGTGTGGCGGGCCGCAAAGGCCAAAGAGCGTGGACGAATCGCATCTCCTGAGTCGCGCGCAAAAATGTCCGCCGCACATCGGGGCAAGAAGCAGTCGCCAGAACACGTAGCCAAGAGAGTCATGTCCAGATTTATGACAATGGCGGCGCGCGAAGGCGCCGAAGGAGGCAGAGATGTCTAAAGAGCAATGGCTCGAATGCTTCGAGGAATTATACGCCGCCGCAGAGGAGCGTTACGGCAAGGTCCCTAACGCCGTCTACGACAGCCTCGCTGCCAAGGCCGACCGCGCCTATGCCGATCGCGTTGGCGGCCTGATTGACGAAGCCCGCATGCGCGAGAAGGAGGGGCTGTGATCCTCCCCGACACCCTACAAGCCCGCGAGCGCGAGGAACTGACGCGCCGCCTCTATCAGCTTGCTGACATGATCCGCAGCCCCGCCGCCTCGGTAGAGGACAAGGCGCTGGCGGCAGAGTTCATCGCCCGCACCGTTCAGAGCGGGTGGGACTTCCGGAGGGAGGCCGCGTGATGATCAAGGTCCCGACCGAGGCCGAGTTCCTGTCTACGCCTGATGTCGTGGACGAGGCGCTGGAGAACAACCGGCGCAACGGCCTTCCCGCCAAGGCGCCGACCGAGATCCGCCGCAGGCAGCCGGATGGCACCGTCCTGACGTGGAGCAACACTTCGCCTGCCAGCGCGGAAGCGTGGGTCGATGACGCGATCATCGCGATTGGCCTGATGGCCTTTGCGGCCGAGATCGAAACCTGGGAGCAGGACAACGATCGCTCGCTCAACATCCTCAACAAGTACTTCCCCGGCGAATACCAGCGCATTAGCGAGGCGCTCTGGGAAGCACGCGACAACGTCAGCACTCTGAGGTGGTAGTCCATGACCGAGCTAAGACCCTGCCCGTTTTGCGGCGACAGCGCGATCCTTAGCGGTCTCGGCGGCTTCTTCGAAGTCGAATGCACGAACTGCGAGGCTATCACGAGGTACACGCGAACGGAGGGCGAAGCCATCGCCGCCTGGAATCAGCGCTACGACGACGAACCACCCACACCAGAAGCCCATCCCGTCTAAAAGGAGACGATTCATGCAAGTGACTGTTCAGAAGATTTGGCCCCTCGACCCCACCAAGAAAAGCGGCGGGTTCAAGGCCACCGATGGCTACAACTACTACTGCGAGATCGGTGCCTATCACCTGCTGCAGGAGGGCGCGACCTATGAGGCCGACGCCAAGCCGTACGTCGCCAAGTCCACCGGCAAGACCTCGTACATCATGCCCAAGGACTGGCATCCGCCTGCTACTGGCGGCGGGTCTGCGCCCCCCACGTCTCCCCCTTATCCGCCGACGAACACCAGGCAGCCGGCACCGCCTCCGGTCTCGCAGTCCGCTAACGGCTACGTCCCCGATCAGGAGAAGCAGGGTTACATCGTCGTGCAGGTGATTATGAAGATCCTTGCCGATGCGCAGACGCAGGCGGGCAACCCGCCCAACACCGAGGACATGGCCCTCTTGGCGCAGTGCGCCACGACGGTCTGGCGCGAGCACATCAAGGGGAAGGTGTAGCCATGGACGAAGACAATCCGATGGTTGGCGGCAACGTGTTGACGCTGAACGCCGCCACGATGATGAAGGCCATGGAATATTGGCTGAATGAATGCGTCTTCATGTGCGACTGCGGGGTTGCTGTGAAAAGCGTTCAGTCATCCGACAACACGCCGTCATCCACCTTCAAGGTGACGTTCGAGCCACCGAAGGTGGAGAAGAAGTGACCGACGCCGTCATCATCCGCCTTGATGGCCCCGACGAGCGGGACCGCGCCTGCGATATGGTGCGGATTGCTCCTCGGGGGCATGTGGTCACGATCAAGGCCGCCAAGCGTTCGCTCGACCAATCGGCCAAGTTCCACGCGATATGCGCCGATCTCGCCAAGGCTGGGTCACAATGGGCGGACAAGCCGCGATCAGCAGACGAGTGGAAGTTCCTGCTCGTGTCGGCCCATGCCGTGGCTACCAAGGTTCCTGGCGAGCTGATGCTGGGGCTGGAGGGCGAGCGAGTAATGCTGCGCCCCTCCACCGCCGCCATGTCGGTCGCTGAAATGACAAGCCTGATCGACTACTGCCATGCGTTTGCTGCCCAGCACGGCATCCAGCTACGAGAGACGCTGTGACCACCCGTCGCCCCCTCTCCCGCATGCGCAAGCTGGCCCTGTTCGAGAAGGTCGGCGGCATATGCCACATCTGCGGCCTGAAGATTCAGGGCAAATGGGAGGTTGAGCATGTCATACCACTCGCCCTCGGTGGGGCTGACGAAGAACGGAACATGGCGCCGGCCCACCAACACTGTCACGCCCCCAAAACAGCAGCGGACGTTGCCAGCATCGCCAAAGCGAAAAGGCAAAAAGCCAATCACATAGGCATCAAGAAGCCGAGCAGTTTCCCCAAGACGCCGCCGGGAAGTCGATGGGACTGGAAGATGGGCAGGCGGGTTTTCGACAAGGAGACGACATGAGCGACGTGAAGAAAGCGACCGTTGCCGATCTGATGGCGCAAATCAGGTGTGGGCTCGCCCGTCTGACGCTTCGTCGATTGCGGCAGGGCAAGACCATCGAGGAAATGGCGGCAATGATCGACATGTCGCCGGGAAACTGGTGGGGCGTGCTCAGCGGCGAGAACGAACTGACCGAGCGGACGCTGGCAGAAATGGCATTCGCACTTGATGCCGAAATCGAGATCAGCCTCAGGCCTTGGGAGCAGGAAGGTCTAGCCGAAGCACTCCCGGACCGGAGCGCAGCGTAGGGACACCCTCTAAAGGACACCTAATCATAAGTGACGAGAGAAGACAGATCGTTTCCGAGACAGGCCGCAGCGGGCGGCCCCTATGCCTTCCAACACACGACGAGGTTTTGCAATGAGCAAGAGCGGCTTCGCAGGTCGTCTGAAGGCCGCAAGGGAATTGCGGCGCATGACGCAAGATGATCTCGCGGCAAGGGTTGAGATGCATCCGTCGCAGATTGGCCACTACGAAGCGGGAACACGCAAGCCGTCCTACGACAACCTGCGGACGTTCTGTGGCGTGCTACGGGTCAACAGCGACTATCTGCTCGGCCTGACGGAGACACCATTCGATGCGCTTCGCGGGGGTGCGTTTGTCGTGGACCCGATTTACCAGCTTTCCCAAAAGCTCACGGCGGCCAACTACGAGACGGCCGAGGATTTCCTGCGGATGCTGCTCAAGAGGCAGAAGCCATGATCCGGAAAGCCCCGCATGCAGGACGAGATGGGACAAATCCGTCATCGGATTTGCACCTCCCTGGCATCCACGAAGGAACGAGGCATTGACCATGAGCGACCCCGAGATGACCGTTGCCGAACAGGCTATGCTTGATGTCCAGAAAGGACTGCAAGCCATGGCGAAACGTGCCCAGCAGCTCGGCAAAGCCGACCCCACGGTGGAGGAGATCACCGACTACGATCGGCGCCGGTTCGGAAAGGCCGTCCGGTTCGAGGTCGATGTGTGCATCCCCCTCCCCGCCCTCAAAAGCGAACTGAACCTGCTCCGAATTGAGATTACAAATTGTATCGCGATCCTGGAGCGGTCTGGCAGCGGAAACGAGCGCCGAAAGATGGTACACTCACGGCTGCGCGACATACGCGGCGAACTGAAATATCAGCGGCAGGAAAGAAACGAACAAGATTCGCGTCTGCCAAAGTAGGTACAACTGTCAATCTACATAATGTTGCTTGTGCACAACTTCTAGACGCAATATATATTATACGATGGTTCGATTGTTGCGCGAAGTCCGTCTAGCTTATCAGCCAATAGTTTAGCGCAATTTCCTAACGAGTCGAGTTCTTTCGTTCCTTGTGGATGTCCAGCTTACGTTCCCTACAACATCTTGCGTCTTGACTCAGGGGGCTCGCCATCATGGCAAACGCGATTCTGTACGTCATTTCGTCGGCCGGTCATTGCAAGATCGGATGGACCGCCGACATTCGCGGACGGCTAAGAACATACGGCACCTACTGCCCGACCGAGCCAAAGCTGGAGTCCTACCGAATCGCTCCACGAGACAGGGTTGTAGCCTTGGAGCGTCGCGTTCATGCCGATTTGAGCGACCATCGCACACACGGCGAATGGTTTCTCATATCGCCCGCCACGGCCCTTCAGGCTATCGAAACTAACCTTCAGGCCATGCACCTTCCCAACCTCTCTTGGGACGCGGCTACGCGCCAAATAGTTATGGCAAATCGCGATTATGGAGCCCCCGATGACTGACTGGCAGCCTATCGAGACAGCGCCGAAGCAAAAGGTTGTCTTACTTTGGGCGCTAACTGACACCGACACTGGCAACTGGAAGATGGCGACTGGCTACTGGATGCCCGGATACGCCGAAGACCCAGGCGGGTGGACCTGGGAGGGTCGCCGCCTCATGCCATACGATGCCCAGCCCACCCACTGGATGCCCCTTCCCCTTCCTCCCGGAGCCCCATGATGCAGGATGACGATGGATGGAGACCGGAGAAATGGGTCTGGTGGGAGATCGTTCGCGAACAGCGAGAGGCCAACAAGGCTGGCGACCGAGGCAACGAGCTAAGGCCGCGTCTGGTGGTCCACCATTACCACGAATCACGCGACCAGACCATCCTTGAAAGCCTGTTCGGCTCCCTATTTCCCCGAGGCCCCCATGCAGGATGACGGAAGACTGGTAGAGGCGATTAAGGACGCGGTACGCGAGACGATGTTGGAGATTTCTGGCAGCGACGTTCTGGAATGGGGCGCTGGAAAGATCACAACCGCCGTCCTCTCAGCGATAGAGCGCGATGGGTGGCGGGTGGTGCCGAGGGATGAGTGGGACGCTCACAGCCCTTCCCCACCCCCTGCCTAACCCTTCGCCAGCCTCCTTGCTGCCGCATCCGCCATATCTGACAGCATGGATGCGAGGTTCCTGTCGCTGATCTGGAGTGAGTGATAGCCCCCTTCTCTTACGGGCTGCTCCAGTATGGTGATGCGGAGGGGCTCGCCTTCGACATCGATTAGGCGGATGATGGCGTCGCGGGGCTGGGTCACAACCGCTTCCTCATGTGCACGACATCGAATCCAACGTAGGACGTGCGCGGCTCGTAGGTCCGATATCCCGCCGCCAGGATGTTACGCGTCGACCAGCCGTTGATTCCTACCGTGTAGGTCACGATCTCCCGCCAGCCGTCCGCTCTTGCATGCCGCTCCAGCGCCCCCATGAGCTTGCGCTGCAGGCCGTAGCCGCGAGCGCAGGGCATCACGCCAACTCGGCTGAAGAACAGAACGCCCCGCTTCAGCGGGTGCGCTGAAAGGTAGCCGACAAGCTCGCCCTTGTCGTCGTTGGCCACCCAGGACAGGTTCTTCTCCCAGCCGAACATATAGGGCTTGTCGAGGGGGAAGCAGACGCGATCTGCTGCCTCGATGGCCTCGATGTCGTCAGGGGTGGCGCGGCGAATCATTTGCGCTTCCCCTTCCGCCGTCTATCTTCCTTCTCCATGTCGGCCAGCTTCTGCTTGGAGGTCATACGGGCCCATGCCTTCAGGCGGCGTTGCGCGGCGGTCATGCTGCCACCTTCCGGCGCCCGGCCACGCGCTGCCGTCGCCACCATGCCTCGCCGTCAATGACGCGGCACACCTCGGGATCAATCAGCCGTCCGTCGCGGAGGAAGGGCAGCACCGCAAAGCCCGAGTTGGCTTGGCTGGGGTTGTCCTCTCCGTAGGCGAATTGTGGGCCACCAGGCTCTGCCAGGGTGCCATCCTGCACCGCCCAGCGGAGGCCGCTGTAGTCGTTGTACGGCGTTACCTGCAGGACGTGGTCATGCCCTGTCACCATGGTCTTGCCCGCCTTCAGGGTGTTGTTGCGGCCCGCGTTGATGCCGTTGTGCCAGCGGTGCTTGATGACGGTGTGGTCGTTGACCCAGAGAGACATCGTTTCCTGCCACTCGGGCAGATGGTCCGATAAACGAAAGCCGCCGATCCCTTCAAAATCCGCGGCCTTTCCTGACAGCCAGCTATCAAAGCGCATGTCGTGGTTGCCTATAGTTCGGACCAACTGCGCGCCCCGGTAGGCATGCCGGATCTCGGCCATCCGGGTCTTGACCTCCTCCAACTCGTCGGGAAGCTTTGGGGCGATGTCCCAGCCGATGCGACCGAAGCGCGAGATGCGGGCGGCGTCCAGCACGTCGCCGTTGGCCACGATCAGCTTGGGCTTGACCTCGCGGATGACCTCCAGCAGCGCCTTGTAGGCCACCGTGTCGCTGATGCCGGGCCACCAATGGCAATCGCTGAAGGAAACGGCGAAGCCCGAGAAGCCGTCCAGCTTCAGGCGCGGATTGTAGTTGTAGGTGGGCTGGACGACGCCGTTACCGTGTCCCCCGCTCTTCAGCCCCCAGCCGTACTTTTCGTTCAGCTTTTTCTTACGGTCGTAGGTCGATCTGTCGGTGATGCCGAGGGCCTTGGCTACGTTGCTGACGTGACCCATCTCCGCGTGCCAAGCGGCACGGAACTCCTCGTCTGTAACCTTGGTCGGCATCTAGCCTCGCACTTGACCGGGGGAAAAGCAGTAGATGATTGGAATGGGCATCATCGAATTGCCCGGCTTGCTGGTGCAGGCATGTGAGCGACCGTCCTTGAACTTGTCCGGCGCATCGAGCTTGTCGGGGGCCACGAGGAGCCACATACGGACCTCGGGAATCCAGATCTCCCAATCCCCATCGATGCGTTGGCGGGCGCGCACGGGGCGACAGTCCTCGCCGCTACAGCAACTCGCCCCCTTGGGGCTGAACCACTGTTTGTAGGCGTCGTGGTTCTCGTGGTGGCCGCATCCGAACGTGCCGTACTCACAGTCCTGCGCCTGCGATGTTGCGCATAGGGCCGTAAGCGCAAGTAAGGTTGCGCATAGGGAGCTAAAGCTGCGCATAGGCCCACGCATCCCTTGCCAGCCAGCCCATGATGAAACAGACCACCGCCAGCCCTATCAGGATGTTGCGGATTTCGGCGGTCATGGCGCGACCCCGAGGCAGGATTTGTCGTATTCCAGATTGTGGCTGACGACCTGATCGGCGTAGCTCTCCATCACCTCCCAGTTGTCTTGGTAGACCTTGATCTGGGCGGGCGTGGCGCTGATGTGGCGGAAGCGCTCGCAGGATGTGTCGGCGCTGGGAATTGGCAGCTTGTCGGCGCAGGCTGATAGGAGTAGAATTGCAACCGCTGCGGCGGCGTGGAAGGACACGCGGCAAGAGCTGAGGCCGGCAGGCTTACCAGTGAGCGACCTTTGGAGAACCGGGGATGCAGGCATGCCGCCCCCAAGTAGACCAAAGCCGGTATCAAGCCCGGCCCGCAGCAAACTACTCACTCCAACCCCTTCAGCTTCTCGGCCGCCGGCATCTGCCTGACTCTCTGCTGGGTCTGATTCCTGCTCTGGGTAGCAGCGGCCTTTTCGGCCAGTGCCTTTGCATAGGTCTTGGCGGCCATCTGCGCGGCCCCCAGTTCTTCTTGGGTCTGCCCCAGCTTCCAGAACAGGAAGCCCGCAGCGGCTACGCCAACCAACGCCAACACCCACGGGACGGCCTTCAGGAGCGTGAGCGGGTTCACTGGACGCCGTTATCGTTCCCGTTGGCCCGGGCGACGAGCTTCGCCTTCAGCTTGGCGTAGGTCTTTGGCGTGAAGCACCCGGCGAGGTACGCGCCGATGGCTGCCAGAACTCCGATCGTGCTCATGCTGCTCTCCTTGCTTCAAAATGTGTGCCGGCGAACTGGTCGCGCTCGCCGTTCCTGCGGGACGTGATCTCGGGCGGGATGTGCCAGCGGTTAAACTGATTCGCCGCTTCGACGGTGTTGCCCGCGTTAATCATGCGGACCAGCGTTGAGGTGCTGAACGCACCGACGCCGACGTTGTAGGCAAACGACACCAGCGCATCGAAGGCGTGCTGGGGGATGGGCACATGGACGGCCGCATTCACGGCGTTCTCGAATCGCTCCAGATCCTTGGCGAATGCTTCCTCGACCTGCTCGTCAGTCCAGACATCGCCCATCCGCACGTCGGGGCCTGTGTGGCCGTAGCCAACGGTTGGGACGCCGACGCTGTCGAGATAGACCGCGTTGCGCTTGCCCTCTCTGCCCATCAGCAGTTCGAGTCCTTGGTGACTGGTCTTCATGGTGTACCTGTGAGTTTGTTTAATGCCTGCGCCTGCGCTTCATCCTTGCGCGCCGATCCCGCCGAGCTGCCCAGCCAATAGCTCAGCACTTGGCCGTAACCAGCCGACGCCGCGCCCGCGAGAAGCATCAGCGGGTCCTTCATGCCCTCGGGGATAGCCTTCAGAAACAGGAGCACCACGAAGCCGGCAAACACGACCACCGCGAGCCCGCTGCAAATGGCGGGGGCTACGTTCTTCACGGGTGCTTGCCGCCTACGCGGTCGACTATCCAAGCCACCGCAGCGGCAATGGCTGCAACCACGGCGCCGAGCTTCAGCAGCAGGAGCCAGGCACCCTTACCCATGTTCGCCGCTTCCTTGATTTCCGCCACGTCATCGGCAATCGAAGCAAGCAGTAATTTCATGTTCATGACTTCCACCTCCACGGTACGGAGGCGGTCTCTTTCATCTGGAGTCATGTTACGTTTGCCTCAGCCATCGATCCGCGCTCCTGCGTGGGTTGGTGGTTAGGCTCCGGGCCGCTTCGCGAGAGTGGTCCGGGGCCGCCTGCTTAGTTGCTCGTCATTGATCCCAAGGCGAGCGGGAGCATCGGCTGCCCCTGTCCGCCAAATTGCTGATTGGTGTCGTAAACAATGTTTGCCGGCGAACAGTCGCGCTCGCCCTGGTAGCTCACCCATGCTGGGTATGAGATTGACCACGAGCATGGCAGCCGAACATAGGTGCCCATCAACTGCGAGCCAGTGAGAGGAAGCGCCGAGTGGCTGCCGCTGGCCCACGCCGCCTGAAAGCCGTTGATGTCTAGATCGCTGCTGCTCCACGGATTGGTCGGCAGCAAGCCGTAACCGTTCTTGACCCGGATGACGGCGAACATGACCGGCGTCGTTCCGTTTGGGTGTCGCGCCAAGCTCTCGATGACTGGGCCGGAACCGTGGTGCGGGATGGAGTCGGCAGCGTTCGCCTTGGCGATGAAGTAGCTGTAGGCATTGCGCGCCGCACGAATGCCCATCCACATATATTCTGCAGCGCTGCCAAGGTGTAGGTTGTCGGAGGCGTAAGCGCGGTCGTACATCGCGGGGCCGGGCTCAATGCCGCGTTCGCTGGCGTGGCCGTCGGTGGCGAGCCACCCCTGCGCCATAAGGACGTTTGCGGTTGAGCCGACGTGGACCTTGCCGACAGGCCAGATGCAGTAGCGGAAGCCGTTGCCAAGGATGGAGCGTTGAGCCGACAAGCACGACACCTCGGCGTCGTAGTACGCGCCGACCATGTTGCTATAGCCGCCCGTGTAACTCTCGGTCTGGCCCCTCACCGCCTCCACGCGATCGAGGCAAAGACCAGAGACGTTGCCAAGGGCCGCCTGGGTCTGAGAGATGGCGTCGCAGAACAGCGAGCCGCTGGAATTGGACCAGCAGTCGTTGCTGCCGTAGGGCAGGAGCGCCGAGCCGCCGACGCAGGCGTTGATGAGGTAGATTGGCTCTTGCAATGCCTCGCGTAGGCAGTTGGCGTAGGTGATCGCGCCGTCGCCCGTGGGGGCCACCCATGCGCTGGTGGCCGGGTTCCACATATGCGTGTCGGCGTGTGGGGTCAGCGTTCCGCTGGAGATGCCAAACATCTTCTCGCCCAGCGACTGCCCGTCGAAGCGGATCAGCTTGGCCATCACGCGGGGGCCTGTGGTAGGCTGACGGAATGACCAACGAACTCAGGCGCCAATTGCGGCGAGACAAAACAGACCTGCTGACGGACCTCGCCCTCGGGGCGAAGCGCAGTTACCCTATCGCGTCGACCATCGGGCACGACTTTCTCGTGCAGCAGTTGGCCATTGCTGTGGGCACCAAGATTGTTCCCGCCCAGGCGGATTGTCGGACGATGCTGCAGGCGCTCGACGACATGGGGTTGGCGGTCGTGCCGAAGGAGCCGACTGAGGAGATGCTGGCGGCCGGACAAGTTGACCCTACGCCCGTCTCCACGGGAGACGTTTGGCGAGCTATGGTCGCCGCCGCGCCGCGCCTCACCACCAGCGGACCTCCCCGGAAAGAGGGTTAAGCTAGTCATTGCGGCCACGCGTATCGATCCAACCGTGGGTCTTGATGCGGAGGATTGAGTTGGAGCCGCCCTGGCCCAATCGCGAACGAATCTGCCCAGACGTATTGGTAAACACGCCGCTGACCATCCCGCTTCCCTCGACTGCGGTAACGGCTGCCGATGCGTAAATCTCAACCTGACCCAATCCAGCATTTGCGGGACTGTCGTTCTCCGACAGTGATGACAGACGGCAACTCTCTCCGTTCGAGTCGCCATTCAGCGTGACAGCCAACACTGGCTCAACTGTGATCCCGGTGGGAACGCCCGCCAATGTCCGCGTAACTGCTGTCGCGCCCGCCGCTGACGCGGACACATCCAATTGCGTCGAGACCAAAATGAATTTGTCGCCAAACTGCAGGGCCGGAACGATCTGCGAAGATACCGTCGTCCTGACGCTCATAACCCGGCGATTGTAGACGTAGCCGCTCGGCATGGTCGGAGAAGATGGCGAGGTCGAGAGCAGCCGCGCCGTGGTGCCGTCCGTCTTGCCGATGGCGAAGGCGTGAAACGTGGCGGTGGCAGTCAGGGCTCCAGCATCAATGCCGTTGGCCCCCACGCTGGCAGCGTTGATCGTGCCAGACACCAGGCTCATCATGACAGTGTTGGTGCTGTCGTTGGCCACGCCAGCGGCAAGGTCGATCGTCGTCCCAGTACTGCCCGTTCGCTGCAGGCCGGCCAGATAGCTCCGCAACTGAGCGGCTGAAATCGTGCTGTTCGTGAGCGGGGCGCCCGCAATGGGATCTGCCGTCCATACCGTCACGTCGGCCGAGGTCTTCAGGATGGCCTTGTAGGCGACGAACGTCGGCGGGTCGCCCAGGTAGATGGCGGGGAAAAGGCCGTTGCTATCGGCAACCACAGGGTTGGCGTTCACCGCCGACAGGGCCGCGTCAGTATAGGTGTTCTGCAGCGTGGTCGTGCCGGTCTGGTAGAAGTAGAGCTTGGCGTTGGCCCGGACGTTGCCGTTGCCGTCGACCGCTACAAAGGGGTTGATTACAGTGGCCATTAGGGTGCCGCCAATGCGTTGGTTTCACGAAGGGACATGGCGCGTTGCCGAACGTCATCGGCGCGGCCGGACTGGAAGCCGCCCTGCTCCAGCAGACGGAGCCGCTGCGGCGTGATGCCGAGGGCGGCGGCAACATCGTCAACAGCGCCGACGAGCTTGCCGCCGGCATAGACGGACTCGCCCACGATGCGCGGGGAGAACGCTGCCAGGGTCAGGGCATTCACGGGATTGGCGAGAAGAGTGGGCGCAATCATGCCGGCGCCGGCCATTGCCCCAGCGTTCGCGACAATGCCGCGCGGCGGGATGGAGTTCAGGGCCTGCCCGGCAATCGCTGACGGCAATGTCGGATCTTTTTCAGCCAGAACATTGAGCAGCCGGCCGCGTTCGCCGTAGTTGGTCTGGACGTTGTTGCGGGTGGCTGACAGCAGCTTGCGGGCCGCTGTGTCAGTGATCGCGTTGTCGCGTAGGGAGAAGGTTCGGGACGCCTCGTTGATCGTGTCGGAAGCCTTCCCGTAGGCTTCCATCGTCTTGGCGTACTCTGGCGCCTGGCTGGTTATCTCCGAACGAACAGCATTGTAAATCCGATCGGCCGCCACTCGCTCGGGCGTGTTGGGGCCAGTCGAATCGCGAAGATTACCGAGAGAACGCTTAAGAGCATCGATGCCTACCGCAGTATGATACTCTGCCGGGTCGAGGGCTTTCCAGTCCTCAATCTGCTTGGCCATGCGGCCCACGATTTCCTGCGCCGCAGGCTCAACCGACACGCCCTTGAACGACCCAACCTGGGACGCCTTGCCCACAGCCCCGTCGATGGCGTCGAAGTTTAGGACTGTCGCGTCCTGCCCAAGTTTCGCCATGTCGCCCTTATAGGCGGCAGAGCGTTCGGCGCGGATCTGGTCGAGTGCCGAGCGTGCGCGGTCGACAACATCGGATACGGGAGCGCCGCGCATGTTCTCCGTGAAGGCTACGGCGTTCTCGCCACCTTCCCGGCCGGCCCGCCCAGCAGCGCGAATGGACTCTGTGCCGGCACCCGTCGTGCGACCAAGCGTGGTTGAGCCAGTCACTTCAGCCGCCTTGCCAACCCCCTTCAGGGCATTGCCGCCCGCCGTGAGCGGATCGATGCTCCGAACAACAGAGCCCATCTTTCCGGGTAGTGCCGCGCCGACCGTGGGGCTCACGATCGAGGCATCCAACAGGGCGCCTGCGGGATCGGATGCAATGGTCTCCTTGATGTTCTCAATGCCGCCGAATCGGTTGGCATAGTAGTCACCGACTGCCGCCGCACCCGCCTTGGCGTCAGCGAGCGCGTTCGTCATCTGCGGATTGTTGGCCGCGATGCGGGCCTTTCGTTCCTCCGTCTGACGAGGCTGCGGTAGGTTCTCCAGTGTGCCCGTGAAGAGATTGACCAAGCCCACGCCGGTATCGAGCGGATGGCGTAGGGCGTTGTAGATGTTCTCTCCGGCCTTGCCTGCACTCGGCAGGAAGTTGGACACGGCGCGGCGGCCCACGTCGGACCAAGACTGCGGCGACGGCTGATCCGGCATGGCGGAAGTGTTCGGTCCGGGACCGATCGAGGGCGCATCCTCAATGCGCGGGCTTGGCGCAACCATCGCGGCGCCAACCGGCTTGGGCTTCTTGCGGTCAGCCGGGATCAAATCATCGAAAGCGCCGCCGCCAGCCGCATTCGGAATGAGATCGTCAAACGCGCCCATTACAGGCCACCCTCGACGCCCTTTTCCTTGAGGCGCTGAATTACCTTGTCGCGAGGCGCACCCTGCTCAATGGCCTTGCGGGCATCGAACAACAGGCTTTCGCGCTCCGCGCCCTCTAGCTGCTTGGGTGGCTTGGGCACGCTGGGGCTCGGCTGATAGGTCGGGCCGGCACCGCGCACCATGCCCTCGACCGCCAGTTTACGGTTGAGCGCCTTCTGCTTGATGGTCTCCGGATCGTCGCCGGGCTGCGGGAAATACTGCCTGTCAGCCTTGACGTATTCGTCAGCACTGATTGCCGCGCCCGACTCACGACGAAGCTGGGCGTTGATGAAGTTGTCCCGCGCCTGCTTAAACGACTGGTATTCCTTGCTCTGCAAATAGCCGCTGGCAATGCCGGTCTTTTCTGAAAGGCGGCCAAGCGTGCTGCCGCCCTCGCCTTCGACCTTAGAGAGCACGTCTTCCGCCTGCATCATGCGATCGGCAAAGCCAGCATCCCGCGCCTGCTCGTTGTTCATCGGAGATGCGCGCTTGACGATGGCGGGATCGGCCGGCCCGCCAGGAATGAACGTGTAGGTTCCGTCGCCGTTGTCGCGATAGCCGGACGGGACCTTCTCGGCACGCACGCGCGCTGGATCTGCTGGGCCGCCAGGGATGGGCTCCAAGCCGCCAGTTGGCGCCGACCGATAGCCCGCAGGGGCGGCCTCTGGCTTCGGCACGTCGATGAACTTAGGCTGCGCGCCCTGTATCGGCGTCCTGCCGTCCGGACCAACCTGAATGATGCCCAAGCGGCCCTGCGGGTCGTAGAACGGCTTTCCATGCACGCCCAGCATTGAGTATCCGGGCGGGACATGCTGGTGAAGGAACTTCCTTTCCTCGACGGCAGGCGGCGCAGCGCGGGGCGGGGCCATCACATCGCCCTGCCCCGCTACCGCGTCGCCCTGCGCAATCTGCGGCAGCGCGCCGGGAATCGATTGAGCCGGCGTCGACGTGGGCGTGAAGCCACCCGCATCAGCCACCTGAGGGCCACCAAAGCCCTTGTTGAACTTCTGGGCGTAGCTTGCGACCGAGGTGCCAAGAACGTCCTTGGCGTCGGGATTGTTCATCCCGCCCTCGCCGGCGAACCAAGCCTTCGACGCGCCCTCCGGCCCGTACTTCTGGACGTACTGTCCGAACTTGCCCTTAAAGACCGCCTCTTGCGCATCCGGGCTGGCCAAGAACTCCTGGGGCGACAGCGGCTTGCCAAGAATCTCGGCCGTCCACGACGGGACGTTGGACGCCATCACCTGATACTTGCCGAGCGCCTTGTTACCGCCGCCCGTGTCGGGGCCAACGGCTGCATAGTTGCCGCCTGACTCGATGCCGCCGATCGCATTGCCGGCGCGCGACATGACATCGCCCGGAGGCCCGCCAGCGGGCGCACCGCCGGGAGTTGGAGCGCCGCCAAGCGCGCCCATCGGCGTCGGCTGGTTGCCCAACATTTCAAGATATTTCGGCACCTGAACCGCGTAGGCCTGCAACTGCGGCTTCAGCGACGGCGACCACTTGCTCGGCAGGTTGATCTTGTAGCCCTGCGCCGTGAGAGCCTGGTGCGCCGCCTCATAGGCTGGCCCCTGCTCGTTCTCGGGCAGGCTCAGAATACCCGCCACGGTCTTGCCCGTGACCTCGAATTGCTCCTTGGCCTGTGCGCGCTGCTGGGCGTCCATCTTGCCCAGATACTCCAGTTGATGCTGCTCGCGGGCCTGCTTGCGGTCCTCCTGCATCCACTGGTCGTGCTTGTCCAGGCGCTCGCGCTGGAGGCGGTCGTTCTCGGCCTGCCGATCCATCTGGATCAGCGGCAGAAGGGCGTTACCGATGTCGGGGAAAACTATACCGGCGATGGTAGCCTCCTGCTATAAGCCCCGAGCGAGCCCCAATTCGGGCTTGAAAAAGCCGCACAACCGGAAGAAGCTATCAGGTTATGAAAGCCATTATTGCGATAGCCCTGCTCGCCTTGGCGGGCTGTGATTCGGTGATCTACGGCCGCGATCAATACGGGAATATCAACTATCCCCCGCGCGCACCGATCGATCCCGGTGTCGCCGGCATGCTCCTGGGCGGCGGCCGGCCGACCTACCAGATGCCGACCGGGTACCAGAGCGTCACGCTCCCAAGCGGGCGCATGATGAGTTGCACCAGCATCGGGACGCATACGAGTTGCTTCTAAGGCGGCCATCAGTAGCGCCCGCTCGGGCCTAGTGGGCCTCCGCCGTTGGCGAACCCGCTCAGGTTGCCGTAATACGACTGGCCGCCTCCACCGCCGAAGGCGCCACCCAAATAAGCGCCCGTCATTACATTGTTGATGGCGCTACCAAAGCCCGAGGCGAGCGAGTTGGCGCCCGCCATGGTGGCCTGACCAGCGCCCGTGGCACCCTGTAGAAGCGCATTTCCGCCAGAGGTTGAAAGGGCTGAGTTCTGCCCAGTCAGAGAGTTTGTCGCGCCCTGCCCCTGGCCGGAGGCCGCGAACACATCGCCCAGCGCATCGCGCCATTGGCCGTACTGATCCTGGAAGAGCTGCTGCTGCTGGTTGAAGTTCTGCTGGTTCGTGTCCCGATTGAACGTGTCGACGTTGAAGTTGAACTTGTTCTGGTTGTCGTAGCGGTTGTACCAGTTTTGGTATTCTTGGCTCGCGAGGTCAGAGTTGTAGTTGGACAGATCCTTGAACTGCTGGCCCGACAGCAGCTTGCCCCGCGCTGCCGCGCCGTGCTCAATGGCCTTCTGCCCCTCAGCCTGGCGGAAGGCATAAGAAGGGTCTGACGTGAACTCTCCGGTGACCGCGTAGCTCTTGTTGGTCGGCCCGGTCGGCATGTAGGTGGGCCGCGTCGCACCCGAGAAGTTGATGTAATCCCTGAGCGCATTCGCGGCGTTGCCCTGCGCCTTGGGGTCGGCCTCATAGCCGTAAGTCGCCCCGTCGCCGCCACGGTTCCACAGCGAGCCATAGCCCAGCAGGGACCCGATCTGGCCAATGGCGGCCGTTCCGGTCGAGGTCCACGGCGAGAGGTCGGAGCGGTTCTCCTTCCTCTGCTGCTGCATCTGGAAATTGGCGTTGGATGCGGCGTTGGCGATGCCGGATGCGGCCGAATCCGCGCCGGCCTTGCCCATCAATCCGCCTGCGATTGAGCCAGCGGCGCCAAGTGCGCCCAATCCTAACCCTAGTGCGCTGCCGATCATGCTACTTCCCTCTCAGGCTCAAACCGTTTCCAGTAGAGCCGCTCTGCGGGGAAGTAGCCGCGCCGGGCGTATAGCCTGCCCAGCGTGTCGCCTCTCAATCCCTCCTCGGCTGACATGCTGAATAGCAAGACGCCGCAGGACTTAACTGCATCCTCAAGGGCGGCCATCAATTGACGGCCAAGCCCTGTCCGATGCCTTGGTCTACAATACCAAAACAGTTCTTGAGATGTAAGAACTTTGCGATTCCAGTAGGCGGGGGCCAGCGCCGCACCAGCCATGGCTACGGGCTTTCCGACGCCGTTTTCAGCCACCAGCAGGACGCCATTGTCCATCAGCCCGCCACAGGTGAAGGCGAAGCTGTCCTTGTCGAATGTGGCGTGCTTGTCCCAGCCCGCTTCCACGAAGAAGGCCTCCCCCATGTCGATCAGGGAGAAGATATCGGTTGGGATGGCGGGGCGGATCATGGCTGCATCAGCCTTATAAATTCGCGCGTAGGCCGACCCGTCTCAGGGTCAGCTATTGGCTGGCTCGCCACCGGAGCCTTGCTTACAAGCGCATTCAGGACCGTGATCAGCGTGCGCAGCGGGCGGCCGTACTCGTCCACGATCTCAGCCGTCGCGCCCAGGAAGGGCTGCGTTGCCGTCACGCGGAATCCGTTGACCTCGGCCATGAATGACCGGGTGGCCCTGCGGTTCTGCACGATGGGAACGGAGGGGTTCATTGAAGAACCCCGCAATTTCTGGTAGAAAGAGCGGGCCGGCTCGCGTTGTAGCGCGAGGTCCGGCCCTGACCACTTCTCGCGAAAGGACCGCGATCATGGCTAAGACAAGATGTAGACGAAATTGGACGCTTGCGCAGCGTCTCGCGCACTATTCCAAGCCCAGCCCCAACGGCTGCATGCTGTGGCACGGCGCTCTTGATTCGGCGGGATACGGACACTTGAGATGGCGTGGAGTTATCACCAAGGCGCATAGACTGTCTTGGATCGACCAGCGCGGCCCCATCCCTCCGGGCACGTTTGTCTGCCATCGATGCGACACGCCGGCCTGCATCAACCCGGATCATCTGTTCTTGGGAAGCCCCGCCGACAACAGTGCCGACCGCGATGCCAAAGGCCGGGGCGGCGTCTCGCGCGGCGAGAACCACGGCTGCGCCAAGCTGACGTGGCCCCAGGTGTCGGCAATCCGTGCAGCGAGCGGCAAGCATCCGGTCGTTGCGGCGCAATTCGGCGTATCGCGTAGCACCGTGGGTCTTATCCGCCGAGGCAAGATTTGGAAGGCTCATACTTCCAAGCCCTCAACGGTGTAGTTGCCGCCGTAGATGGCAATCTTAACCGGGTCCGCCACTGAGATTTCCACGGCTCCGGTTTGGAAGCGACCGAGGTTGTTTGCTCGGCACTTAGCGCGACGACGCCCAGTCGCCCCCATCGCCATCGTTTTCTCGTTTCCGAACGTGAAGCCGCCATCTCGACTGACGCGATACATGAATTGCGGGTCAGACCCTTGGCCAGTGGTGATGCCAACCCCTCGCTCGCATTCGATTTCGATCTCGCGAAGTATCGCTTGGGTTCCAACATAGGCCGGGAAAGACGTAAGGACTCTCCGAATTTGAGTGGTCCCGTCTAGGTAATTATCAAGATCGAGTTCACGGATTGCGCCCGAAGCCAAGCCCACCAGCGTCTTGCCGAATGCCCGGAAGATGCACAGCACGTCCCACGCCGATGGGACGACATCCGTTCCGGTCTGCCGTTCGTGCCACAGGTTCGTGGCGGCGTCATAGACCAGCGTCCGGTCAAGCGTCGGGAAGCGCAGAACGTAGAAGTGATGGCCGCCAATGGCGTGGGTGCTGGCCTCGGCGTCGGAAATGGTCCCAACACGCAGGATTTCTTCAATGGCGAAGGTCGAGACGCGCTGCGGCGTGTAGCCGTTCGCCCGATAGATGATGCGGTCGTCCCCGATCCAGAAGACCGAGTTGTCCATCAAGGCAGCCGACAGCGGGGCGATAATGCCCCGGTCCATCAACGAGCCGGGGATTTGGTCAAAGGGGAACGTAGCGCCGCTGAGTGCCCATACCTCGGTCGTGCGCTCACCGAATAGCCAGACCTCGTTGTGATTGACCAAGAGGCGCAACAGGCCATCGGGTGCAGATTCGGCCGTGGCGAAGTCAGCGGCGGCGTAGGCGGCGAAATCGTACTGGGCCGACAGGAACCATTCACCGTCCGTGCCGCCCTTGCTGAAGGCGCCGTAACCGCCAATGAAGTCGACGCTGGATGCGCCCGCCGCCGGATAGTCGGCGTCCGTGACCGCCGTGAGAACAGTCGGTGTGGCGGCGGCGATGTAGAACATGCGCCCATTGACCAGCAGGCCGAGCTGGACGCCGTTGTCGGTCATCATGGCTGAGCCGGCCGCGTCTGGGGTGGCACCCGTGCAGGCGGTGGTGTTGCCGGAACTATCGATCTGGTAGACCGTCTGACCGCTCAGGACGTACAGGTAGTTGAGCGCATACCGGCCACAGCGGATGTTGCCGCTGCCTGCGGTGGTGAACGCCTTTTGCCCCGGCGTGCCGTACAGAATCCACGGGGAGACGGAGTTCTCCGGTGCGGGCTCGGCGTACAGGTTCACCAAACGCGCGGGATTGATCGGGCGAGAGCGTCCGCTGGAGCGACCGAGGGCTAGAGGAGACCTCGCCATTGTGCTACAAAGCCCCTGCTGCGGATTGAGGGGCGTTCGACGGCAGTCCGTCGTGGAGGCCCGCATTGAAAGCGGTGTCCGACAGCTCGGTATTGCGAGCACGCCCGGCCCGCAGCATTTTCTCTACCATCAGCTATCCAGCCGCGAGATTGAGTTGATGGTGTACGGCCCGCGGCGGTTGAGGATGCCTTCGTCCGTCTGTGCCTGCGGGATGCTGAAGTAATAGTTCTGCAGGTTGGAGCGCGACCGCTCGACGTTCACGATCTCACGATCGGTCAGTGCCTTGCCGTACTCGTTGGCAAGCTCGTCTGCCAGCAGCCACATGGCCGAGCGCACGAGGAAATCCGGCACGTTGACGGTATCATCGAGCGCAAGATCGGTGTGGCTGTACTGGATGCCCTCGGCTTCCCAGCCGTTCATCATGTCGTTTAGGACATCCAAGGCCTCGGTCGTCTGCTCGGCGGTCAGGCCCTCGTCCTCGGATATGAGGCCCATACGCCGGAAAGCGCGGGTGATGATGGTGCGGGCTGTTGCGGTTGCCATGGTCAGCTCGTCAGATGGTCGAGGACACGCAGGCGGCCTTCAGTGCCCACGACGGTCTGCGTGCTCGTCGTGATCCAGGCCTCTACGTAGTAGTCACCCGCCATGTACTGCGTGGCCGAAGGGGTGAAAGCTGCGGTGAACGTGCCGGCCGCTGCCGAGACTACAGTCCCTGTCAGCGTAAAGAGCGGCCAGTCGGAGTTGGGGCAACTCGGCGGGCGGCCGACACGAACGGCAATGGTGGCGCCGGACAGGCTCAGTGCGGCGTTGGAGTCGTCGCGGGCGTACAACGTAAAGGTCTTGTTGGTGCCGCCCTTGATGGTGAGGTTCTGAATGTTCGTTCCCATCAGGCGGGCGCTCCCTCGGCGTGACCGTTATGCCGACGCTTGGCCTGCATCTGCCGCTTCAGCGCACGCTTGCTCCTGGGCTGTGTCGGCTGAACCGCAACCTGCTTGCGCGCCTCGGCCAGTTCTTCCTGCTTCTTCTGCGCAGCCTTCAGCATCTCCGTGACGTGTGGCCACGACTCCTGCAGCCATGCGCAAATCGTGGCGTGTTGCTTCTGGATCTCCGCTTCCTCGGTGTACTCCGTCTGCTCCTTGATGAGCACTTCGCACGAAGCCTGGAAGAACGGGTCCCAATCGTGGCTGAGATGGACCTGATTCAACGCCGACGCCGCATAGGTCGCGAAGTCCACGCGCGGCGCGCTCTCGTTCTTCAGGTTGTCGCTGATCTCAAGGAAGCCCAGGCCGTCCAGCCCATCGGGGATGTAAACCTTCTCCGGCATGAACATCGGCAGCATCGTGTCGATGGCGTTGTAGAGCTTGATGGGCGAGGTCGCCGTCTTGCTCGGCGGTATCCAGACCGCATTCATGTGGCAGCAGTTGACGTGCAGCTTGTCCTTGCCGACCCAGAACATGTAGTGCGAGTTCGGCATATCCGTTGCCAGATCAGCCTTGCCCATGATGTTGCCGCGCATCTGCTTGTGGAGATGGCGAAAGCCCATGTCGCCCAACTCGCGGTCGGGGATGACGAGCGCGTCCTTGTTGGGGCCTTCCTTGACGCGGAAATTCTCGATCTCCGGCAGGCAGGTATGGATGTCGGCGCTGATGCCGGTCTGCGCGATGCCGCCGTCAGGCTCCTGATCGGCAATGCGCCACATATTCTCAAAGTAGGCTTCGGCGTACAGGTGATCGGGGAACAGCGAGTGGAAGCCCATCCCGCACTTGCCGGCCATCTGGATTAGCAGTTGCTGCGTTACGCCAAGCAGCCAGTACTTGTTGAGCGTGCTGCCAACCGCCTGAGCGTGGCGGTCCGCCTCCTCGATCTCGGCAGCGGGAGCGTTGCGGGCAATGAGACGCTTGTGGGCCTGGTGGGCCTTCTCGTACTCGATGCCGTTGTTGAAATCCATCAGCGCCTGCGGGATCACATGAACGGTCGTCGGCAGACCGGACTGCGTCATGTCGCGCGCGAGGTAGTACAGTCCCTTGAAGCTCTGTTCGTCGGTGAAGAACACGAACTGGCAGCGCCCCATGAGAGCGGCCCGATTCCGCGGCGCCATCAGCGTCGGCAAGCAAAGCGTAGTGAAGCGGGCAATGAACTCGTTGCCCCACAAAGGACAACCCATCAGCACCTTGGGGGGCGCCAATGGGTTAGCCGGAGGGGGAGGCACACAAGCGGACTTGTGCATCTCCCCCCAGAACCAGGCTTCGAGAGAAGGCAGATAGACTTTGAAATCTATCGCCTTCTCCAGGTCGATACCGAGCACTTACGCGCCCGGCGTGATCAGGCCGAGGTTGCCCAGTGCCGTGATCAGCAGGTTGAGCTGCGTGATCGTGGTGGCGCTGGACGATGAGCTGGCCGACACCGCCGGTCGGACGATCGGCGTGACACCGAAGAACCCGATCTTGTCGGTGGCGTTGAAGCCGTAGATCGAGCCATCGCTGGCGACGTTGGTGACGTACTTAGCAGCCATTGTCGTGACTCCTTAGCCGCTAACGCGGGTGATGAGGTTGGGCTGATGGGCGAGCACGCCGACCAGGCAATCGAAGCGCCACGAGGCAAGGTCGTTGACCATGTCGTAGCCCTGCACCAAGCGAAGGTTGAAGCCTTCGTAGGAGCGGGATTCGCACCACGCGGCACCCTGCGGCTTCTGCAGCGCCGGCATCGCCAGCGTGGCAGCATCCTTGTGGTAGCAGAGCGAGTTGGTGTAGCTGACGCCGCTCGACCCTTGCCAAGTCACCGTGGCACCGTCCGCCGGAGCGGCCGTGACGGTCTGGTACGGACCCGAGGTGATGATCGCCGGAGCGATCGTGACACTGGCGAGACCCGCAACGGCCGTGACCGTGTTGACCACAACGAACTGCTGGAGGAAGCCAGTGTCCGCCTTGGTGATCGGGTTGACCGCGTTGACCGAGGTGATCGTGAACACGTCGCCGGCCTGAACCACCGCCGCAGCCGACTGCAGGTTCTTGATCTGAGTCGACATCGACAGGTAGGTCGTGTCCTTCGCCGTGGCGTAGGTCACCGACAACGTCGTGGTGATCGACATGGTCGACGCACCCCAGTTGCCGTTGGTGTGGGTGATCACGTTCTGCGACATATACATGTCGACGTTGCCCATCAGCGGCAGCTTGGCCTTCTTCAGGGCCGTAGCGTTGACACCGTCGATGAAGCTGCCCGTCAGAGCGCCCGCAACACCCCAGTAGTCGTTGGGATGGGTGAGGCCCACGCGGCTGTCGACCGGCACCGCCAGGTTGTCCAAGCGGTTCGGCGCACGGAAGAACGCGGCCGGCGAGGTGATCACCGTGCCGGGCGTGCCGACCCAGTTGTACGCGGCGTTGGTCAGTTCCGTGGTGACAAGCTGGTCGATGTAGTTGGCCAACTTGATCATCTGCGGCTTCAGGATGCGCTCGGAGAACTTGTCGACCGAGAGCGTGAGATCCGCCGTGGTGAACTCCAAGTCGGCACCGATCTGGGTACCAACCGTGAGGGCGGTACGGCCTTCGGTGACATCCTGGGGGACCATCGTCGCGCCCGTGCGGACCACGCCGCGAATGGGACGAGCGATGCGGATGGTGGCGCCATTCTTGGCGGAGCTGCCGCCAAACTCGGCTTCGTAGTCGCGATTGACCAACTTGCTCGCAACGAGGTTGTTGGTCAGATGCATGATGCCTTCCTTCAGGATGACATCATTGGTGAGTAGCGTATTGGTTGCCATTGAGGGTTGAGGACCTTAGTCAGGCGCCCCAGCCGGGCAGCTATTCGCTTCTGGCCTCGCGTTCTTTCCTCCAACCGGCAGCATAGGCTTCCATGTCATCGGATTGACGCCAGTCCTTCTGAGTCACTGTCCGGCCTCCGACCTTGGGAACGGGCGGCGGCGCATTGGTTACGGAGGGCTTGGGCTTGGCGCCAAACGACGCTTCCATCCGAGCCAGTGATTTCTTCGCCAATGCAGGCCCGAGTCGTGACACTCGATCCAGTTCGCCAGGGTTCTCCGCCAAGTACTCCGCAAGTCGGGCCGTGTTCTCGCTCTTCGCCAGGTGCTCCAGGACCGTGGGCGACAGAAGCGGGGCTTGCCCCAGCGTTTCCATCACCGCATCAAGGTCTATGTCGGCCGCTTCCGCCTGCTCGGTCGCCTTCTCGATGAAGGCATCCCGCAAGCTGGCAACGGCTCCTTGGGCTTCCTGCTCAGAACGAGCCCTGCTTAGGGCCGCGATCCTCTCGTCCGTCTTGGCCTCGATCTTGGCCTCGACGTAAGCGTCGTAGTTCGGAAAATCCTTGGAGCTAAGCTCGGCGCTCTCTTTCCAGCACAGTGGGATCCGAAGCTTGGAATTCACGTGACTTGAAGTCGCGGC
>JADMIO010789738.1_pt1 | contig 44168 bp, 32 predicted proteins | sample 8958161 | NCBI WGS metagenome assembly JADMIO01 (sample SAMN16585339, study PRJNA669376) | soil metagenome | isolation source: Crop rotation soil | place: USA: Cullars Rotation, Alabama | collected 2011
CTTTCCCCGGACGCGGCGGCGCAGGTCGCGGTCCGCAGGGACCGCCGCCACCACCGCGTGGACCGAACCAGTGCCACGACATCACTGTGTATTCCGACATCGGCCTGGCCGGCGGCGCGTGCGCGGGTCTTGGCCTGCTGCTCGACATCAGCGATCCGGTAAATCCGAAGCGCATCGACGAAGCGGCTGACGCGAACATGTCGTTCTGGCATTCGGCAACGTTCAACAACGACGGCACCAAGGTGCTGTTCAGCGACGAGTGGGGCGGCGGCGGCCAGCCGCGATGCCGCGCAACCGACAAGCTCGAATGGGGATCTGACGCGCTGTTCACGATCGAGAACAAGAAGCTGAAGTTCCACTCGTACTACAAGCTGCCCGCGGCGCAGTCGTCGCTCGAGAACTGCGTCGCGCACAACGGCTCGCTGATCCCGGTGCCCGGCCGCGACATCATGGTGCAGTCGTGGTATCAGGGCGGGCTGTCGGTATTCGACTGGACCGACATCGATCATCCAAAAGAGATCGCCTATTTCGATCGCGGTCCCGTCGACGGGACGCGCATGTCGATGGGCGGCACGTGGTCGGCCTACTGGTACAACGGCGTGATCGTCAGCTCCGAGATCGCGCGCGGTCTCGACATCTACGAGCTGATCCCGAACGCGAACATCACCGAAAACGAGCTGGCTGCCGCGAAAACGGTGAAGATGCCGTACTGGAATACGCAGGACCAGCAGAAGTACCAGTGGCCGACGACGTTCGTGCTGGCGCGCGCGTATGTCGATCAGCTCGAGCGCAGCAAGGGTCTCGCGGCCGATCGCATCAAGTCGGTGCGCTCGACGCTGGATTCCGCTGAGAAGCGCTCGGCGAAAGATCGCAAGGCGCCGCTGACGCAGCTGGCGTCGCAACTGAATGACGCAGCTCGCACGTCGAGCGATGCCGCCAAGGTCAGAATGCTCGCATCGACGGTGGCTGCGCTGGGCAGCGGCGAGTAGTACTCGACAGGTGACGACCCGCCAGCCAGTTCACTGGTGACGCAGGGCGGTTGTCGGGTCGATCACCGTCGCGCGGCGTGCGGGAATGAAGCACGCGGGATCAGTTGGATAACGCGTGAGTGTTAGGTAACGCGCGTTCCGCCTTGTCCTCCAGCACGCGTTCGTATCGCCGGAAGACGACAAACGCCACGATCGCACCGGTGACGGCCGCGACGCCGAGAAAGATTCCGGCGTCGCTCAGCGCGGTCGTCAGCTTTTGTCCGAACGCGTAAGCCGCAAGACCGTACCCGCCGGCCCAGACGATGGCGCCGAGGCCGTTGAAGATCAGGAAGCGACGGCCATCCATCCGGTTCACGCCGGCCAGCAGCGCGGCCATCGCGCGAAGCACCGCGACAAAGCGGCCGAAGAACACGACCTTGCCGCCGTGCCGCATGAACAGATACTGGCCCAGCTTGAGGCGCCGCGGATTCAGACGCAGCTTCGACTGATGCCGCATCACCGCGCGCAGGCCGATCGTCCGTCCGATCCAGAAGCCGAGATTGTCTCCGGCAATCGCGCCGACGATCGCGGCCAGGACGACGTGCGTGATGCTGAGTTTTCCGCTCGCGCCCGCATACGCGGCGGCCGTGATGAGCATGGTCTCCCCCGGGACGGGCACGCCCATGCTCTCAATTGCGATCGCGCTGCCGACGAGCCACGCACCATAGGTGTGAATCGCGTCGGCGAGCTGCGCATCAAACGTCATCTACGAGCCGCAGTGGCGATCGACGATCTCCGACCGCTTGTGTTTGAACGCCGCGACCCATTCATCGACGGTGGCCGATGGATCGCGTTCGGTAAATCGCGCCACCTCGAACAGGTCGCGCAGCTGTTTGTCAGTCAATTGCACCAGCAGGTCCGCGAGAAACTTGCGCCCTGCCTCCCCGACATTCGGATCCCGCATCGTGCCGCTCCACGATCGCGACAAGTGCCCCGTGCATCCGGACGCCTCGTCCCAGATCGGCTCATGCGACCATTCGCGGAAATTTACCGACGCGACGGCGTCCTTGTTGAGCGCGTTGGCGCGGCCGAACGTCTTGCCGACATCGGCAATCATCATCACCGTTTGCGCGCAGCGCGGCGGATCGATACAGACAATGCGCTGGTTGATCGCCTTGTTTGAGGAATGTTGCATCAACACCGCGAGCAGCGTCAGCGCGTCGCGCTGCGCCTTCGGCGCGCCGCCCGCTTTCTCGTCGACTTCATCGAGCTCGTGCCACGACCAGCCCTCTTCGGGTTTTGTTTCGATTGTTTCTCCCTCAACCTTGAAGTCAATGGTTGCCGGAGCGAACGTCGTGACCTCTGAAGCCGGGGCGGCCTGCCGCGCCTTGAACGGATCCGCCGGGCATCCGGCGCACCTGACCGTGACGGGATACATCCGGTTCGCCCAGAACCCGAGCGCCCACATCAAGCGCGTCGCGGCAACTTGCGCGTAGACCTCGCCGTTGGTCTTGCCGTAGCGCACTTTCAATTCATGATTGGGCGCGGCCATGCAGGCGAACTTCGGCGTCGATCCGCTGCCGTGCGGGCGCTGGACGAAATCACAGCGGACCATCGCGCCTGGTGCGAACGCATCCGGGCCCCGCGGGCCGGCGCGCAAATCCATCGAGGCGACATTCGTCGCTTTCCACACCTGCGCGTGATGAATGGCATCGAGCCGCCGGGCGGCGGTGGTTGGTTCACTTTCGGCAGCCGGTCTGCTGGCGGCCACCGCGACGCAGGCAGCGGCAGTCGCGATCCCGAGCCACGTTGAGGCACTTCCGCGCGCGTTCATCCCTCGAACTTGGAGCAAGACGCATTCCATAGCGGTGCGGACGCGGTAAAGTCGGATGGCGCGCGGATTTGTTACAGGAATCAGCCCAGCTTGGCAGCGCGCGGCAGGTCGGCCATGATGGAAGCCGACCTGTACCGTGGACTTTGCGTTTGCACTCGTTCGAGGAGATCTCTCATGTCACGTCATTTGACGCTCCTGGTTTGCGCCCTTGTGTTCGTCGCGGGATGTTCCCGTGATCCGGAACGGGCGATGGCGACGTCGCCGACGGCCGCTGCGGCCCCCGCGGCGGGATCGCTTCTCGGCGACAGTTCGGTCGCGCCGGGCGGCATTAATGGGAAGTACGACATCTCGTTTCCGGGACGCAATGACTCGTTCGATTTCCGCAACCAGCTCGAGACGAAGTATCTGACCGGCCTCGGCCGCGCTGCCGCGCCTACGTTCGTCGATCGCGAGGGCGAGGTAGTGTGGACGCAGGAATACATGCGTTACCGCGCCAACGGCTGCGATCACAACACCGCGGTGCAGCGCGTACTCGCGCAGATCGACGGCCAGGCGGCCGGCGCGGTCTGCGGCGCGCCGCCCGACGGCCTGATCGCGTTTCCGCCGCGCAACGATGCGTTCGATTTCCGACGGCAACTGGAATCGCGCTACCAGCAATTCAACCGCGGCTTCAGCTCGTCGGCCGTCGATGCCGAGGGCGGCGTGATCTGGACGCAGGAGTATCTCCGTTATCGCGTCAACCAGTGCGATCACCCGACCGCGGTCCAGAAGGTGTTCTCGCAGATCGATGGCGGCGGCGTGGCTGCGACCTGCTTTGTGCCTCCGTGCATCTTCACCATCGCCGCGCCGAACCAGGCCGCCGGCACGGTGCAGAATGTGGGCAACAACGGCGGCACGTTTACCGCGACGGTCCTCAAGACGTCAGGCAACGACTGCACCTTTGGAGCGGAAAGCCTCGATTCCTTCATCACGATCAACAGCACGACGGCGAACTCGGTCACATACACAGTCGGGGCGAATTTCGGCACGACCAGGTTCGGGCAGATCCGAATCCGCTGGCCGAACAACTCGACGGTGTTGCAGATCAGCCAGGTCGGCGGCACGAGCACCGCGTTCACCCTGACCGATCCCAACACGAGTTCGTCGACGACCACGACGTGCCTGGTGAAGACCACGAGCACGCCCTGCCGGCTCGATGTGACAGGCAGCTTCTCGTCGAGCGCGATCTACACGTGGCACGTCTCCTATCAATACGGCGGCTTGGCCACGCACGACTTCTCGAGCACCAGCAACACGTTTACGTTTACGCAAACGTGCGGTGGTCCCGGCGCGACGGCAAGCGGCGCCGAAACGCCGCTCGACGTGACGCTGACGGTTACCGATGGCAACAGCACCGTGACCGTCCAGTCGGGGCAGGGCGGCCAGCCAGCGTTGTCGATCAAGTTCTTCTCATGTTGATTCGCGGCGCGGATATCGCTAGTCTGTCCGCCTGATGCATTCCTCAGGGAGAGCGCGGCTGCCACGTGACCTGGCATTCGCGCTCTTCCTGATCGTCCTCTCGGCACGGTGCTCGCGCGCGCCCGCATCGCCGGCGGCGGCCTCGCCGACGTCGCCTTCGTTCACAACGGCTTCTTCACTCCTCGGTTCGACGGCAGTTGCGCCGGGCGGTATTTCTGGAAAGTTCGACGTCTCATTCCCCGCGCGCAACGACGCCTTCGACTTCCGCAACCAGCTCGAAACGAAATATCAGAACGGCCTTGGCCGCGCGGCGGCGCCAACCTTCGTCGATGCCGAAGGCGAAGTGGTGTGGACGGGTGAGTACATCCGCTATCGAGTCAATGGCTGTGACCACGCCGGCGCCACGCAGCGAGTACTCGCGCAGATCGACGGGCAGCCTCCGAGCCAGCCATGCGGCACGGCCGCGGAGGGACTCGTCACCTTTCCACCGCGTGGAGAGGCGTTCGACTTCCGCCGCCAGCTCGAATCGAAATACCAGCAGACCGGCCGCGGCCTCAGCCAATCGGCGGTCGACCCGGAAGGCGGCGTGATCTGGACGCAGGAATACCTCCGCTACCGCGTCAATCAGTGCGATCACGCGACCTCGGTGCAAAAGGTGTTCACGCAGGTCGATGGCGGCGCCGTGCCGGCAACGTGTTCGCCCTGCATCTTCACCGTGTCGCCAACGGCGACCCGTGTCAGTGCGAGCGGCGGGACGTTCACCGCCGCGATTGCCAAGGTCTCGGGCGAAGGCGATTGCGCATTCGGCGTCGAGAGCCTCGCTCCGTACGTGACGCTCGGCGCCGGCACCAGCGGCTCGGCCGCGACCACGCTGACCTACACCGTCAGGCCAAACTTCGGCAGCGCGCGCTCCACGTCGATTCGTGTCCGGTGGCCCAACGGATCGGCGCTGCTCGACATCAACCAGGATGCGGGCAATACCGCATCGTTCACGATGACCGATCCGTTCAACGCCGCAGGCGTGTCGACATCGATCTGCAACATCAGGACGCCGGCCACACCCTGCGCGTTCACCGTCAACGGAAGTTTTTCGCCGAACGCCACCTATGCGTGGGCGATTCGCTATGACCGCGGCGCCGGTACCGTGTCACGAGACTTCGTCGGCGGCCCCGCGTTCTCGTTTACGGAATCGTGCGGCAGCCCAAACGCGAGCGCCGGCGGCACCGAAGTACCGATGAGCGTGATCGTCGTCGTCACCGACGGCGCGAGCAGCGTCACGCTTCAATCCGGCCAGGGCAGCCAGGCGCCGACGCTGATCAAGTTTTATACCTGCCAGTAATCGCGACAGCTCAGCGGCAAACGTCTCCGCGCCGCGACATCCGCAGACAATAGAGACAAGAAAGACAACCTTTCACGTAACGCTCGACGGACTTCCGTCGTTACACAGACAGAGGTGCGAGCGTGATGCTGCTAGTTCGCGCAAGTTGTGCCGTCCTGATCGCTGCGCTGCTCGCCAGTTGCTCGAGCACTGCAGCGCAACGCAAGACCGACGATCCTTCACCCTCGCCGCGGGCCGCCGAATCGTCGGGCGTTCCTGTCGTCACGGCCAAGGCCGAGGTAAAGGCGATGCCCGTCACGCTCGATGCGGTTGGCGCCGCCGAAGCGATTTCCACCGTCGATATTCGCGCGCAAATCACAGGACAGCTGCAACAGGTGCTGTTCTCGCCCGGACAGGACGTCCGGAAAGGCCAGTCGCTTTTTAGGCTCGATCGCCGTCCGCTCGAAGCCGCGCTACGACAGGCCGAGGCGATCGTCGCCAGGGACGAAGCGCAGTTGAAGAACGCGACGGTCGGACGGCAGCGAGCCGAAGATCTGTTGAAGCAAGGGATCCTCGCGCGATCCGAGTACGACACCAACGTCGCCAACGCCGCCGCTCTCGAAGCGACGCTTGCTGCCGACCGCGCCCAGGTGGAGCAGGCGCGGCTCAACTTGCAATACGCAGAGATCATCTCGCCGCTCGACGGCCGCACCGGTGCGCTCAACGCGCACGTCGGCGACCTCGTGCGCACCAACGACGCGCTGCCATTGGTGACCATCAACCAGGTCGCGCCGATCTATGTGTCGTTTTCGATCCCCGCGCGATTCCTTGACGAAGTGCGGAAGGCGCGCACCTCCGGGGCGTTACCCGTGATCACAAAGGAACAGCATCAGCGCGGTGAGGTGACGTTCATCGACAACGCCGTCGATGCGGCAACGGCGACGATCAAGCTGAAAGCGACATTCCCGAATCGCGATCGCGAGTTGTGGCCCGGCCTGTTCGTGCCGGTGTCCCTGCAACTCGCGCTGCAGCCGCACGCCATCGTCGTGCCCTCGATTGCGGTGCAGACGTCGCAACAAGGCCAATACGTATACGTCGTCAATGCCGATCGCGCGGCGGAATTGCGGCACGTGACGGTCGACCGCCAGCAAGGGGACGTGTCCGTCATCGCCAGCGGCTTGAACGGCGGTGAAGAAGTCGTGACCGAAGGTCAGTTGCGCGTCACACCAGGTGCGCGCGTGAAACCCGCACCGCGCCAGGCGACGACATCATGAACATCGCCGAACCTTTCATCCGCCGTCCCGTTGCCACGACGCTGCTCGTCACGTCGATCCTGATCTTCGGCATCGTCGGATATCGAGCCCTGCCGGTCAGCGACTTGCCGACCGTCGACTTTCCGACGATCCAGGTGAGCGCGGGCCTGCCCGGCGCGAGCCCGGAAACGATGGCCGCATCCGTCGCCACGCCGCTCGAGAAGCAGTTTGCAACCGTCGCCGGTGTCACTTCGATCATCTCGACGAACACGCAAGGCAGCACCAACATCACGCTGCAGTTCGACCTGAATCGATCGATTGATGCGGCCGCACAGGATGTGCAGTCGATGATCTCGCGCACCTCGCGCGCGCTGCCGAACGACATGCCGTCGCCGCCGTCGTTCCGCAAGGTCAATCCCGCCGATGCGCCGATCCTCTTCCTCACGCTGAGCAGCGATACGTTGCCGCTGCCCGAGATCGATCACTACGCCGAGACCGTGCTCGGTCAACGCCTGTCGATGGCGTCGGGCGTTGCGCAGGTCAACGTGTTCGGCGCCCAAAAGCGCGCCGTTCGCGTCGACGTCGACCCGAATGAATTGGCGACCCGCCAGCTTGGCATCGACGAGGTCGCATCGGCAATCAGCGCCGCGAATGCCAACCGGCCGACCGGGACGCTTTACGGTGCGCAACGCAACTTCGTCCTGAAAACGCAGGGGCAATTGATGAACGCCGCTGAATTCGCGGGCGTCGCGGTCGCGTATCGCAACGGCACTCCGATCCGCCTCGACGAGGTCGCGCATGTGTACGACGGCGTCGAGAACGACAAGACGGCAAGCTGGAGCAACGGCACACCGACCATCTACCTTGCGATCCAGCGGCAACCGGGCACGAACACCGTGGAAGTCGTCGACGGGATTCGCGCCATACTGCCGCAACTGCAGCAAGCGCTGCCGGCCTCGCTGACGCTGGCAATCCGCAGCGATCGATCGGAGTCGATTCGCGAATCGGTCAACGACGTGAAGTTCACCTTGCTGCTGACGGTCTTCCTCGTCGTGATGGTGATCTTCCTGTTCCTGCGGAACCTGTCGGCAACGATCATTCCGAGCCTCGCGCTGCCGTTCTCGATCGTCGGCACGTTCGCGGTGATGTGGGTGTTCGGCTACAGCCTCGACAATCTCTCGCTGATGGCGCTCACGCTCTCCGTTGGCTTCGTTGTTGACGATGCGATCGTGATGTTGGAGAACATCGTGCGCCACATGGAACACGGTGTGCCACGGATGCAGGCCGCGCTCGACGGCTCGCGCGAGATTGCGTTCACGATCCTGTCGATGACGCTGTCGCTGACCGCCGTCTTCATCCCGATCCTGTTCATGGGCGGCGTGGTCGGACGGTTGATGCACGAGTTCGCGGTCACGATCGCGGCGTCGATTCTTGTCTCCGGCGTCGTGTCGCTGACATTGACACCGATGCTCTGCAGCCGGTTCTTGAAGCCGCCGCATGAGCAGCGACACGGCCGGCTCTACAACTTCGTCGAGGCCGGCTTCGATGGAATGCGCAGTGCGTACGCCTGGACGCTCGATCGCACGATCGCGTTCAAGGGCGTCACGATGACCGTCAGTGCGCTGCTGCTGGTGCTGACGGGCTACTTGTTCACGCGTGTGCCGTCGGGCTTTATTCCGAGCACGGACATCGGGCAATTGAACGGGCAGATCGAAGCGGCGCAAGGCGTTGGTTATGAATCGCTCGTCGCGAGCGTGAAACAGGTCATGGGAGTCCTCGCGGCCGATCCAAACATTGCGACTTACACGGCGAACATCGGCGGCGGTGGCGGGCAGATCAACCTGGATCTGAAGCCGCGAGATCAACGCAAACTCTCTGCGGATCAAATCATTCAGGAACTGCGGCCGAAATTCGCGGCGATTCCCGGCATCCGCGTATTTCTCTCGAACCCACCGGCGATTCGCATTGGCGGCCGTCAGTCACGCAGCGATTACCAGTTCACGCTGCAGGGCACCGATACCGAGGAGTTGTATCGCGCGATTCCGGCGTTTCAAGAGAAGGTGGCGCAGTTGCCAGGCCTCCTCGATGTCACGTCCGACCTGCAATTGACAACGCCGGAACTCGCGGTGGATCTGGATCGCGAACAGATCGCGGCGCTGGGCCTGACGGTCGATCAAGTTGAATCGGCGTTGAGCTCCGCGTACGGATCGCGTCAGGTGTCGCAGATCTACGCCTCCGACGATCAGTACCAGGTCGTCATGCAGGTCGCGCCGCAGTATCAAGACAATCCTGAAGCGCTCGCGCTCCTGAATCTGCGAACGCCGTCAGGGAAGCTCGTTCCACTGTCGGCGGTGGCCACGGTGCGTCACGAGGCCGGACCGCAATCGGTAAATCACTCCGGTCAGCTTCCGGCGGTGACAATCTCGTTCAACTTGCGTCCGGGTGTTGCGCTCGGCGATGCGGTCGCAAGCGTGCAGGCGCTGGCGCGCGAAGCCTTGCCGTCGACGATCACCGGAACCTTCCAGGGCACGGCACAGGCCTTCCAGGATTCAATGCGCGGCCTTGGATGGATCCTGCTGCTCGCGATCTTCGTGATCTACGTCGTCCTCGGCGTGCTGTATGAAAGCTTCATCCATCCGCTGACGATTCTTTCGGGACTTCCCTCGGCAGGACTTGGCGCGCTGCTGACGCTGCTGATCTTCACGCAGGAGCTGAACATCTACTCGTTCGTCGGCATCATCATGCTGGTCGGCCTGGTGAAGAAGAACGGCATCATGATGATCGACTTCGCGATCGAGAAGCGCCACCACGCCGACGTCTCGGCCGCGGAAGCGATTCGCGAAGCCTGCCTGGTCCGCTTCCGGCCGATCATGATGACGACCGTCGCGGCGCTGATGGGCACGCTGCCGATCGCGCTAGGCCTGGGCGCGGGTGCGGAAGCGCGACGCCCGCTCGGTCTCGCCGTCGTTGGCGGACTACTCGTATCGCAGACCCTGACGCTCTATGTGACGCCGGTCGTCTACATTTATCTCGATCGGTTGCAGCAGCGGATGGCGGGGCGGCGAGCCTCACTCGGGCAACGAAGCCCGCTTGTTGACGCTACGGCTTAGAGGAGGCGGCGACGAGCACGGGCGATGCGCGATACAGGTCCGGGAACGTTTTCTTCAGCTCGGCGATCTTCGGCAAGTCGTTGATGACGATGTACGGATAGCCGGGATTGCGTTCGAGGAAATCCTGGTGATAGTCCTCGGCCGCAAAGAACGGCCTGTTCAACTCGATCTTCGTCGCGATCGCTTTTTTGAAGACGTGCGCCTGGTCGAGTTGCGCGATATAGGCGCGCGCAACGTGTTCCTGTTCGCCGTTCAACGGGAAGATCGCCGATCGATACTGCGGACCCCAATCGGGCCCTTGATGGTTGATCAGCGTCGGATCGTGTGCGACCGAGAAGAAAATCTGCAGGACGCGGCCGTAACTGATTTGCCGCGGATCGAACGTGATCTGCACTGACTCGGCGTGACCGCTGGTGCTCGTTTCAACGACCTCGTAATGCGCGGTGCTCCTGTCGCCGCCGGCGTAGCCGGAGATCGCGCTGGTCACGCCCTTGACGTGTTGATAAACGCCTTGCACGCCCCAGAAGCAGCCGCCGGCAAGCACCGCAACCTCGGATGACGAAGCGGGATTGGTGATGTCCGCCGCAGGCCCGGGTATGACGGTCGCCTTCTCCTGCGCGACGACGTGTGTGATGCCCGTCCGCGTCACCAGTCCGATGGCAAACACCGCCAGCAGTACGGCCGCGCCGATGCGTGCGCTCATGGTGGTGATGATAGTCCCTGTACTCACCGGGTTCAGCGTCGATCGTCCCGGCGTTTGTACGAGAGAACGGCGGCCTGGCACCCATGCCGAACGATCGCGGCATTTCCGTCGAAGTCGTCCTCCAACGCGAATTGGCCCGGCGGGAGATCCGCCGCCACGCGGTAGCGTCCAGCGGCCAGTCCAGTGAATTCAAAGCGCCCATCTTGATCGGTGGTTGCGACGGCTGTTTGCGCGCCCTTGCCGTTATACAGAAACACCCGCGTTGCGTTGAGCCTGACGAAGTTGTAGTTGCGGTTCTCCATCACCACCCCGAACACCTTGCCGTCGCGTTGCCGGCCCGGGAGCCCTTCGAGATAGTCGCGCTGCGCCGGTTCGAGATCGGTCCACTGGATCGCTTCGGGGCCGCATGATATTCCGGTGCTCAAGATCCGGCGGTATCCCGGCACGTCTTCCATGCGCACGGTGAGCAGGTATTCGCCGTTGCCGGTCAGCGATGCGGGGCCCAGGTATTCGCCGCCCTTGTTGACGAAGACGTCGACGTCGCCTCGAGTCGTGCCGACAAAGTTGCGCGTGACGTGCACCCGCCAGCCAAACCCGTCGTCGATCGGGTGCAGCGACCGGGCCAGGAACATGCGCCAACCGGGTTGGTTGACGTACTCGCAAATGGTGCCGCCGACGCATTCCGCGCGCGCGTCAATTGCGCCGGTGAGCAACATGCCGACGCAGATCGCCGCGCGCGCCGCCCACCAACAGGTCATAGCTGACTGGATATTACTTTGGTCCGGTTTCCTCGGCGGGGCGGAACCGCCCCCAGGTGGCGGCCGACACCTTGCCCAGCCACGCTTGCGCGCGCGAACCGGAGAACGATTGCTCGAGGCCGATCAAGCGCTCGTACGCCACCGGCGTCAGCAGCAGCGTCAGGAACAGGCACAGCGTCTGGCCGCCGATGATCGTCACGGCGATCGCCGCGCGGCCGGTGCCGCCGATGCCGATGCCGAGCGCGGTCGGGATCAGGCCGGCGATGATCGCGCAGGTCGTCATCAGGATCGGCCGCAGACGCGTGCGGCACGCTTGAATGACTGCATCACGCACCGGCATGCCCGCGGCACGCAGGTGGTTGGCGTAATCGACCTGCAGGATCGAGTTCTTCTTCACGATGCCGAGCAGCAGCAGCATGCCGAGCGCGCTCCACAGGTTGAGCGTGCGATGCGTGATCCACAGCGTCAGCAGCGCGAACGGCACCGCGATCGGCACGACCATCATGATCACGATCGGCTGCAGGAAACTTTCGAACTGCGCCGCCAGCACCATGTAGACGAAGATCATCGCCAGGCTGATTGCCAGGATCATGTTCGACGTCGTTTCGTCGAGCACCTGCGACTGCCCCTGCAGGCGGAAGCTCATTTCCGGCGGCATGTGCAGGCCGGCCAGCATCGCGCGCACGTCGTTCGACGCCTGGTCGAGCGCGAAGCCCGGCGCAAGGTCCGCCGTCATCATGATCGTGAACTGGCGATTCGATCGCTGCAGCGTGCTGGGCCCGAGGCCGCGCTCGATGCGCGCGATGTTGTCGATGCGCACCGGACCGTGCGCCGACGGCACCGTGAGGCGCCCGATCTCGTCGGCGTTACGGCGCTGATTCTCCAGCACGCGCAGCTTGACCGGATACTGCTCCTGTCCTTCCTTGTAGAACGAGATGCGATCGTCGCCCGACACCGCCATGCGGAGCGTGTTGCCGACGGTCGACATGCGCACGCCGAGATCCGCGGCGCGCTTGCGATCGACGGCGACGTGAATTTCAGGATTGGAAATGCTGAGCGTCAGCTTCGCTTCGGTGATGCTCGGGAGTTTTTGCGCGGCATCGAGCGCCTTCATCGAGTACGCGGCGAGCTGATCGAGATCCGGGCCAAGAATGTTCGCGGATACCGCGAAGCCGCCCTGGCCTTCGCCGCTGCCGAGGGCGCTGCGAGCGGATACCGTCGGACGGTTGGCGGGATATTTCGCAACCCGCTTTCGCACTTCCGTGATCATCTGCGCTTGCGTGGTCTTTCGCTGATCTTGGGGCACCGCGTAAAAATTGAAGTGCACGTGCGCGGCACTGCCGCCACCGCCGCCGCCCGGCCCCGCACCTGCGGCGCCGCTGCCGCCGGGATTGACGATCGGCATGATTTCGCGAACGCCTTCAATGCCCTGTAGATCTTTCAGCACGCGGAACGCAAATTCTTCGGAGCCTTCGAGCGACGTTCCTTCCGGCGTGTCCATGTGCAGCGTCCATTCGCCCATGTCTTCCGCCGGAACGAAATCGCGCCCGACCATCTTGTTCAACGGCACCGCAAGAAGGGCAGTGACCACCGCGACGCCGAAGATCACGCCCGGGTGCTCGAGCGCCCACGTCACCTGGCGCGTGTACCAGTTGTCCATCCAATGGAAGAACCCGCGCTCCTTGGTCTTGTGATCGGACAGCGCGTCCGACAAGCGCAGGAACCGCGAGCTGAGCATCGGGGTCAGCGTGAAGCTGACCAGCATCGACACCAGGATTGAAAACGCCATCGTCCAGCCAAACGGATTGATGAAGCGCTTGGCGTAGCCGTTCATGAAACCGATCGGCAGGAAGATCACGACCAGCGACAGGGTCGTCGCCATCACGGCGAGGGCAACTTCTTGCGTGCCCTTGATCGCCGCCTCGAACGGCGACGCGCCTTCTTCTTCGATGTACCGGAAAATGTTCTCGAGCACGACGATCGCGTCGTCGATCACGATGCCGACGGCAAGCGTGATGCCGAGCAGCGTCATGTTGTTCAGAGTAAAGTCCATCATCCGCATCAGCGTGAACGACGAGATGATCGACGCCGGGATTGCGAGCGCGGCAATGACGACCGCGCGGAAGTTGCGAATGAAGAACATCACGACGACGGCGGCGAACAGGCTGCCGAAGATCAGGTGCTCTTCGAGCGAGTCGACCGAGGCGTAGATGAACTTGGAGTCGTCGCGGATGACGGTCATCTTGACCGCCTTCGGCAGCGTCCGCTGAATCGACTGCAGGCGCGCGCGTACGCCCTCGATGACTTCGACGGTGTTCTCGCCCATCGCGCGGCGGATGTCGAGAATCACGGCTGGCTTGTCACCCATCCACACCGATGACGTCGGCCGCTCGAAGCTGTCCTCAGCGTGACCGATGTCCGACACCCGGATCGGCGTGCCGCCCTTGGTAGTGATGACGATGTTGTTGAAGTCTTCGGTCGCATCGATGCGGCCCATCGTGCGCAGCAGCAACTGACCCTTGCCCTGCTCGACCGCGCCGCCGGGGATCTCAACGTTCTCGGCCACGATCGCGTCGCGCACTTCCGACATCGACAGCCCGTACGAATTCAGCTTGTCGATGTCGACGACGACGTGAATTTCGCGGGCGCGGCTGCCGGCGATCGAGACCTGGCCGACGCCGTTGACCGTCTGCACCGATCGAGAGATCTGCTTGTCGGCGATCTCCGTCAGCGTCCGCAGGCTCAATTCGTCTGACGAGACGAGCAGCGACATGACCGGATCGGCGTCGGGATCGACCTTGGTGATGACCGGCGGCAGCAACTCGGGCGGCACCGAACGGATCGCGCCGGCGACTTTCTCGCGCACGTCGTTGACCGCATCATCGAGGTTGCGCTCGAGGACGAAGCGGACCGTGATGTTGCCGCTGCCTTCGCTGATGCGCGCCGAGATTTCGTCGATGCCGGACACGCCGCTGATCGCCTGTTCCATCGGCTCGATCACCGACGAGACCAGTTCGTCGGGGCTGGCACCGGGCAGCGACAGGCGCACGTTCACCGTCGCCGGATCGGCGCGCGGGAACAGGTCGACGCCGAGATCGCGGAACGAGAAGATGCCGAGCACCACGAGCGACATGACCAGCATCGTGGCGAAGACCGGGCGGCGGACGCAGAGTTCGGAGAACATGGCCGGCTTACTCCTTGCCGGTCTTGCCGGCCCCGACGGTGACCTTCATCCCATCGACAAGCTTTTCGATATCCGTCACGGCGATCTGCTCGCCGGGCTTGACGCCGCTCAGCACTTCGATGCGATCGCCGAGGCGGTCGCCGGTCTTCAGCTCGCGGACGTTGAGCGCGCCATTGTTGACGACGAAGACGCGGTTGACGCCGTAGCGATACTGCAGCGCGGCATACGGCACCGTCACGACCTTGTCCTGCTGCGCGGTCTCGATGTGCACGCGCGCAAACGTGCCCGGTTTCAACAACGCGTCGTTGTTGGGCACCTGCGCTTCGAACGGAAACGCGCGCGTCTGCGTGTTGACCGCGGGACTGATGCGCGACAGCGTGCCCTTGAACGTGCGGTTGGGATACGCGTCGACGTTCAGATCGACCGGCGCGCCCGTCTTGATCCACGGTCCCATGCGCTCGGGCATTTCCGCCGTGACCTTCAGCGGATCGATCCGCACGACTTTCATCACACCCGCTTGCGCCTTGACCAGCTCTCCGGGTGAGACCAGCCGTTCCTGCACATAGCCGTCAAACGGCGCGCGAATGAACGTGTCGCGCAGCTGTCGATCGGCCAGCTTCATGCTGGCATCGGCGGCGTCGATCTGCGCCTGCAGGTTCTTCGCGTTCTGCAACGCGGCGTCGTAGCCGGCCTGCTTGGCCTGCAACGTCGCTTTCGCGTCATCGAGCATCTGCTGCGCGACCAACTGGCGCTTCTGCAACGTCAGCGTGCGGTCGTAGTTCTGTTTGGCCTGCTGCAATTCGGCTTCGGCCTTCTTGACGTCGGGTGTCTGCTCGATCGGCGGGAGCTTGCCCGGCTCCGACGCGCCGTAACTGGCGAGCGCGCGGGCCAGCGTGGCGCGTTGCTGATCGAGGCTGTATTGGCGCTTCTCGCGATCCAGCTCCACCAGCGGTTGACCGCTACGCACGCGATCGCCAAGGTCGGCGAGGATCTTGGCGACCGTGCCGTCGGTTTCGGCGGAGACGACTACCTCATCCGCAGCGGCGAGCGTGCCGACCACGTCGACGCTCCGGCGCACCACGTCTTCGCGCACGGGTTGCGTCTGGACGGAGGTGGGGGCATCGGCGCCACGCGCCTGTGCAGTCGACGTTTTGGAACAGGCCGCGGCGGCCGCGAGGAGCGGGATGCCGGCAGCGATACAACCGAGACGAACGAATCGGAATAAAGGCATGGACGACAGATCCCCAGAGTTATCGGAAAGTATAGTGTCGGCGAAGCCCCTGGGCCGGTTGTTAACGATTGTCAGCCCGCGCCGAGGCTCCCCGACGTATCAGATTCCGACACGATGTGTAGAAATTCCTGAGTTATTCCTGCGCGATAGCATTCGGTGCCTGCGGAACGCGTGGCAACACAATTGCTTCGCGAGTTCGCGTTCCCCCGACGCTGAACTCGATGCCGTCGAACACACACACTGCGAACCTCGCCACCATCTCCATCGAGGAGAGCGATCCGATCGAATCGCGCCTCGCCTTCTGCCGCGCGCTGAAAGCCGCGCGCACGCGCCGCGGCGTTTCGCTCGAAGAAATTGCCGCGGTTACAAAGGTCTGCGTGTCGTACTTCGACGCGCTCGAGCGCGCCGATCTCACGCATTGGCCGAAGGCGATCTTCCGCCGCGCCTTCTTTCGCGGCTACGTCGAGATGATCGGCCTCTCGGTGGAGGACTCGATACGCGAGTTCTGCCGCCTCTTCCCGGATGACGATGCGGCGACGGTGTCGATGCCCGCGGTGGGTGCGCCGTCCGAGCCGCCGCGGCTCGAGCTCGATGCGTCGTGGCATGGGCCGCAAACGCCGCTTCGAACGCGCGTCGTCGCGTCCGTGCTGGACATTGCGGCGGTGCTTGCTGCGTCCGTCATTGCGTGGATGATCGGCGCGAACTTCGCTATCGCGCTGGCCGTGGCCTCAGTTGGCTACTTCGCGCTTGGCCGCATCGTGGTCTGCGACAGTCCCGCTGCCGCGCTGATGCGCCGCCGTCGGCCGACGGCATCGATCGGGGCGCCACCGTCGCGGGAAGTGAAACCAGTCGTTGAAGTGCCTTCGCCCGTCGTCGAGGTCTCGCGTCCGGCCGTAGAGGCGCGGCCCAAAGAACCGTCGCGTGAAAACGTCTTCGAGATGCGCGACCGGCGTTCATGGACGAGCGATGCCCGACGCGTTCGGCCTCGCGATGCGTCCCCGCGAGTTCGCGTGCGTTTCAAGTGACCGGGCGGAACGAACGCCACAAGCCGCGCGCGGCGAGGATCGCGGTGAAGATCGACGTGATGCCGAGCGCGATCAGCGTGAATACCCAGAAGAACATGCCGTTGGTCCCGGCAATGCGCCCGCCCGCCAGGCCGCGCGTCATGTGCAGATAGGGAACGGCTCCGCCGAGAGCCGAGCCCGCCAGCACGATCGCGTAACCCCATCGTCCCCGGACGATCAGCGTGGCATAGAGCCACACGATGACGATGGCGATGAACGTGTAGGTCGACGCGTCGCCATTCTCGAAGCCGCGGACGATGTCGTCCGTGATGTGGAACGTGGCGAGCAGCGCCGAGAGCAGCGAGGCGACTGTGTAGACGGCTCGTTCGTTCATGCGCTGGCCCTCCGCTTCCGTTCGGATTTGAATTCAAGAATGTCGCCCGGCTGGCAGTCGAGCGCGTCGCAGATCGCCTCGAGGGTGGAGAAGCGGATCGCGCGCGCCTTGCCGGTCTTCAGAATCGACAGGTTCGCCAGCGTGAGATCAACGCGATCGGCCAGCTCGGTCAGCGTCATGCGCCGGTCGTGCAGCAGGTCATCAAGCTTTACCGAGATCGCCACCTACACGGTCCCTTCGATGTCGTCGCGCATCAACGCGCCTTCAGCAAAGACCTGCGCCAGCAGGAACGTCATCAGCACCGCCAGCCAGCCGAACACCGAAATCCCTGCGTTGATGTTCAGTGGGTGCGCCGGCGTCGTGACGAACTTCGCGATACCGCCGATCACCAGGCTGATGATCTGCAGCGCCAGCAGGATCCACGCAATCGCCTGGAGCCTCGCCGCGTTCGCGGCAACGAATGGATCGCCTTCGCGTACCGTTTCGACGATCGCCAGCAGGCGCCTGAACATCTGGTAGTTGAGCGGAATCGTCACGAGGCCGAGCAGCGCAATCGACCGCATGCCCAGAATCAATCGCGCCGCCTCGACGGATGGCGTCAGCTTGAACGCGCGCATCATGAGCGATTCGTTCATGGAGAAGAGCAGCAGCACCAGGATCACGGCGCCGCCGATCCAGTTGAGGATGATGAGCGAGCGCAGCGCAAAATGACCGAGCGGCAGGGCGGCGGATGGAGTGGTTCGTGGCATCGGGACACCAATTATCGAATATCAATAAGTTATTTATCGATTATCGTCAAGTCTTGTATCGTCTATCGATAATACGTGTAGGATGCACGCCATGTTCATCCGCGCCTTCGCACTGCTGGTGTTGCCGCTCCTGATGCAGAACCCGCCGGCGCCTCCCGCCGTCGAGCCGCGGCTCGACGCGCCGCAGGCGCGCGTCATTGTCGTGACGCTGCAACCGCATGCGCCCTCGATCGCGCGCACCGGCCACGCGACAAACCGCGTCGTCATTGCCATGGATGACGGGGCGATGACGCGCACGGAAGGCGGCCAGACAACGAGACTCGATCTGCATCGCGGCGACGTGCGTTGGGTGCCGTCGAGCGGCGCCTACACTGCGGAGAACGTGTCTGATCACCCGATCAGGCTGCTCGAAATCGACTTGAAGGGTGCGCCATCACCAACGGAAAACGTGGCGCTCGACCCCGTGAAGGTCGACGCGAAGCGCTACAAGCTGGTCTTCGAAAACGAATTCGTGCGCGTGCTGCGGATTCACTTCGAGCCGCATGACAAGGGCGAGAACCACGAGCACCGCCTCAATCGCGTGGTGCTCTACCTCAACGATCAAGCGGGCGGGAAGAGAGACGAGACGCGCATTGCCGGTGCGGCAACACACGTCGAAGAGAACACCGCCGACACGCCCGCGGATCGAATTGCCGTCGAAATAAAGTAGCTACTTCGATCGCGGTGCCGGCCGCTTCGCCCAGATGAACACGCCAGTGACGACCTGGCCGGCGAGCATCAGGCAGGTTACGAAATACAACGCGCGCGTCACACCACCGAAGATGTCGCCGGTGTGCGCCGAGCGCTTCAGATTGACGAGGCGCGTTCCAGTCGGCGCCGTTCGTGTGCTGATTACTGTCAGCGCGCGTCCCGAATACTGATCGAGCGCAACACGGCTTCGGCCGCCGGGTGTCCGGTCCTCGGGGTATTTCATGAAGGCGACCATCGCGCTCTTGCCGCCGTTCGGTATGCCGATGATCTTCAAGAACGCGCCTGGCAGGGCCTCACGGGCGGCGCTCGCCAGCGCATCAACGCTGATCGGATGCGCCGCCGTGTCGACCGATTCGCGCGCCAGCGCCGGCACGGGTGACTCGTTGAAACGCATGAATATCGGATCCGTCCACCGCTCGAAGGCGATCATCATGCCGGTCAGCGCGATGAAGAAGAACACTGCTGACGCATAAAAGCCGAACACGTTATGCAGATCGAAATTGATCCGCCGGCCGGACGCGCTCATTTTCACGGTGAGGATCTTTCGCGGCCACCACAGCACGATGCCGGCGATCGCCATGAACAACGTCAGGAAGGTGATGGTGCCCACGATCCATTCGCCAACCTGTCCAGCAAAGAGACGCGTGTGCAGCAGGTGGATGCGGCGCGCCAACCCGGCTTCGCGTTCGGCGGCCGTCCGGATGCCCAGGACCTCGCCGGTGTATTGGTTGATCGCGATTGAAAACGGTCCCGAGGCTTTCGAATTCGCCGAGATCTGCAGCGCCAGGTCGGCACTTTCCGGGAAGGTGATCGAGCCGAGTTGCGCATCGGGATAACCCGCGCGCGCTTTGGCCACCAGTTCATCGAGCGGCTTCGCCGCGCCGCCGGGTGTGACGAACGACACACCGGGATTGAGCCGTTGGTCGAGCGCGTCCTCGAACACCATCACGGCGCCGCTAAGCGCCACGACGATCAGCGGCAGCGCGATGGCAAGACCGATCCATAAATGCGCCTTCAGCCAGAGACGGTGCATCGGCTCAGTCTATGATGACAGCCGCACATGCGTCGCCTGTTTCTGGCGGCCCTCTTTCTCGCCGTCCTCATGACGAAGACGACGCCGGAGGCGTCGCAGTCGCGCCTCGGCACGATCGAATCGATCGTCGAACGCGGTACCTACGCGCTCGATCTGTCGACGTTCATCCACACGATCGACAAGGTGTACAAGGACGGCCATTATTATTCGCACCAGCCTCCGCTGCTCTCGACGATCGAAGCGCCGGTCTACTGGGTGCTGCACCTGCCGGGCGCACGCTTCCACAATCGCGCGCGCTTCCTCCTGACTTACAGCTTCACGCTGCTCACCAACGGTGTGGCGCTGGGGATCACCGTGGTCGTGTTCGCGAAGTTATTCGCGATGGCGTCGATTGCGGCGCCGTACAACCAGCTGTTGGCATTGCTACTGCCGATCGGCACATGGCTGTTGCCCTATAGCCTGGTGACGAACAATCACGGTATCTCCGGAATGTTGCTGGCAGTGCTCGTCTGGCTGCTGCTACAGATTGAATGGCTAGGTGCGACGGGCCCACGCGCAATCTCAACTGGGCTCGTACTCGGACTGCTCGCCGCGATCGAGATCCTGCCGCTCCTCTCGTTCGTGCCGCTGGCGGCGATCATTGTCTTGCGGAGGCGCGATCTTGATGCGCGCGGGCGAGCGTTCTTTGTCGCGGCGCTCGCGGTCCCGCTCATCGCGCACGCGATCATCAACATCCAGATCATCGGCGACGTCGTCCCCGCCGGTTTTCACACCGACCTGTTTCGTTTCGAGGGCAGCGGCTTCGATGAAGGCGCGCTGACCGGATCGTTGAAGCACCGCCAGCCCGCAGACATTGCCGACTACATGTGGCACGCACTGTTTGCCGGGAAAGGATTCTTCACGTTCGCGCCGCTGTGCCTGCTTGGAGTGGCCTGCGGTGCCATCGAGTGGCGATGGTGGTGGTCGAGGGCGAAGGGTCCGTTCGTCGTGATGGTGCTTGGCAGCGCGATCAGCCTCGTCGTTGCGTTACTAACCACCAATAATCTCGGTGGATCGTCCGTCGGCTTCCGGCATGCGGTCTATCTATCGCCGGTGTTCATCGTGCTGCTGTTGCCGTGGCTCGTGCAGTCATCGTCACGCGCGAAAGCGATGATTGCCGGCGTGGCGTTCGCGTCCGCCGTGCTGCTCATCGCCTTCGCGGTACCTGCGCCGTGGTCGGACGTGCAATGGTCCAGCGCGGCCCTCGGCACGTGGGATCAGTACGTGCCGGTCATCGCACGCATCGTGCATCGCGACTTGTTCATTCCCTGACCGCGCTACTGCGCGGCCAGCCACTTGGCAAAGGCCGCCGACTGCCGGGCGTCCACTGCCGTGCACGTCGCGATCCGCTCGTAGGTCTGTTGCAGCGTGCGGGCCGCATCGGGCACCGGATGCGCGTCGAAGAACGCCTTGATGTCGGCGCTCTTCTCGGCCGAGCACGACGCGCCGAGCGCATTCGCAAGCGTCGGCATCCCCATGAAGCCGCCAACCTTGGCGACGACCGTCGTCCAATGCGACTTGATATACGCCCAGGCCGCATCCTCCGAGCCCGCGGTGGTCAGCAGCTGCGCAAGCAGCAGCGAGGTGTCCTGCGTGCGGACTTCGTCCGAGAGCGCGAATTCAATCGTGCGCTGCCGCAACTCCGGCGTCGGGAATATCGCCAGCGCGTTGAAGTAGCGGTAATACTCCTCCGGCGTCGCAACCGATGCCTTCATCTTCGCGAGATATCGCTCGTACAACGCCGCATCGCCGCCCGCGGCCGCGACCTGGAGCATCGGTGACACGAGCGTTGGCGCCAGGGAAGACGGCTGATCGAAATAGCGCTCGACCAATTCGCGCGCCCGCTTCTGCACTTCTGGATCGCCGCTCAGCACCTCGAGCAGCGTGCCGCGCAGGCTGTTGATCTCGTCGGTGTCACCGGGCCGTGCGGTCATGCCGATCGCGTCGAGGGCGGGGCGGAACTGCTTGCGGACCCACGCATCGAACGCGGGCCGCTGCGCCGCATCGGCAATGTCGGCGCGCACGCTGCTCAACCGCGATGCGATTTCGCCCGCGACTTCGGGGGTCGTATCGCGCGCCCATGCCGCGGCCAGATCAAGGTAGACACCGACATCGTGCTTGCCTGAGCGCGCCATGCGCCACTCGTCTCCGAGCAGGCTGATCTTTTCGGGAGCGGTGAGCGCAGGCGTGCGCCTGGCCAACTCCATCACCGCGGCGGGCTCGTACTCGGTGAGGTAATAACCAACGCCGCCGGCGTTCACCATTGCCGCACCGCAGCCAGGCACGCGGATCGTTTCTGATTCTTCCGTGACGACCGTGCAGACGCCGGGATTCGCACCGGTCTTGACGCACACCGGCAGCGTCCAGTGTTGAGCCGTTTTCGGCGAGCCGGGGTCGCCGATGAAGCGGCTCTGCGTGATCGCGACTTCCGTCTGCCCGTTGACGCATTTCGTCTTCGTCGTCAGCAGCGGTGCGCCGGGCTGGTCGACAAAACTCTTCATGATGCGGTTCACGGGTTTCTCCGTGACGCGCGTCACTTCATTCCAGAAATCCTCGCCGGCGGCGTTGCCGAGCGAATACTTCGACAAATATGACGACACGCCGGCGCGGAACTTCTCCGGGCCGACGAACGATTCGACCATGCTCAGCACGCTGCCGGTCTTTTCGTAGGCGATCGGATCGAAGACTTCGTTGATTTCGGCGGGCGTGTTGACGGTGGTGTGAATCGCGCGCGTCGAGCGCAGCACGTCGAGGCCGAGCGCCGTCTGCTTCTCGGTCGCGACGTTGACGTCCATGTGCCACTCCGGCTTCCATGCCGCGAGCGGCTTGTTCGCTGCCCAGGTGGCAAAGCCCTCGTTCAACCAGATGTCGTCCCACCACTTCATCGTCACCAGGTCGCCGAACCATTGATGCGCGAGTTCATGCGCGATCACCGACGCCACGGATTTCCGCAGCCCGACGGATGCGGTCTTCTCGTCGGCAAGCAGCATCCGCTCGCGGAACGTGATGGCGCCGGCATTTTCCATCGCGCCGGCGGAGAAGTCGGGCACGCCAATGATGTCGAGCTTTTCGTAGGGATAGGGGATCTTGAAGTACTCGTTGAAGAACTTCACTTCCTGTTCGGCCGCGGTCACCGCAAAGGCCGTGAGCGCTTGCTTGTCGGGTGTGGCGCAGACGCGGATCGGCGTGTTGCCGGCGGCGCCGGATCGACAAACAAAGTCACCGACGAGCAACGCCACCAGGTAACTCGACATCTTCGGCGTCGGTGCAAAAACGATCGTGTGCTTGCCGGGTTCGGGACCTGGCGTGTCGGAAACCTGTCTGCCGTTCGAGATGGCGGTGTCTTTCGCATCGACCATCAACGTCACGGCGAATGTCGCCTTGAACGACGGTTCATCAAAACTCGGAAACGCGCGCCGCGCATCGGTCGCTTCCATCTGGCTGACCGCGTACTTCCGTCCGTTGGCCTTGCTCAAATAGAAACCGCGCAGCTGACCGTTGAGGATGCCGGTGTAGGTGATCTGAATCGTCGCCGGTCCCTTCGCCAGCGGCGACGACGTCGTGAAGGTCGCGGTCTCGTCTTTCTCGTTGAGCGTGACCTTCGCTGTCGAGGTGTGCCCGCCGCTGTCGATCGTGACTTCGCCGAACGTGATTTCCGCTGCGTTCAGCGTGATCGTTGAGGTCGGCGCGGCAATATTCACGGCAATGGTCTCGCGTCCACGGAACGTCTCGTGCTCGAGGTCTGGGGCAAACCACAGGGTGTAGTGCTCGGGCGTGACGTTCGTCGGAAGCCGCTGCGCGAATGCCGTGGTCGCGCCGATCAAACACAGGGTCAGAAACAAGAACCGAATGCGCATATCGCCACCTTACCACCCGCGTCGCGGCTGGGATGGACGACGGGGTGAGCCCTTACTGGCGATGCTCTTGCATCGCCGCCGACAGACGCAGTCATTGGAGGACTGACATGGCTAAGTATGGAAAGGCTGCAGGGAAAAGAGTGAAGTCGGCGATGCACCGGCGGAAAAAAGGCACGTTGAAGAGCGGCTCGGGCCGCAAGGTGAAGAGCCGCAAGCAGGCGATCGCGATCGGCTTGAGCGAGGCGCGGGAAAAGGGCGCCAAGGTGCCCAAGAAGAAGTCCTCGTCGCGCAAGCGCAAGAGCGGCGGCCGCAAGCGCGCGGCGAAGAAACGCTGAGCCGGTTCGGGCCGTTTTCGGCCCGAATTGCGCCTGAAATCTACATCCTGAGATTCAGTCTCAATTTGTAGTACAGTGAGGGGAACCAAGGATTCCTGTTGAACCGAACCATTCATTGGGTGCCCCTCGCTTCACTGCCGGTGGACACCTGCGCCCGTTTTCACTGTGCTGAAGTGGATGGTGAAGCCCGCGACCTGCTGCGCGCCCTCGGCCTGACCGACGGCGCCTGCATGCGCATGTGCCAGCAGGGGCAGACCTGCATCGTGCAAGTTCGCGGCACCCGCATCGGCATCACCAACCGCGTCGCCCGTTCGATCCACGTCGAGCCGATCGCCGCGCCGATCCAGGCCTGACGTGAACGCGGCTGTTGTGGACGTGGCCGCGCCGCCGGCCTCGCGCCCCGCGCGCATTGCACTGCTCGGCAATCCCAACACCGGCAAGACCACGCTCTTCAACGAGCTCTGCGGCCTGCGCGCCAAGACCTCCAATTTTCCCGGCACCACGACCAGTATTCGCACTGGCACGCTGATCGATCACGACCAGCGCATCGAGGTCGTCGACCTGCCGGGACTTTACGACCTGCAATCCGAACGTCCCGAGCGCGATCTGGCGCTGAAGGTGCTGCGCGGATCGGACGCGCCCGACCTTGTCATCGTCGTCATTGACGCGCTGAACCTGACGCGTAATCTGGTGTTGTGCGGCGATCTTCGCGCGATGGGCATGCCGCTCGTCGTGGCGCTCAACATGATGGACATGACCGAGGCGCGCGGCATCGTGATCGACGCGGCGGTGCTGTCGGAGAAACTTGGCTGCCCCGTGGTGCCGATGGTGGCCCGCCGCCGCACCGGCCTTGCAGCGCTTCGGAGTGCGATCGATCAAGCGCTTCGCATCCGCAAGCCGCTCCCGCCCTCGGTCTACGAGATTCAAAGCCTCGAGGCGCTGACGGAGTGGGCGGATCGCGTCGCGGCCGCGGCCGTCACGCGCGGCGAACTGTCGGCGATTCATCCGTTGACCGAACGTGTCGACGGCTTCTTGACGCATCCGGTCTTCGGTCTCGCCGCATTTGCGGCGGTGATGTGCGGACTGTTCTGGGTGTTGTTCGTGCTGGCGTCGGTGCCGATGGACATTATCGACGCGTTGTTCGGCGGCCTGTCGACGTGGATCACGACCGTGATGCCGGCAGGGCCGATCCAGGATCTCGTCACGGGCGGCATCATCGGCGGATTGAGCGGCACGATCGTGTTTCTGCCGCAGATCGCGCTGCTGTTCTTCCTGATCAGCATGCTCGAGGACACCGGGTACCTGGCCCGCGCGGCGTTCGTGATGGATCGCGTCCTCGCCAGATTCGGCTTGCCGGGACACGCGTTCGTTCCACTGCTGACATCGCACGCGTGCGCGCTGCCCGGCATCATGAGCACGCGCCTGATTCCCAATCGCCGCGATCGTCTTGCCACGATCATGGTTGCTCCGTTCATGAGTTGTTCGGCGCGCGTCCCCGTCTACGTGCTGCTGACGACGCTGTTGTTCGCGAACCGTCCGATTCTTGCGGGCCTCGCCTTCGCCGGTTGCTACGTGCTTGGCGCTGCGGCGGGTTTGCTGACCGCGGGCTTGTTCGGCAGGACCGTCCTCAAGGGCGCGCCCCGTCCGCTGATTCTCGAATTGCCGCCGTATCGAACGCCGTCATTGAAGAACGCCGTCCTGGCGGCAAAGGATCAATCGCTGTCATTCCTGCAGAGCGCGGGCACCGTGATCATGGCGATCTGCATCGTCATGTGGTGGCTGAGCGCGTATCCGCATACCGCGCCGCCGCAAGCCGCATTGACGCTTCGCGCGCAAGCGGAGGTCGCCGACAGCACCACCGCCGAATCGTTGCGCGCACAAGCCGCGGCGATCGAGGGCAAGTCGCAACAGGCCGGCAGCTTCGCGGGTAAGTTCGGCCACGTCATTCAGCCGGTGTTCGCTCCGCTCGGCTTCGACTGGCAACTCACGCTCGGCGTGGTCAGCAGCTTCCTCGCGCGTGAAGTGTTTGTATCGACGATTGCGGTGCTCGATGGCGGCAGCGGTGACTCGGGGGTGGATGCCGGTGTCATCGAGCGCATCCGCAGCATGACCCGTGACGATGGCCGATTGTTGTTTACGCCGGCGACATGCGCGGCCGCGTTGATCTTCTTTGTGCTGGCGATGCAATGCCTGCCGACGCTGGCGATCACTCGACGCGAGACCGGCAGCATCAAGTACGCGGCCCTGCAACTTGGCTACATGTCGACGCTGGCGTATATCGTTGCGGGAACCGCATACCAATTGTTGCGGCTGGCGGGCGTGTCATGAGCGGCGCGCTGATCCAGAACGCAATCGTCACGGTCTTTGCGCTGGCGGCGGCGGGAACCGTTGCGTGGAAGGTTGCGGCGCCCTGGCGCGCGCGCCAATCCGCGGCCGCGTGCGGCAAATGTGACTCTCCAGACTGCGGCACGACACCAGCGAAGAAATCAGAGCCTTCGCTGATTCAGATCCAGGGACTTCGAAAGTAACACCTACTGGATCGATCGGCCGTTCCAGAAGATCGGCACTTTCACCTGCGCACCCCAACTCGTTGCGCTGAAGTGCTGATCGGCCACTCCATTCATTGCGGCGACGACGGCGTTGTGTTCGACATACGGGCCAACGGTCCATCGTTTCGCCACGCCGACGTCGAGTGAGACTTTGGTGTAGAACGACCGCGTGGTAAACAGGCCCGCCTTGCTCGCATCGTGCTGATACCAGCGATACCGGTGTTCCGTTGACAGCGTCGGTGAAGATGCCAGCGGCAGCGTCGTGTCCGTGCGCGCATCAATCTGCACGCGCGATTGCCTGCGCGTTGCCGTTTCGTAGCGTTGCGAGCCCGCACGCAGCGCGATGGGGATGTTGTAGGCCTGGCCGATGAAATGCGTCACTTGCAAGCTGTCGATCGTCAGCCGTCCGAACCTGGCCTGCGGCACTTCGAGTCCGTAACCGACGCCAACGTTGCGTTGCGGTGCGATCGTGATGCTCGATACGCCCTCGGGTGCATCGACTGACTGCTGGCGGTCGAACAGCCGGCCGTCGAAGAACACACCCGCATAGAGACGCGCCCACCGCGCCGGCAGGCGCTTGCGATCGACGCGGAACCCGATCGAGAACTCATCGCGATCGTATGACGTCTCCTGGTCGACCGTCGTGCGGTCGTAACGCAGCTCGGCGGGCGTGCGCACCGCATATGCCGCCGTATCCCAAAGCACCGCATCGATCTCGCCGTCGATTGCAATGCGGCGGCTCGCTTGTTCGCCGGCGCCATCGATCGGCAATTGCGAGAAGAGACCGTCGCGGCTATTGGCCTCGCGCACGCTGGTTGCCGCGAGATCGATCGTCAGCGGATCGATCTTGACGTAGTGCTGGGCGCGCCTCGCGAGCTGATGCTCGAGGCGTTCAGCGAGCGGATCGCTCGCCGGCAGCAGCGTCGACGGAGTCAGCGGCTTGCATGCGCTGAGGCGCGCATCGAGATCGACCAGTAAATCGCGCGGCGCCGATTCGTCGTACGAAAGAGCGGCTTCGCGCGCGAGCGTAACGGGCAAGGCCACGCGATAGTAGTTGCCGTCTTCAGGCCGGCGCACGTTGACGAGCAATTCCTCGACATCAATCGACGTCAAGGGGCACACGCCCGCCAGCCCCAGCCCCGAAATGCACACCGGATCCTTCGCAGCTGTCGTCGTGCCCACAATCGCGGCAAGCCGCTCGGCGAGCTCCGACCCTTCGATCGCTACGCGCACGACGCCCTGCGAGCGATAGAGGATGCGCTGAAGCATGAATCCCGAGAGCGGCGGCACGCCGGCCGACGGCGGTGTCGCGATCGTCGCGATGACATCCGGATCGATCCACGACTGCGGCACGAGCGAGATGTCGGCGCGCGCCGAACGACGCATCTCGTCAAGCACCAGGCCGGCGAAGCTCACCGGATTCGTCCACAGGTCGCCCTGTCGCTGGCGCGTCATTGCGTCAAACGGTCCGTCGGCATCGATCGAACAGTACGGCTGAAAAATGCGTGACGACGCGCGAACAGGCGCCGCCGTATTGCGAAAGCGCGTGGGATCGAGCGCTGCCGTGTAATGAATGCCGTCGCTCGCGATCGTCCAACCGAGGCTTGCGCCGGGTATCGCCTCGAACGACAGGGACGCGTCCTTGATCTGCCAGGCCGCTCCCGGTCCCGTCGCCCTCAACGTTGCGACGGCGGTGTGGATGTACTCGCCGAGCCACGTCGGCCTGACGATGATCTTCGCAAGATCGGGCTGCTGTCGATCGACGATGGCGCCGAAGCCGCGATCGCCGGAGTACGGCACCGCGCTCGCATCGATCGCCGGCGCCGCGCGCCCGAGGCGGCCCGAATCGGGGGAGACGGCGACGAAGCGCACTTCAGGCACGGCATCAAGGAATGCCGTCGTCTCTGCCTCGAGCATGTTCGCCATCGCGAGCAGCATTGGCGCGGGCTGGTGCGGCGGCGCGATGAGGTCGATGAGTTCTCGTGCGGCCGTTTCAGGGTTCACGATCTCTAGACGGCAGTGCGCCGCTGCGCAGCCGTCCGCCTTGTCCCATTCGAAGTACTCCGGTGGCACACGTCGTGAGGCCGTTGGGCTGACGAATCCCATGATCGCCATTGCCGCGCCGCCGCGCGTGACGCCTGCGACCGGCAATCCTGCGAACGCTGCCAACGGCGTCAATACGGCGTGCGTCGTCAGCGTGAATCGGAAGGATGGCGCGCTGAGCGACGAGCGCAGACGATAGGTTGTTCCCGGACGAAGCCGCTCAGCGAGCCGCAGCGTCGTGTGGCACACATCGCCAAGCACCGCGCGTCGCGCGCGGTTCGCCGCAGATTCACGCTCCGTTGATAACTCATTCGCGCCCGGCGGCATGACGGCGATCGCCGGGCCGGCGTCAAACATGAAAGTTGCCGCGCGTACGCGATCGCGAGTGCCACAGGTGTGCGTCAGCCGGATCGAGTCGATGAAGTCGAGCGATTCGTCCTCGGGAATATCGATTGCAATCTGATGCTCGCTGTCGCGGGCGACATTCAAATGCGGATCGCGCAACCGAATAATGACGTTGCTGGCGACCAGGGGTAGACCCGCGGCATTGCCGTCCTTGATCCATGACACGAGATGCTCGGGTCGCATCTGCGTCAACCAGCGATGCACGTCTTCGGTCCCGACGCCGACCGCGTCAGGATGCAGATCGATCAGCGGCTTCCAGAACCAGTGCGATGCGGCGGCCGGTATGGCGTTCGCTTCGTTGCGCACCCGCGCGTCGTGCAAGGCGTCGATGTGCTGTGGATGGTTATTGCCGGAAATGAGCAGCACACCTTCGCTGGTCGGCACCGGGTGCGACTTGAGATAGGTGGCCAGGCCAATCAGCCCGCCATAGGGCAGTGGCCGCTTCGGATCGAGCGGTGGATTCGGTTGCGCGATTAGATCGGGATTGCCCTCGAACGTATCGCCGGGCCACGCCGGAAATTCCGGAAAGCCATCGAGATAACCGAGCAGGCCGCCCACCGATCGAATCGAAACCTGCGCCGACGCCGCTGACGGCCAGATCGCGAGCAGCAGCGCGATCGTGGCAACGCTGGCGAAGTTGCGCACGCTCTCAAACAACTTGTCGAGGATCTGCGGTTCGCTCATGAATCCGCGCCTTGGAGGCGAGAGCTCCACCGGCTCCGGTGTTTCGATGCGAACCGACGCGCGCATGCCCGTGCCGAGATTCGACGGACACGAATTCACGTACCCGAAGGTGTCGTCGTGGACGAAGTCCACCCCGGGCAGGGCCGCGATGCGATCGACGAGCGCATGCAGCCCGTCGAGGACATCGCCGAGCTTTGTCGCGGTGCGCATCGAAATGATGCGGAGGTGATCCTCTTCGCCGATCCAGACGATGGCTTCCTGGTTGCGCGAGACGTAGCACGCGCGGCCGTATGGCCAGTCGGCTGAAATGCCCGCGCTCCGCATGTAAGGATCGGCACTGATGTCTTTCATCAGGTGCGTGTCGGCTCCCGAGGTCGGGCTGTAGATCTGTCCGCCGTAATCGGGATCCTCGATCAGCGTCTGCAGCGCGGTCGTAATGGTCCGCTCGAAATCGATCCGCTCATCGCGGCTCATGCTCGCGGGCAGGTTGAATCCGTTGACGCTGCGCGCCACCCGCATGCGAACGCTCACCGGCGGCATACCGAGCGGCGCGAGGTCCCATCGGCGCCAGCGTCCGCTTTCGTCGGCGAGTTCGGCGTCGTGATACTCGTGGAAGAGCGGTTCGAAAAACGCGCGAAACTCGATCAGGTCGCCGGGATGCAGCAGGTAGCAGCCAACCTCGGATTCCGGGTTCTCGATGCCGGAGCGGCAACAGCGGTACAGCCGCTCGAGTTGTTCGGCGCTGAACGTGCTGCACAGTTCCGGCGTCAGGTATTTCGCGCAGAGATTGCGCGGATGCGTGGCCCGGACGCCCTCTGCCGCCGCGAGAAACTGTTCGACGAACGCGCTCAGGACGCGGGCCCCCAGATGCGGCTTCTCGTATCCGCAATCGCGACGAGAAGCGCCTGGAAATTCTCGGCATCTTCAAGCCGCTCTTCGGCGCGAAGCTCGATGGCCCGCCGCTTGATGTCGCTCAATTGCTGGTCAAGGCGTTGCCGTTCTTCGGTCGTGATTCGCGTCGAGGTCTGTTCTTCGACTGCGAGCACGAGCGTCAGGAAGTCGTCGACGGATTTTTCCGTCAATACCTGTTTGCGTTCGCGCCAGTGTTTGAGGCCTTTAGCGGCGGTGAAATACGCGGCCGCAATGAAGCCCCAGACCTCCACGAGTCGCCCGTAGGTATCGAACGCTCCTTCGATGTTCACCGGCCGCAGCGACGCGAGATAACGATCGGTGCCCGGGTGCCGCTCGTATTGAAAATCCGAATCGAGCAGTCCAATTCGCAGCGGCGGCCGCGCGAGCTCGCTGATTTCCGGGCTCAGGATCAGTTCGAGCAGATTGCGCATCACCGCATCCGGCAGCTCACGGCGGCCGACCAGCAAGAGGCGCGTTGCGACGGTTCGCGTGTCGGCAGGGGGAACCGCCGGCAGCACGCTGTAGGCATATGCGGGAATCACGAACTCTTCGACGAACCCTTTGTCCAAGGCCATCGCCGCATCGGCGTCGTCGGGAACCACAGCGGCCTGGAATTTTCCGAGGTTGAAGGCGCTGCCGAACGGGAGCGGCACGAGGCGATAGCCGCGGTCAACAATCAGGCCCTGGATCACCGGCGACGGCACGCCCGCGATCTGGAAGACGGCGTCGGGCAGCGACGACATGGGCTGCGTCAGGATCGTTGATTGCTGTACTTGCACCCGCGCGTACAACGGTTTGCCGCCGTGCGCATCGAGGCCCATGAATCGCAGCAGCTCGGTCGCGAGCAGGCTCGTCGCCGAATCCTCCGCATCCATCGCGATCGTCTTTCCGCGCAGCTGCCCGAAGTCCTTCATTACCGCGTCGTAGAGCGGTTCCTTGACGAGCAATTGCAGCGGCTCCATGTAGAGCGGCGCGATTTCATAGATGTTGCGCGCGTGCTGATCGCGGACGGCGCCCGCGATCAGGCCGACGTCGGCCGCATCGCCATCGAGCGCGTCCATCGTCGCGCCAGTGCCCGACGTCGGATCGACACGGATATCGAGGTGATGCTTCTTGCCCTGGAGCGTGAGCTGGTCGAGGAAATATTTTCGCAGTGCGCCGCCGGTGCCGTACGCGATGCGAACGACGGGATCGGGCCGCCGGCTGTAGAAATAGAACAGCGTCGCGCCCGTCACCAGCATCATGACGATGCCGAAGCCGACCGAGTAGATGACCTTGCCCTCGAGCCAGTGGACGGCGCTCTTGGTGGTTGGAATCATTCGGCTTCGTCCGCGGGCGCAAATACCAGGAAATCGATCGGCTCGACAATCGGCCGTGTCGTCGAAGTCATGCGCATCGCCGATAATCCGGCGTCGAATTCGTCGCGCGACAGGCTGTTGAGCGTCGTATCTGCACCGGCGGCAAGCTTATCTGCATATGCCGCGTAGTCACACGCAATCTCCTGCACGATGACCGTTGATGCCACGGTCCGCAGGCCCGCCGCTTCGAAGACCGCGCGTGTGGCTGCCTGTGTCGGCACGCGGCGTTCGAGCAACGTTCGCGTCGCCGGGAAGAACGGGACGTACGGATAGTGCGAGATCTGATCGGCGGTGATCGTCCGCAAGCAAACGCGTCCGCCTGGTCGCAGGATGCGGGCGCATTCGTGCGCGACAGCTCCGGCGTCGCGGAAGTGATGGAACACCATCGACATGAAGATCAGATCGACAGATGAGGATTGAAGCGGCAGCGTTTCACCGACCGCGGCAACGAGCGGCACACCGCCGCAATTACCGGCCGCGACCCGCAGCATTTTCATCGACGGATCGAGACCGATCACCGTCGCGTTGAAATGACTCGCGAGAGACGGAGCGAACCGCCCGGTGCCGCACGCCAGATCGAGAATGCGGCGCACGCCGGCGGCATCGACGTGCGTTGCGATCGCGCGCATCCACAGGTCGAGCACCGCAGCGCCGTGATCGTGGCCGCGGTCGTACGTCTCGGGAATAGTGGTGCGGTCGTAGTCGACCGCGTAGCCGCTACCAGCCAACAGCCTGACCGTCTTTACGATGATCGGAGCCGCCGCGATAGACACCGTTGACGGGCCGGTCGTCGCGTGCCCACGAGGCGTCAAACACCGGCGCCGCCATGCGCGGATCGCGCGTGAACAGGATGCCCTGGTAGCCGCCCACGGCCCCGCCGTTAACGCTGCGCACGTCGTGCCCCTTGGCCTTCAGCGCCGCGCCGACCAGCGCGAAGAGATTCGCTTCGAGCGACAACTGATTGGAATTCTGGTTATGCGTGAACCTTGCGGCGTCGGTCGTCATCTGCACGTTCATGCCGTTGTCGATCAGGTTGACCATGTGCTGCGCATGCGTTTCGGGTTGCACGCTGCCGCCCATGTTGCCGAACGTCATCAGCGGTTGTCCGTCCTTCATGACGAAGCCGGCAATGATGCTGTGGAACGGACGCTTGCGCGGCGCGACGATATTCGGGCTCTTCGGATCGAGTGAGAAGGCGGAGCCGCGGTTGTGCAGCACGAATCCGTACGGACCGACGGTGGCGCGGCTGCCGTACACGCTGAAGACGCTGTGCACGAGCGACACCATGTTGCCCCAGCGATCGGCGGTCGTGAGATAGATCGTCCCGCCCTCGGTGCCGCCGGAGACGCCGGGCTTGCCGGCGACGTTCGGATCGATCTTCTTGCACAGATCGGCCGCGTGGGCTTTCGAGATCAATTCCGCGACGGGCACGTTCGCGAATTTCGGGTCGGCATTCTTTGCGAGCAGATCGGAGTATGCGAGTTTCTTGGCTTCGACCATCAGGTGCCAATACATCGGGTCGGACGGACCGAGATCGGTGAGATTGAAACCAAGCTTCGGTACGCACACCTCGAGAATGTTCAGCATCTCGAGCGCCGCAAACCCCTGTCCGGGCGGCGGCAGTTCGAACACATCGAAGCCGTGATAGTTCGTCGTCACCGGCTCGACCCATTCGGGCTGGAACTCCGCGAGATCCTCGAGCGACATCACGCCGTTGCCGGCCTTCACCTTCGCCACGATCGCATTGGCGATCTCGCCCTTGTAGAAACCATCCTTGCCCTTGGCCTGGATGATGCGCAGCGCCTTCGAAAGATTCGGATTGCTGATCACCGAATACAGCGGCCAGGCTTGATCGCCGTCGAGGAACGTGGCCTTCGAATCCGGATCGTTTTTCAATCCATTGACGGCGCTGCGAAGATCGTTGTGCCGCCGCTCGGCGAGTCCCCAGCCTTCGTCGGCGATGCGCGCGGCGCGCTCGAACGTCTGCTTGAACGTCATGGTGCCGAAGCGCGAGAGCAACGCGTCGTAACCGGCAACGGCGCCGGGCACGGTTGCCGAGTTGACGCCGTTGTTCGGCACGCGCTGGGCCTTCAGCGTGTCGGTGAAGAAGGACGGCGTCCACCCTTTCGGCGCCCAGCCACCCGAATTCAACGCATAGAGTTTCTTGTCCTTCGCGGAGTAGACGATCGCGAAGAGATCGCCGCCGATGCCGGTGTCGTTCTGCGAGGTGACATCGAGCACCGCGCCGGTTGCCACCGCCGCGTCGATCGCGTTACCGCCTTGTCTGAGAATTTCGAGCCCGGCTTCCGCGGCGAGGGGATCGCTTGTCGCCACCATGCCGTGCCGCGCAAGGACCTCGGATCGCCCTTGCGATAGCCAGCCCTGCGCGCGCGATCCGGTCACGGCCTTGATGCCGGCGCCGGGTTGGGGCACGTCCGCCGACGGCCGGCCGAATGGCGTTTTCGATTGGCCTTGCGTCCCCGTGGTCGCAAGCGCAAGAACAGCGATAACCGTAACCGTCGCAATGATGGCTGAACGCATGATGGGTCTCCGGGACGAGTGCAGATAGTAATATGGCCGCCGCAAATCGCCCGTAACCCCTTGAATTCAGGCCGAAAACCAGCTGCCGGCTGCCCAGTTTGACCGTAAACCGCGACGAGCCTACAATCACCAGAGCAAATAGTTCGCTATGGCAAAGTATCGACTGACCGCGATGTTCGTGTCCGCGTTGACCGCGAGTGTGATTCTCGTCGGACACGCGCAACAACAACCACCCGTTCTGCCGATGGGCCCGCCGCGCGAGCGCGGCGCCAGCGTCACGCCCGCCTTCGAAGGCTGGTACAAAAACGACGACGGCACGTTCAGCCTGCTGGTCGGGTACTACAATCGCAATTCCAAAGAGCCGCTGACGATTCCGATCGGGCCGAACAACAAGGTCGAGCCCGGCGATCCCGATCAGGGCCAGCCGACGTTCTTCGAAGTCGGCCGCCAGTGGGGCGTCTTCGTCATCAAGGTGCCGAAGGACTTCGGCAACAAGGCGATGAAGTGGACGATCGTTTCCAACGGCGAAACGCAGTCGATTCCGCTGACGCTCAATCCCGGATATCCAATCACGCCGTTCAAAGAGCTCGGCATGCTCAACGAGCCGCCGGTGCTCAAGTTTGCCGAGACGGGGCCAAAGTTCACGGGGCCGCCGACCGCGGTGGCGACAACCCTCACCGGCACGGTCGGGCAGCCGGTCATGATCCAGGTCTGGGCCAGCGACGTCAAGGAGCGCGGCAAGGACGAAAGCGCCGCGATGATCGCCAACCTCTCGTTTCACAAGTATCGCGGTCCGGGCGACGTGAAGTTCGACCCGGTTCGCGTCACGGCCAAGCAGGCGAATGCGATGGTCAGCACCAACGCCACGTTCTCCGCCCCGGGCGACTACATGTTGCGCGTCCAGGCGAACGATGAATCGGGAGAAGGCGGCGGCGGGTTTCAGTGTTGCTGGACGAATACATACGTGAAGGTGACGGTCAAGTAGGCCGAAGGCGAATAGGCCGTTAGGCGATTAGGCCGTTAGGCGAATAGGCGGTTAGGCCGTTAGGCGGTTAGGCAGTTAGGAAAATAGGGGAACACACATGAAGCAGCTTTGGTCACTCGTCGTTGGCGGCGCGCTCCTGTTCGCGTCGACTGCGTCGGCCCAGACGGCTCCGGCCGCCAGCGCGCCGACGTTCAGCAAGGACGTGGCGCCGATCTTCCAGGAGAAGTGCGAAGCCTGTCACCGGCCCGATTCGATCGCGCCGATGTCGCTGGTGACGTACAAGGAAGCGCGGCCGTGGGCGCGATCGATTCGCGCGCGCATTGCCGATCACACCATGCCGCCCTGGAACATCGATAAGTCGGTCGGCGTGCAGAGCTTCAAGAACGATCGTTCGCTCGACGACAAGCAGATCGACACCATCCTGAAGTGGGTCGATGCCGGCGCGCCGGAGGGCAATCCGAAAGACATGCCCGCTCCGAAGGTGTGGCCGGAAGGCCAGGGCTGGAACTTCGCGGCGCTCTTCGGCCAGAAGGAACCGGACCTGATCATCAAGTCGTACGAATTCACGATGCCGGCCGTGTCGCAGGATGCGTGGGACAAGCGCGTCACGCCGTCGGGCATCACCGAGCCGCGCTGGGTGCGCGCGATCGAGATTCGTCCCTCGACCGTCAAGGGCCGCAAGATCACGCATCACGCAATCGCGTATCTCGAGCAGACCGAGCCGGGCGCGCCCGCGACCGGTGGACTGCCGGCGCCGTTCATGGAATGGGCCGTCGGCAAGCAGGGCGAAATGCAGCGTCCCGATACCGGCAAACTGCTGCTGCCAGGATCAAAGTTCCGCTGGGACATCCACTACTCGCAGGCCGGTGAAGAGATCACCAGCCAGGTCGAGATGGGCATCTACTTCTACCCGAAGGGCCAGGAGCCGAAGTACCGCACCACGCTCTCGCTTGTGCCCGCCGCGCTCGGCACGATGGACATCCGCCCGAACACGCTGTCGATGGTCGAAGGCTTCACCGTGCTGCGCGAGAACGCGCGCATCGAAAGCTTCCAGCCGCACATGCACCTGCGTGGCAAGGCAATGGAGGTCGAGGCGATCCTTCCTAACGGCCAGCGACAGGTGTTGAGCCTGGTCAGCGACTTCAATTTCAACTGGATGACGACGTATCAATACGCCGACGACCAGGCGCCGCTGCTGCCGAAGGGCACGATCCTCAAGGTGACGGCGTGGCACGACAATACGACGAACAAGAAGACCAATCCGGATCCCAATCAGTGGGTGGGTTGGGGCGATCGCACGGTCGACGAAATGGCGCACGCCTGGATCAACATCGTCTACATGAAGGACGATGACTTCAAGGCGGAGCAGGCCAAGCGTCGCACGCCGACGGCGACCGCCGCCTCGCAGCAGCAGTAAGCGGAAACAGGAACGTCGCCGAACGCCGATGGCACCAGTAATTACGCAATTCGCGCCAAGGCCGGCGGCGACGGACCACGCAACCGGGACGACGGAGTTACTCGACGTCGTCTATCTCGTAACGCAGTTGATTTGGGCGGACTTACGCCGCGCCGATCAACCGATTGAACTCACGCAGTGGGCCACCCTGCGCCGCATCGGCCGCGGCCCTTGCACGATGAGCGAGCTCGCGCGTCACAAGGGCGTCGGGTTGCCAACGATGTCGAAGTCGGTGGAAATGCTCGTGCGCAAGGGCTGGGTCGAGCGATGGATTGACAAGACGGACCGGCGCCAAACGCTGGTCCGCCTCACATCTTCCGGCCGCCGCGTAATGGCGGATTCCCGCGCCAGGTTCGAGATACTGCTCGAAGAAAAGCTGTCGAAGATGAACGTCGAGGATCGCGATGCGCTCGCATCGACGATGACGCAGGTCCGCGACGCGCTGAGTCAGTAGAGCAGCCGCATGATCCGGCCTTGTTCGCCGGCGCCCCAACCAATCGCCTTTCTTTTCGCGAACGAAAACGTGTGGAGACCGGACGATCCCGGCAGCGGCGTCCACGTCTTGCCATCGTCGCTGGATCGATCCGCGCCCTGCGGGCCAACGGCGATCAGCGTCGTTCGCTCGCCGGGCACGTACGAGACAACCGATCGAAATCCGGACAGCCCCTTTACCATCGTCCATGTCGTGCCGCCGTCACTGGTGACCGCGCAGTTGTCGACGGCCTCCGCTTCCTTGCGATAGTCGCCGCCGACGGCGACGCCATGCATCGCGTCGCGGAACGCGAGGGAGAAAATGCCAGCGGACTGGCTGGTCGCGATCGGTGTGGCCGCGACAGTCCACGACCGCCCGCCGTCTGCGGTATGAAGCACTCGCGATCGCGACGTGCCGATCCACCCGTGCACACCGGCGTAGACGGCGATGTTGGTGCCGCTGGCCGCATAAGCGCCTTCGTTTTCCAGCGCGGGCGGCAGCGCATCGGCCGGCACGCGGATCCAGACCTTTCCGGCCGTTGCGGTGCGCATGATCACGAACGTGCCATCGACGGAATCGCTGAACACGAGACCGCGGCGTCGATCCCAGAACGACATTGCGTCGAAGAAGGCTTTCGGATCGGCGTTGGTGAATTGCAGTATCCACGTCTTGCCGGCATCTTCGGTCTTGTAGATGCGCGAGCTCTCGCCCGAGCCGATGCTCAACGCGAATGCCGTGTTGGCGTCGATCGCATCAATGTCGCGGAAGTCGAGTTTGTCAGCGCCGGGCACAGTGAGGTGCTGCCAGGTTGCGCCGCCGTCAGCGGTCCGCACGATCGTGCCGCCGCTGCCGCTGGCCCACGCGATGCGATCGTCGACGGCGCTGATGCCGCGGAGACGCGCGGTGACACCGCTGGATTGCGGCGCAAACGAGCTTGCAGCGAGAGAGGCGGCGAGGGCGAACGTGATGAATCGGATCATCGATGCAGTTTCGCCCTTGCCGCGATCGTCGTTACTTCGCCGCCATCGCCTTGTTGATCGCAGCGATCGCGAGGTTCGCCCGCACCTCGGCCACCTTCTTGCCCATCTCGAGTGTCTTGCTCATTGGCAGCAGGCTGACACCGTTGATGGTCGCGCGATTGGCCTTGGTGCGCTGGTCGATGCGGATCGACTTCGGATCGTAGAGCGCCATCAGCGAATCGATGCTGTATTCCTCGTGAATCTTGTCGGAGCCCTGGCTTGCGCCAATCTCGATCTGCTCGGGAATGCCGTTGCCCTGCAGGAACTTCTGCGCGGATGCGTAGTCGTAGTACTCGGGGATGAAGAGGAAGCGCGTCGGCGAACCGCCGTACTTCGCGGCGAGTTCCGCGGTCACTTCCCTCATCGGCGTCTGGTTGCCGCCGCTGTCGCCCATCATGATCACCGTCGTGAAGCCCATGCTCTTCATGCTGGTGGCCATGTCGGTGAGCACGGCCTTGTAGGTCGGCGTCGACAGGAACACGCTGCCGGGCGGCACGCGATCGCCATCCGGACGTCCAGGTTCGAGGGTGACGATCGGCGCGACGAGCGCGTTGCCCAGCTTGCGCGCGATCGTTTCGCCCATCACCTTCAGGACGAAGTTGTGCTTGCCCGTGGCCAGGTGCGGTCCGTTCGACTCGACGCCGCCAGTCAGAATGATGCCGGTGGTCTTGCCGGCCTTGATCGCATCGCGGATTTCCATCCACGTCAGCTCTTCCATCCACACGCTATCGAGCGCGTCGATGGGTCGCGGAGCGACCATTTCGGCTTCGCGGCGCTTGGCCGCTTCAGCCTGTTGTTCGGGAGTCATCGGCGGGCGCTGCGGCCGCGCGGTGGCCGGGGTCTGGGCCGTCAGGGTCGCCGCGACCATGCAGCCGGCAAGAGCAAGAAGGACGGTGTGCTTCATGGCCGATATCTTACCGCCAGGAAGCACACCGCCGATCCGTTCGCCTACAGAGCCGCGATGATCTGCTGCAAGCCGGCGATCAGCGTGGCCGCCGTCGCCGCATCGAGACGGCGGCTGCGGACGAGCGCCTGGATCTCGTTGATCGCTGCGTTCAGCTGGTTGCTCGCCGCAGCGCGATTCCCCCGTGCGATGGACGATTGCGCGCTCGATAACTTGCCGCTGAGGCTGTTCACCGATCCGCTGCCGATCGTGGGCGCCAACGCCGCAATCGCGCTGCTGACGGACGGGATCGTCGCGAGATTGCTGGTGAACGTTGCGACGACCGACTGCGCCGCGCTCATCGTGACCGTGCACGCGCCCGTGCCCGTGCAGGCTCCGCTCCAGCCGGTGAAGTCGGAGGTGCCGTTCGGCGTGGCACTCAGAGTCACGATCGTGTTGCCATCGTAACTTTCCGCACAATCGCCGGGGCATGCGATGCCGGCGCCGGTGACGGAGCCGCCGCCGTTTCCGCCAAGCGCAACGGTCAACGCGAATTGTTCGACAAACGTCGCCGTCGCGGTCAACACCGCGTAGTCCGGCGAGGTCAGCACGCACGTGGCGCCGCTGCAACCAGCGCTGCCCGTCCAACCGCTAAAGCGCCATCCGGCTGCGGGTGTTGCACTCAAGGTGACGCTAGCGCCCGTGTCGTAACGGCTGGTGCATGTCGACCCGCACGCGATGCCGGCAGGACTGCTGCTCACGCTGCCGGATCCGTTGACGCTGACCTGCACGTCGAACTGGCGAACGAACGATCCGGTCACCGCCGTATCGTTCGTAAGGATCATGTTGCACGTTGCGACGCCCGAACATGCGCCGCTCCAACCTGTGAATCGCGATGTCGTATCCGCGCTGGCGCTGAGCGACACGCTGGAGCCCGCATCGACCGTGATCGCGCAGGTAGCGGGACACGCAATGCCGGAGCCGTCGATGGCACCGCCGCCGTTTCCGTTGACGGAGACCGTGAGCGTGACTTGCTTGACGAACGTCGCGGTGACCGATGTGGCAGCGAGGATGTCGACATCACACGCGCTGATTCCCGTGCACGCGCCCGACCAGCCGGCGAAGCGCGATCCCGGCTCCGGCGTCGCTGTCAGCGACACGTGTGTTTGTGCATCGAAATCGGAGACGCACGTCGAACCGCAATTGATGCCCGCAGGTGCGCTGATCACTGCGCCGGTGCCGATCGTGGTGACTGACAGCGTGAAGCGCTGCTTGGTAAACGTCGCCGTCACCGATTTCGGCGTGTCGAGCGTTACGCTGCACGCGCCGGTGCCGCTGCAGGCGCCGCTCCATCCCGTGAAATTCGAGTATGCGCCCGGCGTCGCGGTGAGGTCGACCGTGGTGCCGGGAGGTTGCGATGTCGCGCACGCGCCCGGACAGTTGATGCCGGCCGGACTGCTCGTGACCGAGCCGGTGCCAGTGCCGCCGATGGCGACAGTCAACGGCGTGCCGGCTGTGGCGGATACTTCCGTGAAGAAGATATCGCTGAACGAATCGCCGACGACGGCATAGGTGCCGCGTGTGGGATTGGCGACGAGCCCGAGCCCGTTGTAGAAATTCACGTCCTGGTTGAACTGATCCTTGAAGTGATCGATCCGCGTCCACTCCGATGCGATGGAACCGGCGGGTGACAGGACGCGGCCGATGATGTGATTGGCAAGCGTCCCGACGACGAGGAAGTTGTCCGCGGTCGCGGCGACGTAATTTCTGAAAACCATCTCAGTCGCGGGATTCGACAGCGCGATCTCCGCAGTCAGCGGCGCGCCATTCGGCGCGAACAGGCGGCCCTTCACCATCCATTGAGAACCGTTGTTTTCGTTCCATACGGCGAGCACGTTATTCGAGGTCGGGTGCACCGCAAGCCGCATCTGTCCGCGCGTCATGCCGTCTGCGCCTGGCGTTACGTTGAACGTCGCGGCGACACCCGACGGCGTCAGCAGCGAGACATTCAGGCGGCCGACCGTTGCGCTGACATAGGCCAGCCAGACCTGGCCGGTGGCCGGATTGAACGCCGCATCCGTTGCGAACGCGCCGTTCTCGATTGGAAACGGGCCGTTGAGGAACGTGAAGGGCGCGCCATTCTGGTGATAGCCGGCCATCAGCGTGGAGCCGGTCGTCTTGCACTGGCCGTTGGAATAGAGGTGGAACGACTGGCTGTACGACGTGAAAAACTTGTTCGTGACGGGATCGACCGTTGACGCGCTGAGCTCTTCATGTTCGCCGCAGTTGTTGGCGACGAACTTGTCGTTGCCGTTGTTGGTGTAGTTGATCAGTCCCGAGACGGTGCCGTTGTTGACGAAGGCCACGCCGGCCGCATCGCCGACGAACACGTTGTTGCCGAACGCGTCGTAGTCATACGCTTCAAAGGTCTGCAGCGACGCCGTGCTGAACGGGAATGGCACGAGGTCGCGCGGAATCGGCGTGAAGTTGTTGTTGTCGTTCAGGAGGAGGAAGGGACCCGCGACGCGGTTGCCGCTCTGATCCAAGAACGCGCCGACCCACCGGCGAAGGCCCGTCTCGCGATAGGTGATCGAGTACTGGCCGGTCCCCGGGTGAAAAGTGATCAAGGGACTCTGCGACGACGCCCCAGCCGACGAGATCACCTTCGAGGCGCCCGGCGTGACCTGTGCGGCGACCGGTGCCGGCAGTCCAAGAAATCCCAGCAAAAACGTGCAACCCACCACTAACCGTCCAGGCGTGACTTTCATTGGGAGCGCTCCTTCAATACCTATCAACGGACACGGCCGCGGCGAGCCGTGATACCGTAGGCGCAACCGATGCGCCGCATCTTCATCACCCGCACGACGACGACTACCGTGACTACGGTCACGGCGGGGGCGTGCTGCGGATGATGTGAGATCGGGAAACTCACGGGGCTGATTCAAAGAGGCCGTCATCCGCAGGGATGGCGGCCTTTTTTTATTTAGGCCTCAGGCATCGGGCCTCAGGCCTCAGGAACACGAAGGGGGAGTTGTGAAGGGTGGACTCGAGGTTTGGAAGTTTGGCGGCGCGTCGCTCGCGGACGAGCAAGGTGTCGGACGCGCCGTCGAGTACATCAATCGCCACGACGGTCCACTGGTCGTCGTGGCATCCGCGCTGGCCGGCATTACCGACTTGCTGCTGACAATGGCGCCGGATGCGGCGGAGACGTTTCGCGCGAGGCATCACGCGGTCGTCCGCGCCCTGGCGCGAAGTGCCGACCGCGATCGGTTGATGACCGCAATTGACGACGCCGCGCGTGAATACGCGGATCTCTGTCACGCGCTGACGTTGCTTGGGCACGTCGAAGCTCGCGCACGCGATCTGCTCGTGTCCAGAGGCGAGCGCATGTCATCGCAGTTGCTGGCCGCCGCGCTGTGGACTTCGCGCGCTGAATACGTTGACGCGATCGAGGTGATTGCGACCGATGACGCACATGGCAATGCAGCGCCGGAACTCGGCGCGACCACGGTTCGGTCGCGCCGCCGCCTGATGCCATTGCTGAAGAACGGCCGCGTGCCCGTGGTACCGGGATTCATCGGCCGTGCCCCGGACGGCAGCGTGACGACGCTCGGCCGCGGCGGCACGGATTTGACGGCGACGTTGCTGGCCCGAGCGCTGGGCGCGAAGAGCGTCGTGTTCTGGAAGGACGTGCCCGGCATTCTGACGGCGGATCCGAAACTGGTACCCGATGCGCGCGTGATTCCGCACCTCCACCATCGCGAGGCCGCTGAAGTTGCGCACTACGGTGCGAAGGTGCTGCATCCGCGCGCGCTGATTCCCGTCAGCGGATCGCGCATCACATTGCGGATTCGATCGTTCGTCGATCCCGCCCTTCCCGGCACGGAAGTCTCGGCGCGGCAGTCACTGAAGGGTTATCCGGTGAAGGCGCTTGCGATTCTTCACGGGCAGTCTGTTGTCACGGTCGCCGGCAAGGGCATGGTGGGCGTCCACGGCATTGCGGCGCGCACGTTTGCGGCAGTGGACGATGCAAGTGTCTCGGTGTCCACGATCTTCCAGGCATCTTCAGAGAACTCGATCGGATTCACCGTGCCCGAAACACAAGCGTCCGACGCGGTCGCATCGCTGAAGAAAATGTTTCGGCACGAGCTCGATCACGGATTGATCGATGGCGTGTCCTCCCGCCCCTCGATGGCCGTCATTGCCGTTGTCGGAGACGGCATGGTCGGCACGCCCGGGATTTCGGCGCGTGTGTTCGCGGCACTCGAAAGCGGCGGCATCAACGTCGTCGCCATTGCACAGGGATCATCCGAGAGAAATATTTCGTTCGTCGTCGCTGCCGACGATGCGGGTGAAGCGGCGCGTCGGGTTCACGCCGCATTCCAGTTGTCGAAGATCGGAGGCGGGCGTCCCATTGCGAAACCGCATACGGATGTCGTGCTGCTTGGATACGGCCGCGTCGGCCGCGCGCTTTCGGATCAAATTGCATCTGCCGGCGCGAAAGGTGTCCGCATTGTTGGATTGCTGGATCGTTCGGGCTACCTGTTCGAGGCGAAAGGCCTCTCGCGATCACGTCTTCGCGAGCTCGCGAAAGCGAAGGACCAGGGTGCGCTGCTGACGGCGCTCGGCGGCCGCAAGGCGGGCGCGTCCGACGCGCTTGCATTCATGGCCGATCATGCGGTGTCACGGCCGGTGGTCATCGATGTGACGAGCGACGAGACCGCGCAGTTGCTGCACGCGGCCGTCGAGCAGGGTTTCGACGTCGTGCTGGCGAACAAGAAACCGCTGGCGGGGTCGCGCGACAGTTACACGCGGTTGTTTGATGAAGCCCTTTCCAGCACAGTGGGATCCGAAGCTTGGAATTCACGTGACTTGAAGTCGCG
>JADMIO010703240.1_pt1 | contig 44166 bp, 40 predicted proteins | sample 8958161 | NCBI WGS metagenome assembly JADMIO01 (sample SAMN16585339, study PRJNA669376) | soil metagenome | isolation source: Crop rotation soil | place: USA: Cullars Rotation, Alabama | collected 2011
CCGCCGCGCCGACGATCGCGCCGGTCGGCGCGCCCGAGGCCGGCGCGGCGCGCGCGCAGGCCGCGTCCGGTGCGATCACCGCCTTGGGCCCGGCGGTGAACGCGAGCGCGATCCCGCCGGTCGGTCCGGCGGCGCCGAGCACCGGGGTCGGGCCGATGATCTTGTAGTCGATGCCGGGGTCGCCGTCGTCGCCGACCCGCGCGCGGTCGATCGCCACGCCGGGGCTGTCCTCGAACCGGATCTCGGTCTCGCCGGGGTGCGCGAGCTCGAACCGGTCGCGGAGCTCGATCGCGTGCGAGCCGCGCGGCGGGGTCACGCAGATCGCCGCGATCAGGTCGATCGAGAACGGCCCGGCGGTGGCGCTCGGCGTGCCCATCCCGACGACGACCTGCGACCAGGTCACCGGCCGGCGGGCGCCGTCGACCGTCAGCTCGAGCGCGCCGGCGAGCTGGTCCGCGATCCGGGCGCCCAGCGCCTGGCTCTCCGCGTCGTCGATCGCGCCGTCGTGGTTGGCGTCGATCGCCTTGCGCAGCTCGGCGCCGGGGACCTCGCCGTAGAACACCGTGTAGGCCAGCCGGACGCGGTCGCCGAGCGGCGTCAGCTTGAGGTAGCGGTTGTTGTCGCCGACCGCCGGCGCGACGTGGGCGTCGGCCCGGCGGGCGCCGGCGAGGCCGACCGCGAGCGCGGCGACCAGGGCCCAGCGCCCGGTCCAGCGCGCACTCGCCGCGATGCTCGGCATGGCGCCATCGTGCCATGCCCGAACCCCGGAGCTATCCGAGATGATCCGGATCGCGGAGCCGATCTCGCGACATCGCGCCGCGACGAGGGCGGGGCCGGCGTGACCCGACGAGCGGTGACGGCGAGATCGCGGAACCTGCCCGGCGAGGTGGGCAGATCCGGCGAGCTCCGGGCTGGGGCCGGCGGGTTGACCGACCGGATCCGGCGTGGTTAGGTCCCGGCCGTGACCCTGCCGCTGCTGCTGGCCTCGGCGTCTCCGCGCCGCCGCGAGCTCCTCGAGCGCGTCGGTGTGCCGATCGAGATCCAGCCGGCTGACATCGACGAGAGCACCCGGGACGGCGAGCCTCCCGAGGCCTACGTCGCCCGGGTCGCGCGCGCCAAGGCGGCCGTGATCCGCGGCGGTGGCCGCTGGGTTCTGGCCGCCGACACCACGGTCACGATCGACGGCGCGATCCTCGGCAAGGCGGAGACCGCCGACGAGGCCGCCGACATGCTGCGCCGGCTGTCCGGGCGCACCCACCGCGTGCTGACCGCGTTCGTGCTGCTCGGCGAGCGCGACGGCCAGCCCTGCGTGCGCGAGGGCCTGGTCGCCACCGACGTCGCGATGGTCGAGATCGACGCGGCGACCCTCGCCGATTACATCGCCAGCGGAGAGTGGCGCGGCAAGGCCGGCGCGTACGCGATCCAGGGCATCGCCGCCGCGCTGGTCCGCGCCGTCCACGGCTCGGTCACCAACGTCGCCGGCCTGCCGCTCGCCGAGGTCATCGCCGCCCTGCGCGAGGCCGGCGCGCCGGCGCCGCGGTTCACCGCGGGGAACCCGGCGTGACCATCGCCGAGCGCTGGCGCGCCGTCACCGCGCGGGTCGCCGCCGCCTGCGAGCGCGCCGGGCGCCCCGCCGCCGACGTCACGATCGTGGCGGTGTCCAAGACCCATCCGGCCGACGCGATCCGCGAGGCCTGCGCGGCGGGCGCCACCGACTTCGGCGAGAACTACGCCCAGGAGCTCGCCGCCAAGGCCGCCGAGCTCGCCGCCGCGCCGGCCCTCGGGGCCCCGCCGCTGCGCTGGCACTTCATCGGCCGGCTGCAGCGCAACAAGGCGCGCCTGGTCGCTGGCAAGGTCGCCCTGATCCACGCCGTCGACAGCCCCGATCTCGCCACCGAGATCGCGCGGCGCGCCGACGGTGCCGTCCAGTCGATCCTGCTCGCGGTCAACGTCGGCGGCGAGGCCACCAAGGGCGGCATCACTCCTGGCGCCGCGCCGTCGGTGGCCCGGTCGCTCGCCGCGGTCGCCGGCACCTCGCTCGACGGCCTGATGACCATGCCGCCGCCCGCCGACGATCCCGAGGCCAGCCGGCCGCACTTCCTGGCCCTTCGCGCCCTGCGCGACCGGCTCGCCGACGCGCTCGGCCGTCCGCTCCCGGTCCTGTCGATGGGCATGAGCCACGACTTCGAGGTCGCCATCGCGTGCGGCGCGACTCACGTCCGGATCGGCACGGCAATCTTCGGCAGCCGGACCTGATCGCGCGGCGCCCGGTCGTGGAGCGTTGACGGCGTCCGTGGCGGTGCTAGGGTTTCTCGAGATGCGTTGGTGTGTCTTCGATGTCGAGCTCGCCCACCCGTGGGAGAGATCCGTCCGCTGACCGCCTGAAGCAAAGCCTCGAGCACCGCCGGACCGACTCTCCACCCGCGTCGGTCCTTTTTGTTTTCGGCGGTTTGTCTTTCCCACGGGCTCGCCCCCTGGGCTCGTTCGAGGTGCTTCGTGAAGCGCACATGGATCTCGAGACTCGCGGCGGTGGCCCGCGACACGCGCCGCATCCTGGCCATCGCCTGGCGCATGGATGCCAGGCTGACCTTCCTCTACTACGTCACGGCGTTCGTGGCCGCGGTGGTGCCGCTCGCCTCCGGCCTGACGCTCGCCCTCCTGATCGATCGCGTCGTGGTGCCCTCCCCGGCGCAGGTCACCGTCCCGGTCGTCGCCGTCATCGTGGTGGCGACCCACTTCGCGATCGTCGCGATCAACGCGGCCGTCCGGTTCGGCCTCCACGAGCAGTACTACGACTACGTCTTTCGCTATCGCCTCCAGGACACGTTCACCTATCGGTTCTGCGAGAAGCTGACCCAGCTCGATGTCCCGCACCTGGAGGACCCCGAGGTCCAGACCCTGATCACCAAGGTCCGCGAGACCCACGCCTGGCGGGTCCCCGACTTCTTCCGCATGCTCGCCTACGCGTTCATCGCGGTCGTCGCCGTGGTCGCCGCCGCGGCGGGGCTCATCCCGTACGGCGCCTGGATCGTCCCGGCGGTGCTCGTCGCCACCGTTCCGCGGATCGTCCTGCGCCTGCGGTTCGGCGAGATGCAGTGGTCGATGTACGGCTCGGGCGCGCCCGAGTCACGCAAGCTGTGGTACTTCGGCGACCTGCTGTCCCAGATCAGCGCGCTGCGCGAGCTCAAGGTGTTCCGCACCGCGCCGTCGCTGCTCGCGCGCTACCGCGAGATCCAGGCCCGGATCTTCGCCCTCGGCAAGCGCCCGCTCGACCGCTACCGCTGGGTCAGCGTGATCATGCCGCTGATCGAGGGCGTCGTCGTGTTCGCGATCGCGTGGTCCGTCCTGCCCGCCGTCGCCGCCGGCGCGCTCTCCGTCGGCAGCTTCGCGTTCTTCGTCACCATGCTGCAGCAGCTCGCCACCTGGTCGGCCGAGGCCGGCAGCTGCTGCAGCATGGTCTACCAGAACCTGCTCTACGTCCGGCACTGGAACGAGCTCATGGCGCTGCCGCGCGTCATCCCGCTCGCCGAGCGCCCGCACCGCTTCGCGCGCATCGCCCCGCCGCGCATCGAGTTCCGCGACGTCTCGTTCGACTACCCCTCGGGCCGCCCCGCGCTGCGCGGCGTCAGCTTCACCATCGAGCCCGGCGAGAGCGTCGCCCTGGTCGGCGCCAACGGCGCCGGCAAGTCCACCCTCATCAAGCTCCTCTGCCGGTTCTACGACGTCACCGCCGGCCAGATCCTGATCAACGGCGTCGACCTGCGCGAGCTCGACCCCGCGCACTGGTACGCCCACCTCGGCACCCTGTTCCAGGACTTCGTCCAGTACAAGCTCACCGTGCGCGACAACGTCCTGTTCGGCGATCCGGGCCGCGTCGACGAGGCCGCGATGACCGACGCCGTGCGCAAGGCTGGCGCCGCCGACCTCGTGCGCGCGCTCCCCGGCGGCTACGACCAGATCCTCGGCACCGAGTTCGCCGACGGCGAGCAGCTCTCCGGCGGCCAGTGGCAGAAGCTCGCGATCGCGCGCGCGTTCTACCAGTCCGCCCCGGTCCTGATCATGGACGAGCCGACCAGCGCGATCGACGCCGAGGCCGAGTACGAGATCTTCAACAACCTCGAGGCCGAGTACCGCGACAAGACCCTGATCCTGGTCTCCCACCGGTTCTCGACCGTGCGCAACGCCGATCGCATCCTCGTGATCGAGGACGGCCGGATCGTCGAGCACGGCTCGCACGACCAGCTGCTCGCCGCCGCCGGCCGCTACGCCGCCATGTTCACCGCCCAGGCCGCGGGCTACCGCTGAGCGGGCTCATGCCTTGCCCGCACCCGCTGCACGACGATCGCGCCTGGCTGCCGCGCTGCTCGGCTGCCTCGCCCACGACGCGTGCTTCTACGACGCCGACGGCAGCTCCGGCGGTGCCTCGCCAGCTTCGGCGAGGGCGCGTCCACGCCGGCTGCCGGCTGCCGGCTGCCGGCTGCCGGCTGCCGGCTGCGAGCGATGGGGGATGATCGGCAGCGGCACTCGAGGTCGGCTGCGCATAGAGCGGGGGATCCGGACAGCTGGCCCGACCGTCCGCGTTCTGCAGCGACCTTGTCGTCGAGCTCAGGTCGCCGGCGCGCGCTCGGCGCGACTCTTGCGTATCCGCCACGTCGACCCCACATTGCAGGCATTCGACGGCATAGCGACCATGCCAACGTGCCGGAGCCTGCCTTCTTGGCACTGCGAGCCCGCGCGTGCTCGCCCGGGCGTCGGCCGGCCGCGCGGCTCCCCATATGCGACCGTGGCGGCGGCTACGCACTTGGCGCCGCGACAGACTCGGCCGCTTCGTCTGTCGTCGGCGGTACCACGAAGGCAGAGATCGGCGACGCAAGCTCCTCGGGTCTAAGCCGACCGCGGGTCGCGCGCCAGTACTTGGGCGCGAGCTCGAGGTAGCGGTCTCGCGGCCAGTAGGGCACGACGCGCAGGACCTCCTCGAGGTACTGGAAGGGGTCGAGGCCGTGCAGCCTGCACGAGGCGATGACGCTGAAGATCGCCGCGGCGGCCTCGGCGTGCATGTCACTGCCATAGAACATCCACGCCTTGCGCCCGACGACGATTTTTCGGAGTGCTCGATCGTCGCGCCGGACACGTTGCCTGCGTGCTCGACGTACCGGCTCATCGTACCCCGATCGAGTGGCGTGCCCTGGTTGGCGAGGTCTTGCTCCAACCGGTCGTGCGGCGTGCCGAGCGCGAACTTCGACGTGATGACGTGCGCGATCGCCGAGCTGTGGAGCAGAAGTGCGCGGAAACAGCGTCTCGGGGCTCGGTACGGTCTCCACCGTCGTCTCACCGTCGTGGATGACTTCGTACTTGGCGACCCGCTTGACCAGGACGGCGAAGCCGCCGCGCCGGAACATCAGCTGCGAACTGTCCTCGAACCCAATTCGTCGGCAGCCGCTCGCTTCGAGCTCCTCATGACGGATCTCGACGACGACGCGCGGTAGCTTGCTCAGGCTCAGGTCCCGCCGGCCCTTGGGCGTACACCGCGGACCCGCCGGCTTGGGCTCGGGCGCGATCGCGTCCTGGACCTTGTCGACCGCGTCGTCGAGCGCCTTCTGCAGCTCCGCCTCGCCCGCGAGCAGGTCACCGAGCGCGAGTTGCAGCTCGCTGGTGTGGCTGCGCTCGGTCCGGTTGCCGTACAGCCGGCGTTTGAGGAGAGAGTTCTCGTGCGCCAGGTTGGTGATCGTATCCTCAAGCGAGGCCACCTTGACCGCCGTCTCGGTCTTGATCGCCGCCTGCAGCGCGGCAAGCTGTGCCGCCAGCTCATCGGCCCGGTGATGACGAGGTCGTCGTGGCGGCGGACGAAGTCGAGGCGCGCAAGCTCGAGGACGACGGACTTGTCGAGCGTGGCCTGGAAGTCGAACGCCTCAAGCGTCTTGTGCTCCTTGAGGCCGCTGCGGTCGATGCGGCGCACGTGGGCGACTCCGTTCTCGGGCTCGCAGACCAACACGGTGGCGCTGATGCTCGTGATCGAACGTGGCTAGTGTCCCGTATCAAAGAACGATCGACGTCAACGGCGGTGACCCGGACCTCGACGTGCTCTCGAACCAGACGATGCGGCACGCTGTAGCAAACCGTGTCGATGTCGATGAACGCGTCGTTGGCGATCCGGCGCCGAACGACACGCACGTGGTGCGGCTTGACGTCGACGAGCGGCTGCAGCTCGTCGCGCTCGTCGCGCTCGAATCGCACACGGGGTGGCTCATGCGTCGTGCCGTGGATGCGCTCGTCGGCCTCGGCCATCCACGGCACGAGGTGCTGCTCGAGCGCCGCGAAGCTCGGGAACTGCCGCCCGGCGAGCGCGTTGCGCTTGACGTACTTCGTGCCGCTCTCGACCTTGCCCTTGGTCCGTGCTCGATACGGCGCGCACGCTCGGGGCATCAGCGACCAGTCGCGGCAGAACTGAACGCCGTCTTCCACGCGGCTCCGCTCGAGCGCTCTGACTGGCTCATCTCCGTCCTCGTCGCGGCTGCAGTGCTTCCGGTGGTGACCCTGCAGAAGCACGCCACCAAGAAGGCAGCCGCCCACGGCGCCGGCGTCACGCCGCCTTCGCGACCGCCTTCCCGAACAGCGACAGCATCTCGCGGTTGAACGCCGGGATATCATCCGGCTTGCGGCTCGACACCAGCTTGCCGTCCACGACCACCTCCTGATCGACCCACTCGGCACCCGTGTTGCGGAGGTCCGTCTTGAGCGACGGCCACGACGCGATCCGCCGCCCGCGTGCCGCCTCTGCCTCGATGATCATCCACGGTCCGTGACAGATCGCGGCCACCGGCTTGCCTGCCTGGAAGAATGCCTTCACGAAATCCACGGCGCGCGGAATCATCCGCAGCTTGTCGGGATTGATCACACCTCCGGGCTGTAGCAGCGCGTCGAAGTCGTTCGGTTTTTGATCGCGCGGCACCATCTCCCGGACCGCGTACGAGCCGCGCGGAGGCGACCGAGGCCCACATCAAGATGGCCGGCGAGAAGTTCTTCGTTCCGAAGACCAGCACCGGACACAAGGCACGCATCCAGGGCACGCTCCCCGATGTCACGGGTGAAGACGCAGATTGCGCCAAGGAGGCCTCGGAGCAGACCGGCAAGCAGATCGCGAAGCTCCAGCTCGAGGCGACGGGCGTCGAGTTCGACTGGGACAACTTCCGCTCGAACCGCGCGGGTCCGCCGGTTGCACCCTCGATCATCATGACCGTCGACAAGCGGATCGCAGATCAGACGCGCAACGACATTCTGAACACGTTGTCTGACGATGAGACCCGGAGCGTCAGCATGGCGGAGGCAGGAAGAATCCCGGCGGGAGAGGAGTTCTTGGACCTCGAGCACGTCGAGCGCGGCGTACAGCAGGCGACCATCGATAGGCCGGCGGCTCACCTGTTGCCGCGCGCGGCGGTAGGCGCTTCGACGTGGGCGAAGATCCTGACCGTGCTGGAAACGCCCATCGCGCGAGGCTAAGTGCCGCTGTCCGCCGCGGCGTTCCGCGCCGAGCGGGACGCAACCACGATCGGTGGACATCGCGCCGGTGCCCCGTTCCGGGCATAATGGCCGGAGCTGTACCGGGCTATCGTGCTGGTCTGTTGGAGCGCCGGCTGTGGCCGGATCGGCTTCGATGCGGGTGCCGCGGGTGCGGACGCGCTCGGGGATCCGGCCGATCACGCCGATGCAAGCGGCGACGGTGGGTCCGATGGCGGAGCGAACCCGGTCGCGCTCGCACAGCCGGGCCGTCACATGGCCTTCCGCGCCAAGATCATCCTGCTGTGCGCGGAAGGGACGAAGTCGAACAAGGACGTCACCCGCGAGCTTCGCGTAGGCCGTGGCTCCGTCGGTAAGTGGCGGTCTCGCTTCATCACCACGGCTAGCGCGCGGACGAGCCGCAATCGACCTCCACCGCAGGGCTCGGGTAGCGCGCTCACCAGCTACGCTGCGTCACCAGACGAGGTCGAATAGCTGGAACACACGCAGCCAGTGAACGGTCACGATACCGACGACATCCGGGTCGATGACCTTGAAGCAGCGTGCGAGCGCGACGGTCATGCCTCCGATGATGTAGGGGAGCTGGGCGTACACCTCATCGTGATAGGAGAGGTCGAACTGGGGCCTCTTACCCAGCTTCTCGAGGACCGGGGCCAGGCCGAGCTGCTCCTCGGTATCGATTGTGCGGAAGTCGTCGATGCACTTGGCGAGTCCCTTCGTGATCGGTAGATCGTGCGGAAGAATGACCTTGCGGCCGCTGTCCTGCGCCACCTCACACGCACGCCGCAGAAGGTCAGCGACCTTGACATCGAGGAACCCTTCGTAGTGGCGTAGGTCCTCTTTGTCGATATCCACGCCAGCGGCCACGCGGAACAAGCGCTCGAATCGAGCGATGTGAGTCGGGCGAACGGGTGGCATCGGTTTTGGGGGCTGGGTGACTGTCATGAGTTGGTACTCCGGTCGGGATCACCGCCACGACGTGTCGATGGTCGACCTCGGTTTGAGGCCTTGTTCTTGCTCGATGGTCGGATAGTCCGTGTAGCCGTGCTCGCCGCCCCCGTAGAACGTCGTCGGGTCCGGCTTGTTGAGCGACGTGGTGCGGCGGAACCGATCGGGAAGATCGGGATTGGCAAGGAACACGCGGCCGAACGCGATCAGATCGTCGTGCGCGTCGTTGAACGTCGAAAGCGGAGAGATCCGGACGCCGACGCACTCGGGTCCCCAGATCTCGATGCAGCTCTCGGTCACGTCGAGCAACATGCGTGCGCGATGCTCGATGGGACCGCCGTACGCATCCGTGCGGTGATTCGTGCTGGTCTCGAGAAACTGCTCGAGCAGGTAACCGTTCGCGGAGTGGATCTCGATGCCATCGGCGTTCGCGAGCAGCCGGCCGCATGGAGTTCGACCAAGATCTCGGTCGACCCGAGCTTCGGTACCGGAAGCGTATACGGACGCAGAACTTGCGGCGGGCCGAACCGATCGATCGCTTCGGCGAGCATCGTCTCCGGGATCGTGCGAGGCCCCTTGCCGGTGCGTGCCTTCACTCGCGGTTTCTCGGGTCTCTTCTCCGGTATCAACATGGTTTCACCTTGTTCTCAGCTCACGTCGAGTGGGACCTTGTACTTCGGCGGTGAGCTCGCTCTTTTGAGGTGTGCGGCGTGATCGCAGTTGAATCCGCGCTGGCTAACTAGAGCGTGTCCGGTAATTTGCGCGGCGTCCAGCTGCTCGGCCGCGGCCGCAAGCCGTTGTTTCGTCTGGCGATCCGGATTGAGCTGCTCGCGGCTTGGTCTTGCGTACTCCACAGCTGATCAGCCGACCAGTACGACTGCTCGCCGCTCCGCCAACCCATTCATCAGCTTGTTGAGGTTGAATCCCAAGACGGAGCGTTGTCCACATACCCCCATGGCCGCCGCCGATCTCGCGGCGGGCCGGTTGAACCCATACTTTGCAGCCTTCAGCGTCCCGATACCTCCTTCGACTTGCGCTCGCTCGGAAACCAACTTGTCCTTCATCTTCCCGGTGACGCTCCACTTCGCTTTGCCACGGGGAGCCACGCCCACGTGGGCGACCCCGAGCTCCTTGAGCGCGGTGACGTTCGCCTCGCTCCACCCGCCACGATCGTAGGCGTACGCCTTGGGGGGCTTGCCGAATAGGCCCACGTGATCTTTCACGGCGCGAACCGCGAATCGCGAGTCCTGCAGCTCGAGCTTGTCCTTCGCCAGCGTTGCCATCAGGAAGCCGCCGCGCAGCCGGGTGATGCCCCAGTTCAACCCGAACTCGATCGGCTTGCCGATCTTGCCCCGGACGATCGCGTAGATCTCCGGAATGTAGAGGCTGACGATCTTGTTCTTCGCGACGAACCCGGTCCGCAGCCAGTAGCGGATCTGCGGCAACAGCGCCTGCATCGTGCCGTGCAGCCGCTGCAGCTTGCGCCATGCCGCCTTCCGAGACTTCGTGAGCCGACGCGTCACCCGGGCGCCTTGTTCCAGCCCCGCACCCAGCCCACGCTGCACTTGCTCGACGATACTCGCCATCGCGGACACCAGCTTGGTGCGTGCCGCCTTCGACTTCGTCTTGGCGAACAGCCGGAACTCCCGCAGCTTGGTCTTCGCGGCCTGAAACAGACCGCTGGCCTGCTTCATAAATCCCTGGAGCGCTGCGCCCACGTTCTTGCTCGCGGCCGCGATCGCCGACACGAACGTCGCCATCAGGCGCATCTCGTTCGGGTACGGGACCGCAGCTTCCTGCGCCGTCGTGTCCGCCACCACCACGGTCGGGTCGGCGAGCTTCTCCTCCACCGCCCACTGCACCACGTGCTCGTTGAGTTTCTTGACGCCGTCCTCGCCGAGCAACTGCTCGAAGTCCTGGATCGTATTGGCGTCCGGCGTCCAGTCGGTCTCCGTCAGGCCGCAGAGGAATCGCGCCGGTGCGTAGTGTCGGATCTGGTCCTCGGTCTCCCGGTACGTCATCCGTCGCAGCGCCCGGAACACCAGGGCGCCGATCAGCGCCCGCAGGTGCGGCGGCCGACCGGCCTCGTTCTTGAGCTTGCTGCGCCGGATTGCCTGAACGAGCTCTTCCAGCTCGGTCCAGTCGGTCTCCTCCGTGATCATCACCAACCGGTGGGTCGGCGCGATCTCGATGACGGAGCGCTTCGGGCGCGGAAACAGCTCCGCCTGCCGGCTGCGGGGTCGACGTGACGCTGCCATGGGGGATCTCCTCGAGCCGCACGATGCTCGCCGCCTACGGTAGCCGTCCCCTCTGACATTCCTCCGTCGAGAACTCCCAGAATTACCGGGCAGGCTCTAACTAGAGCGTGTCCGGTAATTTGCGCGGCGTCCAGCTGCTCGGCCGCGGCCGCAAGCCGTTGTTTCGTCTGGCGATCCGGATTGAGCTGCTCGCGGCTTGGTCTTGCGTACTCCACAGCTGATCAGCCGACCAGTACGACTGCTCGCCGCTCCGCCAACCCATTCATCAGCTTGTTGAGGTTGAATCCCAAGACGGAGCGTTGTCCACATACCCCCATGGCCGCCGCCGATCTCGCGGCGGGCCGGTTGAACCCATACTTTGCAGCCTTCAGCGTCCCGATACCTCCTTCGACTTGCGCTCGCTCGGAAACCAACTTGTCCTTCATCTTCCCGGTGACGCTCCACTTCGCTTTGCCACGGGGAGCCACGCCCACGTGGGCGACCCCGAGCTCCTTGAGCGCGGTGACGTTCGCCTCGCTCCACCCGCCACGATCGTAGGCGTACGCCTTGGGGGGCTTGCCGAATAGGCCCACGTGATCTTTCACGGCGCGAACCGCGAATCGCGAGTCCTGCAGCTCGAGCTTGTCCTTCGCCAGCGTTGCCATCAGGAAGCCGCCGCGCAGCCGGGTGATGCCCCAGTTCAACCCGAACTCGATCGGCTTGCCGATCTTGCCCCGGACGATCGCGTAGATCTCCGGAATGTAGAGGCTGACGATCTTGTTCTTCGCGACGAACCCGGTCCGCAGCCAGTAGCGGATCTGCGGCAACAGCGCCTGCATCGTGCCGTGCAGCCGCTGCAGCTTGCGCCATGCCGCCTTCCGAGACTTCGTGAGCCGACGCGTCACCCGGGCGCCTTGTTCCAGCCCCGCACCCAGCCCACGCTGCACTTGCTCGACGATACTCGCCATCGCGGACACCAGCTTGGTGCGTGCCGCCTTCGACTTCGTCTTGGCGAACAGCCGGAACTCCCGCAGCTTGGTCTTCGCGGCCTGAAACAGACCGCTGGCCTGCTTCATAAATCCCTGGAGCGCTGCGCCCACGTTCTTGCTCGCGGCCGCGATCGCCGACACGAACGTCGCCATCAGGCGCATCTCGTTCGGGTACGGGACCGCAGCTTCCTGCGCCGTCGTGTCCGCCACCACCACGGTCGGGTCGGCGAGCTTCTCCTCCACCGCCCACTGCACCACGTGCTCGTTGAGTTTCTTGACGCCGTCCTCGCCGAGCAACTGCTCGAAGTCCTGGATCGTATTGGCGTCCGGCGTCCAGTCGGTCTCCGTCAGGCCGCAGAGGAATCGCGCCGGTGCGTAGTGTCGGATCTGGTCCTCGGTCTCCCGGTACGTCATCCGTCGCAGCGCCCGGAACACCAGGGCGCCGATCAGCGCCCGCAGGTGCGGCGGCCGACCGGCCTCGTTCTTGAGCTTGCTGCGCCGGATTGCCTGAACGAGCTCTTCCAGCTCGGTCCAGTCGGTCTCCTCCGTGATCATCACCAACCGGTGGGTCGGCGCGATCTCGATGACGGAGCGCTTCGGGCGCGGAAACAGCTCCGCCTGCCGGCTGCGGGGTCGACGTGACGCTGCCATGGGGGATCTCCTCGAGCCGCACGATGCTCGCCGCCTACGGTAGCCGTCCCCTCTGACATTCCTCCGTCGAGAACTCCCAGAATTACCGGGCAGGCTCTAACTAACCAAGGCTGGGAGCGTTGTTCCCTGGGTACCCGTCGGAGATCCTCGACCGCATCCGTCAGCCGCCGCCCGACGCGCCGGCGATCTGATCGGCGCTCGTCGGGTACGCGCGCGGCGCGTGCTGCACGGTCACCCACTGGTCGGTCGTAAACGCCTGGATCGCCCACGCGCCATTGAACCGGCCGATGCCGGAGTTCTTCTCGCCGCCGAACGGGTTGGCCCGGGATGTCGTTGACCGGCTGATCGTTGACGTGCGCCATGCCCACCTCGAGGATCTTGCCGACGAGCAGCCCGCCGGTGATCGGCGTGTCGCTCGCCGGCTTCACGACGACCGCGTTCCCGACGGCGAGCGCCGGAAACACCGAGCGCGCGGTGAGGTGCAGCGGCCAGTTCCACGGGCTGATCACGGCGACGACGCCGACGGGCTTGCGGTAGATCCGACTCTCCTTGCCGGGGATGTCGACGCGCTTCATGCCGCCCTCGACCTGGTACGGCATCATCGCGGCGTCCTCGATCACTGCGTGCACCGCGTCCCACTCGAGCGTCGCCTTGATCCGCGTGCTGCCAGCCTCGCGCACGAGCCAGCGCACGATCTCGTCCCCTGCGCGCGACCATGATCGTGGCGGCGCGGCGCAGCACCTCGGAGCGGTCGTGCGGCGGCGCGGCGGCCAGCGAGGGTCCCGCAGTAGCGGCGGCGCGATACGCCTCATCCAGGTCGGCGAGCCCGGCGAGCTGTAACTCGACGAGCACCTCGCCCGTGTACGGATCGCGATCCTGCTCGCGGCGCGTGCCACGGCCGTCGCGCCATGCCCCCGCGATGTAGACCGCCTCGTGAAATGTATAGGGCCTGCCGACCTCGCCGGCCGGAAGCAATGTCGCCATGTACCGTGATTACCCGTGCCGATCGCCTCGGGCCATCGCGCGCGCGCGCACTCCGATATGCTCGCGGCGATGACGCGCGTGAACGCCCGCGCGGTCGACCTCGACATCGACCGCCCGAGCGACGACTCGCTGGAGTTGCTCCGCCACCCGCTCAAGGACAAGACCGTCACCGAGCGCTACGGCGTCGTCGGCCGGGTGCGCGGCCACGCCGGGCCAGGTCAACGACGTATTCATGAACCTGCTCACCAACGCCGCGCAGGCGCTGTCGGGGTGGCCCGACGCGAACATCACGATCGAGACCATCGGCCGCGCCGACGCGGTCGAGGTCCGGATCAAGGACAACGGCGCCGGCATCGCCGGGCCGGGCCGGGCCGAGCCGGTGCGCCGTGCGGGCGCGCTGGTGCGGATGCGCGCTCGGCGTTTCCCCTCGACGGCGCGGCTCCGACGAGGCGCGCCGTCCGGCGCGTGGGTTCGTCCGTTGCACGGACGTCGGTCATGTCCAAGTCCGATCCCGGTGTGGAGCCCGCGCGGATCGCGCGACAGCCGGCGCGCGCCACGGAGCCGGCAGGAGCTGCGACCCGCAGGATGTCGCTCAAGGTCAACGGCGAGGTGTTCGACCTCGATCTCGATGTCAGGACGACGCTGCTCGATGCGCTGCGCGAGCACCTCCACCTGACCGGGACCAAGAAGGGTTGCGATCACGGGCAATGCGGCGCCTGCACCGTGCTGATCGACCGCCGGCGGCTCAACGCGTGCCTCACGCTCGCCGTCATGCACGAGGGTGATGAGATCGTGACGATCGAGGGGCTCGGCGCACCGGAGGCGCTCCATCCGATGCAGGCGGCGTTCCTCGAGCACGATGGGTTCCAGTGCGGGTACTGCACGCCGGGCCAGATCTGCTCGGCGATCGGCATGCTGAGTGAGGTCCGGGCGGGCTGGCCGAGCCACGTCACCGCGGACGTCGCGTCGCGCCAGATCGAGCTGACCGACGAGGAGCTGCGCGAGCGGATGAGCGGCAATCTGTGCCGGTGCTCGGCGTACCCCAACATCGTCGCGGCGATCCGCGACGCGGTCGGCCGGGGGCGCGCATGAGGCCGTTCACCTACGAGCGCGCGACCGATCCGGCCGCGGCGGTGGCGGCTGCCGCGGCGGCGGGCGACGGCGCGAAGTTCATCAGCGGTGGCACGAACCTGCTCGATCTGATGAAGCTGCAGATCGAGCGTCCATCGCACCTCGTCGACATCAGCCGGATCGCGCAGCGCCAGATCGAGGACACGGCGGAGGGGGGGCTGCGGATCGGCGCGCAGGCCGACAACGCCATCGTGGCCGCCGACGATCGCGTGCGCCGGCGCTACCCGGTCGTGGCGCAGGCGCTGCTGTCCGGCGCGTCCGCGCAGCTGCGCAACAAGGCCTCGACCGGCGGCAACCTGTTGCAGCGGACGCGCTGCGTGTACTTCTACGACACCACCGCGGCGTGCAACAAGCGTAGCCCCGGCGCGGGCTGCGCCGCCCTTCACGGCGTCCAGCGCAACCACGCGATCCTCGGAGCGAGCGACGCGTGCATCGCGACCCATCCATCGGACATGGCGGTCGCGATGATCGCGCTCGATGCCCGGGTCGAGCTGCTCGGCCCCGGCGGAGCGACGCGCGAGGTCGCGCTGCGCGACTTCCACCTCCTGCCCGAGACCACGCCGCACCTCGAGACCGTGCTCGGACCCAGCGAGCTGATCACGGCCGTGGTGCTGCCGGCGCCGCCGCCCGGCCGCCAGCTGTATCGCAAGGTCCGCGATCGAGCGTCCTACGAGTTCGCGCTGGTCTCGGTCGCCGCGATCGTGTCGGTGGCCGGCGCCGCGATCGAGACCGCGCGGATCGCGCTCGGCGGCGTCGCGCCCAGGCCGTGGCGCTCGCTCGAGGCCGAGGCGGTCCTGGTCGGTCGCCCCGCGACGCTCGACAGCTTTCGCACCGCCGCGGATGCCGCGCTCGCGCGCGCCGTCGGCCGCGGCCGCAACGACTTCAAGATCGACCTCGCTCGGCGCACGCTGATCGCGACGCTGGCGACGCTCACGGAGGCACCATGATCGGACGGCCGCTCAGCCGCGTCGAGGGCCCGCTCAAGGTCACCGGCCGCGCCACGTACACCTACGAGGAGTGGGGCGCCGGACCGCCGCTCCATGGCTTCCTCGTCGAGGCGGCGATCGGGCGCGGGCGGATCGCGAAGCTCGACACGTCGCGCGCCGAGCGGGCGCCGGGCGTGCGCGGCGTGGTCACGCATCGCAATGCGCCCCGGCAAGGTCAGCCCCAGCCCGATCTGTCGCCGTATTCGCGCGCGTTTCCGGTGCTCACCGATACCGAGATCCGGTGCTTCGCGCAGCCGGTCGCGCTCGTCGTCGCCGACACGTTCGAACAAGCGCGCGACGCGGCGGGGCTCGTCGAGGCTGCGTACGAGCGGACCGAAGGTCGGTTCGACCTCGCCGCGCGGCTCGACCACGCCTACGCTCCGTCCGACGTCCAGGGCTCCACCCAGACCGATAGCCTGGTCGGCGACTTCGATGGCGCGTTCGCCGCGGCGCCGATCCGGATCGACGAGACGTACACCACGCCGTACGAGTTCAGCGCGCCGATGGAGCCGCAGTGCGCTCTCGCGGTCTGGCACGGGGATGCGGTCACCGTCTATGCGTCCACGCAGATCGTCGCCGAGGCGAAGCTGCGGATCGCGGCGACGCTCGGGCTCGTGCCGGCGCAGGTCCGGATCATCGCGCGCTACATCGGCGGTGGGTTCGGCTCGAAGCTCCGCGTGCACGCCGAGACGATCCTCGCCGTGATCGCCGCGCGCCAGCTCCGCCGGCCGGTCAAGGTGATGGCGACCCGACAGCAGACGTTCCCGCTCGCCGGGCACCGGCCGGCCGCGGTCCAGCGCGTGCGGCTCGGCGCCGACCGCGACGGCCGGCTGGTCGCGTTCGGTCACGATCCGATCCTGCAGGCGAGCTTCACCTCCGATTTCGTCGAGCAGATCGGCTCGGTCGGACGAGCGCTCTACGCCGCGTCGCACCGCCGCTCGACCCATCGCATCGTCCCGCTCGATCTACCGGACCCGGAGGACGTCCGCGCGCCCGGCGAGGCCCCCGGCTTGCTCGCGATCGAGGCGGCGATGGACGAGCTGGCGTGCGCGCTCGACATGGATCCCGTCGAGCTACGCATCCGCAACGAGCCGGCGCAGCATCCCGAGCTTGGCATCCCGTACAGCGATCGTCACCTGGTCGAGTGCCTGCGCGAGGGCGCCCGGCGGTTCGGGTGGGAGCGGCGCCCGAGGCGCCCGGCGACGCTGCGCGACGGCCGCTGGCTGGTCGGCCACGGCATGGCAGCCGCGATCCGCCCCCAGTTCCAGGCCCGCACCTCGATCACGGTCCGGCTCGAGCCGGATGGCACGGCGATCGTGCGCACCGACATGACCGACCCCGGCACGGGCACATACACGATCGCGACCCAGGTCGCGAGCGAGGCCCTCGGCGTCCCCATCGATCGCGTGCGCGTCGAGGCCGGTGACTCGGAGTTCCCGGTCAGCGGCGGCTCGGGCGGATCGTGGGGTGCGACGAACACCTGCACGGCGCTGCTGCGCGCGTGTCACGCGTTGCGCGATCGGATCTTCGCGTCGATGCCCGAGGCCGAGCGCGCGAGCGCGGGCGGTCTTCCTGCGCTCGTCGCGGCGCGCTTCCCGGACGGCGTCGAGGCCAGCGGCGCGATCCCCGACATGAGCGACGATCCGAGGTTCACGGCCCACTCGCTGTCGAGCTACGGCGCGCACTTCGCGGAGGTGCGGGTCGACGTCGACACCGGCGAGATCCGGCTGCGCCGGATGCTGGGCGTGTTCGACGCCGGGCGGATCTTCAACGCCAGGACCGCGCGCTCGCAGCTGATCGGCGGGATGATCTGGGGCGTCAGCGCCGCGCTCCACGAGGACGGTGCCGTCGACCCGCGCACCGGCGCGTTCGTGAACCGCGACTTCGCACAGTACCTGATCCCGGTCCACGCCGACATCCCTGCGATCGACGCGATCCTCCTCGACACCTACGATCCCCATGCCAACGAGCTCGGCGCCAAGGGCGTCGGCGAGATCGGCATCTGCGGCGCGGGTGCTGCGATCGCCAACGCGGTCTACAACGCGACCGGCGTCCGCGTGCGCGACTATCCGATCACGCTCGAGAAGCTCCTGCCGCACCTGCCGCGCCCGTAGCGCCCGGCGGCGCCGGCCGGCATGCCCGACTGCGGTGCGACCGCGGTCACACCACCGGGCCGCGAACATTCGTGCGAGCGGTTCCTGGCAGACATCCGCAGGCTCGCCCGGGCCAAGCTCCGCAGCGAGCGCGATCGGTTCCTGGCGACGATCGCCCCATCGCGCCCGCAGCCGACCGACACCACCAGCACGCGGCCACCGGCAGTCGGACGCCCGAAAGCCGCCAGCTCCCCACCGCGTCGCTGACCGGCGACCGCGTGGCCGTGGACCGCGCCGGCGCGCGGCAATACCTCGCGGCCAGTGCCCGCGCGCGGCTGGCGGTCGTCGTGCCACCCCGCGCGTCGTCGTGCAGCCGAGCAAGTTGCTCCGATGATAGTTGCTAGGCACGACGCATGCTTTTGGTTGGATGTGCAGCAGACCTGACGAGGCATCATGGCGACAGTTCGTACCGTCAAGCTCCCAGCGGGCGAAGAGGTGCCCGCGCTCGGCCTGGGCACCTGGCATCTCGGCGAAGATCCGGCGAAGCGGCGCGAGGAGATCGCCGCGATCCGCACGGGCCTCGATCTCGGGATGACCTTGATCGACACGGCCGAGATGTACGTCGGCGCCGAGGATCTGATCCGCGAGGCCGTCGCCGGGCGGCGCAACGAATGCTTCATCGTCGACAAGCTGTCGCCGACGCACGCGACGCGACGTGGGACCGTCGAGGCCTGCGAGAAGAGCCTTCGCCGGCTCGTCACCGACCACATCGATCTGTACATGCTGCACTGGCGCGGGTCGGCGCCGCTCTGGGACACCGTCGAGGCATTCGACGAGCTGGTCGCGACCGGGAAGATTCGCTACTGGGGCGTCAGCAACTTCGACGTCGATGACATGAACGAGCTGTTCCAGGTCCCCGAGGTCGATCCGCAGGCCGACCAGGTGCTCTACAACCTCACCCATCGCGGCATCGAGTGGGATCTGCTGCGGTGGTGCCGCACCCGGAACATTCCAATCATGGCGTACTCGCCGATCGAAGAAGGCGTGTTGCTCGCCGATCCGGTGCTGAAGCGCGTCGCCAGGCGGCACGGCGCGACATCGGCGCAGATCGCGATCGCGTGGGTGCTCCGGCATCCCGACGTCATGACGATCCCGAAAGCCGGCACGCCCGAGCACGTCCGGGAGAATCGCGGAGCCCTCGCCATCGAGCTGTCGTCGAAGGACCTGCGCGATCTCGACGACGTGTTCGAGGCGCCGTCGAGCAAGGTGCCACTCGAAGTGACCTGACGACAGGTGAACCATGCCAAACGCCGAGAAACAACCCAGCAGAGAGCGCGAGACGGCGCCGCATCGCTATCCGCGCGCCGTGCCAGAGACGATGACGGCGGCCGCGATCGATCAGTTCGGCCCACCGGATGTTCTGACGCCGCATACGCTGCCGGTACCCAAGGTCGGGCAGACCGAGATCGTGATCTCGCTCCACGCCGCCGGCGTCGGGATCTGGGACGCCAAGATCCGCGACGGCACGTGGGCGCCCGAGGGCGTCGAGTTCCCGCTCGTGCTCGGCACCGATGGAGCCGGCATCGTCGTGGCGAAGGGCCCCCGCGCACGGGGCTTCGAGGTCGGCGACCGCGTCTGGGGCTACTCGTACATGAATCCCAAGGGAGGCTTCTACGCCGACTACGTCGTCGTCGAGGCGAGCCACGTCGGTCACGTGCCGCTGCAGCTCGATCTCGTGCACACCGGGATGTCGGTGGTGACCGCGCTGACCGCCCTGCAGGGCCTTGACGATCACCTGCACGTCCGCCGCACCGAGCGCGTGCTGATCTTCGGCGCCTCGGGCGCGGTCGGTACATTCGCGGTCCAGCTCGCGAAGTGGCGCGGCGCGTTCGTGATCGCGACCGCGCGGGACAAGGATGCCCAGGAGCTCGTGCGCCAGCTCGGCGCGGATGCCGTGATCGACCCGCAGACGCCGAGCGGACTGGCGCGCCTCGAGCAGCTCGCGCCGCACGACATCGACGCCGTGCTCGCGCTCACGGGCGGCGTCGAGCTCGAGCGATGTCTCGATCATGTTCGCCGTGGCGGGCGCGTCGCGTATCCCGATGGCGTCGAACCTCGGCCGTCGCATCGTGCGGGTCTCGATGTCATCGCATACGACGCGGCGCCGGGCCCGCGCGAGTACGAGCGGCTCGCGCACGCGTTCCTCGATGCGCACCTCCGGGCGGTGATCTCCGCCGAGTTTCCGCTGGAGCGTGCGGCCGATGCGCATCGCCGCCTCGAGCAAGGGCACGTGCTCGGCAGGATCGGCCTGCTGATCGCCACAGGTCGCTAGGCAGCTGGAGATCACGATGGCCGCCGTCACAGCTCCGAGAGAACAGCCCGCCAGCGAGATGCTGTTCCGCCCGATCCGGGTCGGGCCGTTCACGTTGCCTCACCGGATCGTGATGGCGCCGCTCACGCGCTCGCGCGCACGCACGCCGGGGAACGTGCCGACCGAGCTCAACGCCTGCTACTACGCCCAGCGCGCGTCCGCGGCGCTCATCATCAGCGAGGCGACGCAGGTGTCGATGCAGGGCCAGGGCTATGCGTGGACGCCCGGCATCCACAGCCGCGAGCAGGTCGAAGGCTGGCGCATGATCACCGATGCCGTCCACGACGCCGGCGGTCGCATGTTCATCCAGCTGTGGCATGTGGGCCGGATCTCGCACCCCGCGCTGCAACCTGATCACATGCTGCCCGTCGCGCCGTCGCCGATCACACCGGCCGGCAAGGCGTTCATCGAGAACGAGCTCGGCGAGGGCGAATTGGTGCCGTTCGTGCGACCGCGCGGGCTCGAGCTCGAGGAGCTGCCGTATATCGCGCGCCAGTACGCGCGCGGTGCGCGCAACGCGCAGCTCGCGAACGCGGACGGTGTCGAGGTCCATGGCGCGAACGGCTACCTGCTCGAGCAATTCCTCGAGACGGGCACGAATCGGCGTGGCGACGCGTACGGCGGCTCCGTCGCGCATCGTGCACGCATGCTGCTCGATGTCGTCGAGACCTGCATCGCGGTGTGGGGACCCGAGCGCGTCGGCGTGCGGATCTCGCCGCTGTCGACGTTCAACGACATCCACGACGACAATCCCGAGGAGACATTCGGCTACATCGCCGAGCAGCTCTCGGAGTACAAGCTCGCCTACCTGCACGTGATCAACCCGGCGGCGGCCCAGCTCGAGAACGGCGAGCCGATTCCCGACCGCGCTGAGAAGATGCTCGCGATGATCCGCGACAAGTTCCGCGGCGTGCTGGTGCTCGCCGGCGGCTTCCACCACGACTCGGCCGAGCAGTGGCTGGAGGCCGGCAAGGCCGATGTGATCGCTTTCGGCCGGCTGTTCCTCGCGAATCCTGATCTTCCCGAGCGCTTTCGCCGCCGCGGCAAGCTCAACGAGCCCGATCCGACCACGTTCTATGGTGGCGGTGAGCGCGGCTACACCGACTACCAGAGCCTCGAGCAGGAGGAGGGCGTCAAGCCGAGGTCGACCGTCGACACGTCGTGGCGATGATCTGACTCACGAGGATCTTGTGCGGTGACCGATCGCCGGTGCGCGCTCGGCGAACCGCTCATGGCGTGGCGCCCGGCGTGAACTTGTGCACTCGACCGGGCGGCTCGCCCGAGTCACGGCGCGGAGACCGTGCTGCTGATCGACGACGACGAGAGATCCGAGCGCTCGTCGCGAATGTACGTACCGTCCTCGATCGCCGTGGCTGGCCGCGTGGTCCAGCGGATGCAGTTCCTTCAGGTAGCTCATCTCTTCGAGAGCTGGAGGAAAACACATCATGGCGACCAACAAAGGACCAGGGACGCAGGAGAAGCAGGCCGGCGGTGCACAGCCGCAGGCGACACAGGGGCAACCCCAGGGCACGGCGGCGCAGCAGCCGACAGCGCCGGCTCAGCAGGGCGCGCCCAGGCAGGCGACGACCGCGATAGCGCCGCGCGAAGATCGCGGGCTCGCACGCGGGGGCCTGCCGATGTTCGGACCATTCTCGCTGATGAGGCGTCTGTTCGATGACATGGAACAGCTATGGGGCGGCGCCGGGCGGGAACCGCTGGAGCAGGCGCTCGCTCCATTCATGCCGGCGGTCGACGTCGATCGCCGCGGTGATCGGATCATCGTGCGCGTCGATCTCCCGGGCATGGCGGCGGATGACATTACCGTCACGATCACGGACAATGCGCTGATCGTCGAGGGCGAACGTCGGGTGGAGGCGCGCGAGCGCGGCGTGTACGAGCGCGCGTACGGGAGTTTCCGTCGCGTGATCCCGCTCCCGGAGAACACAGAAGCCGAGAGCGCCGAGGCGCGATTCGAGAACGGCGTGCTCGAGATCTCGGTGCGCGCGCCGGAGCGCCGCGAGCGCGGGCGCAACGTGCAGATCAACAAGCCCGGCGAGCAGGCCAGAACCTCGCGGGAAGCACACTAGGAAGCGTGCCATGCGTAGGACTCGCTCTGCCTGGCGGTGGTGGACGGTGGTGCTCCGGGGCGTTGTTGCGGTGCTGTTCGGGCTGCTCGCCTTGTTCGCTCCGCAGGCCGTGTTCCTGTCGCTCGTCCTGCTGTTCGGGATCTACGCGATCATCGATGGCGCACTCGCGCTGTCGCTCGGATTTCGAGCGGCCGCGTACCCTCGCGGCGCGATGGTCGTGCGAGGTCTGATCTCCGTGGCGGCCGGCTTCGTCGCGCTGTTCTGGCCCGGGATCACCGGCTTCGTGCTGCTCCTCGTCATCGGCGCGTGGGCAGTCACGTCGGGCATCCTCGAGATCGTGATGGCGGTGCGGATGCGCAAGCAGCTCGAGCACGAATGGCTGCTCGGTATCGAGGGTGCCCTCTCGGTCGTGTTCGGCGTGCTGCTGTTCCTGTCACCGCTGGCCGGAGCGATCGTCCTCGGCCTATGGGTGGGTGCGTACGCGCTCGTGATCGGGGGCATGCTGATTGGAACCGGGTTCCGGCTCCGCTCGTACCTCCTCGCGCACCCGCAGGCGGCCGCTGTCGCGGCGGCGTGACCATTCGCGCGCGGTCCGCCCAGCACAGCACGACCTCGTGCGTGCCGTACTGGCAGTCGAGAGCGTCGATGGTCGTGCTCGGCACCTCGCTGGCCCACCGCGTGCGTTCGACGGACCGCGACGCGTACTGCATGTCTTCGGTGTAGTATGCCTTCTCGAGCAGGCGATTCAGATCGATCGACACGGGGTCTCCTTTTGGAGTGACGTGCCTGGAGATGTGCTCCGGCCTCTACTCGACGCGCCGCGGCCTGCCATTTGCAGCCCTCGTTGCCATGACTCAAGCACAATCAACACAGGAGTGTGACCGCCCGCAGGCGCCCGCGATGCCCCGAGAGCCGTTGGCGCCGGTAGCACAGGATCCGGACTTCGAGCTGCGCACGACGCCCGATCAGAAAGTCGGGCTGTCGTCCTTGCTCGAGTACGGCGAGGGTGTCGCGGCGCTCGCTCTGTTCGTGCTCGACCGCCGCGGCAAGATCGTGTGGAGCTACGTCGCGCCGATCGGCATCAACCCCGGCGTTGACGGCATCCTCGATGCGCTCGAGGAGCTCCAAGCTCGAAAGGAAATGATCCATGCCTAGACTTCGCGTTCCCGTGACTGATCGTGATCACGTCAGTGGCCCGGCGCGCGCGTCGGTGACGCTCGTCGAGTACGGCGACTTCCAGTGTCCGTTCTGCGGAGCGGCATACTGGGTGCTGCGCGACCTCGAGGATCGCTTCCGCCGCGATCTCCGGTTCGTCTACCGCCACTTCCCGTTGGCCGAGATCCACCCATACGCGACGATCGCGGCGGAGTCTGCCGAGGCGGCTGGTGCGCAGGGCAAGTTCTGGGACATGCACGACATGCTGTTCCAGAATCAGCCGTACTTCGAGCTCGAGAACCTGATCGGATACGCGAACGCCATCGGTCTCGACATCGGCGCGTTCACGTCGGATCTCGAGACGCACCGCCACATCCCGAAGATCCGCGAGGACTTCATGGGCGGCGTGCGCAGCGGGGTCAACGGCACGCCGACCCTGTTCATCAACGGCGAGCGGTTCGACAACCCGGCGGACGAGGCGCTCCTCACGCGCGCCATCGACGCAGCGCGCCGACACGGCTATGTCGAGGCTTCCCTGTAGACGTCCCGCAGACTCGCACTGGCCAACTCCGCAGCCAACGCGATCGGTTCCTGGTGACGATCGACCCATCGCGCGCGCAACCGACCGGCACAACCAGCACGCGGCCACCGACGATCGGTCACCGGCGTGCGCGCCCGCTGGCCCGCTGGATCAACCCGAGCCCGGACCCGATCGGATCAACGACGGTGTCGTCCTGGTCAACGACCCGGCCAAGACCAGCTACTGGGAGGTCACCACCAGCAACGGTCGGACCGCCGACGTCGCCTGTGTCCGGTACGAGCTCTCAGAGGGGGGGCGCGGCAACGTGCCAGCCCCGCCGAGCCGCCTTGAGCGCGCGCGTCAGCAGCCGGGCCTCGGCGGGAACATCGAACAGCTCGCCGTTGATCAACAGCGAGGGCGTGCCGTTGACGCCGCTGTGCACGCCGCCCATGACGTCCTTGCTGATCCGGTCGCGGTGGCGAACCACCAGCAGGTCGTCCGTGAACGCATCGACGTCGAGGCCGAGCGTGCGGGCGTACCCGACCAGCTCCTCGGATTGCAAGCTGGGCTGGTTCTGGAACAGCGTGTCGTGCACCTCCCAGAACCTGCCCTGGTCGGCCGCTGCCTCGGACGCCTCCGCGGCGATCAGCGCGAGCGGATGGATCTTGGTCAACGGGAAATGCCGGTAGATGAACCGGACATCGTTATCGAACCGTTCCAAGTCGCGCAGGACGTGGAATGCCTGTGCGCAACGCGGACACTGGAAGTCGCCATACTCGACCAGCGTGACCGATGCGCGCGGTGGGCCTCGCTGATGGTCGCGATCGGTCACGGGGACATGCAGCCTAGGCATGGGCTCGCTCTTTTTGTGCCTTCATCCGTGGATCGAGGGCCTCGAGGGCATCGAGGATGCCGTCGGCGCCGGGGTTGATGCCGACCGGCGACATGTAGCTCCACGCGATCAACCCCTCGCGGTCGAGCACGAACAGCGCCCGCGCCGCGGTGCCCTGGTCGTAGTCGTAGGCACCGTAGCGCCGTGAGACGTCGCCCTTCGGCTCGAAGTCGGACAGCAGCGGGAATCGCAGCCGGCGATCCTTCGCATAGGCGATGTGGCACCACGTGTTGTCGACGGAGATACCCAGCAGTTGCGCGCGATGCCTCTGCCACTCGTCGTGCAGTTCATTGTAGAGCGCGAGCTGGTCCCCGCACACCGGGCTCCAGTCCGCGGGATAAAATACCAGCACGATCGGCCGCCCAATGAAGGACGACAGCGCGACGCGCTGGTCGGGGGTGGTACGCAGCTCGAAATCGGGGGCCTTCTGTCCGGCGGCGAGCGGCGCAGTGGGCAACGCGCTCGGCGACAGGCGATCGGGGCCGGTCTGGGTCGGATTCTGGGGTTGCGCTGGGTCCATGACTGCCTCTGTTCGAGTGATGTGATGAAATCAGGGTGCAAGAGCCAGACCGCCGCGCCGCCCGATGTCAGCGCCGCCCGATGTCAGCGCCGTCGGATGTCAGCGCCGTCGGATGTCAGCGCCGCCCGATGACAGCGCGTGAGATGCGCGTGCGCGTGCGCGGCGTCTCGCCGGCGAGTGATCGCGGCGATCAGCCGATCGCAGGATGCCGAGAACTTCTGTACGCCTTCTTCCACCACGTGCCGGGTCACCGCATCCAGATCGATGCCGGCCGTCTTCAGGCCATCGAGCACTGCGCGCGCCTGTCGAAGAGCCCACGCGGGGGACTGGCATGTCCGTCGCACGGATCGCGGGCAGGAGACCTACCATGTCGATCGATCTGAATCCTGTCCTCGAGAAGGCGTTCTTCGTGGAAGAAGTCGAGAATGCCTCCGAGGCGATCGCGCGCGCAGAGCAGAAGTTCGAGCAGGCCACTCACATCGGCGCTCGCGGGTTCGAGATCGTCGTGCCCGCCGAGCCGGACCAGCAGTGGCTGCGCGAGCAGCTCGTCCGGCGGCTCATCTACGTCTGCGAGTCCGAGGGCGTACCGGTGCCGGAGTGCAGCGGCACGGTCGTCGAGCTGTTCGTCGGGTCGCGGTTGTACGCTATTCCCGCCGAGGACGTGGTCCGCTGGGCCAGCCAGGCCCTGAACACGCCGGTCGAGCAGCTCCGCATGCAGTACGGCACGCACGAGGTCGAGACCGCGCTGCGCTGAGTCACACACCTGGCGAGAGTCACGGCCGCAGCAGCCACGGCATCGCGAGCAAGGCCGCGAGCGTGGCGCGGGGCACCACGAGCGTCCCCGGGCGCAGGAAGAGCCCGACACCGACCTCGACACCCGACCGCCGCAGCAGATCGATGCACAACAGCCCGGCGAGCAAGCCGACCGGCAGCAGCCTCGGGCCGATGTCTCCTCAGACCAGCACGGCCTGCAGCGGAAGAGACCCCATAGGGGTCTTCCCTCCCATAGGGGGATTCCCCTGCCATGACGCCCCGCGGTTCATGCGGCGTACGATACCTGGATGCGGTTGTCGACCTGGGTGACGCCGGGCGCCAGCAACGCGGTGCGCTCGGCCTCCTCGCGCTCGGCCCACGATCGCACGGTCCCCTTCAGGATGACCCGGGAACCGTGGACATCGATGGAGATCCGCTGGGCGTCGAGCTGCGCGGTGCGGACCAGCGCCTTCTCGATCTTGTCCTTGAGCTCCGCCGGCACCGGCCGGGTCTTGACCGTGATCAGGTTGGTCACGCCCTTGACCCCCCACAGACGGCGCAGGATGCGCTCGGCATCCTCCTTCTGGAAGTTCCACTCGACCTCGCCGCGGACGGTGATCCAGCCCTTGTCGACGGTGATCTGCAGGTTCTTCCCGACGAGTAGAGTGTCGGCCTCGAGTGCGCGCACCGCAGACGCGGCGATCTCGTCGTCGGTGCGCTCCGCCGACGACGGCAGCTTGATCTCGAGCTCATTGGCGACCGCGACCACACCGCGGACGCGGAGCGCCGCCTCCTCTGCCGCCCATTTCTTGTAGTATGAGTCGATGTGCCCGCTCAGCGTCACGATGCCGTTCTTCACGCTGACCCCGACTTCGTTGGGCTGGACCCGGGAATCCCACTGCAGCTCGGCGAGCACGTCGCGCTGGATCTGTTCGTCGGTCTTGGTCTCGGTCATGAATCCTCCGACGCCGGAGGATGCAAGGCGAGTGCGCATCGCCGGCCGGCCGGGCTCGCGACTTGCCGCGGCGCGGTCCGAGAAGCACGCGCCCGGGCGCGCGTCGCGCGTCCTCGACTCGACCACGGCGAGGGTCGAGCAGTCGAGTACGACGTGCAGCAGAGCGCCAAGGGTCTACACGCGGTCTCGGTGGCGCACGGGAGTATCGCCGACGTCTTCCGCCGCGCCCGCCGGCGCAGGCGCCAGCTCCACACCGCGTCCCTGAGCGGCGTAGACGGTGTCAGAATCCGTCGAAATTTGACGGTCGGGTCAACGTTCCCGTTGGCTGGTCGCACCGCCTGCTCGCCGGGCGAGAGCAGCCGGTTGCCCACTCCCTGGTGATTGCGCTCACGATGATCGTGCTCCATGTACTCCGACACCGCTCGCCGCAGGTGGTTCTCACCAGCGGCACCCAGCTTGCTCAAAGCACTCGGACTGATCGACAGCACGAATCGTTCGGCGATGGAATTCAAATCGGGACTGCGCGCAGGCAGGCGCAGGCACTTCACTCCGGCCGCTGCGAGCACGCCGCGGAACTCGTCGGTGAACAGCGGATCCCGGCGTGAAGCAGGTACCGCTTGCCGATCAGAAAACCGTCCACGCCGTCGGTCAGGTTGCGTGCGACCTGACGCATCCACGCGCCGTACGGTTGCCGCACCACGCCGCCGACCTGCACCCGCCGGGTCTGGAGGTCGATCACGAACAGCACGAGGTAGCGAGCGAGCCCAGTCAGCGTGAGCACCTCGACCGAGAAAAGTCCGCCGCGGCGATCGCACCCAGGTGCGTGCGAAGGAACGGTCCGGCGGCGCGCCGAGCCGTCGTACTTGCGGGCGATCAGCTCGCGGTACCGGCGCAGGAGCGTGTCGGGCGTGACCAGGCCGCCCGGCTGGTGATCGACCTGGCTGTACGACGAGCAACGACAAGCCGCGGGGTGCCCCACGTTCCTGGGGCTGACTTTCGGCACACGACGAGCACGGCGAGACCAGCAACCTGATCTCATCACTTCTCTTGATTCGCGTGATCTGTCGTACGCATCCGGCGCATCCAGTACAGTCCGCCGAGGCGCTCCCGGCGCCGGAAACAAGCGACTGCAGGAGCCTCGCCGACGGTGCCGGGCCAGGCATGCGAAGTCGCATCGTGAACAAGTCCACTGTCGATTATCGAGTCAGTACGCCGTGAACGGAGCGTCCACGTGTTCATGGACGCGGCGCATGGCCGCATTCATCGATCCCGCGGCGGGGGCGCTCGCCCATCCGGATCGATGTCAATACGGGTTTGATATCAACTCTGTTCATCTGGAAGATGTGGGTTTCGACTGACATTGACCCTGTCGTTGGCCCTCGGATAACGTCGCGGCGATGCTCCGTCTGCGCACCTGGCGGCTCAGCGAGCGCCGCGTCGAGAGGTGTTGTGAACGCTCACATCCGGACATCGATCGGAGAGGAGATCCCATGACTGCTCAGCCACGACTTGGACACATGAGAAAAACACGACTCCTGGCGGGTGCGGCTGTCTTGTTCACCGCGGCCATCCTGGTCGGCAGCTCCGGCACCGCGTCGGCCGCCCCGTGCGACATCTACGCGTCGGGGGGAGCGCCGTGCGTGGCCGCGCACAGCACCACGCGGGCGATGTTCGATGCGTACAACGGTCCGCTGTATCAGGTCGTGCGGGCATCGGACAACGCCACCCGGGACATCGGGTTGTTGAGTGCGGGCGGGTTCGCCAACGCCGCCACGCAGGACGCGTTCTGCGCCGGCACCACGTGCAGGATCTCGATCATCTATGACCAGACCGGTCGGCGTAACCACCTCACCCAGGCGCCTCCCGGGGGATTCAACGGACCGGCGGCGGGCGGCTTCGACAACCTGGCCAACGCCACCGCCGCCCCGATCAACATCAGCGGCCATCGAGCCTACGGCGTGTTCGTGGCGCCCGGCACCGGCTACCGGAACAACGCCACCTCGGGCATCGCCACCGGCGGCGCGTCGCAGGGGGTCTACATGGTGGCCGCCGGGGGGCACGTGAACAGCGGCTGCTGCTTCGACTACGGCAACGCGGAGACCAGCTCCCGGGACACCGGCAACGGGCACATGGGCGCGGTCTACTTCGGCACGCTGTGCTGGTTCGGGGGTGTCGTGGCCGGTCAGTGTGTCGGGTCGGGGCCGTGGGTCATGGCCGACCTGGAGAACGGCCTGTTCGCCGGTGCCAACGGCACGAACACCAACAACACCGGCCGCAACAGCACCTTCGTCACCGGGATGTTGAAGATGAACTCGACAACCTACGCGATCAAGGACGGCAATGCGAACTCGGGCGGCCTGAAGACCGACTACAGCGGACCGCTGCCGACCACCACCGGGTACACGCCGCTGCACCTGGAGGGCGCCATCATCCTGGGCATCGGCGGGGACAACAGCAACGGCTCCGCCGGTACCTTCTACGAGGGCGTGATGACCTCCGGTTTCCCGTCGGATGCCACCGAGAACTCGGTGCAGGCCAACATCGTGGCCGCCGGTTACGGCCAGGCCCCTGGCGGCACACGGACCGGCGCGATCGTATCCGGTCTCAACGCTGCCAAGTGCATGGACGACGCCAACGCTGCCGCGACGCCAGGCAACAAGGTACAGATGTTTGATTGCAACGGTATCGCTGCCGCACAGAGCTGGACCGTCAGCAGCAGCGGCATCGGAACCATCACCATCGACGGTGGCTGCCTGGATATCACCGGAAATCGCTCCGCCAACGGCACCCTGATCGAATGGTGGACCTGCAACGGCGGTGCGAACCAGCAGTGGCAGGCGGTCAACGGACAGCTGGTCAATCCCGCCACCGGCAAATGCCTGGACGACTTCCAGAGCAATACCACCAATGGAACACAGCTCGTTCTGTGGGACTGCAACGGCGGGGCGAACCAGCAATGGCGCCTGCCGTAGCCCGGCCTCGGCGACAACTTTGAATTCGGCATCAACGACAAGGCTTGCGGCTTTTGCAAGTTCGCGGCTCGCCACGGAGATGAAGAGATCCTGCCGCTCCTCTGTGGGCTTGATTTCGAGGCCTGTGCAACGCGCGGCATCCGCCTGGAGCGGACGCAAACGTTGGCGGGTGGCGCGAGCCATTGCAATTTCCGGTTCTCGCGTCTCGAGCCCAAGTAAGATACGCGGCGACGGCCGGCGCGGAGGAGAGCCTGGCAAGAACGCGACAGAACCAGCGATGAGCCCACACCCAGTACCGATCGAGTAGGATGCACCTCGCATGGGTCATCTCGATGAGACAGCGTTCACGGCGGCGATCGCCGGCTGCGCGACGTGCGGCGCGAAGAGCTTCGAGATCGCGAGCTGCCTCGATCGCCAGGTGTCGGTGATGCTCGGCGAGGCGAACGACGACGGCCGGTGGACCCACGATGGCGAGAAGTTCATCGACGGCGTGTACCGCGTGACGTGCCTCGGGTGTGGCCGCGACGCGTACGCCAGCCCGGACTGCCCGCGCTGTCACCGCACGGGCGGCCTCGCCGACATCGTCGATGCGCCATCGCGGCTCGCCGTGCCGCGGCGCTGCCCGAGCTGCCAGGGCACCGAGGTGACGGTGATCGGCTTCGCGCCGGCCCGGGTGCGCACCGGCGCGGGCCGTCCGTCTGCACCCGCGCCCGCCGCGCTGCTCGGCGACGCCGGGTTCCACGTCGCCATGATCGCGTGCGATCAGTGCGAGTGGGTGCAGAGCGCCGACGGCTGCCCGCTGTGTGGCGGACCGGGGCCGCTGCGCGAGCGCCCGTAGCGCCCGCGCGTGCCCAGCATCAGCCGACGTGGAAGATCGACCACGCCGAGCCGGAACTTGTTGTTATCGGCTGACTTTCGACACACACCGGGTGCGGTCGCTGCATTGGGAATAGTCGCGCTGGCCGGAGCGTTACCTCGCGATGCTCGGCAACACTCCTCATCGGATCGTCGCAGCGGTCGCCACGGCGGTGGCGCTGGTACTGGTGGGGCTCCATGCACGAGCGTGCAGCGTTCGCCGCGATCCCGTGGCGCCCCCGGTCGCTGCATGTGTCGTCGCACCGGCCCCAGCGGTGGCAGCGATGGCCGCGGCGCCAGGTTGCGCCGAGCCGGCGAGCAGCGCGGCGGCGTCCGAACCGGCCCCGGCGATCCCGGTGTTGACGCAGCCCTGCATCGACGACACGACCGAGCTCCTCGCCGACGGCGATCGCCCGCTGCTGTGCTGGGGCGAGCACTGTCTGGCGGATCCGGGCGACCTGACGTCCACCGTTCCCCGCCCGCCGTCCGCCGCGGAGCCCGTGGATGCGGTCGTGGAGGGGGGCCGGGTATGCACCGGGAGCCGCTGCGATCGCGTCGGCCCTCGGCTGGGCGCGGCGATGGCTGGCATGACCGACCCGACGGTCGCGGCGACTCGCGATCATGCCGTGATCGTCCTCGCGGCCGAGGCCTCCGATGAGTCGCCTCAGTTCGAGGCCTGGAACCGCGCGGCGGACCGGAAGATCGATCTGGGATCGCCGGACGATGACGAAGGCGAGATCGCGAAGGTCACCGTCCTCGGCGATCTCCTGATCGTCACGCGCTCGTGCTTGTCCAAGAATTGCAGCCCGATCTCGCGGATCATCGATGCGCGCGGCCGGCGCCGCGGTGACGCCTCGGAGCCCGAGATGCCGTTCGGACCGGCGCAGGCGACGCAGGCGGCGGTCGTCGCGCTGGATGCCGAACATCGCGTGGCACGGGGCGCGCTCGATGAGGTGGTGATGATCGACCACGGTCGGGTCACAGCCACGGTGAGCCTGTCGGACGACCAGATGGTTCGGCTCGATGACCACACCCTCGCGGTGTTGTGGTGCTCGGGGGGCGACCCGGACACTGCGTGCCACCTGATGCAGCGCCGGGTGGAGGAGCCGGAGTCCGGAAGCCCGAGCGCGGAGATCACCACGGTCGATGACCGTCGCGTGCCGAGGTGTCACCGGGAATAGCTGGTGTGAGGCATCGCTCGAGATGTCTCACGGGAAGATGACCCGGTGTCGGCCGGCCAGCGGGCAATGGCTCGACTCGAGCGGCGTGCCATCGTCGGCCGTGGACTCGAGGATCAATAGACCCTTGGCCCATCTCGCCGCGAGGTCGCAATTCCACAGGTCCCCCTTGCTCGGGCGCCCGTCCTCGCTCGAACCCGCGTCGTCGCTCGGCGGTTTGAGGAGGATGCTCGGCGTGCAGTGCGGGATTCCCGACGGCCCGACGCCGCATACCACGAGCGCCTCGAACTCCGATTCGGCGTGCGCCGAATGCTGGGATGCTGCGTCCCACGTTCGGTAGCCCTCGGTGCTGCTGAGGTCGAGCTGCAGCTCGTGGCCCTGGGCGCGCAAATGACGGGATCGCCATCGACCCGAGCACCGGCGACATCTGGATCGCGGAGTACTACCGTCATCGCCTCGGCCGGTTGCGGCGGATCTGACGGTCGACCCCGACAGGAGGAGAGCCCCGACCCGGGGTTGCTTCCGCGCCGTCTCCGTGGCCTCGCGGACGTGAAGGTCTCGATCCGCGACGAGATGCTTGTCGTGGGCTCGACGACCGGCAGTGGTGCTCCATGCCGTCCGGTCGGGTCTCGCCGGATGGGAGCCTAGAATGTGAACTTCAGAGATCCGACGAATGTATTTCCATCTTTGCTGGAATACTCGTGGCTTATCGTCGTTGATACGTTCTTGGAGATGTCCATCGTCAATGACTCCCCGGTCTTCCACGAATCCTTCTGGAAGCTGAAATCCGCTGTGGCGTCGAGATCCTGGCCCAGGATCTTCATCTTGTAGTCGCCTTCTATCTTCAGTCCCAGGCTGTCTTCGCTGCTGTAGTCAATCGAAAGTTTCGTCGTTAATGGCTCATACTCAATCTCCAATTCCGCTCCGGCGCTTGGTGTGAAATCCCCTTTCTCAACCTTGCCTGCGGTTCTCATCGACAGAGAGATGTTCGGCTCGCCCATTTCTCCAGCCTATCATGAGGTCTCGCCCGGTGTCGCCCAGGAACTAACCCCGGTCGGGTCTCGAGGAAGCAACCCGGCGCCAGTACAGCCACAGCACCCCGGCCAGCGCGACGTCCGTGATCGTGTCCGCCAGGTCGCGGTTTCTGCGCAGCGCGGAGATGCTGGGGAAGTCCGTCGCGAGATCGATCCGGTGTTCGGTGACGGTGGCGATCAGACCGAACGCGGCGTAGCCGGCCAGCAGGACGTAGGCTGAGTGCCGGAATCGCACGTCGTGGATCGCTGCCACGAGCGCGGCACCGATCGCGAGACCTCCGAGCGTGGCCAGGATCTGGACGAGATCGGCATCGAGCAGTCGCAGCTGATGCGGTCCCATCGGGAACGGTCCTCCGAGCGACCAGAGGATCAGCGCGCCGAGGTCCATTGCGATCGCTACCCAGCCCACGGTCCATGCCAGGAGCCCCGCGATCGCCCAGCGGTGGCGTACACGAAGCGCGATGACCGACAGGCTCGCGAGCAGTGCGACGTCGAGCGCGGCGCTCGACAGAAAGATCGCGGCCCGGACCGGCCCGGACAGGCTCGATGCCGACATGTCCCATTGCCGCAGAAGCGCCTGGACCACGAGGGCGATCGCAGCGACGCGCGGGGCCAGGGTGAGCGGTCGCGGCGGGCGATTTGCCGTCGATGCACGTCCGGCCACCGCCAGGCATGCAACCCCGAGCGCCGCGGCAGCCGCGAGCGCGACCCGCGGTATCGACCACGGGACGCCCGGCACGAGTCCGGCGAGCAGGGCCGTGGCGGCAACGCCGTGCCCCCCGGTCAGCGCCGTGACGACGCGCCGTACGCGCCCAGGCGGCGGCGCGAGCTCCCGCAACGCAGCCAGGGCGATGATCGAGCAGGCGATCGCCGCGACGATGGCCGTGCTCGGCGGTACCGAGTTCGTCACGGCGGCCACCAGGACGAGCAGATGCCCCGCGACAGCGGCCGACAGCGCAGGTGCGCTCGCCGGGGACATCGGTTCGGGGCCCGACGCCAACCTCGGCCTCTCCGGCGAAACATCCCGATCGTTCGGCTCTGTCATCGCTTCATCGTCCCTCGTGGACATTTCATGTCAACGTCCCGCCGCCGACCGGAGGTCCCGACCGAGCTACCCGACCGGGAAGAGGCGTCCCGCGCGCGCTCAGCGGGCGCGCTTCACCAGGGCGGTATCTCTGCGGCCCAGGTACATGATCGCCGCCAGGCTGCCGTCAGGGTGGACCTCCGGCGGCGCGACCATGACGGAGCCGTCCCAGGCGGGCTCGCCGCTGCCGACGAAGGCATTCTCGGCAAACCGCCGCGCGCGTCGGCATCGCGATGGGCGATCCCGGGCGCTATCTCCCGGGGCTGCGGAAGAGCAGCGCTGCGCTCGGGCGTCATCGCATGTACGTCGACACCGACGTGTATTCGAGCAGCGAGCGGCGGAATCTGCCGTTCTACGCCGACATCATCCGGCCTCAGGGGATCACGTCGCAGCTCGTGATCGCGATCGACTTCCACGGTCGTCGCCGCGGGACCATCCATCTGTGCCGGCACGGGCCGGTGAGCCGGATCGGCTCGTCGCTCGTCCAGCACCTCCGGCCGATCGTCCCGGCACTGGGGCTGATCGACGCCGCGACCTCGGCAGCGCCGCCGTCGCCGAGGTCAGCGGCGCCGCCGAGCGCACCGCCGAGCCGGACCCTGGGCGCGCGTGAGCAAGAGGTCGCGCAGTTCGCGGCGCGCGGTCTCATGACCCGGGAGATCGCGGCACTGCTCGGGTCCAGCCCGGCCACCGTGCGTAACCAGCTCCACGCGATCGACCGCAAGCTCGACGTATCCAATCGTACCGAGCTCGCCTTCGTGCTCGCGAGTGTCCAGGCGTAGCGGGCGTGCTGGGGCTGGAATGCGGCGACGAAGCGGCTCGCGAGCGATCGGGAAGCGCGTTCGTGGCCCGATCACGGACCGCTGGCCGGGCACCCGCCGGTCTCGAAGCGAGCGCCCCAGCCCTCGCCGCGGATCGCGTGCGCGCGGTCCGCGCCGAGGCGCGTGGCGAGCGCGGCCTCGCTCTGATCGCCGAGCTGGACCCAGGCGCGCGTCAGCCGCTCGAGCGGCGAGGTCTTGCTCGGATCGGCCGGTGGCGCGGCGAGACCCGCGCGCTCCTGGGAGATGCGCTGGAAGATGGCGTTGATGTCCGGACGAACACCTGGAGGAACGCATCCTGCGCGACGTCCTCGACGGTGGCGCGGCCGCGCCCGGCGAGCATGCGCGACGCCAGCGCGAACACGCGCACCTGGTACATCTCGACCAGCGCGCGCGACGCATCGCGATCGCCGGCGATCGCGAGCCGCAGCGTGCGATCGTCGATCTCGCCGGCCTCGAGGCGTCCTGGGGTGCGTGCCACGCCGAGCATCTCGTCGGCCATTTCTCGGACAGCATCGCGATCGGTTCCCCAAAAAACGCCAGATCCTCGATGCGCTCGCGAATCCGCTGGAGTTTCCGGATGCTGACCGGGTGGTCACGCGCGCAGCGCGAACCCGGTGCGCAGGGCGTGGGCCCACTCTGGGCGGCCGTTGCGCTCGGCGCACGCCGCGGCGGACTCCCAGTCGTAGGCGACGCGGTGAAAGCTGACCTCCCAGCCGGGGACGGCGTCCTCGGCGATCGCGTACGACGCGTGCGGGCTGCCGGTCTCGATGTAGTACGTCGCCGGCTGCTCGGGCGGCGCCATCGGGTGATCGGCCTCGTAGGCGGGAAGGCCGACGCTGCCCGGGTTGACGACGGTGCAGCCGCCGGCGGTCCGGACCAGCCGCGGGACGTGGGTGTGGCCGCACGCGATCAGGCGGACCGCTGGAGCGACCGGCCCCGCGGCGCGGGCCGCGACCTCGGCGTGGGTCGCGGGGCGCGGACCGTCGAGCTCGACGGTCTCCAGCATCGGCTCGTCGTCCGAGCGCGGCGTACCGTGGCAGAGCAGGACGTCCGCGCGCGGGGCGAGCGTAGCCGGCAGGCCGCGCAGCCAGTCGCGGTGGCGGGGCTCGGTGTGCGCGAACGCGAACTGATCGGACGGCCCGCCCGGGTGCTCGGCGCAGGCCAGGAGCTGGCGCTCGTGGTTGCCGCGGATCGTCGGCAGGGCGAGCGGCGCGAGCAGGTCGGCGGTCGCGGCCGGCTCGAGCGGCCCCGACAGGATGTCGCCGAGGTTCCAGACCGCGTCGACCCGCTGGCGCGCGATGTGTTCCAGCACGGCGGCGAGCGCCCAGCGATTGCCGTGGATGTCCGAGATCAGCGCGATCCGCATGATCCGACGCTAGCACTGCCGCCGCGTGCGGCGCCGGCACAGCCGCGGCGCCCGGCCACGCGCACACGCCGACCGTCGCGGCACGGCTCGACGAGCACAGCCGCCGAGCGGGGCCAGCCGGTGACAGTCGCGATTCGCATTCGCAAATCGCTTGCGGTCGACCGCACCGAACCGCGCAGTGGTCTGACCGGCGATCGTGCAAGGGCGCGTGATCGCGCATCGAGTCGACGATCGTGGCCATGCGCGGATTGTCGTGAAACGGCGCCGTCGATCGCCTGAAGGAGGTCATGACCGCGTTACAGGCGTCCAGCGACTCCAAGGGAAACCTCACGCGCGACCTCGCGAGCGATGTGCCGTTGCGCCACGTCCACGAAGGCTTCGGTCGAAGCGTCGCGCTGATGATGGGGATCAACGCCTACGAGCGCGGCGTGCCACCGCTCAGGACGGCCTGCGCGGACGTCGAGGCGATCGGCGCGTTGCTCGAGGCCGAGCACGGCTTCACGACGCGGCTGCTACGCGATCGGGAGGTCACCGGCGATCGGTTGCGCGCGCTGCTCATGGACAAGCTTGGCGACGAGCTCGGCAGTCCGCTGAGCGAGCGCGACCGCCTGCTGGTGTACTTCGCGGGCCACGGTCTGTCGCTGCCCGGCGAGCGCGGTCCCGAGGGCCGGCTGCTGCTGGCGGACGCCGATGCCAGCGATCCGGGCACGTTCTTCGCGATGAACGAGCTGCGAAGGCTCCTGAACACGCTGCCGTGTCGCCACGTGCTCGTCGTGCTGGATTGCTGCTTTGCCGGCACCTTCCGGTGGGCGGACCACCTCGGCGACCGCGCCGGGGATGGCCCGGTGTACCGCGAAACGCTCGAGCGCTTCGTCAGGTACCGGGCCTGGCAGGTGCTGGTCTCGGCGAGCGGCGACCAGACCGCGCTGGATGCGACGCTCGGGTTCCACGCGTCGGCCACCGAGACCTCCGAAGCGGTTCATGGCCTGCGCGCGCATCGCATCGAGACCGGCGTGCACTCGCCGTTCGCCGACGCGCTGCTGCGCGGTCTGCGCGGCGCCGCCGACTACACCAGGGACGGGCTGATCGTGGCCACCGAGCTCGAGCTGTTCGTGCGCGATGCCGTCGAGCGCGCGACGCACGCGCGGCAGACGCCACAGCTCTACAAGCTCGAGCCCCACGATCGCGGCGAGTTCGTGTTTCAGGTACCGGGCGCCGTGCTCGATCTCGAGCCGGCTCCGAAGCTCTCGGTCGCCGCGTGCCCCTACCAGGGCCTGCAGCCGTTCACCGCCTCGGAGCGCGAGCGCTTCTTCGGGCGCGCCCGGGCGATCGCGGCGCTGGTGAGCCAGGTCAAGGCCAGGCCGCTCACCGTCGTGCTCGGGTACTCGGGCACGGGAAAGTCCAGCCTGCTCGCCGCTGGCCTCATCCCCGCGCTGCGCGAGACCCCGGGCTGGACGGTGATCGAGGCGCGCCCCGGCGCTGCCCCGTACGAGCAGCTGCGCGACCTGATCCAGGTCGCCGGTCCCGCTGGTCTGGGTGCCGGCGACGGCTTGCTCAAGCGCATCACCGCCTGGCTGGAGGTCCATGGGGCCGATCATCTGTGCCTGGCGATCGACCAGGCGGAGGGGCTCGGGCTGCTGGCCGGCGCCGAGCAACGGACCCGCGTGCTCCGCGAGCTCGCGGTTGCGCTCGAAGCACATGGTGCCCGGTTCCGTGTGGTGCTCACGCTGCGCAGCGAGTTCCATTCGGAGTTTTGCGAATCACCACTGGCGGCACTGTGGCATGACGCGGTGTTCGCCGTGACGGCACCCGCCCACCACGAGCTGCGCGAGATCATCGAAGGACCGGCCCGGCAGTGCGAGCTGTTGTTCGAGCCGATCTCGCTGGTCGACGAGCTGATCGAAGACGTCTTGAAGGCGCCCGGCGGGTTGCCGCTGCTGTCGCTCGCGCTGCGCGAGCTCTATCTGCGTTGCGCCGAGCGCAACCGCGACCGATCGCTGACCGGCGATGACTATCAGCGGATGGAAGGGCTCCCCGGCGCACTCGGGCAGCGCGCCAGCGCGCTCCTGCGCGAGCTCATCGCCGAGGACACCGCGTTCGAGGCGACGGCGCGCCGCGTGTTCCTGCGCATGGTGATCAGCGACGGGCCCAGCTGGTCGCGCCGGCGGGCGCATCGCGACGAGATGATCTATGCCGTCGACGCCGAAACCGATCGGGCGAAGCGGCTGCTGGCGGCGTTCCAGGACGCCCGCCTCGTGGTGCTCGCCGATGACGCATGGGAGCTCGCGCATGACTGGCTGGTTCGCCACTGGCCGACGCTGGCGGAGTGGCGCACGGAGTTCGGGTCCGAGGCGTTCGCGCTGCAATTCGCGCTGGCCGAGGCCGCCCAGCGCTGGCACCGGGAGCGCCGCGCAGCCAACCTGTGGACCGGCGATCGACGGCTGTCCAGCGCTGTGAAGGAGATGCGCGCAACGAGCTCCTGGGTGAACGCACGCGAGCGGTCGTTCATCAAGGCGAGCCTGCGCCGCGGCAGTGTTCGCGTGGTCACTGTCGGGGCGATCGTGATCACAGTCCTCGCCGTCTGGATATTCTACAATCAAGAGGTCGTCGACTACTGCCGGGACTATACGCGCCGGTGGGGTGAGCCCGTGTGCGTCCAGCGCCTGACCGACCGGGAGGCACACGAGCGGGCCATGAGCGTGAAGCTGGTGAGCCGAGGCCTTCGTGGTCATGTGTTCCACGTCGAGCTCGTATATCGCGGTGAGGATCTTGCGAATGTGAACCACCATGTCTTCGGCTTCATTCCCGAGTTGCCCATTCGCTGGAAGGACAAGGGCGAGCGCATGCCGTGTCAGTGGGACTTTGCTTATGATTCGGTCACGGATGCGGTGTCGTCCGAGACAGGCCGAGATCGCTGGGGACGCGTCGTGTATCGCCTGAATTACCTCGGCGGTTCAAGGGATCACGTGAAGGCCGAGTATCTCGATGAGAACGACGACACCGCCGCGATCGCGCGCGGCGACGCAGAACGTGTGGAGTTCATCCGGTCCACGGACGGCCGCGATGCCGAGGTGCACTACACCCGCAGTCACGGTGCGCCTGCCCGGCGCGAGGACGGGGTGTCCATCGTGAAGATCGATGAACAACCGCACCTGATCAAGGTCAGCTTCTTCGACGGAAACGGCAAGCCGGTGAAGAACAGGCATGGCGTTGCGGGTAGACGCGGGACGTTCGATGCACGGGGCAATCCGGTGGAGATTGCTCTCCTCGACGAAGCGGGGATGCCGACACGCGGGAGCGATGGCTTCGCCGCCAGTCGCCGGAGGTTCGATGAGCAGGGCAACAAGACGGACGTCGCGTTCGTGGACGAAGCGGGGATGCCTACGCTGGCCAAGGGCTGCATCGCTGGTATCCACTCGACGTTCGATGCGCAGGGCCGTGAGATCGAGCGCATGATGCTCGACGTGGCCGGTAAGCCGACCCGGCTCAAGGGAGGAGGATACGCCGGCTATCGTTCGACGTTCGATACGCGTGGCCATGAGACCGAGGTCATGTACTTCGACGCCGCCGGCAAGAGTACGCGGAACCAGGACGGCTATGCCGGCTATCGCTCGACGTTCGATGCGCGGGGCAACGAGATCGAGCACGCATACCTCGACGAGGCCGGCCGGCCGACGCGGTGCAAGGACGGCTACGCCAGCTATCGCTCGACGTTCGATGCGCGGGGCAACGAGACCGAGCGCGCGTACTTCGACGAGGCGGGCCGGCCGACGCAGCACAGGGACGGCTATGCGGGCTATCGCTCGACGTTCGATGCGCGGGGCAACGAGATCGAGCGCGCGTACTTCGATGAGACGCACAGGCTCGCGCGGTGCAGGGATGGCCATGCGAGCTACCGCTCGACGTTCGATGCGCGGGACAACGAGATCGAGCGCGCGTACTTCGACGCGGCGGGCCGGCCGACGCGGCACAACGACGGCCACGCGAGCTACCGGTCGACGTTCGACGACCGCAACCACCAGACCGAGCGGGCGTACTTCGACGAGGCGGGCAAGCCGGCGCGGCACAAGGACGGCTACGCGAGCTATCGCTCGACGTTCGATGCCCGGGACAACGAGACCGAGCGCGTGTACTTCGATGCGGCGGGCAAGCCGACGCGGACTGGCGACGGGTATGCCGGGTATCGCGCGACGTTCGATGCGCGGGACAACGAGACCGGGCGGGCGTACTTCGACGAGGCGGGCCAGCCGACGCGGCACAGGGCGGGCTACGCGGGCTATCGCGTGATCCTGGATGCCCGCGACACCGAGATCGAGCGCACCTACCTCGATGAGGCCGGCAAGCCGACGCGTCACCAGGAGGGCTATGCCACCGTTCGCTCGACCCGGGATGCGCATGACCACGAGACCCAGCGTACGTACCTCGATGAGCTGGGCAGGCCGACCCGGAACAAGGACGGTGTTGCCGGCCAGCGCTCGACCTTCGATGCCTACGGCAACGAGACCGACCGCGTGTACATCGACGAGGCCGGCAAGACCATCCGCACCCGGCAGGGCGTTGCCGGCTACCGCTCGATCTTCGACGCCGGCGGCAACGAGATCGAGCGCACGGACCTCGACGAGGTGGGCAAGCCGCTCCGGCGCACCAAACCGGCTACGGCGCGACGCTGACCTGATCGAGATTCGGCCAGGCTATCGCACGCTGCTGCCGCGGTAGATGTCGTCGACGATCAGATCGACCTCCAGCGATTCCACCGAGACCCGCCCGCCGGCGATCGCGACGCGCGTGATCCACGCACCGTCCGGGTGCCGGCTGTGGACGGTGATCCGGCGTTCGCGGTGCGAGACGATGATGCAGTCGCGAAGGCTTGGAATTGCCCGGTAGCACTCGAGCTTGGCGCCGGTATCGTAATCCTCGGAGGAGTCGCTCGTGACCTCGAGGAGCACCATCGGGTTCACGGCGGTGGCCCTCGGGCTCGGCTCGTGCTGCTGCAGCCCCCCGCAGATCACCGAGCCATCCGGGAAGGTGGCAAGCCCCACGGCCTCCACGTAGATCCGCAGGTCCGAGGTGTGCGGGCGACAGGGGCGGTCTCCGATCGCGTTGCCGAGCGCGCGGAGCACCTGCGCCGCGAGCGCGGAGTGATCCTCGGAGCCGCCGGCCATCGCATAGATCTCACCGTCGAGGAACTCGTGCTTGGTGCTGGACTCCAGCTCCAGGGCGACGTAGTCCGCGTAGGTGTAGCGATGGTGTCCGCGGGCGAGGCCCATGACACTTCTTACCATGGCTCCGCGGCTCGACGGCCCGCAGCCCGCGGTCAGAACAGCCGGCCCTGCGGGCTGCCGGGGCCGCCGGACGGCGCCTTGCTCGGTGCGACCAGGCCCATGTGGGCAAAGCCGGCGGCGGTGGCGACCCGGCCGCGCGGCGTGCGCGCGATGAAGCCGACCTGGAGCAGGAACGGCTCGACGACCTCCTCCAGCGTGCCGCGCTCCTCGGACAGCGACGCGGCGACCGCCTCGATCCCGACCGGGCCGCCGTCGAACCGCTCGCAGATCACCGACAGGTAGCCGCGGTCGAGCGCGTCGAGCCCGGCGTGGTCGACCGCGAGCCGGTCGAGCGACGACGACGCGATGTCGCCGTCGATCGCGCCGTCGCGCTCCACGGTCGCGAAGTCGCGGACCCGGCGCAGCAGGCGGTTGGCGATCCGCGGCGTGCCGCGCGACCGGCGCGCGATCTCGGTGGCGCCGTCGTCGTCGATCGGAACCCCGATCAGCAGCGCCGAGCGCTTGACGATCGCCTTCATGTCGGGGAGGTCGTAGTAGCGCAGCTGCCAGTGGAACCCGAAGCGGTCGAGCAGCGGCGCGGACAGAAGGCCCATCCGCGTGGTCGCGCCGAGCAGCGTGAACCGCGGCAGCTGCATGGTCACCGCCTTGGCGTGCGGACCCTCGCCGATGAACAGATCGAACCGGAAGTCCTCCATCGCCGGGTACAGGTTCTCCTCGACGACCGGCGCGAGGCGGTGGATCTCGTCGATGAACAGCGCGTCGTTCTCGCCGAGCGAGGTCAAGAGCGACGCGAGCATGCCCTTGTGATCGATCGCGGGGCCGCTCGACACGTGGAGGTTGACGCCGAGCTCGTTGGCGATCACGTGGGCGAGCGTGGTCTTGCCCAGGCCGGGCGGGCCGGCGAACAGGAAGTGATCGAGCGCCCAGCCGTTCTGCTTGGCGGCGGCGACCGAGATCTTGAGGTTGTCGATCAGCTCGCGCTGGCCGATGTAATCGTCGAACGTGCGCGGCCGCAGCGCTGCCTGCCAGGCCTTCTCGCCGCCCCGCTCGGCGGCGGCGATCTCGCGGGCCGCGTCGGGTGGCTCGCCGGGCGGGTCGATATGTTTCTTGCGGGGCACGCGGGGTCCTTTGCGCTACCGGGGCATATTACGCAGCGCCTGGCGCAGCAGCGACTCCAGCGACGCGTTGTCGCCGACCTCCAGATCGCTCACCGCGGCCTCGGCCTCGGCCGGCCGCCAGCCCATCGAGACGAGCGCGGTCATGACCTCGGCGACCAGCGGGCTGCGCAGCGGCGCTCCGGACCGCGGCCGCGCCGCGCCCGCCGGGATCGCGACCGGCCGGACGCCGCCGTCGGCATTCCACGACAGCAGCAGCAGCTCGCACTTGTCGTGGAGCTCGACGACCAAGAGCTCGGCGGTCTTCTTGCCGATGCCCTTGATCCGGGTGAGCCCGGCGACGTCCTCTCGCGCGATCAGGCTCGCGATGTCGCGCGGGCTGGACCCCGACAGGATCGCGATCGCGGTGCTCGGACCGACGTTCTTGACCGTGATCAGGAGGTCGAACAGGGCGCGCTCCTGCGGATCGATGAAGCCGAACAGCGCGATCTCGGTCTCGCGGACCTGGGTGAACACGCGCAGCACGACGCGCTCGCCGTGCGCCGGCAGCGCCGCCAGGGTGTACGCCGAGCAGGTGACCTCGTAGCCGACCCCGCCGCAGTCGACCACGACCTGCTCGCCGTCGCGGACCAGCGCGCCCTCGAGCCGCGCGATCACGGCCGCACCACCGCCGGCACGAACCGGACCGCGGTCGGCCGCAGCCGCCGCCCGTGGGTGATCGCGACCGCCAGCGCGTCGGTCGCGTCGGCGCGCGGCAGGCTGCGCAGGCCGATCAGCGCCTGCACCATCCGCGCGATCTGGGTCTTGTCGGCCCGCCCCGATCCCGACACCGCCTTCTTGACCAGCGCGGGCGCGTACGACGCCACCGCCAGCCCGGCGAGGCCGACGACAGCGAGCGCCATGCCGCGGGCCTGGGCGAGCGCGATCGCCGAGCGCGGGTTCTGGTGGCTGAACACGTCCTCGATCGCGACGATGTCCGGCCGGAGCTCCGCGAGCACCTCGCGCAGCCCGCGCGCCAGCTCTCCCAGCCGGTCCTCCATGGCGCGATCCTCGGGCGCGGTCAGCAGGCCGCACTCGACGTACGCCAGCTCGCCGCCGCGCTGGTCGATCACGCCGTAGCCGCACACGCGGCTGCCCGGGTCGAGGCCGAGGATCCTCACCGATCGACCCTACTCCAGGGGTCCGACAGGGGCCGGTTTTCGGCGGGCGGGCGGATCCGCTCGAGATCCTACCGGCAGGGGAATACGACCCGACCCGTCGGTCGGGCCGCCGGTGGGGCAATCCTGCGCGGATCGCGCGCAGCGTGCGGGAGGAATGCAGCGCGAAACCTGCGCAGCGTGACGCGGCGCGAATGGGGAACATGAATCATGACGTGCGGTTGGTCATTCACGTGCGCACCGGTCGGGGCAGGAAGGTGTACACATTGCTTCACCCCGACTTTGTAATTTCGTGGCGTGGCCCGTGCTACCTGGAGATCGACGATGTCAGATCCGGCCGTGCATGACCTCGCGCACCCCCCCAACGCAACGGCTCACGCGTCCTTGAGCACCGGCCCCGGCGTGCGGCGCGGGGCGCGATGGGGCTGGTGGGTGGTCGCCGTGATCGCGATCGGCGCGATGGCGTGGTACCTGCGGTCGCGCCACTCCGAGCGGTCGGCGTCGCTGGCCGGTGGGCC
>JADMIO010897359.1_pt1 | contig 44152 bp, 46 predicted proteins | sample 8958161 | NCBI WGS metagenome assembly JADMIO01 (sample SAMN16585339, study PRJNA669376) | soil metagenome | isolation source: Crop rotation soil | place: USA: Cullars Rotation, Alabama | collected 2011
GCCGCGACTTCAAGTCACGTGAATTCCAAGCTTCGGATCCCACTGTGCTGGAAAGCCGATACAGGGTGGATCAGGCTCAACCGCCACGCATGCAGGGCCTGGCGCGGCATCCCCTCGTGCGCCTCTCCATAGGTCGGGTCACCGATGAGGGGATGGCCCACGGCGGCGAAGTGGACGCGGATCTGATGGGTGCGGCCGGTCACGAGCTCGCAACGCACGAGCGAATGATCCGCATTCGATTCGAGCACTTCATAGCGTGTCTCGCTCGCCTGCCCGCTCAGCGTGACGATGACCAGACGGCGATCTTCCGGGCTGCGCGCCAGCGGCAGCGAGATCGCGCCGCTGCGAGGATTCGGTGTGCCGCGCACGATCGCCAGGTACTCCTTCGTGACGCGCCCCGCTTCGCCGTCGCGCTGCACCCGCGCATGAACCTCCGGCGTCAACGCGACGAGCACGAGGCCCGAGGTGTTCTTATCGAGCCTGGTGATGATGCTCGGCAGAATCCCGTCGCGGCCGCGCACGCGCCACAGCACACCATTCAGCAGCGTGCCAGTGGCATTGCGATAGGTGGGATGCACCACCATGCCCGGCGGCTTGTTGACGACGATGAGCGAGTCGTCTTGGTAGAGGACGGCGAGGTCGAGCGCCTCCGGCTCAGGTCGGCGGCGTTCTCGCTGGCGCATGCCATTTTCGCGAGATTGGATCGCCGCGGGCTTTTCAGGCATCTTGTAGGGTATGGCTCTTTTCAACAGCGCGCTCAAGCTTCGCCTTCCCGAATCGGACGCGGCCCTTCCCGGGCGAGACACGCCGATGCCGGTGCCCGACAAACATTTCGTCAACGGTCATCCGCTGAAGCCGCCGTTTCCGGCCGGTCTCGAGCAGGCCGTCTTCGGCATGGGCTGCTTCTGGGGCGTCGAGCGCAAGTTCTGGCAGGCGCCCGGCGTCTACACGACCGCGGTGGGATACGCCGGTGGCTACACGCCCAACGCCAACTATAAGGAAGTGTGCTCCGGAATGACCGGGCACACTGAAGTCGTGCTCGTGGTGTTCGACCCGAAGCAGACCTCGTACGAGCAGATGCTGAAAATCTTCTGGGAGAATCACGACCCGACGCAGGGGATGCGACAGGGCAACGACACTGGCACGCAGTACCGGTCGGCGATCTACACCTATTCGCCGGAGCAGCAGGCGGCGGCCGAAGCGTCGCGTGCCGCATTCCAGGACAGCCTGACGGCGGCGGGTTACGGCCGCATCACCACAGAGATCGTGCAAGCGCCGCCGTTCTACTACGCCGAGGACTACCACCAGCAATATCTTGCGAAGAATCCTGGCGGCTACTGCGGCGTGGGTGGTACTGGAGTCTCCTGTCCGGTGGGCATCTCGCGATAGCTCAACCGTTATAATCAACCGGCATGAGCAGAGTTGTTTATACGAACACGCCCTCGAGGGCGGATCAGGAATCGCTGCGCGAATCAGGCGGTGTCCGCCTGGTGAGCGAGCAGGAGGAAGGGGCGGGCGTCAACGCGCTGCCCGACGGCGTGTACGGTTACACGTATTCGCCGGGGCTGCCGAACGCACCGCTCTTCATCACGCGCCGGTTTCGCAGCTATGAGATCCACAAGGTATCAGGCGAGGTCTTCATCGTCGGCTTCGTGAGCGCGGAGGCCGCGCGCGATCTCGAGTCGGCGGCACACGATGTCACGGTGCAGTTGCGGCCGGAGCCGGATGCCGAGACGTCGGTGCTGGTGAAGATCCCCTATTCACGCATTCACACGCATCGGCAGTACGCGGCGCCGAATCAGCAGGGATTCACGGTGACGGTGCGGCCTCACTTGCCGGGGGCGGCAGGTCCTTTCTCGGCGGGGCGCGCCGGATCGCTCGACCACTCCGACCAGGATCCCGGATAGAGCGGCGTTCCCTTCAGGCCTGCGTGTTCCATCGCGAGCAGGTTCTGACAGGCGGTGACGCCGGAGCCGCAATACATCACAGCCTGATCAGGGCGCCTCGCGCCGAGCAGCGACTGAAACTTCTCGCGCAGGGTTTCCACCGGCAGCATCGTGCCGTCGTCCGCCAGATTCAATTTGTAGAAGTGGCTCACGGCGCCGGCGATGTGGCCGGCGCTGCGATCGAGCGGCTCTGACTGGCCCTCGTATCGCTCGGGCGCGCGTGCGTCGATGAGCATCGCCGATCGATCGCGAACGATCGCTTCGACGTCCGTCACGTTGCGCCGCATCTCCGGTCGCAGCTTCAGTGCGAACTCGGCGCGCGGCCGGGTCTCGTCGCCCGAGCGCGTCGGCCGTCCTTCGCGTGTCCACTTCGCCCAGCCGCCGTCGAGCACCGCTGCGGCATCGTGGCCCGCGTAACGCAGCATCCACCACATACGGCTCGCGTAAGTTCCCGCATCCTGGTCGTACATGACGACCTGGGTGCCGGGTCCGATGCCGAGACGTCCAAAGGTCGCCGCCAGCTGATCAGCAGGGGGAATCGGATGACGTCCGTTGGTGCCGGTAGGCGGCGATGACAGGTCGTGAGAGAGGCTGGCGTAGACCGCGCCCGGTATGTGCGAGGCGCGGTACTGGTCGCGGCCCCAGTCGCTGTTCTTGAGGTCGTAGCGACAGTCCACGGTGACCCAGGAGCTGTCGAGGTGAGCGGCGAGTGCGTCGGTGGAAATCAGCGTCGTGAACACGGTGAATTAGCTTATCGCGTTACGTGGTCCTGCCATTGCACGCGAGTGCGAGGCAGGAGCAACTCATGAACGCACGTGTAGCGGCGATAGCGGTCCTTCTATTGATGAGCCTTGCGTGCCAGCCCCGCGGCCCGATCATCGGCGCGTCGAAGCCCCCGAGTGTCGGCGGCACGATCGCAGGAGTGGTGACGACGGCGAACGGCGCGACCGCGTTGAGCGCGCGGAAGGTGACGGCGATCAACGCCGACACCGGCGCGCGATTCGAAGCGTCCACCTCGACGAACGGTGGCTATACGATTCAGGTGCCGAAGGGAAAATACCGGCTGGAGGTCGAGCTGCACGAGGGCGAGACGCTCGCGTCTGATCCGGGGTCGACCGACATCAACGTTGGCGATCTCGACGCGCGGCGCGATTTCGCGGTGACCGTCACCGCGAGGCGGTAGCTGGGTTGCTAGGTAGCTGGGTGGGTTGGGCCTTCCCCAGCAACATAGCTACCCAGCTCACCTAGCTACCCCTGAAAGTTCTCGAGCGCGGCGATGCGCGCTTCGAGCGGCGGATGGGTGGAGAAGAACACCATCCATCCCTTGGTCCCGTTGATCTTCAGCGTTGCCAGCGCCGGGTGCTGCGCGTCCACCAGCTCTTTGTTCGCGGCGAGGCGGCGCAGCGCACCGATCATCCGGTCGCGGCCGGCGAACATCGCACCGCCGCGATCGGCGCGGAACTCGCGCTGCCGCGAGAACCACGCGGTGACGAGCGATCCGAGGATGCCCAGGCCGATCTGCAGCACCATGATCACCATCCACTGCATCATGTAGGAGTTGCCGCGGGAGTCGTCGCGCGAATTGCCGCGCACCACGAAAAATGCGATGACCCGCGCGAGAAACATCACCACCGCGTTGATCACGCCCTGCAGCAAGGTCATCGTCACCATGTCGCCGTTGGCGATGTGGGCGACTTCGTGGGCGAGCACCCCTCGACTTCTTCGTGGCGCATGGCGCGCATCAGTCCTGACGACACCGCGACCAGGCTTCGGCTCTTGCTCGGTCCGGTGGCGAAGGCGTTGACCTCGGGCGAATCGTAGATGCCGACCTCGGGCATCGGCAGGTGCGCCGCCTGCGTCAGCCGCGCCACCGTCGCGTAGAGCCAATCCGCATCAGAGTTTCCCGACCGGCCGTCGACCAGCTGCACGCCCGTGGCGCGCTTGGCGATGAAGCGCGACATCTGCAGCGAGATGAACGCGCCGCCCATGCCCCAGACGAGGCAGAAGATCGCCAGCGACTGGATATCCAGTCCGCCCGGCCCGACGTAGCCGCTGCCCACGCCGAGGATGCTGAGGACAATCGTCAGCATCAGGACGATGGCGAGGTTGGTTAAAAGGAATAGAAAAATGCGTTTTCCCATGGGTTGAGCGTATCACCTCGCCAGATCTGAGTGTGTCCTTCACTGGGGTCTGACCCCCGTCCTACAGAGACAATTGTCAGCCATTCAATCAGACGCTTCTTGCATTGCGCGAGGTTCAATCCATATATTGCGGTGATGACAATGTGGCTGCCGAATCTCGAGGGACGGGGCGCCCCGAAGTACCGGGCCATTGCCGATGCGATCGACGAGGACGTCAAGAACGGCGCGCTGCGCCCGGGCGCGCGGCTTCCTCCGCACCGCGACCTGGCCGATCACCTGGGCGTGACGGTGACGACGATTACCCGCGCCTACACCGAAGCGGCGCGCCGTGGACTGACCTCGGGTCACGTCGGGCGCGGCACGTTCATCCGCGGTGCCGAGACGGACGATCGCGAAGACGGCCCGATCGATCTCAGCCTCAACGTGCTGATGCCCGACAAGGAAGTGGCGGTGCTCGAGTCGCGGCTGTTCCAGCGCCGCGTGCTGCCGTGGACGCAGCTGCTTGGCTACGTGCGTCCTCCCGGCCACCTGCGTCACCGGCAGGCGATGGCGGCCTGGCTGGCGCAGCTCGGCGTGCGCGTCAGCCCCGAGCATGTCGCGCTGACCGCCGGGGCGCAGCACGCGATGGCCACGGTGTTTTCGGCGATCACCAAGCCGGGCGAGACGATCCTCGTCGAGGATCTGACCTACTCCGGCATGAAGCGGCTCGCCGACCACCTGCACCTCAAGGTACGCGGCGTGTCGATGGACGCCGAAGGCCTGCGCCCCGAGGCGCTCGACGCCGCCTGCCGCACCGGCCGCTCGCGCGTGCTCTATTGCATGCCGCGGCTGCAGAATCCGACCTCCGCGATCATGAGCGAGCGCCGCCGCCGGCAGATTGCCGCGCTGGTCACGAAGTACCGGCTGCTGGTGGTCGAGGACGACACCTACGGCTTCCACTCGCCCGAGCGCGCGCCGCTGATGACGCTGATCCCGGATCGCACGATCTTCCTGACCAGCATGTCGAAGAGCCTGTTTCCGGGGATGCGGCTGGGATGCGCGGTCGCGGCACCGGCGATTCTCGAGAAGATCACCGAAGCGATCTGGGCGACGATGATCATGCCGTCGCCGATTGGCGCGGACCTGCTGTGCGGCTGGATCGAGGACGGCACCGCCGCGCGCATCGCCGAGTGGAAGCGTCACGAGACGGCGGCGCGTCACGAGGTGGCGCATCGCATTCTCGGCGCAGAGCGGTTGCAGACGCATCCGTCGAGTCCGCACATCTGGATGCACCTGCCGGCGCGATGGTCGTCAGATGCATTCGTCGCCGCCGCGCGCGCACGCGGCGTCATCCTCAACGGATCGGCGGAATTTGCGGCGGGCGATCTCGAGCCGCGAGGCGTCCGCCTGTGCCTCGGCACGCCGCGCACAAGAGCCGGTCTGGAACAGGCACTCACGCGCGTGTCGGAAGCACTGCACGACCGCGTCCCCGCGGCTCGGGCGGTGGTTTAGCGAAGCCGCTCCGCCAGCCGATGCAGGAAGAGTCCGACGTCGGTGACGACGCCTACCGTTTGCTGTGACCCGCGGTCGCTCAGCTTGGTGACGACCGCGGGGTTGATGTCCACGCACACCACCCGCACCCAGGACGGCAGCATGTTGCCGACGCCGATGCTGTGCAGCATCGACGAGAGCATCAGCACGAGCTGCACGTTGTTCGAGAGCGCTTTCGCGTAGAGCTCCTGCGCTTCGACCAGGTCCATCACCGTGTCGGGCAGCGGACCGTCATCGCGAATGCTGCCGGCGAGCACGTATTCCACGCCGTGCTTGACCGCCTCGTACATCACGCCCGACTTCAACACCCCGCTCTCGACCGCCGGCTTGATGCCGCCGGCGCGATTGATCGTGTTGATTGCCGCCATGTGATTGCGGTGGCCCTGCTCGACGGGGGCGCCCGCCGCCAGGTCGATCCCGAGCGACGTCCCCGACAACGCGAACTCGACGTCGTGCACGGCGAGCGCGTTGCCCGCGAGTATGAGATCCACGTAGCCGAGGCGAATCAGCTCGGAGAAATGCTCCACGCCGCCGGTGTGCACCACGACCGGCCCGGCAACGACGGCGATGCGGCCGCCTGACTCCTTGACCTGCTTCATCATCGCGGCGATGCGCGAGACGCTGCCTTCGACCCGCCGCTCGGACGAGACGTCATTGCTCATGAACGCGAAGCCGAGGCGGTCGCGCTCCCTGAACTCCGGCGTCACACGGATGCCGTCGTGACCGCAGATCACCGGCTCGCCGGCGCGCACGTCACGCAGCTTGCGGCACGCCGCGCGGTTGCCCGACGCGATGATCACGGCGTCCATCCGCTGGTTCTCGACTTCGATCCAGCGGCCGCCCAGCCGCACGTGCGTGCGGTGATTGGTGGTCGAATAAAAATCGTCGGGGACGCAGCGGTCTTTTTCCGCCGGGCGCATCAGCGCGTCGCGCTCGCGCATCGGGTGCGCGCCAAAGCCGGTGAGCTGCTGCAGGATCTCGTCGAGCGTCGCGGTGTCGGCGGCGGTGATCCGCATCTCGATCCGCGAGGCATCGTCGTTGGTGCGGCCGATGTCGAAGTCGAGGATTTCGTAGGAGGCCTTGAACTCGATGATCTTGTCGAAGATCGCGGAGAGAAGGCCCGAGTCGATCAGATGGCCTTCGGCCTCGATGGTGTCGCTCGCGGGCATCCGGACATTCTACGACGCCCGGATCTCGGTGACGTGCAGATACGTGCCGCGCTCGACCAGCGATTTGGCCGTTGCTTCGTCGATCTTCCACTGGCGGATGGCGGTTTCCGCGTCGGGCGCCGGACGCACCAGGCCAATCAAGGTGACGCGCTGACCGGGCGCCACGCCCGCGCCGTCCGTTCGCTTGACGTCCGGATCGAGCACGACGAACGCGCGCTCGCCCGCCGACGTGCCAATCCAGAACGTCCGCGGGCTGGTGACCTCGCGCACTTCCACCGACTCCAGCGAGGCTTGCCGCCCGACCGCATTGGTCGCCACCAGCTCCGCCAGCGTCGTCAACGGTGCGGCCACCGCGCGGGGAACCGCGGTGCCGCTCGTGCCTGTCGTCGCCCGCTCAATCGGCGGCGGACCGACGCGCCACAATGCGACCATGGCGAGGCCCGCCACGACGAGCCCCGGAATGCCAAGCCGAACCGCATGACGTCTGGCCATCGACACGCCTCCAGCCGCACACGCGTGCAACCGATTCGCCAACTGGACCTCGACCGTTTCTATCAACTCCCAATTCCCAACCACCAACTCCCAAGAGGGAACTCCCAATTGGGCGTTGGTCATTGGGAGTTGGGAGTTGGTTCAAAGCGATATCCGACGCCGCGGACAGTTTTTAGAAATTGCGGGGACGCGGGGCGGTCTTCGATATAGCGGCGCAGGCGGACGATGAAGTTGTCGATCGCGCGGGTGTCGGTGCTCTCGTGCAGATCCCACACCTCTTCGAGAATCGCCCGGCGCGATACGGGCTGGCCCGCTTTCTTCACCAGGTAGCGCAGCAGCTCGCACTCCATCACCGTGAGCTGGTGTGACTTGCCGTTGGCGCGCACTTCCATCGCGGTGAAGTCGATCGTGCGGCCGGCAAACGTGAAGGTGTCGCCTTCGTTCCACCGCCGGCGGCGCAGCAGTCCGCGCACCCGGGCGACGAGGATCGACAGCTCGAACGGCTTCGGCAGGTAGTCGTCCGCGCCCGCCTCGAATCCGCGCAAGACATCGGCGGCACCTGCGCGCGCGGTCAGCATCAGGATCGGGACGTACTGCCCGGCGGCGCGCAGCTCGGTGGCGACGGTGAAGCCGTCCTTCCCCGGCAGCATCACGTCGAGGATCACGACGTCGAACTTCTCCCGATCGTCGAGCAGCAGCGTCAGCGCGCGCTCGCCATCGCCGGCAATCGACGCTTCATGGCCGTCTGCTTCGAGGTTGTAGCGAAGACCGTCGGCGATGTGCTCTTCGTCTTCGACGATGAGGATCCGGCTCATGACGCGAGGCGGGGGAGCTCGAGCGTGAAGGTCGCGCCGCGTCCTTCGCCCTCGCTCTGCGCAAACACGCGGCCGCCGTGGGCCTTGGCGATCGACTTGACGATGTAGAGCCCAAGGCCCGAGCCCTTCACCTGCTTCAGCCCGCGCGTCTGCACGCGGTAGAAGCGCCGGAAGATCCGCTTGAGTTGCTTGTGCGGAATGCCGACGCCGCGGTCCTGGACGCGCACCCAGATTGTGTCGGGTGATGGCGCGGCAACCGAGACGACGACGCGCGGAACATCGGTCGAATACTTGACCGCGTTATCGAGCAGGTTGGTGACGACCATGCGCAGTTCTTCGGCGTCGCCGCGGACGGCGAGCGCACCGGCATCATGGGCTTCGAAGGCGATCGCGTTGTCGCGCAGGTGGTGCCTGAGCACCGCGAGGTCAACGCACTCGCGGGTGAGCGCCGCCATGTCGACGGTGCTGCGCGCGACGATCTTGGCTTTCTGTCCGACCGCGCCGGCCTTCAGCACCTGCTCGACGGTGTGCTGCAGCCGGTCGGCGTCGGCGAGCATGATCTCGTAGAACTGGGTGCGTTGCGCCTCGTCGACCGAGCGCGTCTGCAGCGTCTGCAGATAGAGCTTGATCGAGGCGATCGGCGTCTTCAGCTCGTGGGTGACGGCGTTGATGAAGGTGTCGTGATCCTCGTTGCGCTTGATCTCGAGCACGAGGAACACCGTGTAGATGATCAGCCCCGCGATGATCAGGGCGAACGAAATGATGCCGAGGACGAGAGCGGTGGCGCGGCCGGTATTGGTGACGATCCAGCCGATGTTCAGCGAGACCGCGGCCGCCACCAGCAGCACGCAGAGTGCGACGAAAAAGGCAATCGCCTTCTGACGGCGAGTCACGAAGGCGATTATAGGCTCTTGGCTTTCGGCGCTGGGCTCTCCGCCCAGCGGCGGCTACGCGACCGCTTCTTCTTCGAGTACCGGGCGGTCGTTCTCTTCGTAGGGGACGGCCTGGGCAATCTTGGCCAGCTTGATGTCCCACGCCAGGCCGAGCGCCTTGAGCGTGCTGATGAAGATCCAGTTCACGTCGAGCTCGTACCAGGCGAGGCCGTGGCGCGCCGAAGTCGGATGCGCGTGGTGGTTGTTGTGCCAGCCTTCGCCGAACGTCAGCAGCGCCACCCACCAGTTGTTGGTCGAGTCGTCGCGCGTCATGAAGCGGCGCGAGCCCCAGAGATGCGTGGCGGAGTTGACCAGCCAGGTGCAGTGCAGGCCCCAGGTCGTGCGGAAGAAGATGCCCCAGAGCACGTACGGGATGCCGCCGAACGCGAGCAGGATCAGGCCGACGACCACGTTGGACGTCCAGTGCCACTTGGAGAGCCAGAGGTGGACGCGGTCGCGCGACAGGTCGGGAACGTAGCGGGAGAGGACGGCGGCGTCGTGGTGCAGGCCTTCGCCGAGCAGGATCCAGCCCATATGCGACCAGAACGTGCCTTCACGCGGCGAATGCGGATCGCCTTCGCGGTCGGACTTCTGATGGTGGATGCGGTGTGTCGCGACCCAGAAGATCGGACCGCCCTCGAGGGCGAGCGTGCCGCACCAGGTCAGGAAATATTCGACCCACTTGTAGGTCTTGTAGCCGCGGTGCGTCAGCAGGCGGTGATAGGACATGCCGATGCCGAGCGAGCCGGCCACCACCCAGAGCAGCATCGCGGTGATGATCGCCCCGGTATTGATATAGAAGAGCGCGGCAATGGCGCCGATGTGAAACGCGGTCATCGCCACCGCGGTGATCACGTTGATGCCCTTCTGAAACTTGCGGCCGTACATCAGTGTCGGTTGCGCCATGAGCGGTAACTGTCCTCGTCAGGTCGTTGAACGGGAAACGAGCCTGTGAAAGATAACAGCTACGCACGCGCCGCACTGTAATACTTGTGTAAGGTGGCTAAGTAGCTGGGTAGCTGGGACTTGTGGGGTTTTGACAAGAGCCCCAGCAACCCAGCAACCGAGCTACTTGAGGACCGGATAAGGGTTGATGGCGTCGCCCTTCCACCACTGGTGCTCGGGCGTCAGGCGGAAGATCGCAAAGTGCAGATGGGGTGCGTTCTCGGAGGCGTTGCCGGTGCTGCCGACGTAGCCGATGGTCTGGCCGCGGCGGACGGTTTGACCTTCGCGAAGTCCCGAGGCGTACGAATCGAGATGGGCGTAGTAGTAGGCGAACATCCCCGACGGATCGAACTGGTAAATGGTGATGCCGCCGGCGACGCTCTTGAAGAGCTTGGCGACCTTGCCGTCTTCAACCGCAAGCACCGGCGTGCCCTTGGGCGCCATGATGTCGATCGCTTCGTGCGGACGTCCGAGCGCACGGCTGTCGCTGAAGGTGTCGTGCAGCTCTGACGGCTTGATGCCTTCGACTGGCAGCTCCAGCGCGCGATCCTTCAGCAGCTCGATCTCTGATCCGCGCGCCGCCACGCCGCTGGTGGCGACCGGCGCCGGTGGCGGATCCGTAGGCCGGGTCCGGCTTGCCCCGCCGAAGCCGCGCGACGGCGAAGGCGGGGACGCGGCATCCGCTCGGGCCGGCGCGGCTTCGACCGCCGACGCGATCTCGCTCGAACCGAGATCGAACTCATGCAGCCGCCACGTCAGCGCCGTGTCGATCAGCGCGCCCAGCGCGAAGCTGAGGCCGATGGTCAGCGCGATGCGCCGCATTCGCTCGACGCGACGGCGTTCGACTCGCTTCATCTGAAGATCACGGTCGTGCCCGGCTTCGCCCAGGCGGCGACGCGCTGCACGTCCCAGTTGGTGAGCCGCACGCATCCATGCGATTCCACGTGACCGATCTGCGATGGCTCGGGGGTGCCGTGAATGCCGTAGTGCTCCTTGGTGATGTCGATCCATGCGACGCCCACGGGATTATTCGGGCCGGCGGGGATAGTCGCTTTGGAATGCGCCGGGTTGGCGTCCCAGAACAGCTCGGGGTTGTAGTGGAAGGTGGGGTTGCGCTGAACGCCCTTCACCTTCCAGGTGCCAATCGGCAGCGGATCGTGTTCGCTGCCGCTCGTCACCGGCGCGTGGAAGATGACCTTGCCGCTCTCGTCTTCAACCGTGAGCGCACTGGTCGCCTTGGTCACGTAGATCGTCACCGCCGGGGCAGCCTGCCGGCCTGAGGTGCCGACGGGGGCCGCGCCGCGGCCACGGGCGCCGCGGCCTCGCCCGCGCGCGGGGGCCGGTTCTGGTGCCGGCGCGGGTGCTTCCGCGACCATCACGTTGGGCACGGTCAGCTGTTCACCGGCGTGTTCGAACGTCGAGCGCGGATTGAGTGTGCGAAGCAGCATCGGGCTGACGTGAAACTTCTCGGCGATCGCCTCGGTGGGATTGCGATAGGTGAGCGCCTTCAGCTTGCTCTGTTCCATCAGGTCTTTCGGAATGTCGGCAGTGAAGGGACCCGCGAGGTCTTCATCGGTTATGACGTAGGTCACGAGCGGCGGCACGCCACCGGCCTGATCCATCAGCCGCTGCCAGGTGGCGCTATCCAGTTCGCCGGTCATCGGCAGACCCTGCGCCTGTTGAAACGCGCTGACGGCGTTGTGGACGTTGGTGCCCATGCGGCCGTCGATTTCGCCCGACGAAAAGCCGAGGCGATCCAGCATCACCTGTCCGGCCGTGACGTCGTTGACGACCGGCGCCTGCGCCACGGCCGAGGTGGTCATCGCCAGCAGCGCACAGCAGAACAGTAAGAAAGCTCTCATACCCGTGCGTGGTGCAAGTTATTCTCCAGAGGTGGGACCGATCTATTCGTTGAGCATTCACGCCGATTACCAGTGCGAGCACTCCGGCGTCTGCTGCACCTCCGACTGGGATGTGGCAGCCGAGCTCCCGATTTACCGAAGTCTTGACGAGGCGATGCACGCCGGACGACTCGCGGCGGCCGCGATCCCAGCCGGCGGCAGGGTGTTCATCCAGGAGGACTTGCCGGACGACGCGGGCGCGATGGTGGCGCGGACGACGGCAGGGGATTGCGTCTTCTATCACCGCAATTCAGGGCTCTGCGTCGTTCACCGCGACATGGGCCAGGAGCTGCTGCCGTCCACCTGCAGGCACTTTCCGCGGGTGGCGGTGCGCGATCAGCGGGGCACGTTCATCTCGCTGACCCATTACTGTCCGACGGCGGCCGGGATGCTCTTTCGCGAGGATGTGCCGCTCGAGATCGTGGAATCGCCGCGCGCTTTCCCGCCCGCGATTTACGACGGCCTGGTCGTCGATCCCGATGCGTGGCCGCCGCTCCTGCATCCGCAGATGCTGATGGACCTCGAGGCCTACACCGCGTGGGAGCATCACATGGTGCGGCGTTGCGCCGATCTCACGGCGTCGCCGGAAAGCGTGCTTGCGACGCTGACTCGCGATGCACGTCTCCTGCGTGCATTCACGCCGGGAAAAGGATCGTTGATCGATGCGATCGCCGCGCTGCCGCGCGACATGGTCGAAGCGGCGCCCGCGCGCACGCTCGACGAGAGCCTCGTATTCTTCGCGGGGGTGATTGACGCGGTTCCGGACGAATACAAGCCGGAGCCGGACGAACAGATGTTGCCCGAGGTATTCGTCCAGCACGTCGCGCCGGCATGGGCTGAGTGGAGAGCGCCGTTGAACCGCTATCTCGCCGCCAAGGCGTTTGCCTCGTGGACGGCGTACCAGGGCCGCGGCGTTCTGACGATCGTCCGCGGGCTCGAGGCCGCGCTGGCCCTCGTCAGGGTCGAAGCAGCACGGCAGTGCCGCGACCAGAACCGTCCTCTCGATGCTGAGCTCATGCGCGAGTCCATTCGCGCCGCTGACTTCCTGCTCAACCATCTTGCCGGCGGCGACGAGCTGGCCGAAGGGTGGTCGAAGGCCGAGGAATTGCAAACTGCCGGGGCATGAATGCCATCGACCTGCTGACCAAAGATCACAAGCACCTGAAAGCGCTTCTCAACAAAACGGTTAAAGCCAAGGGCGACGAGAAACGCGAAGAGCTCATCGAGACGCTTCGCAGCGAGCTCGTGGCGCACGAGCGGATGGAAGAGGAAGTCTTCTATCCACCGCTGCGCGACAACAAGAAAACCCACGACATCGTCCTCGAAGGCTACCAGGAGCATCACGTCGCCGACCTCATCCTCGACGAGCTGCTCGAGCTGCCGACCGACAGCGAGATGTGGGAGCCGAAGGTGAAGGTGCTCAAGGAGAACATCGAGCACCACATCGAGGAAGAAGAAGACGAGATGTTCAAGAAGGCACGCAAGGTGTTTTCGGACGAGCAGCTCGAAGACCTCGGCACCCGCATGGAAGCGGTCAAGCGCGAAGCGCTAGCCGAGTAGCCTAGTCACCAAAGACAGCGACCACGGGACCGTGGTCGCTCGTCCCGAACTCCCGCTGCACCACGCACGACACCGCGCGATCGGCGAGCGCCTGTGACACGAATACATAATCCAGGCGCCAGCCGATGTTGCGCTGCTTCATGTTGCGCCACGGCGCCCACCAGGTGAAGAGATCCGGATTGTCGGGCTCGAACTTGCGGTGCACGTCGACAAGACCGCGGCTCAGGATCCGCTGCATCAGCGCGCGCTCGTCCGGCCGCTGGCCGATGCCGTTCGGCTTCTTCTCCTTCGGATGCACGTCCATGTCGGTGAGCGCGACGTTCAGATCGCCGCACATCACCAGCGGCTGGCTCGAGGCCTGAAATTCAGCGGCGTAGGCGTCCATCGCTTCGAGGAATCGCATCTTGGCGGGGAAGTCTTTGCCGCCATTCGGCACATAGATCGACGCGACGGTCGTCTGCGGCAGGCGCACCGAGACGATGCGGTGCTCGAAGTCGAACTGCGGATGATGAAACGCCGGGCGCTCCGGGTAACTGGCCTTGCGCACGTGCAGGCCGACGCCCGAGTAGCCCTTGCCGCCGTGCCAGTAGCACCAGTAGCCCTCGATGTCGCAGAGCCACACCGGCAGCTGGTCGAGTGATGCCTTGATCTCCTGCAGGCAGAGGACATCGGGCTGCTCGTGCTCGATGAATTCCTGCAGCTGAGTCTGGCGCGCACGGATGCCGTTGACGTTCCAGGTGGCGATCTTCACTGCATCGATGTTACCTGCAGAGGCGGTTATGATCGGCCCTGCATGGTTACCCGGGCGCGCGCGCTCGTCCTGGGCGCCCTTCTTCTCGCCCTTGCGTCCACACGCGCCAGCACCCAGCCGCAGGGCGCGTCGCGCGTCACGTCACCGGCGCAGGAGTTTGGCGCCGACATCGGCGACGACTACTTCCTCGCAACGTACTCACAACTCGAGGCGTACTGGAAGAAGCTCGATCGTGAGTCGAATCGCATGTCGCTCGTCGACATCGGGCGCACCGAAGAGGGGCGCACGCAGTGGATGGCGGTGATTACCGCGCCTGAGAACGCCGCGAAGCTCGCACGCTACAAAGAGATCTCACAGCGCCTCGCGCGCGCCGAAGGCCTCACCGACGACCAGGCTCACGTCCTTGCTGCTGAAGGCAAGACGGTCGTCTGGATCGACGGCGGGCTGCACGCGTCGGAGGTGCTTGGCGCGCAGCAGCTGATCGAGATGGTCTACGAGCTGGTCAGCGGCAACGATGCCGAGACGCAGCGGGTACTGCGCGACGTGATCGTGCTCGCGGTCGACGCCAATCCTGACGGTCACGAGCTGGTCGCCAACTGGTACATGCGCGAAAAGGATCCGCACCGGCGGACGACGGCTGGTGTGCCGCGGCTCTATCAGAAGTACGCGGGCCACGACAACAACCGCGACTTGTACATGGCGACGCAGGCCGAGACGATCAACATGAACCGCATCCTGTTCGACGAGTGGGTGCCGCAGATCGTCTATGACCACCACCAGTCAGGCCCGGCGGGCACGGTGATGTTCGCGCCGCCGTTCCGCGATCCGTTCAACTACGTCTTCGATCCGTTGATCCCGGTGAGCATCGATCTCGCCGGGGCCGCGATGCACAGCCGCTTTGCGGCCGAGAGCAAGCCCGGCGTGACGATGAGAAGCGGGTCGACGTATTCGACCTGGTGGAATGGCGGGTTGCGGACGACCGCTTACTTCCACAATCAGATCGGGCTGCTGACGGAGACGATCGGCAATCCGACGCCGACGGATATTCCCTACGTGCCGGAGCGGCAGTTGCCGAGCGCGGATCTTCCGTATCCGATCGCGCCGCAGAAGTGGCATTTCCGCCAGTCGATTGACTACTCGATGACAGCCAATCGCGCCGTGCTCGACATGGCGTCGCAGGACCGCGAGAAGCTGCTCTTCAACATCTACCGGATGGGAAAGAACGCGATCGAGCGCGGCAGCCGCGATACCTGGACGCCGATGCCGCATCGGCCGCTTGGGCGCAATCCGGATCCGAAGCTGCGCGATGCGCGCGGATACGTGCTGCCGGCCGACCAGCCTGACTTTCTCACCGCGACGAAGTTCGTGAACGCGCTGCTCAAGGCCGGCGTCCGCGTCGAGCGCGCGAGCGCGGCGTTCAGCGTCAACGGCCGAAGCTATCCAGCGGGGTCGTTCGTCGTCAAGACGGCGCAGGCGTTTCGTCCGCATGTGCTCGACATGTTCGAGGCGCAGGATCATCCCGACGACATTCCGTATCCCGGCGCCGCGCCGCGGCCGCCATACGACAGTGCCGGGTGGACGCTCGCGTTCCAGATGGGCGTGAAGTTCGATCGGGTGCTCGAAGCGTTTGACGGTCCGTTTGAGGCGATCAAGGGGATGGCCGCTGTGCCACCGGGCAGCGTCGGCGGTGTCGAGCAACCCGCTGGCTATGTCATCAGCCATCAGCAGAACGACGCGTTCATTGCCGTCAACCGGCTGCTCAAGGCGGGTGAGGAGGTCTACTGGCCCGATGCGGCGCGCAGGCCGGATCCTTTGGACCCCGCGTCCATGTACGTGGCCGCGAGGCCGTCGACGCTGCCGATTCTCAAAAAAGCAGCCGTCGATTTAGGTCTCACGTTTACCGGGGTGACGACCAAGCCGCCTGCCGATGCGCTGAAGTTGCGGCGGGTTCGTGTCGGGTTGTGGGACTGCTACGGCGGCTCGACGCCAAGCGGGTGGACGCGGTGGCTGCTCGAGCGCTACGAGTTCCCGTTCGAGGTCGTGTATGCGCGGGCGCTCGATGCCGGAAACCTGTCATCGAAGTACGACGTGCTGATCTTTCCTGATGGCGCCATCCCCGGCCGCGACGGCCGCGGTACTGATGGCGATTGCCTCACGGGCACCAACGCGCCCGCCGAGTACCACAATCGGGCAGGCCGCGTGACCGCAGAGAAGACCATTCCGCAGTTGAAGCGATTCGTGGAAGACGGCGGGACGCTCCTCGCGATCGGACGATCGACGGCCATTGCCGAGCACTTCGCGTTGCCGGTTCGCGACGCGCTGATGGAGCATCTGCCGGACGGCACCAGCAAGGGCCTGACGCGCGAGAAGTATTACGTCCCTGGGTCGCTGCTACGCGTCGCCGTCGACAACACCACGCCACTCGCGTACGGGCTCGAGAAAGAAGCGGACGTGTTTTTCGACAACAGTCCGGTATTCCGCCTGGATCGCGACGCGGCCGCGCACGGCGTCAAAGCGGTGGCCTGGTTTGCCAGCGAGACACCGCTGCGAAGCGGGTGGGCGTGGGGCCAGCGCTATCTCGATGGCGGCGTCGCCGTGATTGACGCTGCGCTCGGCAGGGGACGCGTGCTGCTGTTTGGACCGGAGATTAATTTCCGGGCACAATCACATGGCACGTTCAAATTCCTGTTCAACGGCATCTATTACCCAAAGGCCAATTAGTTTCTATGTTGATCGTGATGAAGTTCGGCGGCACGTCCGTCGGCTCGGCCGAGCGCATTGCGCAGGCCGCGCAGCTGGCGGCCGACAGCGCCGCCCAGGGCCACCAGGTCGTGGTCGTAACGTCGGCCATGAGCAAGGTCACCGATACCTTGATTGCGGCAGCGCGCCAGGCATCCGGAGGGCATTGGGATCCGGCGATTCGGCAGCAGCTCTTCGATCGTCACAAGGCGGTGGCGGACGCGGTGATCGCCGGCGATCCGGCGCGGCACGCGACCGTGCTCGACGCGCTGCGCCAGCGACTTGATCGGTTCGAGAAGCTCTGCTTCGGCTTGTCAATGGTCCACGAGTTGACGCCGAGATTGCTCGACGCGATCTCGGGCACGGGCGAGATGCTCACCGCTCCGCTCTTGTCCGCGGCCATCGCCGCTCGCGGCCGAGCGTCGCAGCCGGTCGACGCCACCGATCTCATCGTCACCACCGACCAGTTTGGCGGCGCCGAGCCGCTGATGGATGAGACGCGCACGAAAACGCAGGCGCGCCTGCAGACGGTGATCGCCAACGGCGAAGTGCCGGTGGTGACCGGCTTCATTGCCGCGACGCGTGACGGGGTGCTGACGACGCTCGGACGTGGAGGGTCGGATTATTCAGCGTCGATCGTCGGCGCCGCGCTCGACGCTGATGAAGTGTGGATCTGGACCGACGTCGACGGCGTGATGAGCGCGAATCCGAACGAGGTGCCCGAAGCGCGCACGCTGGCGGAGATCTCCTACAGCGAAGCTTCGGAGATGGCGTATTACGGCGCCAAGGTGCTGCACTACAAGACCATCCTGCCGGCGTTCCGGCAGCGGATTCCGGTGCGCATTCTCAACAGCTTCAATCCGACGCATCCCGGCACACGGGTGAGTGTCGAAGGCGATCCGTCGGCGGCCGGCGTGAAGGCGGTGACCTCGATCCGCGGAGTGATCCTCATCGCCATCAGCGGCACCGGCATGCAGGGGATTCCAGGCATCGCCGCCAAGACCTTCGACGTCGTCGCCGCGCAGCAGGCCAACGTGTTGATGATTTCGCAGGCATCGTCGGAGAACAACATCTGCTTCGTGATCAGCGCCGCGGAGGCGCCGCCGGTGGTGACGGCGCTGCGGAGCGCGCTCGAGATGGAGTTGATGCGCGGGCATATCGAGGAGATCGCCGCCGAGCCGGTGGCGATCGTCGCGGCGGTCGGCGATCGCATGCGCGGCACGCCGGGCATTGCCGCCACCGTGTTTTCGGCGCTTGGCGCCGAGAACATCAACGTCGTTGCGATCTCGCAGGGGTCCTCAGAGCGGAACATCTCGCTGGTCGTGCGAGAGCCGGATGCCGCTGCCGCGGTGCGAGCGATTCACCGCGCGTTCCACATGGGGAATGGCAAGTCCTGACGCGGCGCGGACCGTTGCGGTCCGCGAGCTTGCGTCGCGGATTCGCGGCGCGCGGCGGCTGACGATCATGACCGGCGCCGGTGTGTCGGCGGCGAGTGGCGTGCCGACGTTCCGCGGTCCGCAGGGGCTGTGGCGCCAATTTCGTCCCGAAGACCTGGCGACGCCCGAAGCCTTCGCCCGCGATGCGCAGACCGTGTGGGAATGGTATTCGTGGCGCCGCGGACAGATAGCCGCTTGCCAGCCCAACGCCGCCCATCACGTAATCGCAAGCTTGGCGAATGGGGTCAGACCCCGGAACGACCCATCACCGGGGTCAGACCCCGAAATTTCCATGCTCAACGTTCCTGCTGATTCCACGCTCAAGGTTGCAGTAATTACACAGAACGTGGACGACTTGCATCTGCGGGCAGGTACGCCGCGTCTGATTCGACTGCACGGGTCGATCTGGGAGCTGTCGTGCACGGCGCGGTGTGCGGCCGGCGCCAAGCCGTGGCGTGACGAGCGGGTGCCGCTCTCGCCGTGTCCGCCACGCTGCCCGCATTGCGGAGCCATCGCACGGCCCGCGGTGGTCTGGTTTGGCGAGCCGCTGGATCAGGCGATTCTCAACACCGCGCTGCAGGCCACTGCGTGCGACGTGTTCCTCACCGTCGGCACCTCGTCGGTCGTCTATCCCGCCGCCGGCCTGGTGCACGAAGCGCAGCGGCGCGGCGCATTCACGGCCGAAATCAACCTCGAAGCGACGCCGGCATCATCCGCGGTGGATGTCGCGATCCAGGGCGCGGCCGAAGAGATACTTCCTCTGCTCACCGAGTAAAATCCCCACATGCACAATCCGTTCGTTCCCGAAACTCTCGATGGCTGGAGCCTGCTGCACCTGATGTATCGCGTGCGGTGGGACCGACTGCGCGCCGTCAACGCCGGCGACCGCGATCGAATGGCCAACGAGGTGGTGCAGGCGCTTGCAGTGCCGGACGCGGGATCGACGGCGTTCGTCCAGGTGCTCGGTCACAAAGCCGACCTGATGTTCGTCTGTTTCCGGCGCGGATTCGATCAGCTGGCGCAGGCGCAACTGGCGTTGTCGGGCACGGCGCTGCATGACCTGCTCGAGCCCACGTCCTCGTATGTGTCGGTCGTCGAGCTCGGCATGTACGAGATGACCGCGAAGATGCACGAGCAGCTTGGCGCCAAGCACACGCCGGGGAGCGACGAATTCGAGAAAGCGTTCGACCTCGAAATGGAGACGCAAAAGCAGCGCGTCATGAGCCGGCTGTTCATCGACCTGCCGAAGGGCCGCTATGTCTGCTTCTACCCGATGAACAAGCGGCGCGGTGAGTCAGTGAACTGGTACTCGGAGAGCTTCGAGCGGCGCGCGTCGATGATGCGCGAGCACGGCGCGATCGGCCGCACCTATGCGGGCAAGGTGCAGCAGATCATCTCAGGCTCGATCGGTTACGACGATTGGGAGTGGGGTGTCGATCTTTTCGCCGACGATCCGCTGGTCTTCAAGAAATTGATTTACGAGATGCGGTTCGATGAGGCCAGCGCCAAGTTTGCGGAATTCGGACCGTTCTACACCGGCCTGCAATTCGCGCCCGCGAATTTTGCCGGCTTTTTGAAAGCCGCCGTGCCGTCGCTCTGACCGTGCAGGAATTGCAACGGCATTGTGATCGCCTCGCATCATTTTGCAACGTCTCACCCGATCACATTTTTCGTGGTCGGCGCGTAAGTTCTGTAGGCTGAACACGAAGCGCGCACGGCCGCCAAGGCCGAGCTGAGGCGCGGGAATTGCTGTGCTCTCCCTCACACGGGAGAGCACATGAACCCTCAGGAAATCTTCGTTGGCCGGCTTCGCCGTCATCGGGAACGCAACCGCATTTCACTCGAGGAAATCGCCAGCGAGACGCGGATCAAGCGCGAGCTGCTCGAGGCGCTCGAATGCGGCGATCTGTCCGGATGGCCCAGAGGGCTGTACGCGCGGGCCTGGATGCGCGCCTACGCCAGCGCGATCGGCGTCGATGCGATCGACACGGTTGACGAATTCTGCCGCCTCTTTCCGCAGGGCGATCGGCGCGTGCAGCCGACCATTCAGGAGATCGCGGCGATCGTCGCCACCCCGTCCGAGTACAAGGACGACTTCAAGGGCATCTCGGAAGTCGATCGGCGCGGCACCGCCACCGGGATCAACGCGCCACACATCAACGTGATGCCGAAGCTGCGGTGGCGCGACACGCTGTCGCAGTTCGGGCGCTTACTTACCAGCCGGTTTTCTGCCCCGCGTTCTGTTCGTCAAGCCAGACCTTGAGCGGCGCGAAGTAGTCCGCGATCGCACTCGCATCCATCTGCTTCTGGCCGGTGAGCGCCTCGAGCGCTTCCGGCCAGGGCTTCGACGCGCCGAGCGCCAGCGCCGCGTTCAGCCGCTTTCCCGCCTCCGCACTCCCATAAATCGAGCACCGGTGCAGTGGGGTCGTGCACCCCGCGGTCTTCGATAACGCCCGGTGAAATTGATAGTGCAGGATCGACGCGAGGAAATACCGCGCGTACGGCGTGTTGGCCGGGACGTGGTACTTCGCGCCCGGATCGAAGAACTCTTCGCCCCGCATCGACGGCGCCCTGACCCCCTGGTATTTCTCGCGCAGCTCCCACCACGCCGCGTTGTACCGATCCGGCGTGACCGAGCCGTTGAACACCTGCCATCTCCACTGATCGACCACCAGTCCAAACGGCAGGAAGGCGATGTCCTGGAGTGCCTGCTTGAGCAGCAGTCCGATGTCGCCGGATGCGTCGGGCGCCTTGTCGATCAATCCGATCTTGACCAGGTATTCCGGCGTCACCGACAGCGCGATCGTGTCGCCAATCGCCTCGTGGAAGCCATCGTTGGCGCTGTCGCGATAAATCGGCGGCAGCGTGCTGTAGGCGCGCTGGTAGAAGTTGTGCCCGAGCTCGTGATGGATCGTCCGGAAATCCTCGTCGGTCGCGTCGATGCACATCTTGATGCGCACGTCGCTGACATTGTCGACATCCCACGCGCTGGCGTGGCAGACGACGTCGCGGTCGCGAGGCTTGACGAAGAGCGATCGCTCCCAGAACGTCTTCGGCAGCGGTTCGAATCCGAGCGAGGTGAAGAAGCGCTCGCCGTAACGCGCCATGTCGAGCGGTTCGGTATTGCGCGCCTTGAGAATGCGGGTCAGATCGATCGCCGGCGCCCCGGTGGGAGGCGCCACCAGGTCGTAAACATTGGTCCACTCCTGCGCCCAGATGTTGCCGAGGAGATGCGCGGGAATCGGTCCGTCGAGCGGAACCTCGTCCCCGTACTTGGCGTGCAGCTTCATCCGCACGTACGCGTGCAGTGACAGGTAGAGGGGCTTCAGCTGTTCCCACAGCCGATCCATCTCCTTCGAGAACTCTTCCGGCGGCATGTCGTACTTCGACCGCCACATCGCACCGGTGTCCGCAAACCCGAGCTCTTTCGCGCCCTTGTTCGAGAGCTCGACGAAGCGCACGTAGCTTGGCTTGATCGGGGGCGAAATGGAGTGCCATCCCTCCCAGACCTCGCGAAGCCGCGCCGGGTTGCGGTCTTTCGCCATGATCTCGGTGATCTCTTCGATGTCGAGACAGTCGTCTTCGGACGCCGGCGCGCCCGCGGCCCGCTTGGGTGCGGCGGAGTCGCCGCAATACTTGCCCTTGCCGTAGGCACTCTCCATCGAGCTCGCGACCTTCGACAGCTCCTCTGCTTCCTTCGGATCCGCCGGCGCCGCCATCGTCAACGAGTTCTTCAGCACCGTCATCTGCCGGCGCTGATCCGCGGGCAGCTGCAGGTTGTCGTAGCTGGCGGCGCGCTTCGCGGCGTCGGTCACCGCGGTCATGTACATCTCGTTGGCGTGCGCGGCGAGCGCCTCGGTATCCGGCGTGATGTAGGTCTGCTGCACCCAGCCAGCCTGGTTGGCTTCGTTGCCGAGACGAAGCATCGTGTCATTGGTCTGCTTGAGGAATGTCGTGGCGTCGGCGTCAACCGGCCCGGTGGGCGCCAGCGCCTTGCGGCAGGCGGCGCCGCTGATCACGCACAGGATGGCGATGACCGAAAGAAAGCTCTTCATGCGGGCGATCATAGGCCCGCCGGCAGCGCTAGGGAAGAAGCGGTTGTTCAGCTTCGATAAACCGGCTGTGCAACGCGCGGACGGCGTCTTCCGTCCGTTCTCGCGGGATCATCCAGGTGATTCGGAACGATGAGGTGGCGACACCAGTGGGCGCGGCGCCGATCGCCGCGAGCGCGTCGGAGCCGGCGCGTACCTTGGCGTACGTCGCGTTGATGCCCGCGCCGACGACGCTGACGGCGGCGAGGCCGTCGACCAGGCGCACGCGGTTGCCCAGCGTCGTGCGCAGCGCATCGCGCACCTGCGACTCGTTGTGCAGGTTCTCTCGCGACACCGCGAGCGTGGTGCGGTCGCCGTACACGTGCAGCTGCTTTCCCGATACCCCGCGCTCGTCGAGCAGCGCCAGAAGCTCCGCGGCGGGCCCTTCGCCATCGAGGATCAGCACATCCTTCTCGCTCGCCACGCCGACAACGGTGCCGGGCATCCGAGGAGGACTCTTGCGAACGACCGTACCGTCGCTCGAGGGATCGACACCCGGCAGCGGACCGCCGGTCGCGCGCGCATAGATCGCGATCCCCTTCTCCTTGGCAAACTCCACCGCCTGCGCGTTGAGCACCTTGGCGCCGGCCTCGGCCATCTCCTGCGTCTCTTCGTAGGACAGCGTGCCGATGCGCCGCGCCGCCGGCACGACGCGCGGATCCGCCGAATACACGCCGTCGACATCGGAGCAGATCTCGCAGAACTCGGCATCGAGCGCCGCGGCCATGGCGACGGCGGTCGTATCGCTCCCGCCTCGTCCGAGCGTGGTCACTTCCTTCTTGTACGAGACGCCCTGGAAGCCGGCGATGACGACGATCTTTCCGCGGGAGAGCTCGTCCTGCACGCGAAAGGGACGCACTTCGATGATCCGCGCATCGACGTGGCGATCGTTGGTGATGATGCCCGACTGGCTGCCGGTGAAGCTGATCGCGTCGCCACCAAGCTCGCGGATGGCCATCGAGAGCAGCGCCATCGAGATGCGCTCGCCGGCCGAGAGCAGCATGTCGAGCTCGCGGCGAGCGGGATTGGCAGAGACCTGCTTGGCCATGCCGAGCAGGTCATCGGTGGTGTCGCCCATGGCCGAGACGACCACCACGACGTCGTGGCCCTGCTGGCGTGTGCGCATCACGCGCGCGGCGACCTGTTTGAGCTTGCCGACGTCGGCGACGCTGCTGCCGCCGTACTTCTGCACGACCACCGCCATGCGTTACAGCATAGCCCTGCCCGGGGGATATAATCGCCGCCACATGAGGAGGCATATGAGACTCCGAACCTTCGTCCTATTTCTTGCCGTCATCGCAGTCATGGCCGCGCCCGCCGCGGCGCAGCAGCCGGCTCAGCTCCGCTCGCCGGATGTCATCTTCGTACCCACGCCCCAGGAAGTTGTCGACGCCATGCTCAAGCTCGCCAAGGTCGGACCGAACGACGTGGTCTACGACCTCGGCTCGGGTGACGGCCGCATTCCGATCACCGCCGCCAAGACCTACGGGGCGCGCGGCGTCGGCATCGACATCGATCCGCAGCGGATCCGCGAGGCAAACGAAAACCTGAAGACCGCCGGCGTCGGCGACAAGGTGAAGTTCCTCAACCAGGATCTCTTCACCACGCCGATCGGCGAGGCAACCGTCGTCACCCTCTACCTGCTCCCATCGCTCAACCTCAAGCTCCTGCCCAAGCTCAACGCCGAGCTGAAGCCGGGCACGCGCGTCGTCTCGCACGCGTTCGACATGGGCGACATCAAGCCGCAGCAGACGCTCAATGTGAATGGACGCACGGTCTACTTCTGGACCGTACCGATCAAGTAGGGACTAGGGGGCAGGTGATAGGGGGCAAGGGCTGGTCTAGGGGCTAGTCCCTGGCCCAGCCCTGTCCCCTTCCCCCTGCCCCCTGCCCCCTGATATATTTGCGACTCAATCTCATTTAAGGGTCGCAGAAATGCTCCAGGCATACGTCATCACCCTGCGCGAGGGGCTCGAGGCCTTTTTGATCGTTGCGATCAGCCTTGCCTACCTGCGCCGAACGGGCCGCCAGTCGCTGGCGACGGCCGTCTACACCGGCATCGCGGTTGCCCTCGCGCTCAGTGGGCTCGCCGGTTATTTCCTGCTGAACGCATCGAACCAGGAGTGGATGGATGGTCCGCTGGCCATCGCCGCCGCGGTTTCGGTGAGCTGGCTGATCGTGCACATGTGGCGCGCGGGCCGGCACATGAAGGGCGACATCGAAACCCGACTGGGCGGATCGGCCCTCAAGACCGGCGCCAGCGCCTTTCTCGGCGTGTTTCTGTTTACGGTGCTGATGGTCACGCGTGAAGGGATGGAGACCGCGCTGCTGCTGATCCAGCTGAAAGACACGCTGAACCTCGCGACGGGTGCGGCGCTTGGCGTGGTCAGTGCGGCGGCGGTGGCGGCGCTCTGGACGCGGTACGGCAAGAAGGTGAACCTCGGTCTCTTCTTTCAGGTCACCGCCATCTTCCTGTTCGTTTTCGTCATCCAGCTGGTGATTTCCGGCGTCCACGAGATGTCGGAGCAGAACTACCTGCCGTTCAGCGTGCCGATCCACGACGCGACCGAGCCGTGGGGGCCCGATGGCCCGTTCGGCCACATGCTCACCTACATGCTGGTGCTGCTGCCGGCCGCCTGGCTGATCTTCGCGGGACTTTTCGGTCCACGCCGTCCGCGAATGGAGCATAATCCGGCGCGGTAACGCGCATGGCCGACATCAAACCGCCCCTCGTCGCAGAACTGGTCTGGGACGAGCAGCTGCGGTTTGGCGCCACCAGCGGCCCCTCGGCCATCGTCATCGACGGTGATGGGGCGGCGGGCCCTTCGCCGATGCAGCTCGCCGCGTTCGGGCTTGCTGGCTGCATGGCTGCGGACGTCATCGCCATCCTCCAGAAGGGACGGCACCCGGTCACCGCACTGCGCGTGTCGTTCAGCGGCGACCGCGCGGCCGAGCCGCCGCGGCGCTTCACGTCCATCTCCCTGAAGTTCATCGTCTCCGGCGCCGTGCCGTCCGACGCGATCGCCCGCGCGCTCGCGCTGTCGCACGAGAAGTACTGTTCCGTCTGGCACTCGATGCGCCAGGACATCACCTTCACCACGACCTTCGACGTCCACCCTTGAATCGACGCGTCTATCTCGACTGGCTTCGCGGCGTCGCCGTGTTGATCATGATCGAGGCGCACACGCTCGACTCGTGGACGCGGGTCGAAGAGCACGGCCGCACGGGGTACGGGTGGGCGATGATCATCGGCGGATTCGGCGCGCCGATTTTTCTCTTCCTCGCCGGCATCTCGCTCGCGCTCGCCACCGGTGGCCGCGTGCGCAAGGGAAAGACTGATGCCGAAGCCGCGGCGCTGGCGCGCAAACGTGGCTGGCAGATCTTCGGTCTGGCGATCCTGTTCCGCCTGCAGTCGGTTCTGATCAGCGGCGGCACGCTCGAGTCGCTGCTCAAGGTCGACATCCTCAACGTGATGGGCGTGACGATGCTTGCGGCGGCGGTGCTGTGGGGTTGGGGACGGGGACCGTGGTCGAGGGCCGTGCTGCTCGCCGGCGCGGCGGTCGCCGTCACCATGGTGACGCCGATCATCCGCGCCACGCCGCTCCTCAGCCCACTTCCCGATCGACTGGAGTGGTACTTCCGCCCCTATCCCGGGCGGACGACATTCACCTTGTTTCCGTGGTCAGGCTTTCTGCTGGCGGGCGCCGCACTCGGACTGTGGCTCGATGCGACCCGGACCCCCGAACAGGAGAGGCGAGCGATTCTCGGCATGGCGCTCGTCGGACCGCTGCTCGCCGTGGCGGGGTACGCGGCGTCGTTCCTGCCGCCGCTCTACGCCCAGACCAATTTCTGGACGAGCTCGCCGACGTTCTTTTTTCTCAGGCTGGGAATCCTGATCGCGCTGCTGCCGATCGCCTACGCCTGGAACCTGCTCTTCGCGGAGGGACGTTCACCGCTGCGCGAGTTCGGCGTTGCGTCGCTCTTCGTCTACTGGATTCACGTCGAGATGGTCTACGGCGTGCTCAGTGTGTCGATTCACAAGCAGCTCCTCTTCGGCCAGTCGCTGGCCGCCTTCGCCGCCTTCAGCGTCTTCCTGTTCGCGCTCGTGAAGCTGAAAGAGAAGACCACGAAGATCACGAAGGACACGAAGCCATTTTGGTTTGTTCGTGACCTTGGTGGCCTTCGTGGTTAGAAGGCCACCATATACGTCATCTTGGCAATCACAGCCCGGCTCAGCATGAGACCGGTGCGATCGTCGCGCTTCTCGTTGTAGACGATAAAGATGTCGCTGAGCGGACGGTGGATGATGTTGAACCGCAGGTTCGAGGTCCACTGCCGGTTGTCGGTGTTGTACTGCACCAGCGCGTTGGCAAACATCTTCGTGTTGAAGTTGTAGTTGACCCGCGACGTCAGCAGCTTCGAAACGAACTGGCCGCTCGACACCGAGATGTCGTTGACCTGCAGGTTGAACGACGCATTGAAGTGCTCGTTCAGCCTGATCGACGGTCCAAACGTGAAGCTGCGGCGGTAGCCGTCGTAGAACTGGCCGGTGCCGTAGCGGTTGTTGAACGACACGCGCGATGCGCTGTTGGTGTTCCAGAAGACGAACAGCTCGCCGAAGTCGTAGAGCCCGGGCGCGACGCGGACGCCGCGATTGTTGTTGATCGTGAAGGGCGAGTCGATGTTCTCGCGGCTGGTGTTGTAGCCGATTTCGGCGTTCGAGCCGTCCTGGAAGTTGGCGCTCCAGTGATAGCCGGCGTAACGGGAGTCGAGACGGCCATCGCTCTGCCGCATGAAGTAATCGAACTCCCAGTGCGGCATCGTCTGCCGCACCCACCGGGAGAGAAACGCCGGGCGCATCACGCGGCCCCAGCGGCCGTCGACGTTGTTGACGCCGTAGCGCTGGATGAAGCCCATCTCATCGTTGAAGCCGGCGCCGACGCTCTTGTAGTCGGTCTGCAACTGCCACGTGCGCGTCACGTACTGGAAGCCGACGTTCGAGGCGTATTCGTTGCCTGTGGTCGGCACCGCACCGGCCGGCGAGAAGCTCCTCGCCGCCCATCCATTGAGATTGAGGAAGCCGAAGCGGAAGTTGGCGTCCACGCCGGTCACGCGGTTGAAGCGTGGCCCAACCTGTTCTTTGTCGAGGACCACCGCGCCGATGTCGGAGTTCTTGAGCACATCGCGTCGCATCCGCACCGCGGTGAAATTGGTCGAGGGCGTGCTGCCCAGCGAGCGCTGCTGCATATTCAGCACGCCGATCGAATAGGGTCCCTGGCGTCCTGACAGCCGGGTGCCGCCGAGGATCGGAATCGGCTCGCCGTTGTCGGAGAGGCCGATCCGCCGGCTGAAGAACAACTGGTTGCCGAACTGCGCGTTCGGGTTCTGTCCGCCGCCGTTATTGGCGCCGGTGTTGCGCCCGCCACCGCCGAACGCAAAGATCCCGGAGTTTTCGAGGAAGAAATCGCGCTTCTCCGGAAACAGAAGATTGAGGCGGGTCAGGTTGATCTGCTGCTCGTCGGCTTCCGCCTGCGAGAAGTCGGTGTTGACGGTGAAGTCCCAGACCAGGCCGGTGGTCACGCCGTACTTCCCGTCGAAGCCCGCGTCCATCTTGCCGTCGGTCGGCTTGCCGGCCAGTGCGCTCGACGTGCTCGCCGCGTATGGCTTGACGCGCAGGTTCTTGCCCTGGCGCAGGCCGCGCATACCTGCGGCGGTGCCAGCCAGCGACACGCGCTCGAGATCGTAGATGCGTGGCAGCGGCGACCAGTAGCTGTCTTCATTGAGGCGCCGCACTTTGCGCTCGAAGTTGATCCCCCACGTCTGCATCTCGACCGCGGTGAACTTCAGGGTGCGAAACGGAATCCGGAACTCGGCATTCCAACCGGTCTCGGTGATGCGCGTCTTGACGTCCCAGATGCCGTCCCAGTTGGCGTTGTTCTCGCGCCCTTCGTTGGTCATCTGCGCGTCCCACTTCGCGCCGGCGGGATTGGTCGCGAATTCGTAGGCGTTGCGCTGGTCGTGAAAGGTGTCGAGGATGATGCGGAAGCCGTCGCTGCTGCCGGTGTTGAAGTCTTTCTTCAGGTCGTTGACGGCCAGGCGATGAGGTTCGTCATCCTTGGCCACCACTCCGAAATACACCGCGTCCTCGTCGTAGACCACGCGCACTTCAGTGTCGAAGGTGGCGGGGGCGCCCTCGCGCGGATCGTTTTGAATGAAGCCGTGCGCGACCGGTGCCGCGCTCCACGAGGGCTCGTCCAAGGCGCCGTCGAGGGTGATCTTGCCGGTCGCGCGCACTACCTCGAGCTGACGCTCCAGCCTCGCGGTCCCGTAGTCGATCGGCGCCTGGGCGCCCGCGGAGGCGGGGCAGACGAGGGCCATAGCAACCGTGGCGCAGAGCGCCGCCGGGCGCGCCAGAGAGACCGGGAACATGCCTAACTCCTTGTGATCTCGCGGGATACCTGGGGTCTGACCCCCGGGGATCGTGCAGAAGTGCGAAAAAATACCGAAAAAACGGGTTGAGCTACAGGGCCGCAGGTCGCTACAATTCGCCTCTTCCGTGTGCCGGCATCAGCCGGTTCCGGAGAGGGACCTACATGATAAACGTTGCTGCCATCCGGATGCAGCAGTTCGGCGTGCAGTTTTACCAGGCGTCGCTGACTGCGGGAGACATCGACAAGCTCGTACGCTTCGAGGTGCTCAACTACGGCGAATCCGGGCAGCCCCCTGTCCGCGGCGGAAAGAAGAAGGCCCCCTCCAAGGTCAATTGGGACCTCCTCGAGCGGCGCATTGCGTCGAGCGAAAAGGCATACCAGCGCCAGATCATCAGGCGAAAGATCGACGAACTGGTGCAGTACTACGAGCAGTGCCGCCAGGCCCGCGACCTGCCCTCGATCCCCGGCGCGGTGATCATCTCGTGCGACGAGAAATTGACGTTCGAGCCGATCGAATCCGGAGCCGTCGTCGGGCGGCTCAAGGTGCCCGAGCGCGAAGGCATCCTCCGCGCGATCGACGGCCAGCACCGCCTGCTCGCCCTGCATGCCGACATCGAGAACATGGACGAGAACTTCTCGGTGCCGGCGATCATCTTCGACCGGCTCCCTGAAGATCACGTCGTCCAGATGTTCGTCACCATCAACGCCAAGCACACGCGCCTGAACGCGTCGCACCTGGTGAGCCTCTCCGGCCGTCAGCTGTATCGCGATGAAGCGCTGGCCGCGGCGCATGACGTCGTCCGCGCGCTCAACGATCGCGAAGACTCTCCGCTGCACGGCGAGATCAAGCTTCTCGGTGTGGGACGCGGCCGCGTGGCGCAGGCACCGCTGGCGCAGGAGCTCAAGAAGCTCTTCGCAAGCGATGCGTTTGGCGGACCGAGAAAGACCGCGGATTTCCTCGACGACTCGAAGCGGTTTTTCGTGAACTACTTCAAGCAGATCTCGGTGGTGTTCGGCGCCGCGTGGAACGGCCGCAAGTACAGCATCAAGTCGGCGACCGCGTTGCGCGCGTTCGTACGCGTCGCGCCCGACGTCGTGCGGCGTCTCGATCAGGAGCACGCCGACCGGAGCGACTTCCGCGCGATTGGCCGCGTGATCGCGCCGTGGGGGCGCCGCATCGGCGATCTCCGCTTCGAGACCGAGGGTGCGTGGAAGCGTAGCGGCACGACGGTTGAGTCGCTGGCGCGTGAGCTGAAGCTGGCGCTGGAATATCCGGAAGGCGCCGGCGTTTAGGCGTACAAAAAAAATCAGGCCGGGCGCCTGACGGCGCCCGTCCTGAGAATGCCGGCCTGGCTCCCCCCAGCACTTACGGCTCCACGCCGTAAGCCACAGACCGACGCTCTGTCATAGGGCAACGGGTGTGCCGCGCAATTTCCTTAGGAAAACCGAGATCCCCTCCAGAACGGCTTTCAGGAATGAAGGAGAAATTACAAGGCTGTTCACGGAGCGACCCCAGCCATGCGCGTTGACCTGAACGCGGACGTCGGCGAGTCGTTCGGCGCGTGGTCGCTGGGGCAGGATCCCGCCCTGATGAGCTCGATCACCTCCGCCAACGTCGCGTGTGGCTTTCACGCCGGCGATCCTGGCGTGATGCGCGCGACCGTGGCGCTAGCGGGTGAACACGGCGTGGCGGTCGGCGCCCATCCGGGTTTTCCCGACCTTGCCGGCTTCGGACGCCGCGAGCTCCAGGTCTCTCCACGCGACGTCGAAGACTTCGTCGTCTACCAAGTGGGTGCGCTTGCCGGCATCGCCGCTGCGCAGGGCGTGCGCCTCCAGCACGTCAAGCCTCACGGAGCGCTGTTCAACATGGCGGTGCGCGACGCCGCGCTCGCCGATGCGATTGCGCGTGCCGTGGCGCTGATCGACAAGTCGATGATCCTCTTCGGGCTTCCAAACTCGGAACTGGTGGCGGCCGGAACGCGAGCCGGTCTGCGCACGGCGTGTGAGGTCTTCGCCGATCGCGCGTATCGCGCCGACGGCACGCTCGTGCCGCGACAGGAAGAGGGCGCGGTGATTCACGACGCCGCGGCGGTCGAGCAGCGTGTGATTGCGATGGTGCGGGATCAGGCGGTGGTGGCGATCGATGGAACGCGCGTGCCGCTGACAGTCGATACGATCTGCGTGCATGGCGACACGCCTGGCGCCGCGGAGCTTGCCGCGCGCGTGCGCGCCGCGCTCGAGACGGCGGGTGTGAAGGTCAAGGCGTTGCGGATCCCTTGAGATCCTCGGCGACGAGCAACCGCCGCAGTACTTTCCCGACCATCGTTTTCGGCAGATCTTTCCGGAACTCCACTTTCGCCGGCACCTTGTAGGGCGCGAGCTTTTCACGGCAGTAGGTGCGAAGCTCGGCTTCGGTTGCCGCATGCCCGGCCTTCAGCACGACCCACGCCTTGGGCACCTCGCCCTTGCCCGGATCGGGAATGCCCGCGACGCTGACTTCCATCACGGCGGGGTGCGTCGAGAGCACCTCTTCGATCTCACGCGGCCACACCTGGAAGCCACTGGTCTTCAACATGTCCTTCTTGCGATCGACGAGGAAGATGTAGCCGTCGGCGTCCATGTAGGCGAGGTCACCGGTGTGTATCCACGGTTCTCCGTCGCCGTGCTGGCGTAGTGTGTCGGTCGTTTCCGATGCGTTGTGCCAGTACTCGGCCATGCGCTGCGGTGCGCGCATGATCAGCTCTCCGACGCTCCCAGCTTGCACATCGCTGTCACCGTGTTCGGCGTCGACAATGCGGACATCGACGTCGGGAAGCGGGATGCCGATCGAGCCGAGCTTGTTGGTCCCCTGCACCGGATTAACGCAGCAGGCCATCATCCCTTCGGTGAGGGAGTAGCCCTCGATGATTCGCGAGCCGGTCTTCTCTTCGAACTGGCGTTTCGTCTCTGCCATCAGCGCGGCGGCGCCGGAGAAACACAACTTGATCGAGCTGAGGTCGACCTTGCCGGAGCGCACGTCGGGATGGTTGAGGATGGCGTTGTAGAGCGTCGGGATGCCGTTGAAGAACGTCGGCTTGACCTGCTTGATGGTCTTGAGCAGGTCGCCGATGTCTCGCGGGTTGGGCACGATCGACAGCGGGTTGGGCGCGACGAACGCGAGCGGCTGCACGCCGACGTTCGCGTAGACGTGAAACAGCGGCAGCGGCAGCATGATTACGTCGATCCACGGCTTCTTCGGCGATTTCGTCCACTCGTAGAGCTGCATGCCCGCCGCAATGTAGTCGCGATGCAGGCCGACCACGCCTTTCGGCGTCCCGGTCGTGCCGCCGCTCGAGAGGATGACGGCGCGGTCGGACGGCCGCACGGTCACTGCCGGGCGCGGCGATGAGCGGTGCTTGCTGAGGATGTCCTGAAACCAGCGATCGCCAGCCGCGATCGAGATGCGATGGCCCTCTTTCTTCTCCTTGAACAGCGTGAACAGGATCCGCAGCGTGGCCGGCAGGTACTCCTTGATCGAGGCGGCAATCACCTCGCGTACCTGCGTGCGAGCCTGGACGTTCTTGATCCGCTGGTAGAACGGCGTCAGCGCCACGACCACGGTTGCCCCGGTCGAGGTCAGTGCCGCTTCGAGCTCGCGCTCGGTGTAGGTCGGGTTGAGCGGCACGACGATCGCGCCCGCCTTCCACGCCGCGAACTCGGCGACGAAGAACTGCGGGCAGTTGGGCAGCACCAGCGCCACGCGATCACCGGGCCGGACGCCGCTCGCGCTCAGCGCCGCCGCGAAGGCGTCGCTCTGCGCGTCAAGCTCGCCGTACGACATCGTCGCGCCCTTAAAGAGCAGGGCTGGCTTGGCGCCATGATCGCGCGCCAGGTCCGTCAGGTAATCAACGAGCGTTTTATCGGGATAAGTGAGGCGAGGCGGAACGTCCGCGTCGTAGTGCGCCAGCCAGGGTCGCGTCGACATCGACGCTCATTCTATGAGAGGAGCGTCAGAAGCAGCGCCTTCTCGGTGTGGAGACGATTTTCCGCCTGGTCGAAGACCACTGACGCGGGCGATTCGAAGACCTCGGTCGTGACTTCCTCTTCGCGGTGCGCCGGAAGACAGTGCATGAAGAGTGCGGCCGCCGGCGCTGCAGCCATTAGCGCGCGATTGACCTGGTAGTCGGCGAACGTGACCTTGCGGGCGGCAGCTTCGTTCTCCTCACCCATCGATGCCCAGACGTCGGTGTAGACCGCATCCGCGCCGCCGACGGCTTCCTTCGGATCCCGGAACAAGCGCACCTGCGCGCCGTGGCGCGCCGCGCGCATTGCCTCTTCGACGACCCGGGCCGGCAGCTCGTAGCCGGCGGGGGATGCGACGTGCAGCGACATCCCGAGCATCGGCGCCGCGTGCGCCAGCGAGGTTGCGGTGTTGTTGCCGTCGCCGACGTAGGCGAGCGTCCGACCGCGGAGGTTGCCGAGACGCTCGCGCAGCGTGAGCATGTCCGCGAGCGCCTGGCACGGATGCTCGTCGTCGGTCAGCGCGTTGATGACGTGCAGGTTGGGCGCGGCCGACGCGATCGTGGTCACTTTGGACTGCGCGTAGGTCCGCACGACGATGGCATCGACCCAGCGCTCGAGATTGCGGGCGACATCCTGCAGCGGCTCGCGCACGCCCTCGGCGAACTGCGCGGGAACGTCCAGGGTTTCGCCGCCAAGCTCGCGGGTGGCGATCTCGAAGGTCGAGCGCGTCCGCAGCGACGGCTTCTCGAAGAGCATCGCGACGTGGCGGCCGGCAAGCGCGGTCGCCGTCGGCGCAGTCCGCCGCAGCTTGCGCGCGGCCTTCAGCTCGGCGGCGAGATCGAGCAGGCGTGCGAGCTCGTCGGGCGTCAGATCCCGGACCGAGATGAAATCCTTCGCCGACCGCTTAAGTTCGGTACTCGCCATTGATTCGCACGTATTCCGCGCTCAGATCGCATCCCCAGATCGTGGCCTCGGCACGTCCGCCGCCGAGATTGACGTCGATCTGGACGGTCGGCTTCTTCAGTTGCTCGGCAGCCTGCGGCGCGGCGTCGTCATGCGGCAGGCCATTCTCGAAGAGCAGCACGCCGCCGACGCGCACCGTCGCGCGATCGACGTCGAACATCACGCCAGACCGTCCGGCCGCAGCGAGAATGCGTCCCCAGTTCGGATCGGCGCCGTGCACGGCGGTCTTGACCAGCGGCGAATTCGCAATCGTCCGAGCCACCTGTCGTGCCTCGTCGACGTTGCGCGCATCACGAACGGTCACCGCGATCAGCTTGGTCGCGCCCTCTCCGCCGCGCACGATGCCCAGCGCGAGCTCGCGCGACACGGCGAGAAATCCCTCGAGCAGCGCCGGGTACAGATCCTCGTCGATGACTACGCCGCTGGCGCCCGAGGCGAGGGCGAAGAGCGAATCGTTGGTCGAGCATTCGCCGTCCACGGTGATGGCATTGAAGGTGTCGCGTGCCGATTCCGTCAGCACCCGTTTCAACATCGGCGGCGCGACTTGCGCGTCGGTCGTCAGGAAGCCAAGCATCGTCGCCATATTCGGCTCGATCATGCCCGAGCCCTTCGCCGTTCCGCCGATCGTGAACCGTCCGCGCGCGGTGTTGACGACGACCGCGTGCTCCTTCGGAAAGGGATCGGTGGTCATGATGGCGCGGGCCGCCTCGGCGCCCTTGTCGCGCGCGAGCGACGAGGTGGCAGCCTTGATTCCGGCCACGACCTTGTCGATCTTCAGTCCCACGCCGATCACGCCGGTGGAGGCCACGAGCACCGCATCGGCCGCACAGCCAAGCGGCGCAGCGGTCTCGGCGGCCATCCGCTCTGCGTTGGCGAGGCCGTCCTTGCCGGTGCACGCATTGGCGCAGCCGCTGTTGACGACGATGGCGCGAGCCTGGCCGTGATTGCGTTCGAGATGCTGCTGCGAGACGAGCACCGGCGCGGCCTTGGCGAGGTTGGTGGTGAAGAGCGCCGCGGCCGACGACATCGCGTCCGCCGCGATCACCACCAGGTCGAGCGCCGTCGGCGAAGCCTTGATCCCCGCGTGCAACGCGCTCGAGGTGAAGCCGCGCGGTGCGGTGACGCCGCCGGTTGCCGCTGAAATCTCCACGTCGCGAGTCGAGGTCACGTCAGCCATGGAGCGCCGCCAGCGGAACGCACGCCTGCCGCGCGCGACCGACGGCACGGACGACGGCATACTGCCCGCAGTGCCGGAAGTGCACGCAGGAATGGCAGTCGGTGACGATCTTTTCCGACAACCAGACGTGCGGCACGATCGAGAAGCCGAGGTGCACGAAGAAGCCCGGCGCGTGCGTGAACGCACACAGCTTTTCAAACCCGGCCATGGTCGCCCGCCGCGCCAGTTCTTCGATCAGCAGGTGTCCAAGCCCGAGGCTGCGCGCTTCGCGACTGACCACGAACGAGCGCACTTCGCTGACGCCGCGGCTGAGCGGCGCAAGCTCGGCGCAGGCGACCACCTGGTCGTTCTGCACCGCCACCACGAAGCGATGCGAGTGAATGGCGATTTCACCAAGCTCGCGTGGCAGCAGGTGGCCTTCGGCGAGATGCTCGACGATCAGGCCGTGAATGGCCTCCGCTTCCGCGGGCGAGGCCGTGCGCAGCGCGATCGGATCGGTCGCCGACACCACGCGTGGCTTCGCCGCACGGGCGGGGGTCCGCAGTCGAAGGGTCGCCGGCTTCACCCGGGCGGCGGTGGCGCTCACGCGTGCACCGCCTGCTGCGTCGAGACGAACACTTCGCCGAGGATGTCGACGGCGCGGTCGATTTCGGCCGCGGAAATCGTGAGCGGAGGAAGCATGCGGATCACCTTTTCATCGGTCCGATTCACCAGCAGGCCGCGTGAGCGGGCCTCGTCCACGATCGGCATCGCATCCGATCCCATCTGCAGCGCGCGCATCAGGCCGGCGCCACGCACCTCGACGATTGACGGGTGCTGCAGCGCCAGTGCGCGCAGCCGGCGCTCGAAGTGCTCACCAACGGTCTTGACGTGATCCATCAGCCCCGTGTCCATCAGCTGTTCGAGAAAGAACACCGCGGCGCGGCAGGCGAGGAGGTTGCCGCCGTAGGTCGTCCCGTGGTCGCCGGGCGAGATCGTCGACGCGACCTTCTCCGAAATCAGCGCCGCGCCCACCGGCACGCCCGAGCCGAGCGCCTTGCCGACCGAGGTCAGATCCGGGCGCAGCCCCAGCACCGGCGCGTAGAAGGCGTGACCGGTACGGCCGAGGCCACTCTGCACTTCGTCCGCAATCAGCAGCGTTCCGGTTCGCCGGCATGCATCGTCAATCGCCCGCGCGAATTCGGCTGACATCGGACGGATACCGCCCTCGCCCTGGATCGGCTCAGCGATGATCGCGGCGGTGCGGTCGGTCACCGCGGCGGCGAGCGCCTCGGGCTTGCGCGGATCGATAAATGTCACCGGGCCGAGCAACGGACCGAACGGCTCGCGGTAGTGCGGATCGCTCGTCACCGACAGGGCACCCATGGTGCGGCCGGCGAAGGCGCCTTCGATGGCGACAAATGACGTGCGCTCGGTGGCGCCCTGCGTATACCAGTAGCGCCGCGCGAACTTGAGGCACGCCTCGACCGCCTCGGTGCCGCTGTTGCAGAAAAACGCGCGCGCAAATCCGGAGAGCTTGGTGAGGCGTGCCGCGGCCTCGCCCTGCAGCGGGTGGTAATAGAGGTTCGACGTGTGAAGGAGCGTCGCCGCCTGTTCGGCGATCGCCGCGGTGAGGCCCGGGTGCGAGTGGCCGAGCGAGGTCACGCCGATCCCCGACACCAGGTCGAGGTACTCCCGCCCCTCGGTGTCGTAGAGCATCGTGCCCTTGCCGCGCACGAACGCGATCGGCTGACGCCGGTAGGTCTGCAGCACGTGCTGCGATTCGCGAGCCTTGATGTCGTCGAATGTCAGTGTCATTGCACCACCTGCGTGCAGCCGCCGAGCGGCGCCTTGGCGCCGGCCAGCGTATCGAGTCGTACTTCCCGTCCGTTCGCGATCAGCACGTCGCCAACGCCGCGGCGCAGCGCCGCGCGGCACGCCTCGAGCTTGGCGACCATGCCCTTGTTCGCGGTTCCCGTCTTGATCAAACCGGCGGCGCCGCGAGCCGTCAGCTGCCCGATCGTCCGGCCGTCGGCGTCGAGCACGCCGGAGGTTCCGCCCGCGATCACGAGTCGCTTCGCGCCGATTTCCGCCGCGAGATGCGACGCCAGCGTGTCGGCGTTGACGTTGAGCAACTGGCCGTTCCTGGTCGAGCCGACGCACGCGATCACGGGGATGTAGCCGCCGGCGAGCAGGTCGGTGACCAGCTGCGGCGTGCCGTTATTCACCGGCGAGCCCACCAGCCCGAGATCCACTTTCGGTCCCGCGACGCTGGCAATCGGTGCGGCGCGACGCAGGGTGACGACCGACGCGTCCGCGCCGGTGAGCCCCACCGGCCGGCCGCCGGCGCCGCGAATCGCCGCCACCAGCCGCGTATTGATCGCACCCGCCAGCACCGAGACGACGACATCGAGGGTGCGCTCGTCGGTGACGCGCAGGCCGTCGACCTGCTGCTTGGGGATCCCGGCAGTGGCGAGGGCTGCATCGATCTCGCGTCCGCCGCCATGGACGACCACAAGCGCCGACGTCCGCGCGAGTGCGGCGATCGCTTTGGCGATCCGCTGCACGTCCGTCGGCTGTTCGAGCAGCTCGCCGCCCAGCTTGAGGACCAGCGTCTTCTTCGAGGCGCGTTTCTTCACAGCAGACCCGCGCGCTCGTCGAGGCCGAGCACGAGGTTGAGATTCTGCACGCCCTGTCCGGCGGCGCCCTTGAGCAGGTTGTCGAGCACCGACACCAGCACCGCGCGGCCGGTCGCTTCATCGACCTTCCACCCGATATCGCAGAAGTTCGTGTAGGCGACGTGCTTGATCTCCGGCAACGCGGCGCCCGTGAGGCGGACGAACGGCGCCTTTGCGTAGGCCCGCTCCAGCGTCTCGGCGACCTGCGCTTCGGTGGTGCCGCGGCGCAAGGTCACGTAGATCGTTTCAAGGATGCCGCGGTCGAGCGGCACGAGGTGCGGCACGAAGGTGACCGCACGGGCGAGCTCCTGCTCGATTTCCGCCGTGTGGCGGTGCGAGAAGATTCCGTACGCCGAGACGCTGCCGTGGTTCTCGGAGAAATGCGTCCGCTCGCTCGGCGTCTTCCCGGCGCCCGACACGCCCGACTTGGCGTCGACGACAACAGCGCCTTCGAGGAGGCCGGCGTCGGCAAGCGGCAGCAGCGCCAGGAGCGCAGCGGTCGGGTAGCAACCGGGACACGAGACCAGCTTGGCGTCGCGGATCGCGTCCGCATCCCGCTCGGGCAGGCCGTAGACCACTCCCGGAGGAAGCACGGTCGTCGCCGGATACCAGCGCTGCCGGTCGGCGTCGTTGCGAATGCGGAACGCGCCGGAGAGGTCGATGACGCGGCCGCCGTGCTGCAGCAGGGCGGTGCCGATCTCGGCGGACGCCGCCTCGGGCAGCGCCAGGAACACGATGTCGGCCTCAGCAGCGAGCCGATCGACGTTCAGCGGCGTGACCTCGCCTTCCCAGATGCGCGCCAGCGCCGGCATCGGCCGCGGCGCGCTGGTCGCGCCCGACGACATCGCCGCGGTCAGCGTCACCGCCGGATGGCGCGCCAGCAGGCGCACCAGCTCCTGGCCGGCGTAGCCGGTGGCGCCGGCAATGGCCACGCGGGTGCGTGCCGCGGGGGCGGCGGGAGTCTGGTCGACGGGTCGAGGGGCTGCTATGGCCATTGTCTTGGTGTCAGGTGCAAAAGAATATTTATACAATCGGATGCATAAACAGTCAAGAGATGTTGTATTCTTGGAAGCTGGGTTGCTTGGTGGCTGCGTCGCTGGGGACGGTAGCTTGGGTCGTCCAAGTTCTTCCCAGCGACCCAGCTACCGAGCTACCCAGCAACCATATGAAAGCGCGCCGTCAGTCGGTCATTCTCGACCTCGTTCAGCGCGAGCCGGTGCGCAACCAGGAGCAGCTGCGGAAGCGTCTGCGCGCCGAGGGCTTCGACGTGACCCAGGCGACGCTGTCGCGCGACATCCGCGAGATGGGGCTGGTCAAGGGCGGCGAGAACGCCGCCTATCAATCGCCCGGACAGCCGGGCCGCAACGGCGACGCGGCCAAGTCGATGCTGCACCGGGCGCTTGGCGACTACCTGACCCGCGTTGACCGCGTGCAGCAGCTGGTGCTGCTGCGCACCGGGCCGGGACAGGCGCAGCTGCTCGGCGTCGCGCTCGACGGCGCGCGGCTTCCCGAGCTGGTCGGGACCATCGCCGGCGACGACACGATTCTCGCGATCGCCCGCGACGCACGACGGGCCCGGGCGCTGGTCAAGCGCCTCGAAGGGCTGGCAGGAGAGGGATGACCAACAGCAGACCACGGATCGTTCTCACTTATTCCGGCAGTCCGGCGGCCTCGGCCGCGGTGCAACAGCTCGCAGCCGTCCACGCGTCCGACGTCATCACGCTGACGCTGGATCTCGGCGCCGGCGGCGAGGTCCAGGAGATTCACGAGCGCGCCCTCGCCCTCGGCGCCGTGAGGGCGCACGTCCTCGACGTCCGTGAGGAATTTGCCGACGAATACCTGTTGCCGGCGCTGCAGGCCGGCACGCTCAGTGGTGGAGGCGAGACGATCGACGCACTCGCCCGGCCGCTGATTGCGAAGAAGCTGGTCGAGATTGCCCGCATCGAGCGCGCGAGCTCGGTGGCGCACAACGCACCAGCCGACGCCGGTCTCGACACGCTGATCCGTGCGCTGTCACCGGACCTGCAGGTCATCGCGGTGCCCAAAAGGTCTGACGCCGCCGCGGTCGCCGGCGCTCCCAGAAAGCCTGCTTCGGGCGTGGATAACGGCGCCGATGTCGAAATCACCTTCGACCGCGACATCCCCATCGCCATCAACGGCGTGCCGATGTCGCTCACCGAGCTGATCGAAAGCCTCACCGTGATTGCCGCTCAGCACGGGATCATCAGCACGGACGATTTCGCCGGTGCGCCGGCGATCGCGGTCCTGCAGGCCGCATTCGATGCACGCATCCGCGAACACGCAACCTGCATCGTTCGTTTGAAGCTGCAGCATGGCGTGACCACCGCGGCGGCCGTTCCGAATGCCGCGCTTGCGGCGCGAACCTCATGACGCTCTGGTCTGGACGATTCGACACAGCTCCGGATCCCGCGGCATTCGACTTCGGCATCTCCTTCGGATTCGATCGCGCGCTGTTCCCGGACGACGTGGCGGGCAGCATCGCGTGGGCCGAGGCGCTTGGCGCCGCCGGCGTGTTGTCCGCGGACGACGTGCGCGCCATCGTCTCGGGACTTCAGGCGATCCTCGAGGAAGGCCGCAAAGACCCGGCGTTTGTTGCCGGGCCGGATGAAGACGTGCACAGCTTCGTCGAGCGCAAGCTGGTCGAGCGGATCGGCGACGCGGGACGCCGGCTGCACACCGGCCGTTCGCGCAACGAGCAGGTGTCGCTCGACCTGCGTCTCTATCTGCGCCGCCGGATTCCTGCGCTGCAGCGGGCGCTGACGACGCTGATCGCCGCCTGCGCCGAGCAGGCCGCCGAGTGCGGCGCGGCATTGATGCCTGCGTATACGCATCTCCGGCGAGCACAGCCAGTGCTGGTCGCGCATTTCTTCCTCTCGCACGCGGCGGCGTTGCGCCGCGACCATGCGCGCCTGGCCGCAGCTGCCGACGAGGCCGACGCGCTCACGCTCGGATCGGGAGCGGTCGCCGGAACCAGCTACGCGGTCGACACCGCGGTACTGGCGAAGAAACTCGGCTTCTCACGCATTGTCCGCAACAGCATCGACGCTTCGTCGGATCGCGACTTCGTCGCCTCGTTCCTCTACGCGACGTCGCTGGCAATGGTGCATCTCTCCCGCATTGCCGAAGACCTGATCATCTTCACCGGCGAAGAGCACGGCTTCTTCGATCTCGCCGACGCGTCGGCGACCGGCAGCAGCATGATGCCGCAGAAGAAGAATCCTGATCCGCTCGAGCTTGTGCGCGGCAAGACCGGCCGCGCGATCGGACGGTTGACCGGATGGCTCGCCACCATGAAGGGCCTGCCGAGCGGCTACAACAAGGATCTGCAGGAAGACAAAGAGGCTGTGTTCGACGCGGAGACGACCCTCGCCGTTTCGCTGGCCGCCGCGAACGCCGTGGTCTCGCGGCTGTCACTCAACGTCGAACGCACCGGAACCGCCGCCTCGGGCCTGCTGCTCGCGACTGACGTCGCCGACTACCTGGTTTCTCGCGGCATGCCGTTTCGCCGCGCGCACGAAGTCGTCGGGGCGATGGTGCGGCGCCTCCTGGCTGAAGGTCGCGACTTCAGCAACCTGACCCTGGCCGAGTGGCGCGACGCGAGCGAGATGTTCGGCGATGACGCGCCCGCAGCGGCCACCGCACTCGCTTCGGTGCAGGCCCGCAGGACGCCGCAATCCACGCATCCTGACGCCGTGCGCAGCTCGCTTGCGGAATGTCGTTCGTGGTTGGCTCAGGTCGGGAGTTAGTAGTAAACTCCCCACACCCTTCGCCTTTTTCAAGGCATCCCACCCGAAAGGTACGTACGGCTCCGGGGGAGTTCAATGCAGCAACGCCGGCTTCGGCTCGGTGACATTCTGGACGACTATTGTCCGCGTGAGCGCCGCATCACCAACCACGTGGTGGTGGCGATGATTGACGAAGACGTGAAGCAGACGCGCTGCTCCACGTGCGACGCCGACCACGAATACAAGCAAGGGAAAGCGCCGGCCCCGCGCCGCCGCAAGCCGGACGCACTGGTCGGCGAGATCGAAGGCGCACTGCGCCCGCGCGCCGCGGTCGAGGAGCCGGAGCTCGACGTCGACGAGGACGATCACGAAGACGGCGATCAGCCCGCGACCGCGGAATCGTTCGACATGCCGTTGACCGCCGCTGGTGAGCAGCACGGTGAGCGCGCGGACGAGGATGCCGACGCCGACAACGAGCGCGGCCCCGCCGACGATGACGGTCCGGTGCACCGCCGCTTGATTCGTGCGACGCTGCCGCGGCAGGAAGGTCAGGTTCCCGAGCGCAAGGCCACCGATTTCACCGTGCGGCAACCGGGCAGCGGGCGAGGCGGTGGCGGTGGACGCGAGTTCGACGGCAACAAGCCTGGCTATCGTCCCAGCGGTCCTGGTGGTGGCGGCCCTGGCGGGGGCCGCGGGCGGCGTCCGATGCGCGCACAGGGCGGCGCTCCCGGCCAGCCACCGCGATTCGGATCTCGTCCGGGCTCTGGGGGCCAGGGCGGCCCTCGTCAAGGTCCAGGGCAGGGCCAACGTCCTCCCGGCAATCGTCCCGGCGGTCCTGGTGGCAATCGTGGCGGCGGGCGCCCTCCCGGCCAGGGACGCGGACCGGGCGGCGGCGGCGGTCGTAAGCGCGGGCCCCGATGACAGACTTCGCAGGCAAGCACGGGCTCATCGTCGGCGTCGCCAACAAACGATCGATCGCGTGGGCCATCGCGCAGGCAACCGCCAGCCGCGGCGCACGACTCGCTCTCACCTACCAGGGACGATTCGAAGAACACGTCAACGAGCTCTCGCAGGGCCTCGGCGCCCCCGCGCTGGTACTGCCGTGCGACGTGTCGTCGGATGCCGATATCGACGCGGTGTTCGCGAAGGTCGATCAGGAGTTCGGCGGCCTCGACTTCATCGTGCACGGCGCGGCGTTCGCCAATCGCGAAGACCTGATCTCCTCCTTCACCAGCACCAGCCGCGAGGGCTTTCGCACGGCCCTCGACATCTCCGCCTACTCATTGGTGGCGTTGGCGCGCGGCGGTGTTCCACTAATGGAGAAAAAGGGCGGCGGCAGCATCCTCACGCTGAGCTACCTGGGCGCCGAGCGCGTCTTCACCAACTACAACGTGATGGGTGTCGCGAAAGCCGCACTCGAAGCCTCTGTGCGGTATCTCGCCGCCGACCTTGGCCCCAAGAACATCCGCGTGAACGCAGTGTCGGCCGGACCGATTAAAACGCTCGCAGCCTCGGGAATCCCCGGTTTCTCCTCGATCCTGACGGTGTATCGCGACCGTGCGCCGCTGCGGCGCAGCGTCGAGACGGCCGAGGTCGGCGACGCAGGGGCGTTTCTGTTGAGTGACGCCGCCAGGGGTATTACCGGCGAAGTACTGATGGTCGACGCGGGATATCACGTCACGGGCATGTAGGTTGCACCCCTCCGGCGATCACGGAGGGCGGAATGCCTAAACTGAGCTATTGGAAGAATCTGGCGCTGGCGCTGGCGATTGCGGCGCCTATCGCGACCATCGGCTGCGGCAAGACAGTCGGTGAGGCCATCGACGACACCACCATCACCACCCGCGTCAAGACCTCGATGTTGAACGATCCCAGCGTCGGCGGCCTGCGGATCGACGTCGACACCTTCAAGGGCGTGGTCACGCTCTCGGGTCGCGTGAAGAGCCAGGCCGAACACGACCAGGCCATCGCCCTCGCCCGCATGATCAGCGGCGTCGTCGACGTGAAAGACGCGCTGCAGATCGTCCCGGAATAACGCCGGAGCTACTTGCCCCAGCGCTCGGTATGGATTTGCTGGGCGGGAACGCCCAGCGCCTCGAGCGTGGAGACCGACTCGCTGACCAGCGGCGTCGGTCCGCAGATGAAGCACAGGGTTGCCGTGGGCTCGTGTACGACCGCCTCGAAGTGGGCGCGGCCGATGCGTCCACGGCTTCCCGCCCACTCAGTGCTGTCGTCCCGCGTGACCGTGGGATGCAGCTCGATCCGCCCGGCGGCCTCGTGGCGCCGCAACTCCTCGATGAACGCGAACTCGTCGCCGCGTCGCGCGCTGTAGAGCAGCGAGATGGGCTGCGACAGGCCCGTCCGCAGGCTGTGATCGATCATCGCGTGCAGCGGCGCGATGCCGGTGCCGCCGGCGACAAATAGCAGCCACGATTCTTTCGGCTGGTCCGGAAACGTGAACGTGCCCATCGGACCTTCGAGATCGATGAGCGAGCCGACAGCGGCGCCGGCGAAATGCTCGCCGATGTCGCCGTTCTCTTCCGTCCCAATTAGCAACTCGAGATGGCCCGTTTCGCGCGCACGCTCCGGCGAGCATGCGATCGAATACGGTCGCCGCACGGTTTGGCCGTGCGCGCCGATCATCACCGCCTGTCCGGAAACAAACTCCAGCGGATTTCCAGCACATTGGGATCCTAAGCTTAGAATTCCACGTGGACAAGTTGTCGCG
>JADMIO012791343.1_pt1 | contig 44145 bp, 27 predicted proteins | sample 8958161 | NCBI WGS metagenome assembly JADMIO01 (sample SAMN16585339, study PRJNA669376) | soil metagenome | isolation source: Crop rotation soil | place: USA: Cullars Rotation, Alabama | collected 2011
GGCCGCGACTTCAAGTCACGTGAATTCCAAGCTTCGGATCCCACTGTGCTGGAAAGCCGTTCCAAGCCCGTCGAGTATCGGACCGCTCCGGTAACGCGGGGAGATGTTACGCAGGCTGTCACCGCCAGCGGACAGATGAATGCCGTGATGAATGTTCAGGTCGGCAGCCAGATTTCCGGCATCATTCAAAACCTTTACGCGGATTTTAACAGCAGCGTCACCCAGGGCATGGTAGTCGCCAGACTCGACCCCTCGACCTACCTGGCGACCGTCCATCAGGCGCAGGGAGAGTTGGCGAATGCGAAAGCCGCTCTCGAGTTGAATCAAGTCGAGGCCAAGCGCGCCGAGGACCTCGTCAAAGGTAAATTGATTGCCCCGTCCGATTACGACAAGGCGGTGGCCGATTTGCACCAGTCCCAGGCTCAGGTCGCAATTCGCGAAGCCGCGCTCGAGCGCGCCAAAATCGACCTGGACCGCTGCACGATTTATGCTCCGACCAACGGCACGGTAATTTCCCGCAACGTCGATGTGGGGCAAACGGTCGCTGCCAGCCTTTCGGCACCCACTCTCTTCATCATCGCCAATGATCTGAGCAAGATGCAGATTGACGCCATGATTTCCGAGGCGGACATCGGAGGCGTCGAGACCGGGCAGGTGGTCAATTTCACCGTGGACGCTTTTCCCACCCGGAATTTCCATGGGCAGGTCATGCAAATCCGGAACGCGCCGAGCACCAACCAAAATGTGATCACGTACGATACCGTGGTCGAGGTGGACAACAGAGACATGAAACTCAAGCCGGGCATGACCGCCAATGTCTCAGTCATCGTGGCCGAGAATGATGATGTTCTGAAAATCCCAAATGCGGCCTTCCGTTTCAAGCCACCCGATGCGCCCGCCCAAAAGCAAAAGGATACCACCCCCAAACTGATGGGGGCTTCGCCTGCAGAAGGAGAAAGCCCTCGTCCCCCGGGACGCGGAAACGGGTCGGGCCCGCCCGGCGGCAATCGTCCTCCCGGGGGACGTCCCAAGGGTGAACGCTCGCTGGCCCGTACGGTTTATGTGTTATCCGGCGCCAATCCCGAGTCCATGAAACCGGAACCGAAACAGGTCAAGATCGGCATTAGCGACGGTACTTTTACAGAGATTAAGGAAGGTTTGGCAGAAGGGGAGAACGTCATCGTGGGCGTGAATAACGCCGCGCCCGCGGCCCCCGGGGCGGCGGGCGGCACGGCTAACCCGTTCGGAGGGGGCGGCCGGCGTTTTTAAACATGAGCGCGGTCATCCAACTCGAGCACATTCACAAGGTCTATCAGACCGGCGAGGTGTCGGTGCATGCCGTGCGGGATGTGTCGCTTGAAATTCAACCCGCCGAGTTCGTGGCTGTCATGGGGGCGAGCGGGTCCGGCAAATCCACCCTCATGAACATCCTGGGCTGCCTTGACCGGCCGACCGAGGGACGTTACGTTCTCGACGGTGAGGATGCCTCCCGGCTCAAGCGGAATCAACTCGCCGAAATTCGGAATGAGAAAATCGGGTTTGTGTTTCAGGGGTTCAATTTGCTCTCCCGCACCTCGGCGCTTGAAAATGTGGAACTCCCGATGCTCTACGCTCGCAAATCAAAAACAGGCGGGAAAGACCACCATGACCGCGCGCGCGAGGTTTTGGGCCTGGTTGGCCTGGGGGAGCGCGCCGGGCATCATCCCAACCAACTCTCCGGCGGGCAGCAGCAGCGGGTCGCGATCGCCCGCGCGCTGGCGAACAACCCCGCTTTGCTCCTGGCGGATGAGCCGACCGGCAATCTCGACACCCAGACCAGCATTGAGATCATGGGATTGTTCCAAAAGCTCAACGAGCAGGGGATCACCATTGTCATGGTGACGCACGAACTCGACATCGCTCGCTATACCAAGCGCAACATTGTAATGCGCGACGGCCGGGTGGTGGGCGATAACCAGGTCGCCGCCCGCCTGAATGCGGAGGAGGAAATGCGCCGCATCCGCGAAGAACAACGATCGGTCCAATTGGCGCCATGAGAATCTTTGCCATTTTTCGCATCGCGAACCGCGCCCTCCGCCGCAATATGCTCCGTAGCATCCTGACCATGCTGGGTATCATCTTCGGGGTGGGCGCCGTCATCGTCACCGTGAGCATCGGCAATGGGGCCAAGGCCTTGGTCGAAGCCCAAATTGCCGGACTTGGGCAGAACGTCATTCTGGTCTTTTCGGGCAGCGTGACCCGCGGCGGCGCTCATTCCGGCTGGGGCAGCGCCGGCACTCTCACCGTGGAAGATGCCACGAGCATCCAGCGCGAAGTTCAGGGGGTGACTGTTGTCAGTCCTGAGGTGCGCTCCGTCAGCCAGGTGTCTTCGAGCACCGCAAATTGGTCCTGCCAGATCCTCGGCGAGAGCCAGGACTACCTCGATATCCGCATCTGGCCCCTGGTGGATGGAGCGATCTTTACCGATCAGGACGTGCGTGGAGCGAACAAGGTAGCCATCATCGGCAAGACCACCGCCACCCAGCTTTATGGCGAGAGCAGTCCAATCGGCCAGATCCTGCGCATCCGAAACTCGCCGTTTATTGTGGTGGGGCAACTGGCTCCGAAGGGCCTTTCGGTTCAAGGAAGCGATCAGGACGACGTGGTCATAATTCCTTACACCAGCGCGATGAAGCGGATCTCAGGCACCACTACGCTCCGCACCATCAACGTTCAAGCGGAGAGCGGCAGCGCGTTGGCCAGCGTCCAGCAGCAGATCATCGAACTGTTGCGCCAGCGCCACCGCATCCAACCGGGACGGGACGATGACTTTACTGTGCGCAACCAGCAGGAAATTGCCGAAGCCGCCACGGCAACCTCCAAGGTCATGACTGTGCTGCTGGGTGCCATTGCCAGCGTGTCTCTCCTGGTGGGTGGCATCGGCATCATGAATATCATGCTTGTCAGCGTGACGGAACGGACGCGCGAAATCGGGATTCGCATGGCGGTCGGGGCCAAGAGTCATGATATTTTGCTCCAGTTTTTGACCGAAGCGGTCGCGCTGAGCCTTACCGGTGGCATTATTGGCATCGGCCTGGGCATAGCCGCTTCCCACGTGCTTGCGTCCAATTTGAATTGGCCCATTCTCACTTCGCTTACCTCCATGCTCGTCGCCTCTCTTTTTAGCGCTTTCATCGGCGTTTTCTTTGGCTTTTACCCTGCCCGCAAAGCCTCTGCCCTCGATCCCATCGACGCCCTCCGCTACGAATAAAAGCTGGCGAGCCGTGTCAGATCTCTTCCAAACCGGGCTTCGCCCCATTTGACATCGGTTGGCAGCGGGCCATTTTGAGTAGGGATGAAATTGAACGTTCCGCTCATTTTCGCGCTGGTCTTCGTGATTCTCGGCTTGGTTGTTTCCCTGATCAGCTATAGACGGTTGAGTGTGGGCAGAGCCAGCACGAACTGGCCTTCGGTGCCGGGCCAGATTATTTCATCCGAAGTCAAAACCATCGAGCATGTTGCGGAAAGAAAGCGGGCTTATGTCACCTACCGCGCGGAGATTTCCTTCGGCTACGACGTGAATGGACGTCACTGGGTTTCCAGCCAGCCGCTTATTGATCAGCCGGAGAAGACCTATGCCGCCGAGGCCCGCGCTTTGGTGGCCAAATACCCCGCTGGCGCGGGCGTGAGGGTCTATTATGACCCTGCCAATCCAAGCCTTTCTGTTTTGGAACGAGGCGCGCTGCCCTCGACTTATGTGGCCTTCGGATTTGGGCTGGCCGTGACACTGCTTGGGCTTGCCCTTTTTGGATTTAAAGTCTTCCCGCGCCTCGCCGCCGCAAATATTGCCATCCGAAACGGCCATAACCCGGATCCGGGTTGGGGTTAAAGCCAATGATGAATTTGAAGAGGAGCGGGTAACCGTCGCGAGGTTTCTTCCATCATCAGCGCACACGCAGAGTGGGTTCCTCGCGCTGGAGGAATGGAGAAGAGGTCAGGCTCACTCAAATGCCACTTGGCAGTCCGGGCCACATTTGTTTAGCTGTGCGCGCCCGAATGCATCGAGCCCACGCTATTTTGATCTTGTTGTTCAGCGCTGCCTGCGTCTTGCGCGGGGCGGAAGGCGAATTCCGACTGCTTTCAGACCATCCTATTTATTTCAACCCCAACGGGACAAGCGTCGCCACCAACGGCATTACCATCATCTACACGCCCGCCGATCAATCGGGAGCCATTGCCATGGTCGCGGACAAGGCTACGATCAACCAGACGTCTTACGTGGCGGTTGCGGAGGGCAACGTTCGCCTGGAACGCGCTGGCGAGATATGGCAAGGCGAAAGCCTCGAATACAATTTTAAGCGCCGGGAGATTGTCGCAAAGAACTTTCGTTCGGGGCAGGCGCCATATTACGTAAAGGGCGGCACCGTTGTCGGGGAACAGGAACCGGGAGTTTATGTGGGGCTGGACGGGATGGTGACCACTGATGATTACGCGCGGCCGGCCTACAGCATCCGGGCCAAAGAACTGATAATCGTTCCCGGTGAATACATCGAGGCACACCATGCCACACTCTGCCTGGGCGACGTTCCAGTATTTTATTTTCCCTATTACCGGCGCAATCTTGGCTGGCAGCCGAACAACTTCACGTTCGTTCCCGGAGTGCGCTCGCTCTTTGGCCCGTACCTGCTCAGCAGCTACAACTGGTATTGGAACGAGCGGTTGGATGGCACACTCCACCTCGATGCGCGGCTCAAGCGGGGACTGGCCGGCGGGCCCGATTTCCGGTATCATTTGCCAAACTTTGGCGATGGCATCTTCAAGTACTATTATGCGAAGGATGACAAGCCGGGGTTTGATTCGATCGGAAAGCCCATCGATGACGACCGGCAGCGGATTTATTTCTATCACTTCATCGAACCGCGCACGAATCTGACCATCAAAGGAATCGTCCGCTACCAAAGCGACGCCCAGGTAGTGCGAGATTTTTTCGAGAGCGAATATCGCGCCAATGTGCAGCCCAACTCGTTTGTCGAGGCAAACCAACTCTGGCGCAACTTCAGCCTTAACCTGGAGGCACAGCCCCGCGTCAATCGCTTCTTCGAGACTGTGGAGCGTTTGCCGGACGTGAAATTGACCGGGTTCCGCCAACAGGTCGGCCAGAGTCCGCTTTATTACGAGAGTGAAAGCAGCGTGGGATATTTCCGCCGGGAGTTTGCCAATGACCTAACCAACGCCTACTCCGCAACCCGTGCGGATACGTACCATCAATTAACGCTGCCTTCCACCTGGTTCGGTTGGCTGAATTTTATCCCACGTGTGGGCGGCCGTTACACTTACTATGGCGAAGCGGACGGCCCGGGGGCGGCGACGGCCGAGCATTACCGGGGTGTTTTCAACACCGGGGCTGAACTCACGTTCAAGGCGTCCCGTGTTTGGCCTGCTGTTTCGAGCAAGTTCTGGGAAATCGACGGGCTTCGCCATATTATCCAACCTTCCATTAATTACGTTTACGTTCCCAGGCCGACCGTGCCTCCCCAGCAGTTGCCCCAATTCGACACTGTTTTGCCCACGACCCGCCTGCTGCCGATTGAGTACCCGGACTTCAACGCCATCGACGCCATCGACAGCCAGAACGTCCTGCGCCTCTCACTGCATAATAAACTCCAGACCAAGCGGACGGAGGGCGTGGCCAACGTGGTGAATTGGGCGCTGTATGCGGATTGGCGCATCCACCCCAACTCCAGCCAGACCACGCTGTCGGACCTTTACTCTGATCTCGATCTCCAGCCGTTTTCGTGGATGGTGGTTAATTCCGAGCTTCGCTACGACCTGAACCAACGCTCTCTAACCGAGGCCAACAGTTCCGTCACATTTGCTCCAAATGAAACCTGGAGCCTCACTCTCGGGAATCGCTATCTCCGGGACAACGCCGCCTTCGGAACCAACTACGGTAATAACCTGCTCTTCAGCAGCATTTATTATCGGTTCAACGAAAATTGGGCTTTCCGAGTCAGCCACCACTTCGAAGCGCGGGATGGGGTGATGGAGGAACAATACTATACTGTTTATCACGACTTGCGGAGTTGGACCGGGGCGGTCACTTTCCGTGTACGCGAGAACCGTGGCGGCCCCACCGATTACACTGTGGCGCTCACCATGTCGCTGAAAGCCTTCCCGCGTTACGGTCTGGGTGAGGATGCCGTGAAGCCGGAATTGTTACTGGGCTATTAGGTCCTTGGGCGCATGGCATTGGCTTAACCCGTTAATGGTTGAAACCAGCTTGGCGCTAAATTAAAGTGGGTGCATGAAATCTCTTCTGTTGTCGTGCCTGGCCACGCTTGTACTTGCTGGCTGTGGTCAAAAGCCCGATTCCGCCAGCACCGGAACGGGTGGTAAATCCTACACCATTGCCGTCATTCCCAAAGGGACGACGCACGAGTTCTGGAAATCGATCAATGCCGGCGCGTTCAAAGCACGCGATGAACTCGCTGCCAAAGGGATTAAGATTGAAGTGATCTGGAAAGGGCCACTCCGCGAAGATGACCGGGATCAACAAATCCAGGTGGTGGAGAACTTTACCTCCAAGCGGGTGAGCGGGTTGGTGCTGGCCCCGCTGGACTCGCAAGCGCTCGTCAGTCCGGTGGTGAGCGCGGCGGAATCGGCAGTCCCGGTGGTGATTATCGATTCTGGATTGAAGACGGATAAATACGTCAGCTTTGTTGCGACCGACAACTTCAAGGGAGGGCAGTTGGCTGGCGAACATTTGGGAAAATTGCTCGGTGGCAAAGGCAATGTGATCCTGCTTCGCTACGCGGTGGGTTCCGCGAGCACGGAGGAACGGGAGGCAGGGTTCCTCGAGGTAATGGCCAAAAAGTATCCCGAGATAAAGCTGATTTCCTCCGACCAACATGCGGGAGCAACCCGGGAGACGGCATATCAGAAATCCCAGGACCTGCTCAATCGCTTCGGCAATGAGGTGAATGGCATTTTTTGTCCTTGCGAACCGCCGACGATCGCCATGGCCAAAGCCCTGCGTGACTTGGGGAAGGCAGGCGGCAAAGTAAAGATGGTTGGGTTCGACGCTGGATCCCAGTCGGTCACGGACCTGAAAAATGGGGATGTGCAGGGCTTGGTCGTGCAGAATCCGCTCTTCATGGGTTACAAGGGTGTGATGACCCTGTATGAGCATCTCCAGGGCGACAAAGTGGAAAAGCGTATTGATACGGGGGTTGTGCTGATTACCGCGGAAAACATGGAGCAGGCCGAAAACAAGGAACTGCTCGCTCCGCCGCTCGAAAAATATCTTAAATGAATCGGTCACCAGCCAGGCGTTTGAATTTCGTGGCAGTGCTCAACGCGGCTGGTCCATTCCTGGGTTTGCTCCTCGTGCTGGTTTTATTTTCACTGAGCGCCGAGGTGCGGCCGCACCTTTTCACAGGGGGCAACTCCAAGCTCATTTTGATCCAGACCGTGATTGTCGCCACGGGTGCGTTGGGCATGACAATGATCATTGTGAGCGGTGGCATCGATTTGAGTGTTGGATCCGTTGTGGCCCTCACGAGCGTGCTCGGGGCCACGCTGATTCTCAAAGGCTTTTCTCCATTGGCTGTGATCTTGTTGACAATCCTGGCCGGCGGAACCATTGGCTTGCTCAACGGATCTATCATAGCTTCCTTTCGTATGCTCCCGTTCATCGTGACGCTGGGAATGATGGGCGTCGCACGTGGAGCGGCCAAATGGCTTGCCGGCAGCCAGACGGTGAACCCACCCGACACCGTCATTAACGGCCTTATGAAGCGAGTGGCACCGAATGACTTTTTTCCGCTACCGCCCGGCGTTTGGCTCGCCATCGTGCTGGCGGTTGCCCTCTCGGTTGTGATGCGCAAAACTATCTTCGGACGCTACATCTTTGCCATTGGCTCGAATGAGGCTACGGCCCGTCTCTGCGGCATCCGGGTGCGTCTGCACAAGACGGTGATCTACACGCTGGCGGGGTTCTTTTTCGGCTTGGCGGGGCTGCTGCAGCTTTCCCGGCTGGCTCAGGGAGATCCGAGCGTGGCCATTGGGCTGGAGTTGGATATTATCGCCGCAGTTGTGATTGGCGGCGCGAGCCTGAACGGCGGTACTGGGAGCATCCTCGGTTCGATGATTGGCGCCTTGATCATGGCTGTCCTTCGGAATGGTTCCACTCAGATCGGATGGCCGACTTACATGCAGGAAATCATTATCGGACTGGTCATCATACTCGCGGTCGGATTGGACCGTTTCCGCCAAAGCCGCACAAAGGCTTAGCGCGAAATGTCGGGGGTAATGGCCGGAAAATCACGAGCTTGAAATCCAATTGGGAATATGGCACAAAGATGAATGCACGCGGAGATCATCCGGCAACCGCTCCACGCCAGCCTCTTCAAACCGCTTAAGGTTGATTCTGGCCAGCGAAGAGGAGGAACGCGCTTCCGCCAATTTTTGAACTCCAGGCACGCACAAGCCGCCCAATTTTATGTCAAAACCCACTAGCCCAACGGACTCGAACGCCCCGCTGGCCAACCTCGAAGAATGGGAGGATTTCCTGAAGGTTCGCTATCCCGAGAGTGACCAACCCGCCGCCAAGCCATTTCAGGCGGTGGATGCCACCAAGGCCAAGGAACAATTTCGCAATTACGAATCCACGGCGCGTCCGAGCGTGCGCGAGTTTTATCGCTTGAATCATCGCCATCAAACCTTCGATTTTGTGCAGAATAAAAAGAGGGATTTCCTGGCTCTCTCGCGCCGTCAGATGGGCATCTGGGAGGCCTTGGAATATCTTAACACACTGGTGGATGACAGCGATCCGGATACCGATCTGTCTCAACTGGAACATTTGCTCCAAACAGCGGAGCAGATCCGTAAGGATGGGCATCCGCGCTGGTTCATCCTCACCGGCTTGATTCACGACTTAGGCAAGATCCTTTGCCTGTTCGGTGAGCCCCAGTGGGCGGTCGTCGGCGACACTTTCCCAGTCGGTTGCGCGTATTCGGACAAAATTGTTTTCCACCAGTTCTTCGCAGACAATCCCGACAGCGGAGAGCCCAGGTATCAATCGGCGACCGGAGTTTACGCCGAGGATTGCGGCTTGGACAACGTCCACCTCTCCTGGGGCCATGACGAATATCTCTACCAGGTAGTGAAGGATTATTTGCCCACGGAAGCTCTCTACATGATCCGGTATCACTCTTTTTATCCGGCCCATCGGGATGGCGCTTACGCGTCCTTGATGACCGAGCAGGATAAGAAAATGTTTGATTGGGTGCGGGCTTTCAACCCCTACGACCTATACACCAAGAGCCATGAACGTCCGAACCTTGGAAAGTTGCGGCCTTTTTACGACGATCTGATCAGCGAGTATTTTCCGGCCAATCTTAGGTGGTAATCATTATCCGGCCACCGGTGACGACCATCCCAGCGTTCGTAACAGGAGGAAGATCGGGAAAGGTTGCGACAAAGGACCTAACTGCCGGGCAATTCCCAGACCCAATCCCCGTGCTTTTCATCAAACATGGTTTTGCCTGGGACACCGAAGTCATCTTTTTCATTCCACCCTATGGAGTAAAGAACGTAACCTGTCTCTCCTGCTGTGCGATATTTGTAGGGTTTGCCCGTGATCACATCCTTCGGCAGTTGGGGGGAGAATGCCGGGACCAACTTTTCAAGCTTCTCCGGAAAGCGATTTTGGGCCAGACGATAGCGCTCCAAGGCGCAAGCGAGCGCGGCTTCCTCAGTCGTGGTTTGGCCTTGGGCGGACCTTTGAACGGTTTTGCCCAGGGCGGGCAACAGCAAGCCCGCGATGACCCGATGATGAAGAACGAGGCCCAACGGTCTTCCGAGCGGCCCTCCTGAAATCGCGCGCGCCAGTTCCTGTTCATTGGACTCCACCTGGCTGGGGCGCACCCGCTTATTCCCGGCGTCAATGGTTTCCGCTAATTGCGCTTCATAGAGTTTGCAGTAATTCAGTTTTTCCTGGTAATACCAGCCACTCGGAACAAGCGCGCTAGCCAAGGCGCCTATTAAAGTGCTGGGCGCGGGTTCGTTCTCGAGCGTGCGCAGATGACCCAGGCCTTTTCTGCGGATTAAATCAACCGTCAAAATCCCCGCCGCGCGCTCTGTCTCCATTGGGTGTTTTAGGTCGGATAGAAAATTATAGGATTGGAGGCTAGTTTGAAGCCATTGAAGCTGGCTCTCGGACCATCGATGCTCGGTCAATCCCTCCCAGATGGGTTGGATTGCTGTTTGCACGCAACCCATTCGCACCAAATGTGACATGAGAAATGGTTCGTCCTTCAGGGAATCAGCGAGGTAAAGCATCAGCTTAACATCCGCCAAGGCCTGATCCGGGTGTCCCAAGGCGAGTTCAGCGCACGCTTTGAGTTTCAGCCGTTGGCAACCCGATTTGATGTTATCGAGGTGCAGTAGGAGAATGCCCCAGGGGTTTTCCAGGTCAAAAAACACCGGGTATTGCACCAGTGGACGCTGGCTGGCGTTGCGCAGTTCGATGAGGAGCGGCTCGGACGTCTTCAGGCCGGTCAGAATCGCCGGGGCCGCTTTGGCGCGCGCTTCCGGGTCGAGCTGTTTTGATTTTAGCTTGCCGGACTTCGATTGCGCGGTGGATTCGAAATTTGCAAAAGCCTGGTCCCAGGCGACCAGATCCACGAATTGCCTGCCAACAGGCTCGTTCCTGCCCCTTCCAGAAGCGACGGTCTGGCTGATTCTGGTGAAGTTGTCCCCCCAATGCGCATCGCTGTTTGTTCTCCAAGTGAACCAGGATTTCACAAAGGGCGTGGACGCGAAGTTTTGATCGTCCGGCACCGGCTTCGGGATAAGGGCTTTCAGCTCGAGTTGCTTGCCCTGGAATTCCATTTCACGTCGGTAGTTGTCCCAGGCGCGGCGGCCGCGCCAATGCTCCTCCGCGTAGAGCAGCGCAATGGCGGTGAAGCACCAGGCCAGCAGAATCAGTTTCCGCCGAATGCCCGACCACGTGAACAGTCTTCGAAAGAAGCGCAGAAGCGGACTGCGCTGCGAAATGGGAGTCGGGGTTTGTTCAGTCATATCAGGCCATGGAGTTGGTGGATTCAAGTTTGGTTCGGCGCGGCGGAACAAACGCGGGCGGCAGAGCAATGGGTTCAGGCAGCGGTGCCTCGATCAACTCCAGGATTTGCCGCCGGTTTTCACGCAGAGCCGTTAATATCTCCTGAGGCGAAGGAAGCTTTTCGTGCGCCAGGCCTGGTGCCGGGGCAGGGGAATGATCGTTATTTAAAATCGCAATCACACACCAGACGGCACTAATCCCGGCCAAGTGCCAACGAAAGGAGAGCAGGAGTTCGCGCCACGAGAAGTTGAGCGGGGTTGCGCTTTTCGAAGTCAGTGTCCCCTGGGTTTGTCTCAGGGTCTGCAAGGACTTGGCTCGAAGGCGATCAAGCTTCGGCTCGGCGGACTGGTGATGTTGCAATAATACTTCACGAAGGGTCTTCATAAAGTCTCCTCCACCAGCTTGCGCAGGGCTTTCTTCGCGTAATGCAAACGTGATTTGACGGTGCCCAGTTGTGTGTCAGTTATAACGGATATTTCCTCAAGCGAGAAATCTTCGACGAAATGCAGCAGAAGCACGGATCTTTGCGGAAGCGGCAGTTGGTTCACCAGCTTCATAAACTCGGCCTCCTGCTCCTGGCGGATAAGGAAATCATCGGGTGCATCCTGGAATTCTGGCGGGACATTGCTGAATTCCGCCAAGATCGTTTCGGCGCGGCTTTGTGCCCGCCACTTTTGAATACTTTTCTGGTGGGCAATGCCAAAGAGCCAGCTTCCGAACTTCCGATCCTCGCGCAAACCGTCCAAGTGCCGAACCGCGTTGATGAATGTCTCTTGCACGATATCAAGGCTGGTTTGTTCATCCTGGACCAATTCGAAAACATAAACATACAAAGGCAATTGATAGCGCTTAAATAAGACGTCCCAGGCCTCCGGAGATCCGGCCCTGGCCTCTTGCACCGGCAATTGTTCGGGTTCAGCCACTACCAGCATTTACACCTAGTAGAATGGAGCGGGCGGGAAAAGGTTCAATTCGGCAAAATAATTCGCAGATCGAACGGCTCGTATCTGACGAAATTGAGCACCTGCACCTCACTCGCGGTCACGCTGCGCGCGGCGGTGATCGTGAAGCGAACATAACGCGCCATGACAGGTTTGGGCATGATGAGTTCGAAGAGGTGGCCCGCAATGGCTTCATCGTCTGGCCAGAGGTGGTTTACGGCAAGGTCCTTCCAACGCAGGTCGAGATTAAAGAGGCCCTGGGTGGTGTAGCCCCTGCCATCCACCGAGGTGAAGACTTCGACTTTGTCCTTAACCTGGCCCTTAAGCGCATCCCACCAGGGATACCCAGCGCCAAGTTGAATGCGGAATGCGCCGCAGGATTCCGCTTGACCGAGGTCGAGCGTGATCTCGGGCTTTGCCCCCTTGCTCCAGAGCAACCCGGAACTCGGTGCCGTTCCTCCGGGGTAGGGTGGGCCCACCACACCATCCGTTAGTTTCTTCCCATCCGGATCGCCCGCGCCCCACTGGCTCCCGGACGGCACCGACAAAGTGTAAGGTTTTCCTTCCGCCAGGTTCTTCCCGACGGTCACCCACCGTGGGACAAATTTCTCACCGCCGACATCCTTCCCGTCGGAGTAGCCTAGTTTTTGCCTCGGCACGGCCCCGGGAGGATTGACCCGCAGCCAATTGACCACCGGGTGGTCCTCCCCGCCGACGTCGATCGTGAACCGATGGGGAAGTTTGGCCACCACTTCGCAGTAACTGCGTTCGACCAAGGAATAATCCTGTTGCCGTTCACTCCAGTTGAAGGTGACTTCCACCGGTGTCTGGGTGGAGTCCGCAGGCTGATGGTTTGCCTCGAGGCGCACCGCGAAAAGGCTGCACGCGTCTGAACCTGCCGCCGGGCTATTTAGGGAGAATTTGCACAGGACTGAACGTGTGCCGGCCGGCACCGCATTCACCGTCTCATAATGAATCACATCCCAGGGTTGCGCAGTGCTCGTCAAGGAATAGCTTTTAATCCAGGTCTTGCCCCTATCGAATGAATGCAGGAGGTCAATGTGCGACTTGGCCGCTCGGTTATAGAGCCGTCCTCCGTATTGAAACCGAGTCATGTCGCGCGGGGCTTCGAGCTTGAAGACGACGTAAGCCTCCTCGCCGGGAGTGGTCCCATGCATTACCCCCATGTAGCCGGGATGTTTGGCGCCCGACTTAATATTGTGCTCGTCCACGATGCAGGCTTGATAATTTGTTCCCTGCAGGTCCGGCCACAGCACAACCGATTCGGTCTGATCGCCCTCACCCACATATACGGTATTTTTGCCGAGCAACAACTTCGGTTGCGTCTTGCTGTTGAGCGCGGTGGTGGTTTCGAACTCAATATTACTGAGCTGTGCATCGCTGGCTGCAGCCTGGCCGCGCAAGGTCACCTTCACCAGCACCTCGTAAGCACCATTGACTTCCTCCACCAACTTCAGCTCCAGCGGCGTCTCGCCGGGCGCCTGCGTATTTCGCCAGACTTCCGTCCACACCAGCCCATTGACGGTGCTGATGGCTACACTGTTGAGATCCTCCTGGGACTTCCGGGTCAGCAGTGCGTGCATTTTTAAGCTGGTGATCACGTTTGCTCCTTCAATCTTGAACACCACCTCGCCTTCCTGGCCTGCCTTGGCAGGTGCGACACCGTTTGGCCCTGAAACCGTGATATTCGACACGCGGTGTGTTTGCTGGGAGAGAGCGGAGGCAGTCAGTTGAGGTTTGAACGTCCAAACACCGTTGCCCCGCAGGTGATACTGCTCGTTGGCTTTCTCGGGATCTTTCCCGTTATTCGGCACAAAATATTCCGGGGATTTCCCAAGGCTGTGATAGTAGCGCGTATAGCTTTCGTTCTCCCGCAGGTTCAGAATGTAGCGATGCCCGCGATCCCAATCGTAGTAATAAGTACGGTACTTCAGCCCGTTTGGATTGAAACACCGGGACTCTTCTTCCAATGCGCGAATTGAATCCGCGCCGGTCAGAAATCCCTTTGCGCTCGTGCCGTAAAGGCAATGGTATTTGGCGATGTGGCCAGGTTCAACCTTTCCCCCAGTGGCCGCGCAAGCGCCGGCCTTGCCGATATCCGCCACCCCCGCAATGGTGTGCCCGTCGCAGAGCGTGTAGAGGGCAGACATGCTGTTATCATACATATGCCAGGTGCCGCCATATTCCACTTCCGGCACGGTGTGCAGGCTGATATCCCAGTATTTTGCCTTCAGCCCCATGGCATCCCAAATCGAGCAATTGATGCCAGAGATGGTGCTGCACATGGTATACCCGTAGTCGTTGAACTGCCGGATCGGATCGGTGAGCGCCAGGCCGTGCAAGGTCATCGGCGCGGTTTGACGGCGGGCAATATGGTTCCAGTAAAACATGGCCCAACACTTCTCCTCCGGCGTTTCCCATTTGCTCGTCGCGCTTCGTATCAGGCTGTCCATATCGGAGTAATCCGGCGAGGCGTCCGTGACCACTTTGAGATTATAGACCGCGCCGGCCCAGACCTGGCATGAGCCGAGAGCCAGTAAGAGGAGGATTTTGCCTGTCGTTTTCATGGGTTCTAGTGGCTCAGTTTACAGAGCGAATACTGGTTTGCCACGGTTTTTTCCCGCGACTCCATTTGACGGTAGGCGAGGAGTTGAGCGAAACTGTGTGTGATGAAAGATTCGAAAGCCAAACCTTCGCCTCAGCACCAGCGGTTACAGAGCTTGCGTGATGCCCTTTTGGACCTGCACAAGACTTTGATGCAATCCGAGCGCATCGCCTACGAAGCCGTCTTCGGAACCATCCCCTCCAGCAACCATTTTCTGAATCTCCTGATTCAGGACCCTTGGTTTGCCTGGCTCAGATCCATTTCGGCGCTGGTTGCTGTCATGGACGAGGCACTGGAAAACAAGGAAGAGCCGTTAACGATTGCTGAGGGCGACCGCCTCACGGGCCAGGTCCGCGCGCTCCTGAAAGCCTCTGAAACGGGTGAGGGCTTTTCCAAGCATTACTACGAGGCATTGCAACGAGATCCCGACGTGGTGCTGGCTCACGCCGGAATGGTAAAGCTGCTTTCTGCTCCGAAGTGAACCTGCTCTCCATGGAGGGTCCAAAGGATGTATGGCGGTTCCCTTGACCCGGTTCGAGCGGTTTCAGGGATCATTGGGGGGTCTTGCGATGCGACTTTTCTTCAGTTACGCTTCCGTTATGAAAATCTGGCTCGCGCTCATTTTGAGCCTCAGCGCCTTTTTCGCTCCGCTCGCTCAGGCCGCACCCGCGGCCGCTGGCCGGAAGGTATTCATTCTGCCCGTGCGCGACGACATCATGCCGCCCATGGTTTATCTGGTGCGCCGCGGAGTCAAAGAAGCGATGGACGCCAATGCCGATCTATTGCTCATCGACATGGATACCAACGGCGGGCGCGTCGATTCGACGGAACAGATCATGGAGATCCTGAACCGCTTCAAAGGCCAAACCGTGACCTACGTGAACCGCAAAGCGTTTTCGGCCGGGACTTTCATCGCGGTCAGCACCAAAAAAATCTACATGGCTCCGCAAAGCGTCATCGGAGCGGCCGCTCCAATCATGCTTTCCCCGGGCGGAGGTGGAGTCGAGAAATTGCCCGAAACCTATGAGGCGAAAATGACCTCTGCCTTGCGAGCTCTCGTGCGAACCAGCGCGGAGAAAAATGGCCACAATATCCAGGTGGTGGAGGCAATGATCGATAAATCCAAGGAGCTGAAGATTGATGGGGAGGTGCTCAACGAGAAAGGCCAACTCCTCACTCTCACAGATCTGCAGGCCGCCAAGGAATATGGCACGCCGCCCAAGCCGCTCCTCTCGTCCGGCACGAAAGAAAGTCTCGATCAACTTATCGAACAGCTTGGTTTTGCCGGTGCGGAGCGTCATCGGGTGGAACCCACCGGTGCTGAGAAGATTGGTGGCTTCCTCAACGCGATTAGCCCGATCCTGCTCATTGTTGGGATTGTTGGACTTTACATCGAGTTCAAGACTCCTGGATTCGGCCTGCCGGGCATCGTTGGAATTGTCGCCTTTGCGCTCTATTTCCTGGGGGGCTATGTCGCCGGCCTTTCTGGCTGGGAATGGATCCTCGTTTTTCTTTTAGGTCTGGCCCTGGTCCTCGTAGAATTTTTTGTCTATCCTGGGACGATTGCGATCGGGATCGGCGGTGTCGTTTTAATGTTCGCGGCCCTCCTCATGGCGATGGTCGATTGGTATCCATCCACCACCCCCGGTCTGCCACACCTTCCGTCCTTGAGCAGTTTTCAGCGCCCGGTCGAGATTCTGGGTATTGCCAGCCTGATCTCCATAATCATTGCTGTAATCATCGCTCGCTTCCTGCCCGAGACGCGCATATATCGCACGCTCGTCTCCGAATCTGCCAGCGGCGTCCAGACCACGGCTCTAGTGGCTCAGCATCAGGCATCCCTCCAGGGTCGTGTTGGGGTTGCCGTCTCCAACCTTCGGCCGGGCGGCAAAGCCCGGTTTGGCGATGAAATTCTCGATGTGATTTCTCAAGGTGAACTGCTCACCAAAGGGACCCGTGTTAGGATCGTGGGTTCCAGTGGGCGGGAAGCCATTGTGGAACCGGTCGCTGAATTATAAAATCGTGGTAGGGCGGGTCAGCGGGGCTCTCCTTTTCAAGACCTTGGTTCGCCTGGGAATCGGATCTCGTTCCTCCAAATTAAGGGAGCATTCTTCGGGAAACTTCTGAGAAACTTAAGCTCATAATTTTTCCATTTAGGCAGTGAATTGGTGGCGGCACCCGTCGATTACCTGTTTGAGGCGGTTGGCAGCCTGTAAGAGCCAACGGGGAAGCCGGTGGATGCCCTTGTCTAAAGATTCACCCGGCGCAATGGATGACGCAACCGAGTAACCTTTGTTTTATCAAGGGCACCTCACGGAAAGAGTATTATGGTAATTAACACGAACGTATCAGCCCAGAGCAGCTCCCGCTTGCTCGCAGAATCCTCCGCCATGTTGGCCAAGTCGCTTGCGCGCTTGTCCTCGGGTTCTAAGATCACCTCCCCTTCGGATGACGCCGCCGGCCTGGCGGTTTCCATGCGCTTTGACGCGCAAATCAACCGCGTCGCCGCCGCCAACAACAACGTGGGCAACGCGGTTTCCTTCAGCCAGACGCAGGACGGATTCGCCCAGAAAGTGGGCAAGGCCCTGGACCGCATGAGTGAATTGGCCATTCTCGCGCAGGACGTCACCAAAACCAACGCGGATCGCGCCCTCTACAGCTCGGAGTTCTCGACCCTGGGTGCCTACATCACCAACGTTGCCAGCAAGGACTTCAACGGGGTCAGCCTCTTTAGCTCCAGCGCGCTGAGCGTAACCATCGACAGCGAGGGCGGCTCGTTCTCCATGACGGGCATCAACCTGGGCGCCAGTGTGTATAGCACCGCCGCCGGTAACAACGTCTCCACGACCGCAGGTGCGGCCACGGCGTTGACCAACGTTAAGCTGGCGATTACGCAACTCGCCACCGATCGTTCGACGATTGGTTCCAATCAATCCCGCCTCAACTACACGAGCCAGCAGCTCGGCGTGTTGAAGGACAACCTGATCGCCGCCAACAGCCGCATCAAGGACGTGGATGTCGCGGAGGAAAGCACGCAGTACGCCCGCTATAACATCCTGGTGCAGAGCGGCACGGCCATGTTGGCGCAGGCGAACGCGCTGCCCAACTCGGCCCTCCGGTTGCTGCAATAAAGCCTAAACGGCACGGAAATTGTTACACACCCGGATGGCGTCCTGCGCCATCCGGGTCTTTTTCTTAAAAAATCGGTCGAAAAACGGCCCCAATGAGCAGGGAACAATTTATGGACTTAGGCGTATCTGGCCTGGCTTCAGGCTTTGACTGGCGCTCGATGATCGACCAGTTGGCAGACGTGGAACGAGCCCCGCAACGGCGCTTGCTTTCCGAGCAGGTCGATTTGGGCAGCCGCAACACTAGCTATGGCGAGATCCTGAATGGCCTCACTCAACTCAAAACACGCTCCGATGCCCTGAAGGATGCCTCGCTTTTCCTCAGCCACAGCACCAGTGTTGGTGATTCCACCATTGCTTCTGCCACTGCTGGGACAGCAGCGGCTAGCGGCACTTACAGCTTTAACATTACCCAACTCGCAACGGCCAGCCTCCAGCAGGGAACGACCAATATGGGTCGGGCCCTCAATGCGACCAACAATGTTTCCAGCTTGGTGTTAAGCAGCGCCGGGCTGGCCAAACCCGTCTCCGCAGGCACTTTGACCGTCAATGGAAAGCAACTGACGGTCGCCGTCACGGATACCCTCCAGCAGGTTTTTGATAAGATCAGCGTCGCCTCCGGATCGGCCGTGGCGGGCAGCTATGACCCCGCAACCGATAAAATCACACTCACCGGAACCGGCACAATCGTCCTGGGTAGCGCGGCCGATACCAGCAATTTTTTCCAGGTTGCGAAGCTTTATAACAACGGTAGCGGCAGCGTTGCGAGCTCCGCCGGTCTGGGAGCCATCGATGTCTCGTCCAAACTCGGCAGTGGAAATTACAGCGTAGCCGTGTCCGACGGGGGGTCCGGCAGTGGCTCCTTCAAGATCAACGGCGTTTCCATTGCTTTCAGCGCGACCAACGATTCGGCCAGCGATGTGATGGATCGGATCAACAAATCAGACGCCGGGGTCGTTGCCACATACGATCCGTCCAATGATCGCTTTATCCTGACCAATAAAACCACCGGGGATGTGGGCGTTGCCTTGGAGGACGTGACGGGAAATTTTCTCGCGGCCACAGGGCTTTCTGGCGGGGCTTTGGCCCGCGGCAACAATCTGCTTTTTACAATCAATAATGGACCCCAGCTCGTCAGCCGTTCCAACACCATCACCGAAGCAGACTCAAATCTGACTGGCCTCCAGGTTACGGCCCTGGATGAAGGAACCACCACCATCCAGGTCACGAGCGACACCTCGAAGATCAAGACAGCAATCACCGATTTCATCGCGGATTATAACAAGCTGCAATCCCTCATTGACACCAATACCGCCAGCTCCACCGATGCGAAGGGCAAGGTGACAGCCGGTGTCCTGGCGAGCGAATCGGAGCCGAACGAGATCAGTTCCAGGCTCCGCGGGTTTGTCAACCAGGCCGTGAGCGGCATGAGCGGCACACTTAAGCAATTGGCTGGATTAGGCATTAACTCCAACGGCACGGACAACACCATCGCCCTGTCGGACAGCTCGAAACTGGACGATGCCCTCCTCAACAACCTGGCGAACGTAAAGGATCTTTTCGCATCGAGCACCGGTTTGGCCACGAGCCTGAGCACATACCTCACTTCTGTGACCGGGGACGACGGGTTGCTCGTCACTAAACAAAATAATCTTACAAAGCAGAGCGCCAGCATCGACACCCAGGTGGCAGAGATGGAGCGACAGGTGCAAAATTACCGTGACCGGCTTACGCAAAGCTTTCTTGCGATGGAGCAGGCTCAGTCCAAGGTCAATCAACAACTCGCGTTTCTGCAAAAACAACTCGGAAGCAGTTAAGCATGAAGTATTTTTTGCGTAAATTTCTCGCGAACGGCGCCTGCTTCCTCCTGATTGGACTCGGTCTGCTCGGTGGCTGTGCCTTCCGCTCCGGCCACGATTCCAGCGGCACAGTCGCCACCTTCAAGCCGGGGAACATTTATAAACCGTGCCCCTTCCTCCCTATTCACATTCGCCGCGTCGCAGTTTTGCCCATATCTCCCGAGAAGGAAAACTGGCAGGCTGCCGCTGCGTGGGAGGACCTTCAACCCGTTCTTTTCAGCGAACTGGGCAAGACCAAAGCCTTTGAACAGGTGCCGGTGACGCGCGCTCAACTCCTTGGGTTAAGCGGCCAGGAAACCTGGCAGCCTTACGAGAAGCTCCCCGCCAATCTTTTCAAGAAGCTGGAAGAAATCACAGGTTGCGATGCCGTGCTTTTCACCCGCCTCCAGCCGTACCACGCTTTCCAGCCCATTGTCATCGGGTGGGAGTTCAAGCTGGTGGACGTGCGGACCGCCCAGGTAATTTGGGCTGCCGATGAGGTTTTTGATGCCGGCGAGCAGCCTGTCGCCCGCGCCGCCCTGCATTATTACCGCGACCATCATCACCCTTCCGCCAGCGATTCTGAACCTGATATTGTGCTGATCTCACCCAGGCGTTTTGGCGAGTTCACCTTGAGCGCTTTACTCGGCACGCTCCCGTCCCACTGATTTTTTGTGAACTGCAGCAAAAACCAGCCGATTAATAGATTAGGGTGTAAAGGGTAAACCAGCCTACATAGGCGTTGATGGAGCACGTAGTATGCAAGTTAAACTCGATACAAATATCGGAATCGGCAGCGTCCCGAGCGGGCGGCAGCCGGCTCCTGTCCCGGAATCGCCTCCGCCGGGGGACAGCGTCGAAATCCGGGGCAGCACCACACTGAACCAGGCGCTGGCGCGCGAAACCGAGGTGCGGGCCTCCGAAGTTGAGCGTGGCAAACAGCTCATTTCATCCGACCAATATCCGCCGGCGGCATTGATTCAAGGCATTTCCCGTCTCCTGGCTGAAAGCTGGAACGAAAACGGTTCTCCTGAATAGCCAAGTATCCTCTATGCTGCAAACCAATCCCTGGCAGTCTTATCGTCAGGTCGCGACGACTACTGCCACACCGGGCCAATTGGTCCTGATGCTTTATGATGGAGCCATCCGCTTTCTCGAGCGAGCGCGCCTCGGCTTTGGCTGCGATGATCCCCTCGAATTTAACCAGACGATCAACAACAACGTGCTCCGGGCCCAAGCCATCATCAGCGAGCTGAACGTGACCCTGAACATGGAGGCCGGCGGAGATTTCGCCGCCAACCTTCGCCGACTTTATAACTACATGGAACAGCGCCTCCATGAATGCAACCAATACAAGCGGGAGGACGGGATCATCGAAGTAATCAGCCGCATCACCGTCCTGCGCGATGCCTGGAGCGAGATGCTCCAGCAACCTCAGGGTTCAGGCGCGCTCGGAAGTCTGGCCGCGCTAGGCTGAACCTAATCTTATGAATGTTGAAAACGATTTGCTGAAGCTCTATGACGGCTGGCGGACCCTGACGCTCGAAGAGCGGCGCGCCATTACCACCGCAGATTGGGCGACCGTCGCCGAGGTTCAGCAGGAAAAGCGGCTCCTTCAGGACCGCGCGGCCGAGCTGCGGGAGCAGCTCCTTTCTGAATCCAGCCCTGAAGCAATCCGGTCGACTGAGGAGCGGCTGCACAAAGTGCTGGCCGAACTCATCACGCTGGAAAAGGAAAATGCCGAAATTCTCGGAGCGTCGAGGAGCACCGCCCAAGCTGAGGAAGCCGCTCTCAACCGATCCTGCCGCAGTCTGAAACAGGTCCGCAACGCTTATTCGTCCGGGCGCAGGCACGCCTGGCATTCCTACTCATGAGCCCTTCCACTCAAATCTCGACTTTGAACCCTCCGCCCAAAGGAGAGATCCCGGTGAACATCGTTCAGTTGGACACCCCTCCAACCCGCTCACGGTTGCTCGTGGTAGATGATGATGAAGCCATGCTCATGATTCTCCAGGAGACTCTCCACCGCGAGGGCTATGAGGTGGTGACCACGACCAGCCCGCTCGAGGCCCTCGATAAAGTCGCCGTGGACACCTTCTCGGTCATTGTCAGCGATCAGCGTATGCCTGAAATGTCGGGGGTCGAGTTGCTGGGGCAGATTCAAAAAATCCAACCGGAAGCGACTCGTATTCTCCTCACGGGTGTCGTTGACCTCAAGACTGTCATCGATTGCATCAACAAGGGTGAGATTTACCGATTTCTAATGAAGCCTTGGTTGCATGAGGAATTGCTCATGACCATGCGCAACGCGGTTCAACGCCACGAGTTGCTTTCCAGGAACGCACAACTCCATGAGACCACGCGCGCCATGAACGCGCAGTTGCTCGAGTTGAACCAGTCGCTCCAGCAGAAGATCGCCCACGAAGCCGACCAGAACAGCCAGTTGGCAAAGCTCAATCTCGCCCTCCACCAGAATTTGCAGCGTTCCGTCGAGCTTTGCTTGAAAACGATGCAGAGCTTTTATCCCAGCCTTGGGGTTCAAGCGCAGCGCGTTCATGGCTTGTGCCGAGCCATGGCCACCAATCTGCACCTTACCCAGGATCAACGCCAACTCCTCGAACTCAGCGCGTGGCTGCACGATGTCGGTTTGGTCGGGGTACCCCGGCGCCTCATCAAAGTCTGGCAAAAATCCCCTGATCTGCTCAGCGCAGCCGATTTGGCGGTCATCCAACACCACCCAGTGTTGGGTCAGGAACTGGCCGGATTTGTTCATCATTTGACCGAGGTGGGGGTTCTCATCCGGGGCCACCACGAGCGTTTCGATGGCAAAGGTTATCCAGATCGTCTCGCCGGGGATGAAATCCCATGGCTGGGCCGTCTCCTCGCGGTCGCCGTCGGTTTTGTCGAAGCCGAGTTGAAAGGAGAGGATGGGCTCGACTTTGTCCGGCACGGCAGCGGGAAGGCTTTTGATCCCGAGGCCGTGCGTGTTTTCATTCACGCGCAACCGCACGCGGCCAAGGTTCGTGAGGAACAGGAGATTCCCCTTTCGGAACTTCGCCCTGGCATGGTTTTGGCGCGCGGAATTTACACTTCCAACGGGATGCTTCTAATTCCCGCAGGCCAGGTCTTGAACGAGCCCAACATTGAGCGTTTGCAGAACCACCACCGTGTCAACCCGATCCGCCAAACTTTGACGGTGTATTGTTGATCTTCCCTAAATCCGCGGCTGATTCTGCCGATTGCACCACTAGAGTGTTGAATAACCATTCCATTCGGAATGCCTGTTTGTGTTTGGTGCAGGCTGTGGTCCTTTTTGGCGGGGTGGTCGCTTACGGCGATTATCTGCCAAACTTGGGGCCTGCCCCGTTTCGTTTTCAGCCCGAGCCCAGGCCGAGTGTCCTTGTGGTGAAGGCGGAGGTCATCAAACCTGTGGTGGAAATAGCCACCAACAGCCCGTTGCCGGTTCTGGCCATGCTTCCGGTTGCGGCAAACCCGCCTGACTCGGAAACGTTGACGGCAAAATCACCCGATCTCCTCTCCAGCATTCTGGGTCAGTGGACTGTCGGACCTCCCTACCAGACCACTTCGACCAACGAAACCATCAGCCCTCAAATGCTGCTTCAGTTTTTTCAAAGCCAGGGTGGTCACTCGAAGGGGGCACAGACCAGTGTCTACGGCGCGGTGAGCTTCGCCCCGCCGCGTTCGGAGCCTAAACCCTCCAGCAAAGCCGCCTCCCAATAGGACCAGCAAACATGGAGGCTCCTCTCATTACCGTCCAAAGGAAGCGGCCTCGCCGGTCCCAGAGCAATTCGTCACTTTGCCCCTTGAGAAGTGCAGTGTATCTCACGCTGGCAGCAACGTGGTGCTCACTTCTCCTCGCTCCTGGCATCTTTACGCTCCAGGCGGCCGAGCACCCGTCACACGAGCCCACGGCGGAGCCCAAACACTCCGAGGCAATTCCTGCGAATCCCATCCCGTCCGCCACCGAGGCTGAGGAGCATGGGTCGGTACATCCGGCATTTGCGAAAACCGGCAGCGTGGTAGCCAGCACCAACGTGCTGACACCGATCCATAAGGATCCTAAAGGCGAACAGGACAAGGAATATTACATGCTCCTGGAGTTGGCTCGCACTCAGCGGACCCAGCGCAGTGTGGATCAGGCTGTGCGGAATTTTGTGGCGCTCCTGGAAGGCTCGGCCCCGGATGAAATCAAACGCTCCGCTCTGATCGAGATGGCCTTGCTCGCGCAGGAAAACAACGAGTTGGCTAAATCGCAGCAGCTCTTTGCCCAATACCTTAAGCGTTATCCGGAGGACGCCAACATGCCCGAGATTCTTCTCCGGCAAGGCTTGCTTTACCGCCAGATGGGCGCTCCCGAACTCGCCCTCTCAAAATTTTATGCGGTCATGACTGGCTCGCTCAAGCTCAAATTCGGCAGCCTCGAATACTATCAAAGTCTCGTGCTTCAGGCGCAGACCGAGATTGCCGAGACCTATTACCTTCAGGGTAAATATGCCGATGCCGCGGATTTTCTCGGACGCCTGCTCAAGCTGGGCGGCCCTGCGCTGAACAAATCCCAGATTCAATTTAAACTCGTCCGGTGTTTTGCCGCGCTCAATCGACCGGTCGAAGCCGCGGCTCAAGCGCAGCAATTTCTGACCGCGCACCCGAAGTCCGCGGAGGAGCCGGAGGTTCGTTTCCTGCTCGCCATTGCCCTGAAACAAAACGGGCAAAGACAGGCCGCGCTCGAACAGGTTTTTCTGCTGCTCAAATCCCAACAGGACCGCGATGGAGCCAGTCTCAAGAATTGGATCTATTGGCAGCAGCGGACGGGCAACGAGATTGGCAACCAGCTCTTTCAAGAGGAAGATTATATTCACGCCCTTGAGGTTTACACCGCCCTGGCCACCTTGAGCGATTCCCCGGATTGGCAGGTGCCGGCCTGGTATCAAGCCGGCTTGGCTTACGAGCGCTTGCAGCAACCAGCCAAGGCCATTGAGGCCTACGACCGCATCGTCAGCCGGAAGAAAGAACTGGATTCCAACCCCAGCCCCAGTCTAAAAACAGTGTTGGATATGGCGAAATGGCGCACTGAATTTATTAACTGGCAAATCCGGGCCCAGCACACTGGCGTGACCAACGCCCTTCCCACCGCCACGATCTCCGCCTCCCGATGAACGCCGCGGAAATGGCCCGGGACCTGCGAGCTCACGTTGCCATTTGCGAACAGATGCTGCAGGTGGTGGAACGGGAAAATCAGAGTCTCCGTGAACCGGAAGCCGCCGCCGCACAGTTTCATCAAGCACGGAAGTCGTTGCTGCCCCGGCTTGAGCAGTCGCTTACGCGTCTCAAACAACACCGCGTTCTCTGGCAACGTTTGACCCCAGCCGAACGGCAACCGCATCCCGAGATCGCGATGCTCATTCGCTCCAACCAGGATCTTATCAGTAAAATTTTAACCCTGGATCGGGAAAATGAACAATTCCTGCTCCGGCGAGGTTTGCTCCCTGCCAATCGGCTTCCTGCCGTACAACAGCAGCGCCCTCATTTCGTGGCCGACCTTTACCGCCGCAACATCGGCAAGTGAATTGCTCAGCTTTAGGGCTGATATGGCTATCGAACGGGTATTATACATCGAAGAGGATGCAATTGCGTCCCAAACCGTCCTGCAGATTCTTAATGCTCAGGGGTTTGCGACTTCCATCGCCCCAACCCTTGCTCACGCTCGAGAATTACTGCGCAAGGACCATTTCGACTTGTTGCTGGCAGAAACTGCCCTGGCTGATGGCAGTCTCGAATCTTTTTTGGACGAATTGCAACTCCATCCCGGGGCCACCCCTTTGGTCGTGGTTCTGCATGATTCCGACAGTGCAGAAGCGGCTTCCGCATGCCTGAGTTTGGGAGCATTCGATGCCTTGCTGAGTTCATTTTCGGCTGAACAATTCGTTCGGGTTTTGCGAAAGGCTGATCAGGCGCTGCACCTTATGCGCCTAGGCCAATTTCTGAGTTTCCATCCCACGGTTGAGCGGGGACCGGTTCTGCTCGGTTCGAGCCCGGCTGCGGAAGAACTGCGGCGGGCTGTTCGCCAAGTGGCTCATTCCCAGGCTAGCGTGCTCGTCCATGGACCGCGCGGGGCGGGACAGGAACAAATCGCCGCGGCACTTCGCGCCCAAACCTTCAAAGTTGCCGCGCCTTTCGTCCGTTTCGATTGCGCCGCTCCAGCGAACGGCGAGGCCGGACTCGCCCACGAAACTTCCGGGCTTCGCTCGGCGTTGCTGTGCGCCCGCGGTGGCGCGTTGCTGCTCGAAAATGTCACCCTCCTTTCCTCGGCGGACCAAACTCTTTTGCTCCAGGCGATCAAAACCAGCCACGTGGCCTGTGGTAAACGCCTGCTCCCTCTGGAGGCGCGAATCATCGCCACCAGCCAGGCGGACCTTGGCGAGCGCACCCGCGCCGGCGAGTTTCGCGAAGATCTATTCCACGCCTTAAACATTCTCCCAGTTCGCGCGGCCTCGCTCCGCGAGCGTCAGGAGGATCTTCCTGCCCTTATCGAATATTTCCGTGCGCTCTATTCGCGCCGCTTCAGCCTACCCAATCTTTCCATCAACGCCGCCAGCCTGGCCTTGTTGCGAAACTACGAATGGCATGGAAACCTCCGCGAATTGGAAGTGGTCCTCGAACGGGCGGTACTGCTCTCAGGCGCGAGTGAAGTCATCGAGCCGAATCATCTTTGGCTGGGCGCATCCACCGCTTCAGCCGGCTCGACCGAAGCCTCCAACGGTAGCGTCGAGAAACTGGAAACCGTGGACGAACTCGAGCGCCGTCATATCCTGCGAGTAATGGATCATTGCCAGGGAAGCCGCACCCGTGCCGCCGCCGTTCTCGGCATCAGCATCCGCACGCTGCGCAACAAACTAAAAGAATACCGCAGCGAAACCATCCCTGAGCAAATCGCCGCGTGACGTCATGGAACCTGGCCTCCGAGGTGTAGCCGCTTCATTCCGATCGGGAACTTTGTTGGCACCTCTTCCCGTTTTCCTTTGGCGCAAAATTTATAGAAATGGGATGCCAAAGGACGAGACGATATCCACCCAACGTATCGGGCGAACCGCTGCAGAAAACAACCCTGCCATCGTCGCGCGTTTGGACTGAAACCAATTCCCCGTAAAACCCTTTTTTAGTCCCCCGACTGGCTGCTGGGACTGACTTGGACCTTATTGCCAGCCGAGGAGGCGGCCACCCTGGTACACGACAAAGGCGAAAGCCCAGGCGAGGGCGCCCATGTAGAGCCATTGGAACAGGGGCCACTTCCAGGAGTTGGTTTCCCGGCGGACGATGGCCACGGTGCTGACGCATTGGAGGGCGAAGACGTAAAAGACCATGAGGCTGAGCGCGATGAGGGCGGTGTAAACGCGCGTGCCATCCGGCCGGACCTGAGCGCGCAAGGTTTCGGCCAGAGAATGGGTGGAGGCCTCCGATTTCTCCTCCATTTCGCCCACGTTGTAAACCAGGGACATGGTGCTGACGAAGACTTCACGAGCGGCAAAGGAGGCGACAATCCCGATGCCGATCTTCCAGTCAAAACCCAGCGGAGCGATGGCGGGTTCGAGCAGATGCCCGAGGCGTCCAGCAAAGCTGTGCCGGAGCTTTTCGCCGGATTCCTCTTTGTCGAGATCGGACAGTTGCGTCTGGAGATCGGGCGGAGCAAGATTGGCGGATTGGAGCTGGGTCCGCTGGGCGGCGAAGGTTTGGTCCAGGGACGAACTTTTGGGATAGGTGGCCAAAAACCATAGCAGAATATTGATGCCTAAAATGACAGTTCCCGCCCGGCGCAGAAAGAGCTTGGAGCGATCCCACATGTGCCGGAGGACGGTGCGGAGCAGGGGACGTTTGTACGGGGGCAACTCCATGATGAGGATGGGAGCGGGACCTTTGAGCAAGGTTTTCTTGAAGAGCCAGGCCATGGCCAATGCCACGATAATGCCGAGGAGGTACATCGCCAAAAGCGTCAGTCCAGGCAGTTTTAAAAAGCCTAAGAACGTCAGATTCGGGATGCAGGCGGCGATCAGAACGGTGTAGACGGGGAGCCTGGCGGAGCAACTCATGAGTGGCGCTACAAGGATTGTGACAAGCCGATCTTTAGGGCTCTCGATGGTGCGGGTGGCCATGATGCCCGGGATCGCACAGGCAAAGGAGCTGAGCATTGGAATAAAACTTTTGCCGTGCAGCCCGACCTTGCTCATGAGCCGATCCATGAGGAAGGCAGCGCGGGCCATGTAGCCCGTATCTTCGAGGAGACCGATGAACATGAAAAGGAGGCAAATCTGAGGGAGAAAGACGAGGACAGCCCCAACTCCCTTGATCACCCCTTTTATTAAGAGGTCATTGAGCGCGCCAACGGGCAGAAGACCGCCCGCCGCCTGGCCGAGCCAATCGACGCCGGTTTGCATGAGGTCCATCGGGAATTTGGCCAATGTGAAAATGCTTTGGAACATCAGGAGCATGATGCCCAAAAAAATGAGGACGCCCCAAATGCGATGGGTGACGATCCGGTCCAGCTTGTCGCTGAAACTCGGGCCTTCCAGCACTGTTTCGGTGGTGGCGGTCTGCTGGATCGTGGCGATGCAGGCGTAACGGGCCTCGATAGCGGCGCTACGCCAATCGAGGCCAGCGGTTTCAAGTCGGAGGCGCGCAGCCTGGATGGACTCACTTAGAGCGGAGGAATAGCGAGCGGTACCTTCAGCCGCCAGAATTTTTGGATCGCTGAGGAGGAGCAACGCCTCGGCGCGGGCCCGGTAATGGACTTTGGTGGAAAGCTTCTCCAGTTCGCTCGCCAGGGCCTCGGTTTCGTTTTCGAGCGGTCCGGGCAGGGAGTAGAATTGCTGCGGGCTGGAATTATGTTTGGCGGAGAGAATTTGCAGTCGGAGGGTGCCGATGCCTTCTCCGCGGCTGGCGATCATGGGGACAACCGGCACGCCGAGAGCGGCACTGAGCTTGGGGGTGTCGATCTCATGACCCGCCTCCCGGGCCACATCGACCATGTTCAAGGCCACGATGGTGGGATAGCCGAGTTCGATGACCTGGGTGGCAAAGTATAAATTGCGCTGGAGATTCGAGGCGTCCACGACCACGACCACCAAGTCGACCGGCGGCACCTCGGGCAAGCGATGGAAGAGGACATCGCGGGAGATCTGCTCATCCAGGGACTGTGGGCTCAGGCTGTAGGTGCCGGGCAGGTCGATGATAGTAATCGGGAGATCCTTGGTGGCACCCAGAAGTCGGCCTTCCTTGCGTTCGACGGTGACGCCGGGGTAATTGCCGACTTTGGCGCGAAGCCCGGTCAGGACATTGAAGAGGGTGGTTTTGCCGCAGTTGGGATTGCCGGTGAGTGCTACGTATCGGGGGCTTTTTTTTGAATCGAGAAGAGAGCGTTGAGGGGCGACGTCCATGAAGGCAGGCAGAATGGGTTATTTAACGAGGCCGGACGAAGATGAGTTCAGCTTCGTGTTTTCGGAGCGTGAGGTGATAGCCCCGAACCTTAATCTCAACTGGATCTCCAAGCGGGGCAAAACGGACCAATTCGATGGAAGTGCCCACGAGCAGGCCCATTTCAAGAAGGCGGGAGCGTTGGTCGACCGGGACTTTGATTTCGGTGACGATGGCGGCACTACCTACGACGAGGGAACTAAGGGGGCGCGTATCCTGAGACATGCTCAGGCTCTCTCCATGGGAGCATTGAGCGGTTCGACCAAGATACTATCAGCCAATAGAGAACTGATGCCCAACCTGGCGTTGCACACCTGGCAAATGACATTGTTATGATGGCTGAGAAGCCGGATTTGCTGTTCCTCACAGAAGCCCATTTCGCGCAACCGGTTGGAGACTTCAGGAGAGGCGGAAAGATGCTTGATGCGAACGGATGTTCCTGCCATGACCCGGCTGAGGGGGCAGATGTAGGGATCCTGCGGACATTTATCAACTGCGCAGGTTGGCAATTTCTCGTTCACTTCGGTTTTAGACTAGGTTAGTTGAGACTGAGTTGCAATAGCAAATATTCGAAAGGGAATTGAGTTTTGCTGCGACAAGGAGAGGCAAATTGGGCCTTGTTTCTCCAAACTTTATCGGTTTTCCGGAAATCCACTTGCCACAATAAAGTTAATTGTGGTATATGTAATGCGCCGTTTCCCAAAAATGTATTAATGACCCCGGTCATTCGCTGATTTTTAACCGAGATGCCATTTTGTACTGATAAGATCCAGCGTGTACCTGCCCGCCCTGAATGCACCGGTGCTTTTCTTTTGTTCCAACGGCCCAATTTCCTTTGCGGAGTCCGCGCTTTGTTTGCGCACTGAATAACTAAAACCAAACTGCACATGCACGACCTTTGCGTTCCAAGCGGTAGAGCGACCAAGCCTCTGAACATAAAAAGCTTTCGGTACCTGTTTTTGATTGTCTTCGGAGCCTTCATGGGAGTTCTGAGCGCCTCCGGGGCCGATAACGTGGTGATCTCCGAATTCATGGCACGAAACTCCACTGGCATTGTTGACGAGGACGGTTCTAACGAGGACTGGATCGAAATTTTCAATGGGGGGACCAACAGCGTAAATCTGTTGAATTGGTCTTTGTCGGACAAGGCCAGCAATCCCACAAAGTGGCAATTTCCTGCGACGAACATTGCCCCGGGAAGTTTCATGATTATCTGGGCTTCGAATAAGGACCGACACACCGCTGGCTCTCCCTTGCACACGAATTTCAAGCTGGCCTCAAGTCTCGGATATCTGGGCCTATTTCGGCCGGACGGATCGATTGCAACTCAGTTCTCGCCGGTTTATCAACCGCAGGCCGTGGATATCTCATACGGCTTTCCGTCCGTGAGCACGACCAATGCGCTTGCGCCGCTGGGCCTGGCGGCGCGCTACCTGGTTCCTCCCAACTTTTCGGTGGATACATTGTGGCAGGATCCTGCTTTTAACGATTCGACCTGGAGCAACGCGACCACGGGCCTCGCTTTTACCAATCAAGTTTGGGTGATACAGGCTGATTCCTTCACGGATTTTTCCGGCACCCAGCGTGCGAAGAACTGGTCCGCTGGATATTACAACAAAACCGCCGACACAGTCATACCGGGTTATCAGGCCAGCAACTTCACGATTTTTCCGAACACGGGGCCGAACAACACTGGGAATAATTATTGGACGGGCTCGGCCTGGGATTATTTTGGAGCCAATCCCCCCTGGACCTACCTGGCGGCCAACTACTGGCATCCCAACGGGACGAATAACACCAATAACGTGATCGCGGGATCGGAACTCTGGTCGATCCGGCGGTGGACGGCCAATACCAACGGAATCCTACGGGTTGACTGGTCGATGGCGAAGCAGAATGTAGGCTGCGGGAACGGGGTCACGGGTTATATCCTGCATAACGGCACGCAAAAGGACGCGGCCACCATCGCCTTTAACGACGCGATCGGCGTGAGCAGGACGGTCTTTTTGACCAACGTGGCGTTCGGGGACGTAATCGACTTTGCTCTGACTCCGCAAGGAACCGACGGGTTGCCGACGGATTCCTGCGATGGCAGCTATGGCCAGATGCAGATCCTTGTCCCGTCCACAACCACAGACATCAGTTCGCGCATGCAGAATACGAATTCGACCGTTTATGCGCGCATTCCTTTCAATGTCGATGGCCCAAGCGCCGCCGGGGTAAACAGTCTCTTCCTCCGGGTAAGATACTCAGACGGATTTGTGGCGCATCTTAATGGTATCCAGGTGGCGCGTCGCAATGCTCCTTCCAATACGCCCGGGGGTGTGCTGGCCAACAGCACCAACGATTGGTCCGCAACCGGAGTGCAAGGCAACAACAATTGGTATTACGGGTACTACGATTATACGTCAGATACCAACAGCCCGTTCGCGGGTTTCTATCGGCCCTCGGAGGTCTTCAACGCCTCGGACGCCACGTGGAACTTCGTTACGAATAAGTGGGTGCTCGGATTGGATGATCCGCCCTACACCATGATCAGCGCGACGACCTGGCAGCCGAATGGAACGAACAATTTTGCGAACCACTGGCCGATCCGTCGCTGGATCAGCCCCGTAAACGGGCAGGTGACCGCGCGAGTCTTTTTTGCGAAGGCCGTCAGCGGCGGCAATGGCGCGACGCTGCGCGTGTATGTGAACGGTGTTTCGAAGGTGGTCCGGACCATCGCGGGCACCGACACGGTCGGGATTACCACGAACATCCTTCTAGGCGGGGTGGAATTGGGTGATCTTGTGGATTTTGCCCTCGACCCCCTTGGGACAGACGGGCAGACGGGAGACACATCCGACCTGTGCTATTTTGGGGCCACGCTCACGCAAACCCCCTTGAGCGATCCGAGCTGGAACTCGGCCGCGACGGCGGATTCCACGCTCGCTGAATCGCAGGTGGGGGAACTTATTGATATCAGTGCGTTCCGGGACTTTCTTTACGCCGGCACGAATGTCCTCGCGGTGCAAGGTCTCAATAGCAGCGCGAGCGATCCGGGATTTGTCCTCCTGCCGGAATTGCTTGGCGTTTCGACAAGCTTGAACACCAACCAGCCAGTTTATTTTCAGGTGCCCACACCCGGCGTGGTCAATGGGCTTGGCACGACAAATCTAGGACCTCTGATTCTCGATGTGTCACATACGCCTCACGAACCGGCCACCAACGAGGCGGTAACCGTCACCGCCCGGGTCGTCCAGACGTTTGGCGCCGTGAGCAATCTCACTTTGCGTTATCGTGTCATGTTTGGCAGCGAAGTGGCGGTGAGCATGTTTGATGATGGTTTGCACGGGGATGGAGCGGCGGCTGACGGAGTGTGGGGGGGAATTATCCCCACCAGCGTAATGACTAACGGCCAGATGATCCGCTATTATCTTGTTTCCAGCGATGTATCTGGGGCGACCAACCGCGAGCCAACTTTCCTGTCAGCCAAGGATTCACCGCAATATCTTGGATTTGTCGTTAAGGACCCGAGCATTGTCACGGCGCTGCCGGTTTTGCATTGGTTCATCCAGACGCCCGCCGGCGCGAACAATGACATCGGAACCAACGGCTCGATCTATTATAACGGCCAATTCCGCGACAATATTACAGCCACTTTGCACGGACAAAGCTCCAGCAGCTTTCCCAAGCACAGTTACAATTTTAATATGGTTTCAGGCAACAAGCTGACCGTCGTGAGCAATTACCCCAGCTTGAGCGATTTCGCGGTCATTACCACCTGGGCAGACCGCACGCACGCACGCGTGCCTCTGAACACGGAGACCTACGCCGCCGCGGGCACTCCGGCGCACTATGCGTTCCCTCTGCAGATGCGGCAAAACGGAGCTTTTTTCAGTATTGCGACTTTTTCGGAGCAGGGAAACGAGAAATTCCTGGAGCGGATTGGCTACGATTCGGATGGAGCTCTGTATAAAATGTACAACACATTTACCGGGGCGGCCGGTAACGAAAAGAAAACGCGGAAATACGAGCCGGCATTCGATCTCCAAGCTTTTTATAACAACCTGACCGCCGGCGGAGTGACTTATCTCTACGATAACGTAAATATTCCGGAGGTGATTAACTACCTGGCGACGAAGTCGATCAGCTCGGATCACGACTGCTGTCACAAGAATTACTATTTCTATCGTGACAGCAATAATACTGGCGAGTGGTTTGCTTTCCCCTGGGATTTTGACCTCAGCTACGGCCATGTCTGGACTTCCACCAATGGCAATTATCTCGACGATACAATGTATACGAACGTGCCGCCCAACATCGGGAACAACAATACCCTCTTCGCATTAATGTACAATGACCCGGCATTGAAAGAAATGTGGATGCGGCGCACCCGTTCCCTCATGGATCAGATTCTGCAGCCGCTGGGTACTACGCCCGCTGATGATGTTTTGAGGGCCCGTTTGAATTATTATTCCAATTACGTCAGCGCGGACGCTGCCCTGGACAAGACGAAATGGGGCGCGGCCACCTGGGTGGCACCTTCGCCGGTGGTGGGCGGGCCGGCGAATCCCACAAGCGATCTGGGCCTTGAGTACTCGCGGTTGGAAGATTTTTACCTGCCTGGGCGGCGGTTCTTCCTTTACCGCGTGGCCACGAACACTCCCTATTTCATTCCCCCTGTCCAAACAAACATGTTCGTTTCGATTGGAGTCATCGACTACAATCCGGCCTCGAGCAACCAGGCGCAGGAATACATCGAGATTATCAACACCAACCGCACCTCGGTGGACATCAGCGGCTGGCGCATCAGGGGAGGCGTCGATTTCACCTTTGCCCCGGGCACCATTCTGTCCAGCACAAATCGAATCTATGTCTCTCCTGATGTGAAATCATTCCGGGCCCGCGCCACAGGTCCGCGCAGTGGCCAAAGGTTGATGGTTGTCGGGCCCTACCAGGGGCAGCTCTCGGCGCGGGGTGAAACGGTTACCCTGGTCAACTCCAGCGGGCAGACCAACGCCACGGTCACCTACGTCGGTACACCCAGCGCTCCGCAGCAGTATCTCCGCATTACCGAAATAATGTATCATCCGGCACCGGTTTCCCTCGGGAATCCGTACGGACAGGAGGACTACGAATACATCGAGGTGAAAAATATTTCGACGAACGTTACCTTGAATTTGAATGGGGTAAAATTCACCAATGGGGTTGAGTTTGCCTTTGCCGGCAGCGCCATTACTTCGCTTGCGCCCGGCCAGAGATGCCTGGTAGTCCGGAGTAACGCGGCATTCGCGCAACGCTATGGGGCAGGCTTGCCAGTAGCCGGAGCCTATATCGGCAGCTTGGATAACTCGGGTGAACGGATCCAATTGCTGGATGCATTTAACGAGGAGATCCTCGATTTCAGCTATAATAACTCGTGGTATCCAATCACGGATGGCCTTGGATTCTCCCTGGTAGTCGTGGATGAGAACGCCGAGACGGATGCTTGGGATACAAAGACGAACTGGAGGCCCAGCGGCAACGCAAACGGCAATCCGGGAGCAGGAGACCCCGGTGTTTCCGTCTTTGCTCCCATCCTCGTCAACGAAGCCCTTACTCATACCGATTTGCCCCAGGTTGATGCCGCCGAGCTTTATAATCCCACCGCCACTAATGTCGATGTGGGGGGGTGGTTCCTGACGGACGACTTCAACACTCCGAAGAAATACCGGATCCCGAACGGGACAAGCATACCGGCAGGCGGCTACTTGGTGTTGACGGAGACCAACTTCAACCCGGGAGGCCTCGGATTCAGCTTCAGTTCCACGGGGGATGAGGTGTATTTATTCTCGGGAAATGCAGTAACAAACCTGACCGGCTACTACCACGGTTTCGCTTTCGGAGCGATTGAGAACGGGGTCAGCTTTGGGCGTTATGTAAACAGCCAGGGAGAAGAAGATTTTGTTCCGCAGAGCGCCAATACCCTGGGAGGGGGCAATGCGGCCCCTCGGGTCGGGCCGATTGTGATCAGCGAAATCATGTATAACCCGGCGAGTCTGACGAGCAACGATCCGCCCGCCGCTTACATCGAGTTGTTGAACCTGGCCAGCAACAATGTGCCGCTTTACACTTTGAGCGAGTCGACAAACACCTGGCATCTCCGCAATTCGGTAGATTTTGATTTTCCAGCGAACGTGGTGCTGCCGCCAGGCGGCGCTCTTCTCGTTGTCGGCTTCGACCCGACAAACACCACGTTGCTGACTTCCTTTCGGACGCGCTATGGGGTTGGCGCGGCAATCCCGATTTATGGTCCGTGGCAGGGATCCCTGCCCAACAATGAAGGAACCATTGAGCTAAAGAAGCCTGATTTTGCGAACACGAACGGCGTTCCTTACGTCCAGATGGAGAAGGTGCATTACCATGATTCGGCTCCCTGGACGCCCTTGGCGGATGGTTTGGGGGCCTCCTTGACCCGGGTGGTGCTCGGCGATTACGGCAACGACCCGACAAACTGGGTCGCGGCGTTCCCCAGCCCCGGGACTAATTATAACACCGGGAGCGCGCCCCAGATCACGACACAACCCCAAAGCCAGGCCGCTTTGGCTGGTTCGAACGTGACCTTGAGCGTGACAGCTAGCGGGACCGGGCCCTTCAACTATCAGTGGACGGCGAACGGCCTGAGTTCGCCGATCACAAACAACCCCGTTCTCACCCTGAACAAGGCCCAACGCAGCCAGAGCGGCCAGTATCAGGTGCTGATCATGACTCCCTACGGAGCGATCCTGAGCGCGCCAGCGACCCTCCTGGTACAGGCCTCCATCCTGTTCACCACTCAGCCTCAAAGCCAGAGCCTGCTCCCGTTGCAGAATGTCACCTTCAGCTCGGTCGTGTCCGGCGACGCCCCGATTTATAGATGGCTTTCAAATGGTGTGCCCGTTACTGGAGCCACGAACTCCAGCTATACCAAGCCGAACCTCCAGCCAGGTGATGGTGCCACATACACGGTATCTGCCTCGAACGCGGTTTCCTCGGCGCTGAGCGCCCCCGCCACGCTCACTATCATCCTGCATCCGCTGATCACGGTCCAGCCGACTAATTTCTCGGTGTTTGCGACCAGCAACGCCACCTTTAGCGTTGGGGCCAGCAGCACCTCGCCACTGCGTTACCAGTGGTTATTCGGGACGAACAATCTCTTTGTCACCAACGTGCTCGTGGCCGCCACAAACAACACCCTGGTGGTGACTAACGCGCAGGATACCAACTCGGGCTTTTACGCCGTGCAAGTGTCCGACACCTATGGGGCGATTCTCAGCACCAACGCAACCTTGGATGTGCAGACAAAAGCCTCGTACGTGCAACAGCCCTCGCCGACGAACGGCGTTGCGCTGGTCGGTTCGTCCTTCACCTTTAACCTGCGTGCCCGGGGCGCATTGCCGATCACTTACAAGTGGCGCAAAGGCCTCACCACCTTGAGCACCAACGCGCTTTATGACACGCTTTCCTCCTACACCATTGCGAGCGTCCAGCACACCAATGCTGGAACGTATGACGCAACGATAACCAATGTTTTCAGCACCAGCCCAATTGCCAGTTCCAAAGCCTTCCTCACCGTTATCGATCCGTTGACTAACCAAAGCGCCCGGGTGGGATCGAATGTCACGTTCAACTTTTTGGCCAGCACCCTCTCTCCAACTAACACGACGGCTGGACAGTCCGGCCTCTTCTTGAACTACCGTTGGTTCTTTAATGGCACCAACCTGCTGGCCAGCGTTACGGGGACCTCGACGGTCGTAAACGTCTCTCTGACGCTTACGAATGTGCAATTCACCAACGAAGGCAGTTATACGGCCATCGCCACGAATGCCAGCAATACGGTGGTCAGCCAAACAGCGAGTCTGTCGATGCTCCGGCCGCCGTCCATCCTCACGCAACCAACCAACCTCACGTTGATGGCCGGAACTTCAGCCAGCTTCACCGTTGCGGCGGATGGGTCGGCGCCGTTGACGTATCGCTGGCTGCTGAACGGCGTCCTCCTCGGGGCGCCTTCATCCCCCACGCTTTCGCTTGCTTCCGCCCAGCTTTCTGACGCTGGTGGTTACTCAGTCATTGTCAGCAATTCAGAAAACTCTGTGACCAGCGTTGTGGCCACCTTGACGGTCCTTTCGCCTCCGATCATCGTCACGCAGCCAGTGAGCGTGGGAGTTTTGGCTTCCTCCAATGCGGCATTTACAGTCGTCGGCCAGGGCAATCCTGCTCCTGCTTACCAATGGTACTTCAATCTCAGCCATCCCCTCGGCACCGCCACGAGTGACACCCTGTTGATTCCTAATGTGCAGTCCTCAGACGTCGGTCTTTACCAGGTTGTGCTGAGCAACACCTACGGAATGGTTACCAGTGCCGTGGCGACACTGGTGATCGTGGAGGCTCCCACGATCCGTACCCCGCCAGCCGATCAATCTGTGCGGGTAAATTCAAATGCGACCTTTCTGGTTGAGGTCGATGGTACCGCGCCGTTCAGTTACCAGTGGTTTTTTAACGCTACCAATTTGCTAGCCGGGGCCACCGACTCGACGTTGGTGCTCACCAACGTGCAGGGATCCAATGCCGGCAATTATCGGGTTGTTATCAGCAACGCGGCAGGCTCAGTCGTGAGCGCGGCGTCGCTCACGGTCCTGAGTCCTCCAGCTTTTACGCTGCAGCCGGCCAGCCAACTGGTTAACTCGAACGCCGGGGCTGTCTTTGCGGTGCAGGCCACCGGGGCAGCGCCGTTGAGCTATCAATGGTGGTTTAACGAGACCAACCTGCTGGTTGGGGAAGTAAATAGTGCCTTGGCGATCGCCAGCGCGCAAAACTCCAACGCCGGAAGTTATAACGTCATTGTTACTAACTTTTTGGGAGCGGCCACCAGCACCCTTGCGACCTTGAGCATTCGCACTCCTCCCTCGGTGGTCACGCAGCCGACCAATCTTACGGTCCTGTCGGGGAGTAACGCGGCTTTCAGCGTGGAGGCGGGAGGAACCGCGCCGCTAGCCTATCAGTGGGTCTTTAACGCGACGAATTTGTTAACGGATGCGACCAACACCACCGTGTCCCTGACCAATGTTCAACCCGCTAACGGCGGAAATTACCAGGTGCGAATCAGTAACCCCGCTGGTTCCGCCACGAGTGTTGTGGCCATCCTGACCGTTCTGGTCGCACCGTCGATCACGCAGCCGCCAACGAATCTCACCGTGGCGGCGGGGGCGACAGCGAACTTTGCGGTAGTGGCTGGAGGGAGCCAACCGTTGAGCTATCAATGGAGGTTGGGAGGCGCTGATCTCGGCGGAGCGACGAGCGCAGGGCTTTCCATTCCAGGTGCCCAGCCAGCCAACGGGGGCGGATACTCAGTGGTGGTAAGCAATGCGGCCGGCTCAGTGACAAGTGTCGTGGCAACCCTGATAGTCCTGGTGCCTCCGGCCATTGTTACTCAGCCGACGAACCTGACGGTGATCGCGGGCGCAAACGCAGCGTTTGTCGCGACCGCGCAGGGGAGCGGACCCTTGGCCTATCAATGGTTCTTTAACCTGACCAATGTCTTGGGCGGCGGCACGAATGCGACGTTATCGCTGACGAATGCGCAGACCGCCAACGCGGGCGCATACCAGTTGGTGGTGAGCAACGCCATTGGAACTGCAACGAGCGCGGTTGCCAGCCTGACGGTCCTCGTACCTCCAGCAATCACGCAGCAACCCACCAATATCACGGTTGTCACCGGGGCCACCGCTAATTTCACGGTTGCGGTTAGCGGGAGCGGGCCGTTTGGATACCAGTGGCGGTTCGGGGGCAATGATTTGAACAGCGCGACGGGCTCCTCGCTCGCTGTGGTCAATGCGCAACCGGGAGATGCTGGCGGTTACAGCGTGGTGGTTACCAATTCGGCCGGGTCGGTAACGAGCGCGGTGGCAACCCTCACGGTTCTGGTGCCTCCCGCGATTGTCACTCAGCCGACGAATACGACGGCAAACACGAACACGACCGCCGTTTTCACCGTGATCGCTTCGGGTTCAGCCCCCCTGAGCTACCAGTGGTGGTTTAATCAAACCAACCTGCTGTCCGGTGCCATTAACAATACGCTGACGATCTCGAGCGTTCAGCCCTCCAATTCCGGCAGTTACCGGGTGGTGGTGACCAACGCGGCAGGGGTCGCGACAAGCCAGTCTGCCACTCTGACCGTGCCGGACGCAGATAGCGATGGGGATGGGATGACCGATATTTGGGAGCTGGCGCACGGGCTGGACCCGCATTCTGCGGCTGATGCCGGGTTGGATAGCGATGGCGATAAGATGAGCAATCTGCAGGAGTATATCGCCGGCACAGATCCGCATGATCCCGCCAGCAACCTCAAGGTGGTTATCGCAGCCGACGGCATTGGCACGAGCGCGACGATCAGTTTTGTCGGTGTATCCGGTAAGTCTTACTCGGTGTTGTATCGGAATTTCGTGGACACAGGAAGTTGGCTGAGTCTGACGAACCTCCCCGCGCTGGGCAACAACCAGACCGTGACTGTGATAGATCCGTCGCTGGGCAGTCATTTGCAGCGGGTGTACCGGATTGTAACTCCGGCCCAGCCTTAAACGACGGGGCTGGAGGAAATTGCTGAGAGCAGATTAAGGGAAGCGAAACCCAAGGAAGGGGTGGGCCTAATTTAGCCGCGATTGAGGCTTGCTAAATGCAATATTTCTTGCTTAAATGCACGAAATCCCAGTAGACGACGGCTCTTTTTTTTGTGTTTGTTGTATATAACAGTTCCGACGAAGGGCATCCTAAAAAGAATGCACTCTAAGCATTTTTGCCCGAAATTCTGCTTTCTGGCCTGTAAAAAGATGCCAAAGAGCGGGAGGTTTTCCGTTGGAGGCTCTCAGAACGGCAAGTCGACGACTCGTAATCCTTTTTCGTAACCCTCAATAAACTCTCTTATGGTGACTCCAAATTGGTTTTGTAAGTGTGCGAGCATGATGGCTGTCGCGATGGCGATCTCAGGCGTGGGCACGAGGACATGGGCGGCGAGTGTGACGCTCAAGACCAGTGATGCCATTAATACCACATCCTACACTGGGAACACTAATTGGAGCGACAACACTGCCCCGAGCTCAGCCAATGATTATTTAACGGGAGCATTTGGCATTCGGACGCCGGCCAGCGGCACGGGGAATTTTGCGGGCAATTCCTTGAGCATTGATGCGGGCGGCGGTTTGACCTTCAAGACGGTGGGTCCGGTAACAAACTCCTGGCTCAAGCTGAACGGCGGAAACCTTGGACAGGGCTCATCGGGTGCCACGCCGGACACCGTGGCCCTGGCTGGCACCATCAGCGTGCTGGCGCCCTCCTTCATCGACCTGAACTCCGCCGGGCGCAACATTCTCCTGACCGCAACCATCACGAATACGGCGAGTCTGAGGGTGACGAACACGGTCAGTTTTGGCGCGGGCCTGCTGATCCTGAACGACAACAATTTGCTCTACTCGGGTAATTGGATGATTAGCACGGGTTCATTCGTGCAACTTGGACTGAGCAACGGCGTGGGCGGGCTTGGCACCGGCATCGTCACCAACAACGGCAATCTTATCTTCTATCGGACAAATGATTTTACCAATTCAAACGTTATCGTGGGTTCTGGAGGGATTACCAAGAGCAACGCCCAGGTGGTAGTGTTGGCCGGTAACAACAGCTTTACCGGCGGGGTTACAAACGTAGCGGGCACCTTGCGGTTGGCCCACACAAACGCGCTTGGGGCCTCCAATGGGCTCGGCAACACGGTGGTGCTGAGTGGCGCGACTCTCGACCTGAACAGCAATATCGTTTTTGAGTCCATTAATATCGCGGGTGCGGGTGTCGGGAGCGCCGGAGCCATGCTCAACAATGGAGCTTCGTTGGTAAACAACGGCATGAAAGGAATACTCACTCTTACCGCCGCTGCCACCATTGGCGGTTCAGGTCGGTGGGACATCCTGCCGCCCGGCAATCTAAACTGCGGGGGGTTCAAACTGACGAAAGCCGGGGCGAACGAAATCGCGCTCGAAAACCTTCCGACCGCTTCCCTGGCCGATGTTGATATTACTGCCGGAACGCTGACGATCCTCGGCACGATGGTCGAAGGCACAGCAGCCAATACGATCAGCATTTCCAGCGGTGCCACCCTCAATTATTTTGCAGTTAATAATACTCTGGCCACTCCGCTGAGTAAGGTGATCGTCGTCCAAAGCGGGGGCAACTGGAACAACAACAATGGCTTAACCTATCACACAGGCTCGGTGACGCTGCAAGGCGTCGCCAACTTTGCCGGCAGCGGCACGGCGTTCACCAACCTTGGTCCGGTGGGCGGCGCGGGGAGCGTGGTAAAGAGCGGTACTACGATTACGGCCCTCGTTGGGACAAACACGTTTACTGGCAATATCACCGTCAACCAGGGAACGCTGGTTTTGGGTCGCCCTGCTACCATTTACCAAGCACCTCTCATCACACTTGCCAGCGGTGCAATTTTGGATGTGATGATGATTCCCGAAGGCCTGACTTTGGCGAACAGTGCTGTTCTTACGGGCAGCGGCGTGGTGACAGGTTCAGTGACCCTGACCCCGTCGGCCATCCTCCTTCCCGGGAGTGACGGTGGCGCTTCCACGCTGACGATCACCAATGGAAGCTTGACCCTGCAACACCAAAGCGTCCTGCGATTGGATCTTTCAACTGCCTCCACGGCCGCAGGGGGTGGTGTGAATGACCTGGTTGCGCTGAACGGCAACCTCAACCTGGCCGGGAATGGCACGACCTTCGTCAGCTTCAACTTCCTGGGCGGGAATGCCCCGTTGCCGGGCCCATACACCCTCATCCGATACAGCGGCGCTCTGACTGGCGGTGCCTCGAATTTCGTCGCGCTTTCGCACCTCGGCGCGGTCTTCGACACCACCTCGACCCCGGGCGAGATCCGCGTGACCTTCACTGGCAGCGGAAGCAACCTGGTTTGGAAAGGGGATGGGCTCTTGAATCGTTGGGACAACGGCATCAGCACCAACTGGCTGAACAACCTCCTGCCCGATCTTTTCTATCCCGGCGACTCCGTGACGTTGGACAACACGGGCTCGAATAACGTGGCGGTGAACGTCCCGGCTCCTGTTTCTCCAGCGGCGATTCGCGTCACGGCCGACAAAGACTACACCATCAGCGGTGCTGGCAGCATTACCAGCGGCAACCTGACCAAGAGTGGCCTCGGGACCCTCACGTTGAGCACCACCACCAACTCCTACTCGGGCGGCACCGTTGTGAGCGGCGGCACGCTCAAGCTGGGCGCGAGCAACGCCATGGGTGCGGCTGCTTCGACGATTGTCGTGACCAATGGCGGGCAGATCGATTTGAACGGAATTGACCAGGGCTCACGCGGTTACACTTACTTCGCGAGCGGGGCCGGTCCCGATGGCCAGGGCGCAATTAAGACCACCAGCGCCACCTCCCTCGATGGCAGCAGATCGGGGATCAAGAATTTGACTTTGGTCGGTGACACGACGCTCGGCACGATCGGGGGCCGTTTTGATATCGGCAGTGGTGGCGGGGTTAACGGCCAGGGTTTTCAGCTCACCAAAGTTGGCACTGCGATCATGCCCTACCGGGGAGCAGTCAGCAATGTTTCACAACTCAACATCAACGCAGGACGCTTCTATGGGGAGCAATTGAGCATGCAATTCACCTCGGTGGTCAATATTGCCGCTGGCGCATCGCTCGGCGGTTATTCGTACACCAATTCCTCCGGGCAGGCCCTCAACCTCACCAACACCGCTACGATCAACCTCAATGGTGGTACCCTCGGCGCTGAAGGAGCGCAATCCACGAGCTCCGGCCCGGTGGTGTGGACTGGCCCCGTCAACGTCAATGCTGACTCCTTCCTCAATCCGGCTCAAGGAAACGGCAATACCGATGCTCAGCTTGATGGGTCGATTTTCGGCTCGCGGAGTCTTACGGTGGTCCCTGGCACCGGGACTACCCGGGCGATTGTTCTCTCCACCAATAATGATGCGACCTTTACGGGTAATTGGACCATTGTGCCAAGTGGCGTGCTGCGGCTGGCGGGAACGAACGGATCTTTCGGTAATGGAATTGTCACCAATAACGGCACGGTTCAACTCTTGCGAACCGCTCCGTCCCTCTTCGCTGGGAGTGTTCGTGGCGGGGTCTTCGAGCACATGGCTGGCTCCGAGCAAGTGACCATCACTGGGACCAACTTCGTCAACCAGCTTAAGCCTCAGAGCGTCAACTCTGCCAAGCCGCTCATTTTGGACAACGGTTCGCTAACCATCGTGAGCAATATCATCAATCTGCCGAACGACAACAGCTATGGTAAAATGCAAATCAATTCCGGTGCGACTTTGACCGCGTTGAAAGACTTCTATATGGGTGGCGAGGCAGCCAGCCGAACAGGTGAAGTTGTGCAGGTCGGCGGCACGGTGGTGGTCAACGGCCAATTCCGCCTGGCCCACTGGGGGACTGAGGTAAGCACCTACCGGCTGCTGGGCGGTTCTTTAACCTTGCCGACGCTTCCTCCGGTCGGGAATAACCCAACGGTGCAGGCGACCGAAACAAACGGTGTTCTTTACGTCGGTATTGATGGAATAGGTTTGTTTACGCAAAGCGGTGGCACACTGGACGTTTCGGCCATGGTGCTCGACGGACGAGGTCCAACCACACTGGCGCCGTTCACAAATACCTACAGCATGGAAGGAGGACGTCTGGTCATCGGTCCTTTCGGAATCAGGAGTGGAACCTCGGATTCCAATCCCAACTACATTATTAATTTGGGAGGCGGCACGGTGGCGGCTAGCGCGGACTGGATCTCCTCGCGTAACATGAATATCAGTGGGACAAACGGAAGTGTGACCTTCGACCCCGGCCCGAACACGATTACCCTCTCTGGCGCGAACGCCGGCCCAGGCGGATTGAACAAAAACGGCGCGGGCACTTTGGTCCTCTCCGGGCCATCTTCCTACACCAACAATACCGTGGTGAACGCGGGCACTTTGCTGGCGAATGGCAGGGAAAG